>WNFJ01246097.1_pt2 | contig 10878 bp, 9 predicted proteins | sample 5400461 | NCBI WGS metagenome assembly WNFJ01 (sample SAMN13153349, study PRJNA577476) | soil metagenome | isolation source: 115 cm saprolite on Douglas fir-dominated hillslope | place: USA:California | collected 2013-09-17
CCCCGGGCGGTAGATTCACTTACGAATTCGATCTGCATCAAGCGGGCACGTTCTTTTATCACTCGCACGGGGCAATGCAAGAAATGATGGGAATGATCGGGATGTTCATCATGCATCCTAAGGACCCGTACCACCCGCGCGTCGATCACGATTTTGGGTTGATTCTGCAGGAGTGGGCGCTGCTCCCGGGGAGTGTGATCCCCAACACGGCGAACATGGAATTCAACTGGCTAACGGTAAACGGGGTGTCAAGCCCAATGACGACACCTCTTCTGGTCAGGCTTGGGAGCCGCGTGCGCATTCGGCTCGTCAACATGGGGATGGATCATCATCCGATCCATCTGCACGGTCACCAGTTTGTGGTGACCGGTAGCGAAGGAGGACGGCAGCCCGAATCGACTTGGGGACCGGGAAACACTGTGCTGGTCGGCGTGGCGCAGGCGCGCGACATCGAGTTTGACGCGAAGTATCCCGGGCCGTGGATGCTTCATTGCCATCTTCCGCACCACATGATGAATGCGATGAGCGATCTGATGGGAGATCGGATGATTACAACCATGAATACCAACGAGCCCGACGCTCTCAGCCAGATGCAGACGCTGGCCGATGCAGTGCCCTTTGAGCATGTTCATCACGCTCCTATTGCCGAGAATGCCAGCGCCGTTCCAGGCTTCCCTCAAGACGCGTTTATGGACATGGGGATGGATCGGGCGCCGGGAGTGGATAAGCTGGAGAATGTCGGACTGCCCGCTAACTGGAGCGCCATGATGATGGGAATGATGACGCTCGTACGCGTGTTGCCGCCAGCTGAATATGACAAGATCATGGCGATGAAAGGCAAGCCAGCCCAACATGCCGAGCCGGCAGACCATTCCGGTCATCATCGCGAAGGTTGACGTGAACGAGGAGGCCCAATGGCCGGAATTAGACGATCGACTCGGATAGGGGTGCTGACTGTGGGCCTGATATGGCACGCCGAGATGAGGGGACAACAGACGGTCGAGCAGCATGAGCACCAGGCTCCGGCGGCGCCTTTGCCAGCCCAGGACAAAGAGAAGTCGGAGATGCAACACATGCATCATCACGGCCAGATCCCCACCGTGAAGCCTGTGTTTCCCCGATTGGGAAAAGGGCAGGAGCAGATCGTTGGAACAAAGTACACGCTCGATCAACTGGAGCGCATGGCCCTGACTGGGAATCCGACGTTAGGTGAGACTGAAGCCGAGGTTCGCTCGGCCGAGGGGAGACGGCTACAGGTTGGACTGTATCCGAATCCGCGAATTGGGTTTGAAGGCGAAGAGCTGAGGGGCGGCTTTTACGGCGGCGGGGAGCAGGGGTTCTTTATCGCTCAACCGCTAATTACCGGCGGCAAGCTCCGGCTCAATCGAAAGATCGTCGATCAGGAGATCCAGATTTCGCGGCAGGAAGCAGTGGCACAACGGTACCGCATCTTGAATGCGGTACGAATGGCCTACGTACATGTGCTGGCCGCTCAGGAGATGGTCGCGACCGGCAAAGACTTGGTCGAAATCGCAAAGAACACTTTGAGGGTAGCGCAGCAACTGCATAATATCGGCCAGGCAGATGACACAGAAGTGCTGCAGGCGGAGATCGAGGATCAACAGGCCGAGATCGGAGTCGTCACGGAAGAGAATTCATTAAGACGAGTTTGGACCGGATTGATGACGGTCATTGCAAATCCGGGGCTATCGATGGGTGGTGTGACCGGCGGTCTCGATACCGAGCTCCCGGAGATCGGCGAGGAACAGTTGCTTGATTCGATCCTCAAAGAAAGTCCGGCCATAAAAATAGCTCAGGCGAACGTGGCGCGTGCTGAGGCTGCGGTGAGCCGTGCGCGGGTGGAGAACATTCCTAACCTTGAATTGAAGGGGGGGCTGCAACAGAACTCCGAGGCAATAGGGCCCACTAGGGGGAAAGTGGGGCTCCAGGGGTTCGCGGAGATCGGAGTTGAGCTGCATATCTTCGATCGCAATCAGGGCAGCGTTCAAGCTGCGCGAGCCGATGTAGAACGGGCCCGCCTTGAGTTGCAGCGCGTGAGTCTCAGTCTAAGAGACCGGACGTCGAATATTTACCGAGACTACCAGAACGCCAAGATCGTTGCAGGCCGCTATGGTAATGAGATCTTGCCGCGCGCGCGTCAGGCGTATGGGCTCATGGTGCAGCGCTACGGATTGACCTTGGCGTCGTTCACGCAAGTGTTGAACCTGCAACGGACGCTATTCCGTCTGGAGACCGATTACATCGCGGCTTTGGAGAATCTGAAAACGAACGCTGTGATCCTGCAAGGTTTTCTCTTAAGTGGTGGTCTGGATCTTCCTTCCGGGACGGCTGGTGGCGAGGTCCCGCCGATGACCATGGGCCTGACGCCGATGATGAATGTGCCAATGGGTGCTAAGTAGGATTAGCGCTGAACGCAGTGCGGTAACTTCAACCGCGCTATCGTACTTCAGTCAGCGGTTCGAAACTCAGCTCCGTAGTGAACTCAGTTTGCTTGAAGCGCAAACTCTTACATCCGCGCTGGTCCTTGCTGAATTCTCCTGTGGATCTCTTGTTTGAGCCCTGTTGGGACCGGCTCTTGCCGCACGGCACTCTGCAACGACGCTCGGATTCGCAAGCGAATCTCCAGTTCTCGTAAGCACTCGCTACACTCTTCGACATGCCGGAGAATTTCGTGGTTGCTCTCTATCAAAAGTTCGTTGCTGATATAGGAGTCCATATACCACCGGACTATTTCGCAGCAGCCCCGACCGAAATTGACGATATCCATGTGCTTTGTTCTATCTGCCGCGCTGCCGCATCCATATGAGAGAGCTACACCGCCCAGCAGCTTGTGCAGTAGCTCTTCTGCCCGACTCAACGGGAGTAACGTTCGACGAGGACGGCCCGCATCCCGTCCTCCACCGACCGAATGCGTTCAGGTGTTCTCTTCCGTATGCATAATGTCATCTCCGTGAGGTATTATTCCGCCGGGGCCACAGCCTTTACAAATTGATCTGTTGCGTTCGACGGCGACTGGCATGTAGAGCTGTCAGACCACCCAGCTCGGGACGGATGAATCCGAAACAAGACAATGCGTAACATTGAATCCTGTCTCCTGCCAGAACACTTATGAAACAAGTATAAATCTCAAGTGGGCAATCATGGACTTATGATCTTTTTGACCGTTTAACTAAGGATTGTAGTGTCGGGCACGCTCCGTCTCGTTGTTTTCGGCGGCACCGTGGCTTGCAGATCTAAAACTCTCTCGCCGGTCAACTAAAAAGATCATAGGCCAGATTGACGTGTTTGTATTCTATACTCACTTCATCAGTAAGCTGAGGTTGGCCGAACGTCGCCGGAAAAACGTAGCCGTTTGTAGTGGGCTACCTGCTTGCGATGTTACTTATCGAATGCCATCAAGGGAGGTGTTATGTTGACTGCGTGCTCTAGGAAGAGCCTTATCGTCATTGCGTTCTTTCAATTGCTCTCTATGACTCTCTTTGGTCAGGAGACCGTGGGATCAATCGCGGGGACTGTGAAGGATACGTCCGCCGCCGCGATTCCCCATGCGAAGGTCACCATAATCAGCGCGCAGCAAGGATCCGCCCGCACGCTGGAAACGGGCGCTGAAGGCAACTTCTTCATCGACCCTTTGCAGCCGGGGAAGTACCAAGTAACCATCGAGGTGTCCGGGTTTAAGAAGTACGTGAAGACGGACGTCGTCCTCTTCGCGAATCAACACATTTCGCTGGGTGACGTCATTCTGCAAGTCGGCACGCAGACAGATACCATCACAGTGGAAGCCGGGTCCGTTGAGCTCCAGACGGAGGACGCGGCGCGTTCTGGGGTCCTTACCGGCTCTCAGACCGTGAATCTGGCTCTAAACGGACGTAACTATCTGGACCTGGTCAAGACGATACCTGGAATCGTGAGTGACTTCGATGGCCAGGTTGCCGGGCCTGGCGGCATTGGCAATATCTTTGCGAACGGCCAGCGCGGCAACCAGAACAACGCAACCCTGGATGGCGTTGGGAACATAGATACCGGCTCGAACGGCACGCAGCACACGAGCTTGAATATTGATGCCGTGTCTGAGCTCAGCATCGTCACGAACAGTCAATCGGCCGAATTCGGCCGCTCGGTGGGAGCTTCCGTCAACGTGGTCACCAAGAGCGGCGCGCGGGACTTCCACGGAACCGGCTATTGGTTCCACCGCAACGAAGGACTAAACGCCAACAGTTTCTTCAATAACGCGAACAGCCAGCCCCGGCAGCTATATCGCTACAACTACCAGGGCTACAACATCGGCGGTCCCGTCTTTATTCCCGGCCACTTCAACAAGGACAGACAGAAGCTATTCTTCTTCTTCGGCGAGGAATTCCAGCGACAACTGGTGCCGGCGGGAAGTCCGTCGCATGTTACGGTTCCCACGGCCGCCCAGCGCGCGGGCAATTTCGCCGGGACGCAAGATGGCTCCGGCAATGCAGTAATAATCAGAGATCCTCTCACTGGTCAGCCATTTTCCGGCAACATCATTCCCGCCAACCGCATCGACGCAAACGGCGGGAAGATCTTGAATTTTTGGATTTCCGGACTACAACTACACGACGCAGGCCTCGAGCAGCTACCCGCGCCGACAGGAAGTCTACCGCGGTGACTGGAATATCAACGATAAGTGGAAGTTTTACGCCCGCGCCATCAAGGACACCGATCTGCAGCTCCTGCCGTATGGCTTGTGGAACGCCAGCTACAATATCCCGTTCACCAAGCTGGCATTCGGCCAGCCTGGCTATTCGACGATCGCCAATCTGACCACGATCATCGACCCAACCATGACCAACGAGGTGGTCTTTGGGTTAAGCCACAACTTTCTGAGTGAAGTTCTCACAACCGATGCGTTTGCGCTCTCGAAGCTCGGCACGACGTTTCCTCTGCCGTTTCCGAAGGCATCTCCCAGCGACCTGATTCCGAACTTCACCTTCGGCGGCGTTCCGAACGGACCCTCAACTGCTTTCGACGGCACGCCGTTCGTGAACTACAACACCACGATTGAGATTCACGATACCGTCAGCAAAGTCGTCGGCAACCATCGCTTCAAGGCCGGCATCTATTGGCAACGCAGCGCGAAGAACCAGACATCGACCAGTCCGGCAAGCGGCGCCATCGATTTCGGAAACAATCCGAGCAATCCCGGTAATACGGGTTGGGCGTTTTCGAATGCGCTCCTTGGCAACTTCAACACCTTCCAGCAGTCGAGCGGGGTTCTCAACGGCCAATACCGCTACAACAACATCGAGTGGTTCGCCCTGGATTCTTGGAAGGTGACTCCTAAGCTCACTGTTGAGTACGGAATTCGCTTCTATTGGATTCAGCCGCAATACGACCAGGCGCTGCAGACTTCGACTTTCAATCCGAGCTTGTTCACGTCCATCGGGACTGCGGCGCTGTACGGGGAGAACGCTGCCGGACAGGCGGTCAATCCCGTTACGGGAGCGACTGCGCCCGCCTCACTCATAGCCAGTTTGGTGCCTGGTACCGGCGCCCTCACAAATGGCGTATACACCAATGGCATCGCGCGGGCGGGACGGAACTATCCGGCAGGCTTGATCGACGGCCGCGGTATCAACTACGGGCCGCGTCTCGGAATTGCCTACAACGTATTCCCAAAAACCGTGATTCGCGCCGGTGGCGGCGTGTTCTATGACCGATTTCAGGGTAACCCAGTGTTCGCCCAGTTGACTAATCCTCCGAGCGTACAAACACCCGAAATATTCTTTGGGAATATCGAGACCGCGGCGAGCACGCCCGGAGTCAGTTTCCCCGAGGGCCTGTCTGCGTTCGCGAAGGATGGGCATATTCCGACGACCTACAACTATAATCTCGGCATCCAGCGTGAGCTGCCGTTCGGACTCCTGCTGGATGTTGCCTATGTCGGTTCAGTGAGCAATCACTTACTTTACCAGCAAAACATAAATGGGTCTCCGTTTGGAAGCGCATTCCTGCCGCAGAACCAGGACCCGACCCAAACGCCCCGGTTTAACGGAACGACGACCATTAACCAGAACCTGTATCGTCCGTATCCGGGCTATAGTGACATTAACGTATATGCGTTCGGGGCGAATTCAGACTACAACTCTTTGCAAGTCGCCTTGAACCGGCGCTTGGCGAAGGACTTGCAGATCGGGGTCGCTTACACCTATTCGAGAGCGCTCGGCGTGGCGACAAATGACACCGACGTTCTGAACCCGCTCAATTTCAAAAGGGCCAACTACGGCCCGCTGGGTTTCGACCGCACTCAAGTCGCGGTGATCAATTACATCTACAATCTCCCCAAGGTTGCGTCTCATGGCAGCATTCTCGATAACACGGTCGGTCATTTGTTCCTCAACAACTGGGTGATTTCGGGAATCACCACCTTCAGCAGCGGTGAACCCCTGAATGTCACTTATGGAGTCTCAGGAGGTGTCGATGTCAATCTCCTCACCACTGGTTCGGAAAGCTTCGGACCGCGTCCTCTCATCAGCGGCAATCCATATTCCAAAGCCGGCAGCTTCTACAATTACATAAACGCCTCCGTCTTCCATCCGGCGCCAATCGGCAGTGTGGGCATCGACTCGGGGCAAAACATTCTCCGCCAACCTTTCAATGAAAACTGGGATATCTCGATCTTCAAGAACATCCCATTCCGGCGGGAGGGCGCCTCCATCGAACTCCGACTGGAGGCCTTCAACGCGTTTAATCACGCGGAGTTTAACGGCTACAACACCGGAGCGACGTTCAGTTCGCTGGCGCCAAATGCCACGATCACCAATCTGCCCACGGCACTGGGCGGCGGCGGCGGACCATTTGGGTTTGGCGCTCTGAATTCGACCCGGTCTCCTCGGATTGTACAGATCGCGGCGAAGTTCTACTTTTAGAGCGCAGATTCGTGGCGACTGCGCAGCGCCGTTGCGGCTTAACCATGGCCATGAACGGCGGTGTCCCTGCCGCCCTTCTGTTTGTGTATAGGCAGGATAATGCGAGTTTTCTTGCTTTTCCCTCTCCTCATTCACGGTGCGGCGCTCGGCGAAGATCTGCTGGACGCCGGGCGGCAAGCGATGGAGCGCGGTGAATACACCCAGGCCGAACGCCTGTTTCGACAGCAGATAGCGAACACGCCGCACTCTGCCGAGGCTCTTAGCAACCTCGGTGCGGTGATGGCGCGCGAAGAGAAATTTGATGAGGCCGTGAAAGCTTATCAGGCTGCGCTCCGCGCCAATTCGAAGCTTACGTCTGTCTACTTCAATCTCGGCGTCGCTTATTTCCGTGCCGGGCGCTACGAAACAGCGTTAGCTCCTTTTGAAACATTCCTCAAATCACAACCGGGTGAACCACGCGCCAGGGAATTGCTCGCCATCTCGTTGGTCGAATCGGCTCAGTACAAGCGGGGCATTGCCGAACTCGATAAGCTCCACGCGGAGAGGCCCAATAACCCAACTATTCTGTTTGCACTGGCCGGCGCTCACATCCGGATAGGGGATGAAGAGCGCGGGAGACAATTGCTTCAGCAACTCGAGACGATGAATCTACCAGCAGCGGCATGGCATCTGCTCCAGGGCATGTTGTATTACCGTTTGAGCCTATACGAAGAAGCCGAGCGCGAACTGCAAGCGGCGCTCCGCCTCGATCCGATGTCCGCGCCCACGCTGGCTGCTTTGGGCCGGCTCAGGCTGCGCGTGAATGACGATTCAGCCGCCATCGATCTTTTGGAGAAGGCGCTTGCAATTCAGCCGCAAGACGCGGAATCCAATTATCAACTAGGCGTGTTGTTTAGCAGGACTGGCCAGGAAGATCGAGGCCGGCAATACCTCACGCGCGCCCTTGAGCAAAGGGCGAATTACCCAGATCCGATGTACTTCCTCGCCAAGATCGAAATGCATCAGCACCGGCCGGCCGCGGCGATCAAATATCTGGAGCGGGCCTCGCATCTGGCTCCGAATCAGCAAAACATCCGGTTCCTGTTGGCACGGGCTTACAAGGAATCTGGGCAGAATGAGCGCGCCAGGGCAGAGTTGACCGAGTTCCGGCGTCTTCAAAGCAAGGGGCTGGAGCACGACCGCCAAGCCATCGACCCTGAACGTCCGCTCGATCCCACGCAGCCTGTCGATGCAGAGTCCGAGCCGTGATACTCTCGCCTCGTACGCTGGTTGCGCCTCACCGCTGTTCTCCATGGTGACGCTACGCGCGGCGTCAAGGCGCAGCCCCGCGGCAGAGTTTCCGCTGCTCCTGCAATTCTTTACCTGGGGCAGCAAAGGGAGGTTGCCGAGATGGCCGGGTTAAAAGTGCCCTACCGCCATAGGTGGGTCGGCAGAGTGGAAAACGCTCGCGGTGTTCTTCTGAAGACAATTCGCCTTGTACTGCTGTGGCGACATACCCATGCGTCGTGTAAACCAGTTAGCAAAGTTACTAGGGTGCTGATAGCCCAACTCCGAAGCGATCAGACCAATTGTTTTAGGGGGGTTCTCGGCTAACAGTGCACACGCACGATTGAGCCTGATCTGGGACCAATACTCAAGTATGGTCATCTGATAACGGTTCTTAAACTCCTGCGTCATTGTGGACTGGCTAATGTGCAGGTCTGCACAGACGACCTTCACTCTGAAGCCGACACTACCGCTGTAAAGATCGATCAATTCTCGCACTGTAGCCGCCGCAGAAGACACTGCTTTAGCTGTGGTGCTCATGCTATCTCAAGGCCTGATCGAACGAGGATTCAGCCTTATATCAAGCGTCCCCTATTGTTCCGTTCGCCACAAAGAAAGGAAAAGTTACGGCAGCGGTCTCTTGGACGGGCCAGATCGGGGCGATCTTCGCGCAATGGGAGATTGCTGAGCAAGAATACGCGCTTTTGAGCGAGAGACTCGGCCGAGTTTGCAGGCGGCGGCACAAACGGCCTTGGCCACCATTCAGAGAAGAGTGACTTGTAAACAATAGACTCCTGCGCTGCTGTTCTCGGATATCATCATTTGGTGGCAGAGCTTGAGAAGCCAATGACGATCCGTTCGAGCCAGCAGAGAGCTGACAAGGACTGGATTGCGGAACTCTCCGCCAGCGATGAGCGACAGGCTACGGCGCTCGAGGATCTCCGTGCAGTGTTAGTCGCCGGACTCCTTCGCGCACTGGGAAACCGTTCGGGGCTGAGCACCTCGCTGGTTGAGGACTTTGCCCAGGATGCCTTGCTCCGTATCACTGACCGCCTGCACTCATTTCGAGGTGAGAGCCGATTCCTCACGTGGGCCCTTGCAGTCGCGGTCCGGGTTGCCGTTAGCGAATTGCGTCGGGCGAGGTGGCGTGACGTCTCACTCGACGAGATGGCGGAGGCCGGGCGTGTTATCCCCGGACCGCTTGGCGAGATTCCAGTGGAGCATCGCATGGCTGCAGAGCAGTTGGCCGCCATTGTGGCTCAACTAGTTGAAACGGAACTCACCGCGAAACAGCGCCAGGCGCTGTCGGCGGAACTGAGTGGCGCTCCGATTGACGAGATTGCCCGGCGCATGGGTTCCAATCGGAATGCGCTGTACAAACTTCTTCATGACGCCCGCCTTCGTCTGAAACAGGCGATCCTGCGGTCAGGCTGGTCGGAAGAGGACGTTCTCGCAATTCTGAGGGACAGGAGTTAGACCGTATGTCGGACTTCGTTCGCAAGTTGCGTACGGTAATTAAGATGGCGCTCTCAGCCCGTTCGACTGAACTGGGCTGCGACGAGTGTTTCGAACTCCTCGCCTCGTACGCCGAACGTCTTCTTGCCGGAGAGCCCGTCGACAACTCGCTGAAACTGGTTCAAGAGCACCTGGAGCGCTGCGATTGTTGCAAGGAAGAATTCGAATTGCTCCTCGCTGCCCTACGATCCCGTGAGCAAGAGAAGTAAGATCGGTCTACGCTGGCGCGTCTCTTATCTTGAGCGGCGACCTCACTATTTTGACGACAGCCGTTCAAAAGGAGAAGAAAAAATAAATGAAATTTGTCGTTCACACCACTGAGAGCGCTCCGGCAGCAGCAAGAGAACATCTGAAGGCCGCGGAGAGGGCCTTCGGCTTTCTGCCCAACTTGCTGGGAGTGATGGCTGAGGCGCCCATCGCCCTAAAGGCGTATTTGGATTTTACCGAACTGCTCGGGAAGGCGAGCTTGAGCCCCGTCGAGCAACAGGTGATGATGTTAGCCGCAAGCTATGAGAATGGTTGTGAATACTGCATGGCTGCGCACAGCACGGTCGCCGGCATGGTTCGGATGCCGGAGCCTGTGCTCGCCGCCCTCCGTTCGGGAAATACGCTCCCTGACTCGAAGCTGGAAGCTTTGCGCTCTTTCGTGATCGAAGTAGTCAGCTCGCGAGGACGAATATCCGATAAGCGGATCGAAGAATTCCTCGGAGCAGGCTACACCCGTCAAAATGTCCTGGAAGTTGTCTTTGCTGTAGCCATGAAGACATTAAGCAATTACACCAACCACATGACGGAGATCCCGGTTGATGCGGCGTTTCTGCCGCTGGTTTGGCAGGGAACACTGTCCTGATCCGCAATCTGGTGCCGCAATCTTCGGGCGTGGAGCTGGACACTGTCGGGCGCGCACGATAGCGTTCGGCTTCCCCGCGAAGCACACTTCCGCTTGTTCATCCGACGCCGGCGCCGCAGAACCGACTTAATCGATTTGTGTTTATTACCATTCGAAGAAATCCCCTGGTGCGATTCATGTTTGGATACCTGAGATAGCGGTGACACAAGAGTAGCGGAGCTCTGAAACTGAAAGTAGGATCGGGACGACTCGCGAAGCTTCATTTTCGAATAGACAGAAAATCCTGAGCGAACCGGATTGCGAAGGAACATCCGCGAATCCGGTTCACTT
>WNFJ01263340.1_pt1 | contig 10877 bp, 10 predicted proteins | sample 5400461 | NCBI WGS metagenome assembly WNFJ01 (sample SAMN13153349, study PRJNA577476) | soil metagenome | isolation source: 115 cm saprolite on Douglas fir-dominated hillslope | place: USA:California | collected 2013-09-17
ATGCATTCCCGTAGGTAAGCATCCTACTTGACAAACGAACGGCTAATGACTAGCGTAACACACAGATCAAAAGAGAGTCGAGTACCACTCCAGCACCACAAAGCAGAGTATACAATAAGTATACACAATGCCATATACAGAGCGCTAGAGATGGGCACCCTAAACACAAGCAGCCACAACTGAGCTATCCCACTTGGCAACCATTCCACAATATGCATACAATAGAAGAAATCTAAAGCATATCAACAATGCTACACGTAACTTAGAAAGGTCTCTCCTGATGAAATCTGTACAATTTGCACAGTATGGCGAACCTGATGTTCTCCAGATACAAGAGGTTGCCGATCCAATCGCCGAACCAGATGATGTGCTCATAGAGGTCAAAGCAACTACAGTCAATCGCCTCGATCTCTTCCAGCGTGCTGGCAGCCGACCAGTCAATAAGCTCCCATTCACTCCTGGTCTAGAAGCAGCAGGAGTGGTCCTCCAGGATGGGAACGGGTTCCGGGCAGGGGAACATGTGTTAACAACGAGAGCCTTGCAAGCTAAAGGCGGAGGGGGCTATGCAGGCAAACTAGCAGTCCCAGCAACTGATCTGGCACGTATTCCTGCTGGCGTTACCCTTGAGCAAGCGGCAGCTGCAGGGTTAGCAGCATCAACAGCCTGGGGCAGCTTATTTGATCTAGGGAACTTGCAGGCAGGCGAACGTGTCCTGATCTGGGCTGGATCAAGTGGAGTAGGCTCTATCGGCATTCAACTGGCCAAGCATGCTGGAGCCTGGGTCGCCACAACAGTAAGTTCAGACGAGCATTGCAGTATCCTCAGACGGATCGAAGAAAAAAAACCGATGCTGTTCCCCACTCCTCCTGACCTAAATAATCCTAACAGAACAATGCTTAATGTGTCAAGTGGTTCCGCCCTAGGAGCTGACCTGATCATTAATCGTCGCACGCAGGATGTAGGAAAAGTACTGCAAGAGATTGGCGGCGTCAATCTGGTGATTGAGCTGGTTGGTTCAACCTTACAAACAAGCCTACAAGCATCTGCTCCTGATGGCAGAATTATCCTGGTTGGAAACCTCGGTGGGCAACAGGCAACTGTGGACACACAGATCTGGCGACTGCAACGTACACAGGTAATTGGTGGAGGACAGGTCCATACCTCGGTAGCCAACGAGGAGAAAATGTTACGCTTGATTGCAGAGAAGGTTGTAACACCACTTATAGCACGCACGCTACCAGTTGAGCAAGCAGCCGAAGCGCACCGCCAATTGGCAAGTGGTGAGCTACAGGGCAAGATTGTGCTCACTCACTAGCCAAAAGATACAAGGAGATCAATCAGCTATGCAGAGTCAGACTGGCAATGAGCCAATTCTATTTACGAGAGGTGTCCCTGCTATTGAAGCCTTGCCGAGCAAGCTTCTAAGTGAATGTATGCAAGCAGCACTGGAAGGTCCTGATGGAAAAACGATCCTGCAATATGGTCATAACGCGGGATACCTTCCCTTACGCCAGTTACTAGCTGAGCAATATAATATACCCTTTGAACAGGTTCTGGTAGGCAATGGCTCACTTCATCTACAGGATTTGCTGGCAGCTACGCTTATCAAACAAGGCGATGTTGTCCTCGTGGAACAACCCAGCTATGATCGGGCAATTAAAACATTCCGCCGTCGCGGTGCGAAAGTGATCGGCATTCCTCTGGAACATGACGGTATAAATCTGGCGGCATTAGAAAAAGCTATTGCCCAAAAGACACCAGCCTTCATGTATGTCATCCCCGATTTTCAGAATCCGGCAGGTGTTACAACCTCTACAGAGAAGAGGCAGGCACTGGTAAATCTGGCACAACGTCACGGCTTCTGGCTGCTTGAGGATGTTCCTTATCGAACACTACGCTATGTAGGTGAATCGCCGCCGCTATTACGAGATCTAAATACAGAGCGCGTCATCACCATCAGCTCATATAGCAAGCTGATCAGTCCAGCCCTGCGTGTCGGCTATCTCATCGGGCCAACTCAACTAGTAAAATCGTTAGCTAAGTTAGCTGAAGAGACCATTCTTACACCAGTACTCCCTACTCAAGCAGCAGTGGTTGAATTTCACAAAAGAGGCTATTTCACATCCAACCTGGAAAACCTGAGGCAATTGTATGCCCCACGCCTACAGACAATTAGCACGGCTCTCAAGACACATCTGCCCAATGTTGCATTTACAGAACCACAAGGTGGCTTCTTTGTAAGTATCACTGTCCCAAAGCTCGCAGCAGATAGTAACTTATTCACACGAGCCAGGGAGATTGGACTTGTGCTAACAGACGGACAAGATTTCTTTGCTGATCCGCTAGATGAAAGCAAGCAGCAGGAGCTAGGTGAGCGCTTTATACGACTCCCCTTCTGTGCCCTTACACCTATACAGCTTCAGGAAGGGGTGAAGCGTCTTTCAAGACTCATTCTTGCATGAGATCAACCTGGATAGCCTGCCGTACAACCTCATAGACATCTGCAAGAGGTATATCCTGCTCCCTGGCGATGCGCTGGCACTCCTCATACTCGGGAGTGGCACCGACGATACGCGAACCCAGCCGCTTGACCTTCACCAGCATTGGACCAAGACCCGTTGCAATCAGTTCCTGTGCACGCTGGGCCTTGCGGCGCTGCACCTGCTGCATGCGCACTCCCAGGGTACTCGTCTCACGCAACAAGATCAAAGCTAGCCGCTCTCCATCCTCCGGGGGACAGATGATGGTTACTAGAGTAGCAGGACGATTCTTCTTCATCTGTATGGGAGTATAACTCACATCAAGCGCACCTGCATTAAACAGCCGCTCCATCAAGTCGCCCAGGAGTTCACCACTCATGTTATCGATATGCGACTCAATGACTGCCACCCAATCGGTATCAACTTCTTCATCCGGCACACTGATCTCACTAAGTGCTTTGCCAAGGCAGAGGCGCACACAATTGGGCCAGGGTAAACGGTGACGTCCAAAGCCATAACCAACACGCTCGATTGCCATCGCCGGAGTCTCAAAACGAGCCAGACTGGCAAGAATCGCTGCTCCAGTTGGCGTAACTAATTCCTCTTCAATGGCACAGGGCTTCCAGGAAGCACCAACCCGGCGCAGCAGTTCCAATGTGACAGGCACCGGAACGGGCAAAAGGCCACGGCTAGTCTGCACATGGCCATTTGTGAGGGGGAGCGCAGAGACATAAAATTGTGTGATGCCCAACTCTCCCATGCCGAGTGCAGCACCAACGAGTGTAATAATCGTTTTAACCACATCTGCTGCCTCAAAACGAACCGCTTCGACATCTATTCCTTGAACGGTTGCCTCTGCCTCTGCTAAACGCTGGAAGATGGTCACTGCTGTATCACAAGCATGAGGAGAGATTGCAAAGATCTGGAACAGAGCGATAATATCAGAGAGGGAATGAGCAGGCTGCTTTTGCTTCTCCAGCAGAATGCTAAAGCATGAACCACGCATTCCTTTTTCGAGAAAGGTGTCATACTGCAATTGGTAGCCATGCAGAGGCGAAGCTTCCAGCACCTGATGCAGAGTATCCAGCGAGAATCCAGCATCCAGCAATGCTGCGAGCAGCATACTACCACTGATGCCCGAGTGGCAATCGAGATATGCTATTTTTTGTGCTGTATGCATTGACAGCTCCATAATTGGGGTCACTCGCCAATATCTATGTCTCTTCGGCATCAAGCACGATACACCAGCGACTTCTCTGCTCAGCGGATAACTGCAAATTTGTCTCCACTATTGCTCGAAAACTTGGTTTTTCCATAACATACGGCACTGGATAGCCTATGCCTTCCTCAGCAACCTTCATTTGCTGTTTTATCTTTTGGACAACAGATCTAGGCTGGCGCTGATCTAAGGAATAAAGATACTCTTGTACCATGGTACTAGGTTGCTGCAAGAACGTAGCTATCTGCTCATATAGCATGCGTGGAATAGTCGCAGGTGCAATTGCTCGCTGCTCAAGTAATAAGATGATATCTATACTCAAATCAAGTTCGGCAGCTAGTCGAGATGGGAGGAGCCGCTGACCACTTGCAGTTCTCAATAAGGTTGTCATAGTCCCTGCAGAGGCTAATTCCCCCGCTTGTTCACCTTGCTGAGTACCCTCCAGAGTCAGCTCATCGAATGTACCTTCATTGCATGATGAAGAGCAATTTATTGCCCGTGACGTAGAGACCCGATTTATCGCGTCCGTGGGGTGGGGAGCGGCATCCCCTGGTGGTATCGCCTCCTCAAAAGCATGGTAGTACGCCACGAAATCAGCAATGGCGTTGGCATAGCGAGGATAGCGAGTCAGGTAATCACTGAGACGTGGTTGTTGTCCTGCTTGCACTTCAGCTACATATTGAGCGGTAATATGTAACAAAGATAATTCTTGTTCTCTATGCATTGAAAGATTCCTCGCTCTCAGGCGAAAGTAGAGAGCGCAAGAGCTTCAAGGCGTCTCGCAAACGATTGCGCACTGTACGATCACTTATTGACAATACCTGGGCAGTTTCTTTCTCTGACCGACCTTCCCAGAAGATCAGGAGTATAACAGCTTTCAGCTTATCAGGAAGACAAAGTACGGTTTGAAGCAGATCGCTCTGCTCAACCGAGAGAAACATTCCCTGGACACCCTCATCCTCAATATCAAGCGGTTGATGACTATGATCTGGAGGTTGCAATAAGCGGTCCAAGCTCGCAACGAGTGTGCGTGGAATACGCATACCTCGAGATGCCGACTGCTTATAACAGAGTCCCTCACGCATCAAAAAAGACCGATAGACATGTTTTCGCTCAAAGTACAGGCAGTGGAGAAAATTCTCCTCCCAGAAGAGACGCCCTGGATCTGCCAGAGCACGCATCATACATTCATGCAAATCAGCGCATAAATCACGTGCCAAAACAGAACGCTCATCCGCTTGCAAGGATAGCATCTGCAAGACCCGCTGTGCCCAGAGCAGATTCATTGCTTGCGTGCGGAGAATGATCCATTCCATGATGCGACATCGTCCTTGCTCATCCCCAGATGCGATAGCAGTTCGCAAGATCTTTACCAGAATCTCCAGTGGGAGAGTAGGATCTTCGATAGCAGACCAAAATCCAGCAGAAGCGTAAGGAGGCAGAGTACTATATAGCTCTGCCAGAGCAGTACGACGTTCGATCACCCCCATATCCATATCCATTCCCCTCCCCAAACACGCTATGCATTCGTTCCGTGATACTCTATAGCGTTGCGGTAAACTTCGACATAGCGTTTTGCAGAAGCATTCCAGGAGTGATCTGCTTCCATCCCTCTTTGCTGCAATGTACGCCAGATATCCTTAAATCGGTAGAGAGCCATAGCACGCACAACAGCAGCGAAAAATTCCCAAGGATCATAATTCTTAAATACAAAACCATTCCCATCGCCAGAGCTTGGATCATACTCTTGGACTGTATCAGCCAGACCACCCACTTGACGTACAATCGGCACACAGCCATAACGCATGGCATTCATCTGACTGGTGCCACACGGCTCAAAGCGAGAGGGCATCAGGAACATATCACTGCCAGCATAGATGCGTCGCGCTAATTCTGTATTGAACGTGAGGAAGATAGCAACCTGTTCAGGATAACGAGCAGCAAGGCTCTGGAACATCTCATGATAATGCTGATCTCCAATACCTAGCAGAACAAACTGAATACCCTGTGCAAGCAAAGGTTGAATAATCTGCCCTAACAAATCAAAGCCTTTTTGGTCAGTCAGGCGCGAAATCATTGCCAGCAGAGGAACATCTTCGCGCACAGGCACATGCATTTGTTCCTGCAAAGCAACCTTATTTTCAATGCGTTGCTCAAGAGACTGTGCATCGAACTGGGTATGAATATAGCCATCAGTAGCAGGGTTAATCTCCTGGTAATCAATACCATTCAAGATACCAAATAAGCGATCACGACGAGAGCGCAACAGATGATCCAGCTTCTCGCCAAAGGTAGGAGTCAGGATTTCCTGGGCATAGCGTTCACTTACCGTCGTAACAGTATCAGCAAAGAGAATACCACGGCCCATAATATCGACGACATTCCCAAATTCAGCAATCTGTGGATATAAGAAACCATTGGCGGCAACACCAGCTACCTCAAGCAAGCGGTAGCCAAAAATGCCGTGATAGGCAAGATTATGGATAGTATAGACTGAAGCAGTATTGGCAAAAAAAGCATTGTCACGATAGATAGTCTGCATCCAGTTAGGCACAATACCGGTATGCCAGTCATTGCAATGCACAACATCGGGTGACCAGTTTAAAGCTTGCACAGTTTCAAGGGCGGCACGGCACAACAAAATAAACCGCTCCCCATCATCAGTATAGCCATAGATATTTTCCCGATCAAAATAGCGTGGCACATCGATCATATAGACAGGAATATGATCACCAATCTCTCCACGGCAAACACTCACCTGAACCTGATAATTTCCCATACTCACAGGGACTGCTTCAAGGATTGGTTGAAGATGAAAACGATTGGGATCAACCTGTCGGTAGCGCGGCATAACCAGACGAACATCATGGCCCAACGCTTGAAGAGCTTTTGGCAGTGCCCCTACAACATCAGCCAATCCTCCAACTTTGGCAAATGGTACAATCTCAGCAGCAAGGATGAGCACCTTGAGGGGCCGTTCAGACTGCATACAAGTTCCCTCCCACATACAAAGTGTACTTTATTATAGCATCTATAAATAAAGGGTGGAAGAACAAACGCAGAGCGTTTATCTTTCCACCCTCAGCCTTCATACAGCTATACCGACAACACGATCACACTTTATAGCGGTTGCGTGCCAGGAAGAAGAACTGGATACCAGCCAGCAAACCCAGAATGATCAGCATCACAAAAGCGTCAGAAGTTCCGCCGGGAGTGAAAGGAATATTCGGCGGAGTTTCGTCTGCGCTGAACGAAGGCATTGAGAAGAAGGCAAACCCTGCCAGGTAAACTAACAGACAGGTACCAACAATCAACCATTGGCCCAGACACCCAAGGTTATTCTCTCCCACAACGGCAAATTCGCCACGAGAAACAGCCGTCCAGATTGCGGCCAGTATCAGAATAGCTACACATACCATCATAGCCGTTGGTAGTTGACTCGGGGCAGTATGGACGAGCAAAGCAGTTGCCCCGATCACAGCTGTCGTCACGACACTGCCAATAATGACCAGGTTACGACGAGACTTCCACACCGAGACAGCTGCCATCAACAACACAAAGAAGTTGGTTGTGATAATAGCATCAACAATGGCAGCAGCATCTTGCGTAAATGAGCAACTTCCTGGCACAACCGACGGCCTTGAACAGTTTGTCAGATAATTGCCAAGTCCAATAAATATCCACGGGTGAATCAAAGCCAGCAGAGGATAGGCAACCGCCCACACGAGAATAACCATTACCCCAGTTTGCGCCAGACCAAGAGCGCTAACGATATAGAGAATAGACATTGTGCGCTTACGCACCGGGCGCATGAGATAATGTAAACGCAGAGCAAAAGCACCCAGAGCCATGAATATGGCGGCCCCAAGGATAGTACTGACAAGCAATTGGACGAGTTTATAGCCCATAAATGGACGCTTGGGAATCAATTGCTGCCCAAGAGCCAGATCACCTGTCCTGTTGTAAGCAAAGAGGAAGAGAATCAGCAAGAGAATAGAGCCGATAATCATCCAGCGAATGGCAGGCGTTGTGCCCAGATCACGGCGATCCGGGTTGCGCATTTCGCGCAGAGCGAGCACGCTATAGAAAACCATAGCTAGCCCGACGCCAAGAATGGTCAGCCCAATCATCACGAAATCAACAGCATGCGGCTGGAACCAGAGAACATTTCCTCCAAGAACAGAATTCCAGTGAGTCGTACTAGCAGGGAAATATTGATTGCAGGTAACCTGCGTGAGATCCTTGTTGGGAATACACCCGGTCGTTGTAGCCCAGAGAGATAAGGCAAAACCAGCCGCCGCTAGTATCACGCCCAGTACCGTAAAGATAACTGGACGAACCAACGGCTTAGGATCAAAAAGCAACATAATCACCTGAACAATAGCAAAGCCACCCAGGCAAACAAAGCCCAGGCTAAGACAAAGTTGCTCAAATTGCTCAAGTGTTGCAGATGTCATCTCAGCGTAAACGACTGAAGGAAGTTGCCCAAGCAAGATAGCAGCGATCAAAAAAAAGCCAGCGGCGAAAATCAGCGCACGCGCCCATGATATTCGTTCCGGCAACTCGCGTTGTTGTACTTGTTGCATGAATCGCAAACCCTTATTTCACTATGACCAGTTGCGCAAGCATATCTGGATGGATCCGACAGAAGTAGATAACTCTGTGATTTGTTGGATCAGCATTGTAAGCTGCCGCTGTTACCTGATAAGAGAACGATTGTCCAGGGGGAATAAGACCGTTCTGGAACTTGCTATCAGAGACCGAATCGAAGATCTGTGGAGCTGGAGTGGGCTTACTCAGATCTTGCCCAGTGATAGCAGTCACTGTATGTGCCATATTCGAGTTATTCACCCACGTAATCGTAGTACCCACCTTCACTTGAACATTGATCGGGGTAAAACAGCCCATTTGACTTGCACAGGAGATATTATTACTGCCCGACGTAACAATGCTGAGCGTAATATGCTTCTGATTGACCTGCGACGTATCAACCGTACCAAACTGACCGTTTTTGGCAAACGTAACCGCAGTATCATATTGTGCCGGATTCTGCGCCTGCAGATAGGCAGGGAGATCATCAAATCCATTATGAGACGGATAATCATTCTTCTTTAAATAGCTGGGATCAGCGGAACGAATGAAATTCTGCAAATCGCTCACGTCATTGCTGAGCAATGCCCCCCCATACTGATCACTGTGGGGTACATTGTTAGCATTAGCAGGTTGATGCTGCGCTTTTGGATTATAGACGCCAGCACTGATAATTCGTGTGAGATCAGGGTCAAGTAGCTTATTCAAGTCTTGGATGAGATACCCATCGTAGGTGGCCATGACGAGATGCCCTTTGTCATCAATACCATAGCATTGATCAGTACAATTGCTGGCATAGACGACCATCCCACGCTTGATCGAAGTCTCGAACTGATCACTTTTAGCGGCTGCCTGATTGCCATTTTCCATAATCCAGAAAGCTGGGATCATCAGAGAAACCAGAGCCAGCATAATCAGGGAACCATAGCCTGTCTTCTCAACCGCATTTGTACGGGAATAGTATATGTACAGCAAGCCACCAACGACCACCAGCAATACGATAATACCGATAGCAGCTTGTCCAAAATTTATCATAGCACATAACCTTTACGCAGTACACTGTACACTTGGAGGCGCAATTAAGCGCGTTGTCTCATCGGGGCGTGCAACCGTCTGATTGAGAACTCCGGTATTGACCACAACGTTATCTCCATCGAATGAGATCTGGAAGCGATCCAAGCTCCTGGGAGCAGGGCCATCGAGGTATTCACCCTCCACATTGTAGTGCGAACCATGGCAAGGGCACTTGAAGCTTGCGCAGCTATCCTTAAAGGGTACTGTGCAGCCAAGGTGTACACACTTCTGGTACAGAGCGAGCCAGTATGAACCGTCACTATCTTTGGTCACAAACTCTGATTGCAGTTGCTCGGCGAGATCATTCCCATACAACAAAAATTGTGTTTCGGCGGCCATATGTATTACATACGTTCTTGCAACAGGGCGATGGTAAACGCCAAACTGATCTGCCTGAAATTTATCTGGTGTAACAGCTTTAAAATCGCTCTTTTTCCCGACCACCTGTGTAGAGCCAAAATCACCACTCAGCATGGGATACATCATATCCAAAGCACCAGCAACAGCAGCAACAGTAGACACGCCCCAGACAGCCAGCATCGATCGCCGGAGGAAGCGACGACGCGAGAGACGCTGCCTAGCGATCTCAGCAGCTTCCGCACCACCTCCGTGGAGAATCTCGTACTGTTGAGCGGTGATAGCAGGTCTATCAGTATCAATACTCATCGTTATTCTCTCGACTTCCTTCTTGCCTACAAATCAAAGTAAATGTGCTGCGAGGGCCACACCCACAGCCAACCAGGACCACGGAAGAAGCTTCCTGCGAGAGTTACTACCGCCCAGAATACGAGAAACATCGTAAACGTTACAATAGCGACTTTGCGGTCAGCATAGGCACGACTGGGATTACGATCCACATAGGGAAGAACGGCAAGAGCTACTAGAGTCAGTCCTGGTATAAGGACACCAGCTGTCGTTGGCTTAAAGTAGTGTAGCAGTTCCTGCAAACCCAGGAAGTACCAGGGAGCTTTGGCCGGGTTTGGCGTAACGCTTGGCGTCGCAGGGTCCTGCAACGGAGCATCGATTGCCAACGAGAGCAAGGTTACCATCACCGTTACAGCTGTTGCCGCAAAGAACTCGCGCACAAGCAGATGAGGCCATACGAAGACTGAGTCCTCGAGTGGCTTTTCGACACGGGTGATGGCTTCTTGCTTCACCACTGCCAACGTACGATATCGTCGTTGCGTTGCCGACCCCTGTGTTTGTACTTTTTCTTCTTGTTCAATTGCCATAAAACGTCCTTCTGGGGACCCATCTCCTTGAGGGGATGGGAGGAAAGAAGCTGCCCGCAGGCAGGATCTGTTCAAAGTTGATCCCCTTGCGGGGGACCGTTTTCTGTCGGAACGGTCAAAGCCCTCTGCTTTCGCAGGTAATGGTAGCCTCGACGAAGTTAGCAAGCGGTTTATTTGTCAGCAGCACTGGCACTAACCCTCGTAAACCTGTTTAACCACTGACCGTAGAGCATCGGGCTGGCTTCGCACCCTATGGTACCTATCTATTCGCCTCTAACGTAG
>WNFJ01283590.1_pt1 | contig 10877 bp, 8 predicted proteins | sample 5400461 | NCBI WGS metagenome assembly WNFJ01 (sample SAMN13153349, study PRJNA577476) | soil metagenome | isolation source: 115 cm saprolite on Douglas fir-dominated hillslope | place: USA:California | collected 2013-09-17
GAGGCGCAGTCTGTGAGGGGCGCAGTATAGGAGGGGGGTCTCGAAAAGACAAGCTCAGAAATCACCAAGCGGGGGGCCAGTTTATGCGCAGGTTGGATCTCGCTCCATCTGCACGGTCACGTGGCGGATGCCCATGTCCCCAAGACAGGCCTGCACGGCTTCGAGCACACGCTGGTTGTCGGCTGGGTTTTGGACCACGAGGTGACCGCTCATCGCGATCACGCCGCTGGTGACGGTCCACACGTGGAGGTCGTGCACCGAGGCCACGCCGGGGATGGACGCGATCCGGTCGTGGACGTCCGACAAGGCGATGTGCGCGGGCGCCGCCTCGAGCAGCACGTCCGTGCTCTCCTTCACCAACCTCCAGGCGCTACCGAGGATCAGCAGGAGATCAACACCGAGATCACCGGATCGGCCTGCATCCACCCGGTGGCGAGGATGATGACGCCCGCGAGTAGCGCACCAACCGAGCCGAGCAGGTCGCTGACGATGTGGAGGTATGCGCCGCGCTGGTTGAGCGAGTGGTTGTGCCCGCGGTGCAGGATCGCGGTGCCGGCGGCGTTGGCCACCAGTCCTACCCCCGCGATGATCAACAGCAGCGTCCCCTGCACCTCGGTGGGCGATTGCAGCCGATCGTAAGCCTCGAAGCCGATGCCGAGGGCGATCACGATCAGGGCCGCCCCATTCACGAGCGCAGCCAGGATCTCGAGCCGCAGCAGTCCGAACGTCCGCTCCGCCGTCACCGGCCGCTGCGCGAGTGCCGTCACCACCAGCGACAGGCCCAGGGCAGCCACGTCGGCCAGCATGTGGCCCGCGTCGGCCAGCAGGGCCAGCGAGTGGGCCAGCCACCCGCCCACGGCCTCGGCAACCATCACCGCGGCCGTGATGGCCAGCACGAGCTTCATCCGCCGCCGGCTCTCCTCGCGCAGCGGAGCTCGATGTGTGCATTGGACTTCCAGCGGTACCGTGGCGCTCACGAGTCCCTCATCCCTCGCCCCCAATCCCCAAGATATCCAGGCGTTCCGCCCTCGGGCAACACGCTCTATGTTCCCGCCTCTATGCCCGGCCCCGCCTCGGAATCGGTCGGCCTCCGCCTGCTGGCGGTGCTGGCGCTCGTGCTCGCAAACGCGTTCTTCGTGGCGGCCGAATTCGCGCTGGTCGCCGCCCGTCGCACCCGCATCGAGGCGCTGGTCCGGCGCGGTGATCGGAAGGCGCGGCGGGTGCAGGCGGCGTTCAAGGACCTGTACCGGCAGCTATCCGCGGCGCAGCTCGGGATCACGGTCGCTTCGATTCTGCTGGGCTATGTCGCCGAGGATACGGTCGCCCAGCTGTTCCGCGACTGGTTCGCGGCGCTGCCACCTGCCCTCGAGTTCCTCGCCCGCGGCGGGGTCGCCTCCACGGTCGCGGTGGCAATCGTCTCGTTCCTTCATGTCGTGTTCGGCGAGCAGGCGCCTAAGGCCTGGGCCATCACCCATCCCGAGCGCACCAGCCGCTGGATCGCCGCGCCCCTCATCTTTTTCTCGTGGATAACGCGGCCGTTCACCGACCTCCTCAACTGGAGCGCCAACCGGGTGGTGCGGCTGCTGGGGCTGAAGGGCACCAGTGCCGAGCTCGAGGCGATCCACTCTCCCGAGGAGCTGCGCATGCTGGTGGAGCAGAGCCGGCAGCGCGGCAAGCTCGACGCCGACGACGCCCGCCTGTTGCAGGGCGTGTTCGAGTTCAGCGAGAAGACCGCCCGGGAAGTCATGACGCCGCGCACCGAGATGGTGGCCCTCCCGGCCGACCTGACGCTCGAAGAAGCCGCCGACCAGGTGGCCGTCGCCGGCCGGTCGCGCTATCCTGTGTACGACGAGTCGCTCGACGACATCCTCGGGATCGTGCACGCCAAGGATATCCTCGCCGGCCTGCGCTCGGCCAAGGGCGGCAGCCTGCGCGCCGTGCTCCGCCCCGCCGTTTTCGTCCCGGGGACCCGGGAGGTGGAAGACGTGCTCGCCGACATGAAGCGGCAGAAGATCCACCTCGCGATCGTGTTGGACGAGTTCGGCGGGACGGCGGGTCTCGTCACCATGGAAGATCTGTTGGAGGAGATCGTCGGCCAGATCTACGACGAATACGATCGACCCTCGGGCGAGCTGCGCGTCGCGCCGGCCGGCGTGGCGCCCGTCATCGCGGGCTCGGTCCCGATCCGCGAGGTCAACAGCGCGTTCGGGCTGGAGCTGGGCGAGCAGGATTACACGACCATCGGGGGATTCTTGTTCGGCGCCATCGGCCGCCTTCCCCGGCCGGGCGACCAGGTGGCGGTGAAGGGCGCCGTGTTCGAGATCGTGGAGGTCGAGGGGCGCCGCGTCGGCACGGTCCGCGTGCTGCGACGCGGGGCGGGCGCCGAGGCCTAGCGCCGGAGCGCCGCCCCTCGGCCCGCTCGCTGCACCCGTCGCGCCAGGTCGGTCCCGAGCTCCAACGCCGCGCGCATCGAGCCGGGGTCGGCCACGCCCTTGCCGGCGATGTCGAGCGCGGTCCCGTGGTCCGGGGCGACGCGCGGAAACGGCAATCCCAGTGTGACGTTCACGCCGGCCCCGAATCCCGCGACCTTCACCGCCGTCATGCCGACGTCGTGATAGGGCGTGAGCACGGCATCGAACTCACCTCTCAGCGCCCGCACGAACACCGTGTCCGCCGGCAGCGGCCCCGCCGCGCCGAGCATCCGGGCCGCGGGCTCGAGCACGCGCGCGTCCTCGTCGCCGAACAGGCCGGACTCGCCCGCGTGGGGATTGAGGGCACAGACGGCGAGCCGTGGCGCCGCGATGCCCCACCAGTCGCGCAGGGCGCGCTCGGTGATCCGCCCGCAGCGCACCACGCGATCGGTGGTCACCTGCGCCACGACGTGCTTGAGGGGGATGTGCGTCGTGACGAGCACCACCCGCAGCTTGCCGGCGGCGAGCATCATCGCGACGTCCACGTCGCCGGCGAGATGGGACAGCAGCTCGGTGAGGCCGGGGTAGCGGAATCCGGCGAGGTGCAGCGCGTGCTTGTGCACAGGGCCGGTCACGATGGCGTCCACGTCGCCGGCGAGGGCGAGTCGAACCGCCTCGGTCACCGCTTCCCCAGCGATCCTCCCCGCCTGTTCTGGGAGCAGGGAGCGGGGAGCGGGACCCGCCGCTGCATCAGAGGGTACCGCTCCCCGCTCCCCGCTCCCGAGAAACACGAGATCCGCGTCGAGCGGACCGAGGGCCAGCGCTTTTTCGATCACCTCCGGCCCGATCCCCCGCGGATCGCCGAGCGTGACCGCGAGTCGGGGACGGCGGCTAGAAACGGACGTCGACGTACGTGGTGCGACGCAGCAAATCGAGATGGTGCTTGATGGCGAGCTGCTGGCCTAGCCCGTCGCGGATGCGATCCTTCACCTCGTCGAACCCCAGCTCGCCTTCGGGAAGGCGCTTCAACAGCTCGAACACCACGAACCGCGGCCGCCCCGTTCCGGCGGCGACTTCGAACACCGGCTTCAGCCCGGGAACGGTGTCCTTACCGATCGCCTTCTCGTAATCGGGCGGCAGCTGGGACACGGGGAGGGCGTCAGCCAGCTTGGGCTCGCTCGGGTCGGCGTAGCGACGGGCCAGTGTGTCGAACGACGCGCCGTGGGCGAGCGCGTCGTGCACCGAATCGGCCTGGCGCCGGGCGATGGCGATCTGCGCCGCGGAAATGGTGGGCTGGATCAGGATGTGGCGCGCCAGGATCTCCGCCGGCTGCGCGCGCTCCACCTGGATGATGTGGAAGCCGAACTCGGTGCGTACGACATCGGAGATGGCGCCCGGCCTCAGACGGAACGCGACGTCCTCGAACTCCTTGACCATCACGCCGCGGCGGAACCCCCCCAGCGCGCCGCCCTGCTCCCGAGAGACGCTGTCCGCCGAGTACTGCTTCGCGACGTCGGCAAACCGGGCCCCGCCGGCCCGCCGCAGCGCCGCGACGAGGGAGTCCCCCAGCTGCAGCGCACGGGCGCTCGCCGCCGAGTCCGCTTTCGGCACGATCACGATCTGGCGGAAGGAGATGGCCGCCGGCCGCTTGGGCTGCTGCGCCCGGTTCGACTCCCAGAACGCCCGCATCTCGGCGTCCGACGGCGGAATCGGCCGCAGCTTCCCTTTCTGCTTCAGTCCCTCGATAAGCCGCTGCTGCAGGATCGCGCGCCGCTGTTGGTCGGCCAGCCAACGGCGCCACTCCTCCTCGGACACGAAGCCCGCGGCGCGCAGCTGCGCCTGGAATTCCGGAGTCGAGGTGAACTGCTTGCGGACGTTCTGCACGGTTTGCTCGACCGCATCCTGCACTTCCTGGTCCGTCACCTTGATGGTGGTGTCCCGCTATCTGCGATAGGATCTGCCGTCGGGCGGCGTCCCGGGCCGCGGAGTCCTCGGGGACCTTCGCGCCCTGCGACTGCGCCAGGACGAGCTGCTCCTCCACCTGCGACGCGAGGATCGGCTTCGTGCCGATGATCGCCACGATGCGGTCTACGGGGCGATCGGTCGCCGCCCGGCCCTGCGCCGCGGCGCGGGGCGCCAACCGAGGCAGGGCGGCCAGCGCCGCCACGACAGAGGCCAGGAGGAGTGCGCGCATGGTCAACGCGGCGCCTGCCGGCCGGCACTCTCCGCCGCGATAGGCGGTGGGCCGGGCGCCCGTTTCAAGCCCGTGGGCTGGGGCGGGTGTATCGTGGTGTCCGCGGCCCGGATGGCCTTGGCGCTCTCCAGGGCGCGCGCGATTCCCGCTTCGTTGAGCGACCAGGCCTGGCCCTGGCGCAGCGCCCCGGCCAGGAACGGCGGAACCGGGAAGAACGGCGCCGTCCCCTGGGTGACCGCTCGGTCCACGTAGTGGTCGACGTGGGCCATCGCCAGCTGCACGCGCGCGGCGGGAGTCATGGCGGAGTCCTGCAGCAGCTGCGGCGATACACCGAGCAGGCCCTCCAGCCGCGCCACGGCCGAGTCGTGCGTTGCGCGCAGCTGCCGCCAGTCGGCCGGGTCGAGCTGCACACCGACCTTGTCCACTTCGCTCAGCAGCATTTCACGCTGCGCGAGCAGCTTGAGGAACTGGTTCAGCTGCGCGTCGCTCGCCGTGGCGATCCCGCGCACGTCGTTCGGGTCGAGTGCCAGGAGCCACCGCGCCAGGTCTTTCACCTGGAACGCGCCTCCCTTGTACGTAGCCAGGGTCCGGGTGTCGCTTCGGGCCGACGCGATCTGTGGCACCGCCTGGCGCACCAGCGCCGGCGCGCCCGATACGACCTTGAGCTGCCGCTGGTTCGCGAGGCTGTCCAGATACAGCGAGTCGAACCGGGCGGAGCGCACGTTCTCGAGATCGGCGTGGAAGGAGTCGCGCACCTCCGCGAGCGGCGGCCGGCGAATGATGTGGAAGCCGAACGGTGTCCGGACTACGGCCGTCATCGCGCCCTGCGGGAGCAGCCACGCGGCACTGTCGAAGGCGGGAACGAACTGCCCACGCGGCGTCGCGGGGAGATAGCCGCCCTTCGTCTTCGTGCCCGGGTCCTCCGAGTAGCGACGGGCGAGCTGCGCGAAGTTGAGCCCGCGCTTGGCCACGGCCTGCACCAGGACTGCCTTGGCCTCCTTCTCTTTTTGCTGCTCCACCATCGGCACGGCGCTCTGAGGAATCCGGATCAAGATGTGCTGGAACATTCGCACGTTGCCTGCCTCGAACGCCGAATCCGCCTGGGCGCGGCTGAGTTTGCCGCGCGTCGCGATCAACTTACCGTGATAGCGCTCCCACTTGAGCTGCGCCGCTACCGGCCACTGTGAGGCGAGCACCAGGGCCGAATCGTGCATGTCGCGTCCCCGACCCAGCTGGGCGGCGAACAGTGCGTAGTCCAGGTACACGTTCGCCACGCCGGTGAGGACGTCGGGCTGGATGGGGATGCGCTGGGCGCGTCCGACCACCTGCGCCAGCCGGTCGACCGTCAGGGTCTGCCCCGCGGCCGTGCCGGCGACCTTGGCGTTCGCCGAAACCGCGTCCCGCACAGCGGAGCACCCCGCCAGCGCGAGGACCATGACGATCAGACCCAACCGCACCATGCCAACTCCTTAAAGGTGAGCGTCCGCGAGAACCGCGGTGAGAGCTCGGACGAGCCCCGACCCAATGGGCTCTCCGCCGAGTCGACGGAGTCGCAGGGAGAGCGGTGCCGCCCGCCGGACCTCGGCCTCGAACTGCACCATGTCGAGCGCAGCCGTCAGGCCGGCCAGCCGCGGGCTCGCGTCCCGCGCAAACGTGAGCCGCGCCTCGTCGCCCTTCACCAGGACCATCTCCAGGCCGATGCGGGCGCCGAGTGCGCGGAGCTCGGAGACGAGGAGCAAGCGTTGCGCGTCGTCGGGGAGCGGCCCGAAGCGATCGCGTAATTCCTCGCGCACGACTTGAATCTCGCTAGGCGCCTCGGCCCGCGCCAGCCGCCGGTACAGGTCCAGCTTCACCGCCTCATCCGGCACGTAGGCGTCGGAGAGGTGCGCCGGCAGGTCCAGGATCACTTCGGGGGGCACGCGCGAGCGCTGTCCCTCATCGCCCTTCCCCGATTTGAGGGCTTCGACGGTTTCCTGGAGCCAGCGGAGGTAGGTGTCGAATCCGACCGCCTGCGCGTGGCCCGACTGCGCGCCGCCCAGCAGATTGCCGGCACCGCGCAGCTCGAGATCGCGCAGCGCGATCCGGTAGCCCGACCCGAGATCGGTATGATGCTCCAGCACGCGGAGCCGCTCTTCCGCGTCGGCGTCGACCAGATCGGGGACGAGCAGATAGCAGTATGCGCGCCGGTGACTCCGCCCCACCCGCCCGCGCAGCTGATACAACTGTGCCAGTCCCAGCTGGTCCGCGCGGTTGACGATCATCGTATTGGCGTTCGGCACGTCGAGCCCGGACTCGACGATCATCGTGGACACGAGGATGTCCACCTCGCCCCGGACGAACCGCGCCATCACGGCGTCGAGCTCGGCCTCCTTCTGCTTCCCGTGGGCCACCGCGATGCGCGCTCGTGGCGGCGCCAGCGCCCGGACCCGCTCCGCGATCGTGTCGATCGTCTCGATGCGATTGTGCACGAAGTACACCTGGCCCGCGCGGTCCAGCTCTCGGGCCAGCGCCTCTTCGATCAACCCGTCGTCCCACGGCTCGATGAACGTGAGCACCGGCGACCGGTCCTTGGGCGGCGTCTCGAGCAGCGTGAGGTCCCGCAGGCCCGCCAGCGACAGGTGCAAGGTGCGAGGGATCGGTGTCGCGGTCAGCGTCAACACGTCCACGGCGAGCTTGAGCGCCTTGAGGCGCTCCTTGTGCCGCACGCCGAAGCGATGCTCTTCGTCGACGATGAGCATCCCGAGATCATGGAACCGCACGTCGCGCGACAGCAGGCGATGGGTGCCGATCACGATGTCCACTTCCCCCGTCTCGAGCCGCCGCGTCACCAGCTTGGTGTCCTTCGGGCCGCGAAACCGCGACAGCACCTCGATGCGGATGGGATAGTCGGCGAGCCGCTCGCGAAAGGTGCGCCCGTGCTGCTCGGCGAGAATCGTGGTGGGGACCAGGACCGCGACCTGTTTGCCCGCCTGCACGGCCTTGAAGGCGGCGCGCAACGCGACCTCCGTCTTGCCATAGCCCACGTCGCCCACCAGCAGCCGGTCCATCGGGCGGGCGCGCTCCATGTCTCGCTTCACCTCCTCGGAGGCCCGCCGCTGATCCGGCGTATCCTCGTACAGGAAGGCCGACTCCAGCTCGCGCTGCCACGGCGTGTCGGGAGGAAACGCGAATCCGGCCGCGAGCTGCCGCCGCGCGTACAGGTCGAGCAGCTCCGTCGCCATCTGGCGGATCGCCGCGCGCGTCTTGTCCCGCTGCCGCTGCCACGTCGTGGCGCCGAGCCGGTGCAGTCGCGGCGGCGGCGCGTCGCCGTTCGCCGCCGTCCGGTACGGCTCGAGCTGATCCAGCCGGTACAGCGGCACGTTCAGCCGCGAGCCGCCCTCGTATTCGACCACGGCCACCTCGAGGGTCCCGCCCTCGGCTCCGACCGGGATCGTTTGAATCCCGCGGTAGATCCCGATGCCGTGCTCCAGATGCACCACGTAGTCGCCGCCCTTGAGGGCCCGCGTCGTGGCCGTGGCCGTCGCTTCACGATAGCGCCGCGGGCGTCGCAGCCGGCGCGCCCGGCGGAAGATCTCGTGATCGGTGAGCACCCGCAGCCCCGGCAACACGAATCCGCCGTCCAACGCCCCCACCGCGAGCGTCGCCCGGTCGCCCCCGAGCAGCTCCTCCAGCCGCTCGAGCTGGCCTTCGTTGTCGCACAGGATGACGGTCGGCGGTTCGGTCGCTACGATCTGGCGCAGGCGCTTGATGTCGCGGTCGATCGGCTCGGGCGGCGCGATGGGAAACCGCACTCCGGTCTCGGCGAGATCGAGCGCGATTCGCGGGAAGCGGGCGCGAACAGCGCGTCCCGGGCAGGCGGCTCCTCGCCCAGCCGCCGCGCGACCTCGAGATGGTGGGCCGCCTCGGTCCACGCGCGCTCCACTTCCTGCCCCAGCGCCGACTCTTGCTCCAGGACGATCAACGCATCGCCGGGGAGCAGGTCCAGGAGCGACAGACGTGGTAGGGGCGCAGCATGCTGCGCCGCTACGTCGCCTGCTCCCCCTCCCTCAGTCTTCACCGGCAGCACCGTCACCCGCTCGATCGCGTCGCCAGAACGCTGCGAGTCGAGATCGAAGGTGCGCAGCGACTCGATGTCGTCTCCCCACCACTCGAGCCGCGCCGGTGCCGCCATCCCAAACCCATACACGTCGAGGATTCCGCCGCGCACGCTGAACTGCGCCACTTCGGTCACGGTCGCGACGCGGGCGTAGCCCATCGCCTCGAGGCGCTGGATGACCGTCGCGAATTGTAGGGGCGCAGCTTGGTGCGCCGCTACCTGAGACTTGCCCCTTCCCGTTTCCAGCACCAATCGCATGTCGCGCAGCGTCCCAGGCACTCCCGTGCGCTCGGCGGCGGCGCGTGCGGTCGTCACCAGCACTCGGACCTGCCCCGTCAATAGCAGCTCGAGCGTCTCCACCCGCTCGCCGGCGATCTCGAAGTGTGGCTCTTCGGCGCCCAGCGCCTCGCGCTGTGGATACAACGCGACCGCGCTCCCGGTCAGCATTCGCAGATCGGCGAGCCAGCGCTCCGCATCGGTCGGCGTGGGCGTGATCACGACAAAGACGCGCTGCGGCAGTCGTCGCGCGAGCGCGGCCAACAGGACGGCGGGACTCGAGCCGGGAAGGCCGGCCACACCCAGCCGGACGCCGGGCGCCGGCAGCCCTTCCGACAGCGCACGCGTCGCCGGGAGAGCGTCCAAGCGGTCGATGACGAAGTCGAGCGGCATCAGCGGGTGCGCGTCGCGACCCCCAGCTCCGCGAGCGCGATCAGCAGCGCCAGCAGGAGGAGCAGTCCGCTGCCGTCGCGACGGCCCGCTCCCGCGAACCGGGCCGCCGCGAACGCCGCCTCGTCGAGCACGTCCGCGCCCAGCACGTCGTGCACGAGCGCCGGCGATGCGGGGGTGAGATCGGATTCCCGCGGGTCGAGCCCCGAGACGATGGCGCCGATCGTATCGGCGCCGCGGGTCCGGAACTCGACGCCCGCGGAGCCTTCGACCTCGGTGATGGGTGCCTCGCCGCGGGCCAGGCGGTTCACCAGCGCGTCCACGAACGGGACGAACGCGGGTACCGCGGGTAGCGCGGTCCACGCCGTGTCGAGCCGGCTGCCGAGCAGGAGGATGCTGCCGTCCCGCACCAGCCACGGCTCTCCATTCACCGTCGCGAGCACGCCGCTGTCGCTACGCGTCCCGGGTCCCCCTCCCCCAGCCGAGGGTTCGATCCGGTAGCGGCGCGCTACCTGCAGCCCGGCAATTGCCGGCAGGGCGGGACCCGCGATCGGTCCGGGCGTCCCCTCCGAGGCGAACCGCAATCTCCCGCCCCGTGCTGCGAGCGCACGATTTGCCTGGCCGATGAGCGCCGGCTCCGCGGGCGGGATCACGATGCTCACCAGCGTACCTGCCTCCGGCCGGTCTCCGATCGCGATCTCGTTACCAGGCCGAACGCGCCGCCCTTCCTCCAGCACGGCCAGGGCCGCGGCCACGAACGGGCCGCCTCCGGTGCTCGATGGCGTCGCGACTCGGGCGGGCGGAGCCACCCGCCACACCAGCAATCGTCGATCGTCGGCTCGCAGCTCGTCCGCGTCGAGCACCGCTTCGCCCACCCACCAGCCCGCTCCGAGCGGCGGCAGCGTGATCGTTGCCGTCGATCCGGGCGCGCCCAATGCGTGGCCGACTTCGCGCCCGCGTATACGCAGTGTCACCGAGGCTGCGCCTCCCCCCTCACCCGGCGTCCCGACGATGCCCACTGTCGCAGCGGCATCCGTGACGCGCACGGCACCCACACCGCGGTTCGCTGGTGCCTGGCTCGGGGGCGCGAGGGCGAGGAGCGCCGTGCGCTGCAGGTCGCTCACGACATGCACTTCGCGCGCCGGGAGCGGCTCGGCGTCGACCAGTCGCGCCGCTGCCCGCACGGCGGCCGTGAGGTCCAGCCGGCGAGCCGAGACGCCGGCGCTATCCACGGTCGCGACCAATGCTTCGGGCGTCCCCGCGCGCGCCACGCCATCGGCCAGCACGAGCCAGAGGCGATCGGACGCCGCCGCGCGCGCCAGCGAGCCCCGCGCCACCGCCCTCAGGCGATCGAGCACGGGACGTCCATCCACCACGAGGCCGGACGACGCCGAGTTATCGAGGATCACGGCGAGGGCCGTGGGCTCATGCAACGAGCCGCCGCTCGCCTGCGTGGGGAAGAGCGGCCGCGCCGCGGCCAGCACGATCAACACGATCACCGCCGTCCGCA
>WNFJ01365630.1_pt1 | contig 10877 bp, 12 predicted proteins | sample 5400461 | NCBI WGS metagenome assembly WNFJ01 (sample SAMN13153349, study PRJNA577476) | soil metagenome | isolation source: 115 cm saprolite on Douglas fir-dominated hillslope | place: USA:California | collected 2013-09-17
CCGATCTGCCGGCCATCCACTTCGCAGATTGGCACCACCTCGGCGGCTGTCCCGGTAAAGAAGGCCTCATCACTTTCGAAGAGACAATCCAGAGACAGCGACTTGGTTTCAACCTTCCATCCTTGGTCGCGCGCGAACTGCAGCACGCAATCGCGGGTAATGCCCAGCAGAATGGAGTCTTGAGGGCCATTGGTCATCAGCGTGTCGTCGCGGACTACGAAGATGTTCTCGCCTGATCCCTCGGCAATGCTTCCGTCGGCATTCAGCAGCAAGGCCTCGTCAAACCCGCGTTCGACCGCGTCCTGAATCGCGAGCGTGGAGTTGAGGTACTGCCCGCAGGCTTTGGCCGCCGCGGGCATCATCTGCGAGTGAAATTTCCGCCAGGGAGAGACTGTAATGCGGACGCCCTTTTCCAGCGATTCCTCGCCCAAGTACTTGCCCCATGGCCAGGTGAGAATCACCGTCTCGACCGGGCAGTTGCGGGGATGCAAGCCGAGACTCGAACTTCCCCGGTAGCATATGGGGCGAATGTAGCAATCCGTGAATCCATTCCGCGATATGGTTTCGCAGATGGCTTGTTGAAGGTCTTGCTTCGAGTACGGAATTTCCATTTGGTAGGCTGCCGCGCTCGAGTAAAGGCGGTCCAGATGAGCGTCCACGCGAAACGCCGCCGGGCCGGCAACGGTCTCATAGGAGCGGATTCCTTCGAATACGCCGCTGCCGTAATGCAGAGCGTGAGCGGAAACGTGCACCGTGGCCTGCCGCCAGGGCACGCACTTGCCATTCATCCACACCCACTGCGTGTTTTCAAATCCCACGGTTCACACTCCCCAGAGGTACTGGTCGGGATCGTCGCGCCGGTGAGCAGCGTTCTGGAACCCTTCGCCCGACCCGCTGACGATCTTCAAGGCAATGGTATCAGCGAGCGCTTCCGCCCAGTGTTCCGCGTGGGCGGGAATGCGCAGCATCTCATCCTGCCTGAGCGTGACTAGGCGGCCCTCCAAGCGGAAGCGCCATGCTCCCTCAAGCACGATGACAATGCATTCCGTGTCGTGTCGCTGAGCTTGCGTGACCGAGCCCTTGGCCACTTCAAGCATGGTCGCGGACACCGGGCTCTGAGAGCCTGATGACGGGCTCGGCTGCTTGGAACTTGCATGGTTGTGAGACATTTCATCCTCTTAGTTCTTGGCCCGATTCACCAGGGCCCGCTCTTTGAGCCACGGCATCATGCCCCGAAGGCGGCCGCCGACGACCTCGATGGGATGCTCCAGGCCTTTGGCTTCCAGTTGTTTGAAGCGGGGCTTACCGGACGCGCACTCGGCCATCCACTCGTCGGCGAAGCGGCCGGACTGGATGTCGGCGAGCAGCTTCTTCATCTCGTCGCGAACACACTGGTTGATCACCTTGGGCCCGCGCGTCATGTCGCCGTACTCAGCAGTGTTGGATACGGAGTAGCGCATGTTGCCGATGCCGCCCTCATACACCAGGTCGACAATCAGCTTCATTTCATGCAGACACTCGAAATATGCCATCTCCGGCGCATAGCCGGCTTCTACCAGCGTTTCAAACCCGGCCTGGATCAGCGCCGTGAGTCCGCCGCAGAGCACCGCTTGTTCGCCGAAGAGATCGGTCTCCGTCTCTTCTTTGAACGTGGTTTCCAGGACGCCGGCGCGGCCGCCGCCCAGGGCCGAGGCATAGGCCAGCCCGACTTCGCGGGTGTCGCCGGACGGGTCCTGATGGACGGCCAGCAAGCAGGGAACGCCCCGGCCTTGCACAAACTCCGCTCGCAGCAGATGGCCGGGCGACTTGGGCGCCACCATGAAGACGTTGACCTCCTTCGGCGGCACGATCTTGCCGAAATGGATGGAGAAGCCGTGGGCGAAAGCCAGGTAGGAGCCGGGCCGCAACTGGCCGGCTATGTCGTCGCGGTAAACCGCCGGCGCGGTTTCGTCGGGAACCAGCATCATCACTACATCCGCACCCTTGGCGGCCTCGGCTGTGCTCTTAACCTCCAGGCCGGCATTGGCGGCTTTCGACCACGATTGGCTTCCCGGGCGCAGCCCAACTACCACGTTGTGACCGGAGTCGCGCAGGTTGTTCGCGTGGGCGTGACCCTGGCTTCCGTAGCCGATGATCGCAAACTTCTTGCCGGCCAGAAATTGAGGATGACAATCTTTGTCGTAAAAAATCTTCATAAATGTTTCCTTCCATCAATGTGAAAAATGCTGAAAGAACTTTTCCCCCGGCGAGACCCCATCCCGAACGCAGTGAGGGATCTGCTCCGCTGCAGTTGCGCGTGAGCCGGGAAGAATGCCTGCAGTTCCGGCGATGCCGTCCGAGCCTCGTGGCTCCCGGACGCACTGGCCGCGGAGCAGATTCCTCGGCCTCACTCGAAACTCTCGAAGGTCCCAACACTGTTCCCGTGAGTCCTCGGAATGTGGTCTCGCGGGAGCTGGCTTCTTCGAGGTGCATACCAATCACTGCTCCGCCCTCACAGCATTCTTCATTCCCGCCAGGCTGACAAGTTCGGCAGTAGGCTTTTTCCACACCGCGACGGTTCCGGTGCGCACGATGTGACGGATACCGAACGGCATCAATTCCTTCACCAGCGAGTTGATTTGCTTCCACTCGCCTGTGGCCTCGATGATCAGGCCGTCTTCCATCACTTCCGCCACGCGGAGGTGGTTGCGCGATACCAGGGAGAGGACGGTTTGCATGGCCGCGTTGCTCTCCGTCTTCACGTTGATCAAAACCAGCTCGCGCTCGCAATGGGAATGGTTGGTCAGGTCGGCCACGTGCAAGACCCGCACCAGCTTGTTGACCTGCTTCACAATTTGCTCTATGGTGCGGTCGTCGCCCGAGGTCACCAGGGTCACGCAGGAGACGGCGCGGTCCAGCGTCTCCGCCACGGTAAGGCTCTCAATGTTGTAGCCGCGCGCGCTGAACAGCCCCACGATGCGCGCCAACTCGCCATAGCGGTTCTCGACCAGAATGGAAAGCGTATGCCTCATGGCTTCACTCCAGCACCATCTCGCTGATGCCGGCGCCCGGCGGAATCATGGGATAGACGTTCTCTTCCACCTCGACCACAACATCCATCACCACCACTCCCGGGGCTGAGAGTCCTTTCTCCAAAACCGGGACAAGCTCGTCGGGACGCGTAGCCCTCAGCCCGGTGGCACCGTAGGCCTCCGCGAGTTTGAGAAAGTCCGGCGTCCACTCCATGTCAATGCTGGAGTAGTTGTGGTCATAGAAAAGCTGTTGCCACTGGCGAACCATGCCCAGGGAGTTGTTGTTCATCACCACGACCTTGACGTTGGTGCCGTACTGGACGGCGGTGGCCAGCTCCCCACAAAGGCGATGACCTGCCGCTCCGGCAGCGCGATCTGCGCCCCCAGGGCAGCCGGGAAGCCATAGCCCATCGCGCCCAGTCCTCCGGAAGTAAGCAATTGGCGCGGGTTGCGGAAGCCGTAATACTGCGCCAGCCACATCTGGTGCTGGCCCACGTCGGTGGCGACGATCGCCTCACCGCCGGTCAGGCGGTCCAGTTCCTCGCAGAGCTGCTGTGGCTTGATAACCTTGCTCGAGCGTTGGTAGGTGAGCGGGGCGCGCGCCTTCCAGGCTTCAATCTGACTCCACCACGCGTCCAGCCGTCGCGGAGCCGGCTCGCAGCCGTTGGCATGCAGCGCGTCCAGCATCTGTTGCATCACCGCCTTGGCATCGCCTTCAATCGGCCAATGGGTGGGAACGTTCTTGCCCAGGGAAGAAGCGTCAACGTCAACGTGCACGATCTCGGCGTTGGGCGCAAACTTGTCCAGGGCGCCGGTAACACGGTCGTCAAAGCGAACGCCGATCGCCAGGATCAGGTCGGCTTCGGTCATAGCCATGTTGGCCCAGTAAGTGCCGTGCATCCCCAGCATTCCCAAAGAGAGCGGATGCGCGGCCGGGAAACATCCCAGGCCCATCAGGGTTGGCGTTACCGGGATGTGAAGCGCGTGCGCCAGAACCAGGAGCTCATCGCAGGCGCCGGAATGAATGATGCCGCCACCCACGTAAAGCACCGGGCGCTTTGCCGCAAGTACTCTCTCGAGAGCTCGCTCAACCTGCTCCTGGTCCGCAAGCGCCGGTGGCCGGTAGCCGGGGAGATGCAGCGCCGGAGGTTCCCCCAGCACAGCCTTTTCCGCCGTTACGTCTTTGGGAACGTCGATGAGCACCGGGCCGGGACGCCCGCTCGCCGCCAGGTAGAAAGCTTCATGCACGATTCCAGAGAGCTCGCGGACGTCGCGCACCATGTAGTTGTACTTGGTGCACGGTCGGGTGATGCCGATAGTATCGACCTCCTGGAAAGCGTCGGTTCCGATCATCTTGCGGGGGACCTGCCCGGTGATGACCACCAGTGGAGTTGAATCCATGTGAGCGTTGGCGATTCCGGTGATGGTGTTGGTGGCTCCGGGCCCGGAAGTCACCAGCACCACGCCGGTCTTCCCCGTGGCTTTGCTGTATCCTTCCGCCATGTGCACCGCGCCCTGCTCATGCCGCGCCAGCACATGGCGCAGCCGCGGACCCATCTTCACCAGTTCGTCGTAGATGTGCAGCACGGCTCCGCCGGGATAGCCGAAGATGGTGTCCACACCCTCGCGCACCAGCGCTTCCAGAAGAATCCGCGCGCCACGCATGGGCTCCTGCGGCTCCGTCGTGCCGGCCGGGCTCGGGCGATCTGCTGTATTCAATAGCATGAAGACTCTCCTGAGAATGCGAAGGCCGTCATCTCTTGATGACGGCCTGGATTCGAACTGCTCTCCTTGGCCGTCATCCTGTGCCCCGCAGAATGGTAATCGGGGAAATCACTACTAAAGGGCCTGTAAGGACAGCCTGGCGCTCGCTGAGCGAAGACTGGCCGAAGCGGTCTTCCCTTGTTAGCGGTCGAGTCGTCGTCAAATGCCATTTTGGTGACAATGGTCGCTCCCAGGCTGGCAGCTTTTTCTCACGTTCGCCCTGGTGATGTTCTTGCCCAGCTTCGCTTGATGAAGAAACGCTGCTCGTCGAGAACTCGAATTCTCCATCCGTGGTCGGCATTAGTCAAATTAATAATTTAGTTACATAGCATTACATAATCTTATAGATCGCGAAAAACTTATGCTTAATCAAAGCTGGAGTTAGCTTGTGTGCCCCGGGTATCCGCCTGACTAACTTGCGACAGGTGGGGGTCTGGGAGTGAGCCTGCACCCCAGGTCGAAGCAAGTGTGCTTAGAATAGAACGGTAAACTTATGAAAAAAGCCCAGACTCATCTTCAACAATCTGACCCGGTCATGGCCTCCATCATCGACCGCGTTGGCCCTTGCCAGATCGCCTACCGTGAGCCGACGTTTGAGGCCCTGGCCCGCGCGATCGTCTTCCAGCAATTGAGCACGAAAGCCGCGCGGACCATTTACGGCCGGCTGGAAGAGGCGGCCGGAGGCCGGATTATGCCGGAAGCCATACAGAACCTGAGCCTTGGCGAGATGCGCCGCGCCGGCCTCTCCAAGCAGAAGATAAGCTACGTCCGCGATCTGGCCGAGCACGCCCTGAGCGGGAAGGTGGATTTCGAGCGGCTCCCCGCCATGAGCGATGAAGAGGTCATCGTCGCGCTGACCGACATTAAGGGCGTCGGCGTGTGGACCGCGCACATGTTTCTGATCTTCGCCCTGCGCCGGCCCAACGTGCTCGCGGTGGGCGACCTCGGCGTGCGCGCCGCCATCAAGCGCCATTACAAGAAACGCGCCTTGCCTAAGCCCGCGCAGATGGAAAAGCTGGCCGCCAGCTGGCATCCTTATTGCAGCATCGCCTGCTGGTACCTGTGGAGGAGTTTGGAGCTGCCGGTCGTGGGCAAGAACGGCAAACCTACCAGGGCGCGGGGATGAGGAAAACAGGATTGAGTAATTGGGTAAGTTGGTAATTGAGTAAATGAAAATCCGATTCTTTGTCTTCGCGCGAATTCCATTACCCAATTACCAAATTACTCAATTACCCAATTTCTGCGTACCTCCGTGTCTCCGTGGTGAGGTTTTGTTAGACTCTTACGTTGATGTCCACCGACCGCAAAATCCGCGTGCTTGTAGCCAAGCCGGGCCTCGACGGCCATGATCGGGGCGCCAAGGTCATTGCTCGGGCGCTGCGCGATGCCGGCATGGAGGTCATTTATACCGGCTTGCGCCAGACGCCGGAGATGATCGTGAACTCCGCGCTGCAGGAGGACGTGGACGTCATCGGCCTATCCATTCTTTCCGGGGCGCACAATGCCATCGTGCCTCGTGTGAACGAGCTCCTGCGCCAGCACAAAATGGATGATGTGCTGCTGCTGGTGGGCGGGATCATTCCGGAGCAGGATTTCGATCTCATGAAGAAGGCGGGCGTGGCCGGAATCTTCAATCCCGGCACGGCCATGGACGAAATCGTGGTCTTCATCCGCGCCAACGTCAAGCCGCGCGGCGTGGTGGCCTGATTCTTCTAGTTTCGCCGCTCCCAACCTAACGTAGTGCGTCTTGCAGCCAAGCAGGTTTGCTTCCACGATTCCCAAAAATTCAAGCTAACCGGGCCGTGACCGGCGAGTCTAACCTCGCGTTAAGAGGTGCTCTTTATGAAACGACTGATTGCGTTGGTGATTTCGGTTCCATTATGTGTCTGGCTGGCCCAAGCCGGCGAACACAAGGGCACGTATGGCTCGAGTGTGACCATGAACGACGAAACCTCGAGCGATGATTGCGCCGGGCATCTGCGCCTGTACAACGATGACTTCCGCGCGACCGTTCGCGACGAAGAGACGCGCAGCCTGCCCAACCAGCCCCTGACCATTACCGGGGAGCACAATGGCGGGATCCAGGTGACCACCTGGGACCAGCCGGAGTTTTCCATCAAACTGTGCAAACAGGTCGCGGCCGGCGACGAATCGGAAGGGCGCAGAGTGGTCAACGGCTCCAATGTTTCCGTCAGCTCGCCCGAGTCTGACGATCGCCACTCCTTGGGCACGCTATTGATGGTCAAGGCGCCCCGCAATGCGACGCTCAACCTGAGCGTCCACAATGGCGGGGTCGCGCTCAACCGTTTTATCGGCACAGCAGAGGCCCACGCGCACAATGGCGGGATCTCCTTCAAGAGCAGCAGCGGCAGGCTGACGGCGGAGGCCCAGAACGGCGGCGTGTCGATCAACGATTGTGGCGGCGAGATCACGGCCAACGTGCAGAATGGCGGCGTCTCCATCAACTTGCCGGAGCACTGGGAAGGCAAGGGGCTGGAAGCTCACACTCACAACGGCGGCCTAGTGGTCTCGGTGCCCCGGAACTTCGGGGGCGGCCTGGAGATTGTCGGCTCGGAGCACACTTCCATCGTCTGCAAAGACAGCATCTGCGATGCCGCTGAACGGACCTGGGACAACGGACACAGAATGCTGCGCCTGGGCGGAGCCAATCCCCAGATCCATGCCACCACGGTGAACGGCGGCATCGTGGTAAAGGAACGCGGTTACTCGCGCGGCGAGCTATAGCGTTCTAAACGGTATTACGTCCCCAGCGCAGGCCTCAGAGACAGACAGGAAAATTAAGTAAGAATCACATATACTTAACTTTTCTGCTCTCATGACCAAGCTGGACGAAATCCTGACGGCAGCGCGTGAGCGTGTGGCAAGCGCCAAGAAGCAGGCGGACCTGCGTGCGCTGGAGACCGCGGCTGCAGCCCATGTCCCGCGGGGCTTTCGCCGTCGGCTGCTGGCCATGTCGCAGTTGGGGCCGGCGGTGATTGCGGAGTTGAAGAAGGCTTCGCCCTCCAAGGGAGTCTTGCGCACCGCATTTCCCGTCGGACAACTGGCCCGCCAACTGGAGCGGAGCGGGGCGTCGGCATTGTCCGTCGTTACCGACGAGCAGTTCTTTCAGGGTTCGCTGGCCAATCTTCGCGAGGCTTCGCTCGCGACCGAACTGCCCTGCTTGCGCAAGGACTTCATCGTGGACGAATTTCAACTCCTGGAGGCGAGGGCCCACTGCGCCGACGCCGTTCTGCTGATTCTTACAGCGCTTGACGATGCCACTTTCCGTCGCTTGATGGCACGCGCCTGCGCTCTAGAGCTGGACGTGCTGTGCGAGGTCCACGACCAACAAGAGCTCCAGCGCGCGCTGGAAGGCGGGGCTGACGTCATAGGGATCAACAGCCGCGATCTGCGCACTTTCCAGGTCAATCTGGACACGGCAATGGAACTCGGTTCGCTCATCCCCAACCACGTCCTCCGGATTGCCGAAAGCGGGATTGGCAGCGGAACCGAGATCAAAGAGCTGCACTCTTTCGGCTACCAGGCATTCCTCATTGGCGAGACGCTCATGCGCGCCGAAGACCCGGGCAAGAAACTGCAGCAGCTTCTCCGCGAAGCCGGCTGGTATTCTCAATCGGCCACGGCTTCTAACGGCTGGCGCGGCACCGTTCAGTAAGCGCGGCGCGGGTTCTCAATTACATTTCATGCGGGCGTATTCTTGAAGACCTGGATCAAATTCTGCGGCACCACTTCTCTCGAAGACGCGCTGGCCTCCGTGGAAGCGGGAGCGGACGCGCTGGGATTTATCTTTGCCCCCAGCAAGCGGCGCATTTCGCCGGAGAAGGCGCAGGAGATCATCCGCGAGCTGCCGGCCGGAGTCGAACGTATTGGCGTGTTTGTGAATGAAGCCGCGGAGCAGATCACGAGGACTGTGATAGAGGCCGATCTTACCGGCATCCAGCTGCACGGAGATGAATTTGCGCCGGAAATCTACAATCGCTTTCCACGGGACCGCCGGGAATCGCTGCGAGTCATCAATGCGGTACTGGTGCAAGAAGGGTTTACGACGAAACTCGATGCAAACACAGTTGCGGCAGGAAGGCTTGCCGCCTGGCTTCTTGATTCCGGAGCCGGCAGCGGCAAGACATTTGATTGGCGGGCGGCGCGAGCGCAACTCGGCGAGCAAAAGGGCCGGTTTATTATTGCCGGCGGGCTTAATCCTGAAAATGTGGCCGAGGCGATGAGGATTTTCTTCCCCTGGGGCGTGGATGTGGTTTCGGGAATCGAGCGCGAGCCGGGGCGCAAGGATCTGGAAAAGTTGAAAGCATTTGTCGCCGCGGTACGGAAGGCGGAACAGCAATGAGCATGACTGCTGCGAAGAAAACAAAGCCGGCGCCCGGGCGCTTCGGTCCTTACGGCGGACGTTATGTGCCGGAGACCTTGATGGCGGCGCTGGAAGAGCTGGAGCGCGAATACGAGAAGGCTCGCCGCGACAAGAAATTTCGCGCCGAGTTGGAGCGGCTGCTCAAGGAATACGCCGGCCGGCCCACGCCGCTGTTTCACGCCCGGCGGCTGACCCAGGAATTGGGCGGGGCCAGGATCTACCTGAAGCGTGAAGACCTGTTGCACACCGGCGCGCACAAGATCAACAACTGCCTGGGGCAAGGCCTGCTGGCCCGGCGCATGGGCAAGCGCCGCATTATCGCCGAGACGGGCGCCGGGCAGCACGGCGTGGCCACGGCCACGGTCTGTGCGCTGTTTGGGTTCGAGTGCGTCGTGTACATGGGCGTGGAGGACATGCGGCGTCAGGAGCTTAACGTCTTTCGCATGCGGCTGCTGGGCGCGGAAGTGCGAGGCGTGGACTCCGGCTCACGCACTCTCAAGGACGCCATCAATGAGGCCATGCGCGACTGGGTCACCAACGTCCGCAACACGCATTACTTGCTGGGCAGCGTGCTGGGCGCGCATCCATATCCGACCATGGTACGGGATTTTCATTCCGTCATCGGCCGCGAAGCGCGGGCCCAAATCCTGAAAGCCGAAGGGAGGCTGCCCACGGCCATCATCGCCTGTGTGGGCGGCGGCTCCAACGCCATCGGCATCTTCCACGAGTTCATCAAGGACAAGCGGGTCAAGCTCATCGGTGTAGAGGCCGGCGGGCGCAGCGACCGTTTGGGCGACCATGCCGCACGTTTCCGCGGCGGCTCGCCCGGAGTGCTGCAAGGGACCTATTCTTACGTCTTGCAGGACGCCAACGGCCAGATTGCCACCACGCACTCCATTTCGGCAGGTTTGGACTACCCCATGCTCGGACCAGAACATGCGGCGCTGGCTGATTCGAAGCGCGCCGAATACACGGCGGCTTCCGACCAGGAGACGCTGGATGCATTGAGCCTGCTCTCGCGCACCGAGGGCATTATTCCCGCGCTGGAATCGGCGCACGCCGTGGCCGAATGCGTGAAGCGAGCGCCCCGGATGAGGCGCTCCGATATCTTGGTGGTCAATATTTCTGGTCGAGGTGATAAGGATATTGGGATTTTGAGAGAAACCCTAAAGATCGGGTGATCCGGTGATCGGGTGATCTGAAGGCAAAGGCGATCCGTCCGGTGATCGCACACATTTTTAAAGATCGCGTGATCCAGGTGATCGGAAGGCAAAGCGGAACGATGAGCATAGACAAACACAAGCAGCTAAAGGATCGGACCAAAATGTTTGCGCTGCGGGTGATAAAGATGTCTGACGCGCTGCCCAGAACGCGGGCCGGCAATGTAATCACAAATCAAATACTTCGATCCGCAACCTCGATGGCAGCAAATTACAGGGCGGTAGGCCGAGCCCGCTCCAAAGCCGAATTCATTGCCAAGCTGGGCGTGGTGGTTGAAGAAGCAGACGAAACGGTTTTCTGGCTTGAACTCTTGTGCGACAGCGGGATCGTGCCGGCGGCCAAGATGCACGGGTTGCTCGACGAAGCCAACCAGTTGATGTTGATTTTTTCCGCGTCCCGAAGGACAGCAAGAACATGAGATCCAAACACAATATCAATTGCGCCGATCCGATCACCCGATCACCGGATCACGCGATCACCCGATCTTCGGTCGGCCC
>WNFJ01602838.1_pt1 | contig 10876 bp, 10 predicted proteins | sample 5400461 | NCBI WGS metagenome assembly WNFJ01 (sample SAMN13153349, study PRJNA577476) | soil metagenome | isolation source: 115 cm saprolite on Douglas fir-dominated hillslope | place: USA:California | collected 2013-09-17
TGAATTATTCATTGCACCCTCCTCCCAAACATCCGATCGCAGCCTAGAGTCTATTCTGCTTCCCCGCTTCCTTCAACGTTCCTTCACGCCCCATCGTTCTCGTGTAAACTCTCAAGTTCAGAATGCTTACCGCCATCACACGCGCCGTCAGTCCCGCCATCGTCAGTTGCGAACTTTCCTTCATTGACCGCAAGCCCATCGATCTAGCCACCGCCCAGGAGCAGCACCACGCCTACGAAAAACTTCTCGAAAAATTAGGCGCGCGAGTAATTTCGCTCCCGGCAGAACCGGAACTGCCCGACTCCATGTTCGTCGAAGACCCCGCCATCGTTCTCGATGAATTGGCGGTGATCCTGCCGCTCGGAACGGCGACCCGCCGCCGCGAGGCGCCGTCGCTTGCTCAGGCGCTCGCCAGGTTTCGAAAGCTCGAACACTTGTCCCTTCCCGGCACCCTCGAAGGCGGCGATGTCCTTGGCATTGGCCGCAAGCTTTTTATCGGTCTCACGCAGCGCAGCAACACGGAAGGCATCCGCCAACTCGCCGCCATTCTCGCGCCGCACAATTATGAAGTCGTCTCCGTTCCCGTCACCGGCTGCCTCCATCTAAAATCGGCCGTCACGCATCTCGGCCGCAACACGCTCCTCGCCAATCGTCGCTGGTTTGACACCAAGCCGCTCCTCGGCCATGAATGGATCGACGTTGATCCCGCCGAGCCTCATGCCGCCAATGCCTTGGCGCTCGGCGGTACGATCATTTTTCCCGCTTCCTTCCCTCGCACACGCGCCCGCATCGAAGCACGCGGCTTTCACGTTACGCCTCTCGACATTTCCGAACTCCAGAAGGCCGAATCCGGCCTCACCTGCTCCAGCCTCATATTCGACGCCACGCATCAGTGATTCACTCCGCACAACATCCTCTCACTCCATTTTTCCTCTTTCCTTAAACCTCTTCCTGTGTTAGCCTGACCTTGTCATGATGTCCATCGCCACGAAGCGAATTACCTCCAAGTCGTCCATGTCGACTACGACTATGACGACTATTTTCGCTTCGGGCGCGTGGAGAAACAGCTAGCAAGCTAGAAAAAGTTTCCAACCCACCGCCAGAAGCGAACCTGGCGGTGGGTTTCTTCTTTTAAGCCCCCTCCAGAGACGCTCCAGCGGTTGTGATTGCAAAGATAAACTAGGAGCGCAGGTCATGAGTCTCGAAAACGTTCAGGAAGAAGCGGCAGCGGAACGTCGACCCGCCGCGTTGCACCATCAAGTGCACTGCGCCGGCGCGATAAGCAAGCAACAGAGGAACGTCCTCGCCTTCAAGTTCGGCGGGAGTTCTCTTCTTGGTGCGGACCGCATGCTCCATGCCGCAGATCTCGTTCGCGCCGCCACGCAGGCATCCAGCGTCGCCGTGGTCGTTTCCGCCATGAAGGGCGTCACCGACCATCTTCTTTCCATTGCCCGCGCTCTCGTCGATGGCAAGCTCGTGGATGCCCGCCGCGAAGCCGAGTTCGTTCGGGATTTTCACCTCGATGTACTCCAGGATCTGCAGCTCAGCGAAGATTGCGGCCTTCGCGTACGCCGCGACTTGCAACTTCTGGGAAGCGACCTTCGCCACGAAGTTCCGGTTCGCGGCCGCGTCGCCGCTGGTGCGGAGCTCTTCGACCGCCTCGCCTCCTTTGGCGAACGCTTCAGCGCCAGGCTCTTCGCTGCCGCGCTCGAAAAGTCCGGCGTCCCTGCGGTGCCTGTCACATCCTCGGATTTCATCCTGACCTGCGATACCTTTCGCGACGCCCATCCGCATCTCGAACAGACGAAACAACGCGGCCGCGACCTTCTTCTTCCCCTCCTCGAAGCCGGCATCGTCCCGGTAGTTACTGGCTTTATCGGCGCAACTCCCGATGGCCGCGTCACCACGCTCGGCCGCAACAGCTCCGATTTTTCCGGTGCCATCATTGCGCACGTCGTGGACGCCGATGAGCTCGTCATTTGGACCGACGTCGACGGCATCTACACCGCGAATCCCAGCGAATCCGCCGAACCGCGCCTTCTGCACGAGCTCAGCTACGACGAAGCCCGCGCCCTTGCTGCCAGCGGCGCGAAAGTTCTCCACGCCAAGGTGCTGCCTCTCGCCGCCGAAACCGAAATGGTCGTCTGGGTGCGCAATACTTTCAATCCTCAGGCTCGCGGTACACGCATTGGTTCGCCCCGGGATTCGAGGGCAGCGTCACAGGGTTCCGTGCGTCACAGGGTTCCGTCCCGATTTTTTCGATTTCATCTCACGAAGGCGGTGCGGCATGAGTTCCCCATCTCAAAGCAACGGAGACCAAAACATGCAGACGAACCGGCCGGACAAAAAGTGGAAGGCGGGAGTCCTCGGCGCCACCGGAGTTGTCGGCCAGCGCCTCGTTCAAATGCTCGGCAATCATCCCTGGTTTGACCTTACCGAAGTTGCCGCCTCCGAACGCTCTTCCAGCAAGACTTACGCTGAGGCCGTGGCGTGGCATCTCGACGCGCCGATTCCCGATGCGGCGCGCGGCCTCGTCGTCAAAGGTCTCGATCCCTCTCTCGACTGCGATTTTGTTTTCTCCGCGCTCGATTCCTCCGTCGCCGGCCCTGCCGAGGAAGATTTCGCCCGCGCCGGCTATCCCGTCGTCAGCAATTGCAGGAATCATCGCATGGATCCCGATGTTCCTCTCCTCATTCCCGAAGTAAATGCTGTCCATCTCGACGCCATCCCCGTGCAGAAAAAGAATCGCGGCTATAACACGGGCTTCATCGTCACCAATCCCAATTGCTCGACCGCCGGCCTCGTCCTAGTATTGAAACCTCTCGCCGATGCCTTTGGCCTGGAGAAAATCTTCGTCGTCACGCTTCAGGCCATTTCCGGCGCTGGCTATCCCGGCGTGGCCTCGATGGATATCCAGGGCAACGTCGTTCCGTTCATCAGCGGTGAAGAAGAAAAAATGGAATCCGAGCCGCAGAAGCTCCTCGGCAAATGGGATGGCTCGCGCTTCGTTGACGCCGGCATCGGACTCAGCGCCCACTGCGGACTCAGCGCCCACTGCAACCGCGTTCCCGTCGTCGACGGTCACCTCGAATGCGTTTCCGTCGGCCTGAAAAAAATCGCTTCGCTCGACGAAGTCCGCGAAGCCCTGCGCAATTTCGAAGTCGGCGCCGAACTGGCCGCGCTTCCCACGGCGCTGAAAAATCCCGTCGTCGTGTTCGACCAAGAAGATCGCCCGCAGCCCCGCCGCGACGTTAACGCCGGCAGCGGCATGGCCGTGGTCGTCGGCCGCGTCCGTGAATGCCCGCTCCTCGACGTAAAACTCACCTTGCTCTCCCACAACCTTGTCCGCGGCGCCGCCGGTGCCGCCTTGCTCAACGCTGAGCTCCTCGCCGCCCGCGGCTTCCTCAAGCACCGCGTCACCCCGAGCGAGTCTCGCCTCGCCGAACCCGTCTCCCGGTAACCCGCACCCCATTTTCGCTGCGGTTTTGTAGGGGCGCCCTCTTCGGCTCACATCGAAGGCGCTTAACGGCCGACCATTTCCGGAAAAAATAGTTTCGCTTTTTGTTCTAGATGTGATAGGCTGTCGGGAGAACGGAGTGGTACGTGTGTGAAACACAAAGAGGAACTCCTGAGCCTGTACGATTTGTTTCCATTTCACCTTCACCCTCTCTGGCAATCTATCCAATCCAAGAAACTCAGCTACGAACAGGTCATTAGAGCAGAAGTACAACACTGGATCAGAACCCGCGCAGGAAAGATTCTGCGCGAAAACGCCATGAAGATGGCTCAGAGACTCAGCCCGGCAATCTTCGAGCAACTGACGGAGACTTACCTGGAGGAATGTACGAACGACAGTTCTGGACCGAGTCACTTAGAACTGATCGAACGCCTAGTGGTCGACGGAGGCAAGACTATTGCAGATCTTGAATCTGCGGCACCAACGCCGGGCAACGCCGCTGCGATTGCATTGTATCGCGATATCGCGAACCGAGGAGCAGGTTGCCATCTAGTGGGAGCGGGCGCCGTAGAGCACTTTTATTGTCAGCTTTCACCTCGAATATTCTCCGCTTACACAGAAATGTACAGAATGTCAGCGTCGCAGGCCGAAACTTATAAGATTCACGGACCTATGGATCAGGTTCACGCCGATCGCGCTTTCTCAGTCCTGGAGGAAGCCATCGATCTCCATGGTTGGGGCGAAGTGAAACGAAGCGTGCGAGACGCATTCGTCGCCACAAGTCTGCACTACGACGGAATGCTTCAGGCTGCGACCGGCGTCTTCTCATACTGGGACGGAGGTCAATCATGAAGGGTTACATCTACACAATGTACGCTGGTGCCGACCCCGGTCATGGGTGGGCGATGAACGACCCAATCTTTGGTCGCCCGCCTACTCTCGGGGCGTGCGTGCCCCACATCAGAAGGGCTGTCAGCGTAGGCGACCATATATTCGTCATAAGTGGCCGTGTGGCGGGCGAACAACAGTGCGTAGTTGGCGGATTCGAGGTGTCCGAGAAAATAGACGCGCTGGTCGCCTATCGGAGGTTTCCGGAACACCGCTTGAAGCTCGGACCGAACGGCCAAGTGCTCGGGAACGTCATTGTCGACAGTCAGGGAAATCATCATAAGCTAGATGAGCACAAGAATTTTGAGGACCGGATTGAAAACTACATTGTTGGTAGAAACCCTCTTGTGTTACAGACAGCAGCGCAGTTCAGAGCTGCAAGGGAGGAAACTGTGGATGCGCTTTCCGATGTATTTGGGAAGAGAGGGAGACGTGTGTTCGACATAATTGGCCGCTACAGAAAGATGGATCAAACTCAGGTTGAGCAGATACGGGCCTGGCTAAAGAACCTCTCGGAGTAGCCTATGAACATGCTGCAAGATCTATTACAAAGCAGAAATCGAAGCAAAGATGCCGAACTATACCGACGTACCGGGATCCCGGGCGAGCGGATCAAGCAGTTGTCGCAAAACGCAGAGCCAAATCTGGATGAGCTGCGCCTTTTGGCAGAGTTCTTCCGGATCGACCTTCAAGACCTCCTGCCTCCCCATCCACGCCACAAGTCATTCAGCCTCCTCTTCCGAACTAGTGGTAATGCCATGGATGAAGTCACTTCTTCCGCGCTTTCGCGACGAATTGGGTATTCGTTGGATTTGCTGGAATCGAGGGAAGTTATCCAGCCCTGGTGGACAGACAAGTTCGTTCGAGTGGGGCAGAGTTACGGAGATGCCGAAGCTAACGCAGAAACCTTCAGAAAACTTTTTCTCCGTGATGACCAAATAAGTCCTGTCCTCGGTTTGGCTGACCTAGTTGCGGAAAGCCTGGGAGTCCTTCTCTTTCTTATTCGGACCTCTCGCTTTGAGGGTGCTTCGGCCTATGTGGGCGGCCTGCCTTTTGTATTTCTCGCAGAGAGCTTTGGCCCGCGAATGCTTTTCACTTTGGCCCATGAGATAGGCCACCTCATCGTCCATCATGATCCGGGACGGGGTTTCGCAGTCGTGGATGTCCAGACTGAAACTCGTCCTCAGCCGAAAAAAAGTGCAGCCGAATTTTACGCGCACGCATTCGCGTCCTGCCTGCTAATGCCGCGTCAAGGGATCGGAATCACTCTTCGCAAGATTAGGGAAATGCAGGACAGATCTAACAAAGAACTCGGCGACTTAGAACTCCTTCTTCTTGCAAGAATTTACGGAGTGAGTTTTTACGTCGCCGCCAAGCGATGCGAGGACCTGGAGCTCCTTCCGAAGGGAGGGGCAGCATCACTTAATGACTCACTGACCAAAGAATTCGGAAGTCCGGAAAAACGCGCAGAGGCGGCAAACCTCCCTCCGCGGCCCCAATCTCCATTCCCCAAGATGCCGTCGCCACTGTTTAAAGCAGCTTTGGAAAAAGTCAGAGCGGGCGAGATCTCTATTGGGAAAGCTTCGTCCATTCTAGGGCTATCTATTGCAGACCTTCTGGCAGCCAATGCGCCGAGGCCAATTTGAATTTGGTGCTCGACTCAAGCTCCACTATCAATCTCCATAATGGAGATACGTTGCAGGCAGTGTTAAGGCTGGCAGCGTCAGCCTTCAAGTTCCACATGGGCACGATAGTTAGGGGCGAATGCCTCGAACTAACTTCACTTCTGGACGAGCAAGTCAAGCAAGGGCTGTTGTTAATCCTCCAGGGCAAAACATTGACAGCCTCTCGTTTCGCTGAACTGTTAAATCTTTACGAGCTTGGCTTAGGTGAAACAGAGTGTATAGCCCACGCCGAGCAACAGTCCCTGATCGTCTGCACAGACGACAAGGCCGCGCGTAAAGCCGCAGGAATCCACCTAGGGCAAGATCGTGTCGTAGGGAGCCTCCGTTTGATCCGCGAGACAGTCTGCGCCGGCAATATCGGTCGCCAGCAAGCTTACATTGCCTACGAACAAATGAAGGCGCGAGGGGCATTCCTCCCGGACATAGCAACCAATTACTTCAATTGCTAAACGCCGGGCGGGCTAACTAGATCTCGACGCGCGGCACAGCCGCCCGGCCCACGCGTCAGTCTTAGAGTGGGGATTTTGGCCCGGGGAGCACAACACGTTATGGGGCGGGAGACCGTGCCCACTCACTTTCCTTGGTGCCAATTTAGCCAGACACCCTGCTATCCCGCAGCAGACAAACCACTTACAAGTAATCATTGACAGACGGTACCAGTATGCTATAATAGTTTTGTTAAGTTGGCACGATTCTTCCGTGCCCAGCCAACCATGCGCGCCCGCCACGCGGTCCTTCTAACTCCTTCAATAGCTGCAGGCGTGTTCCGGCATTCTTGCGGAGCGGAGCATACGTTCCGTACAACGAATCCATTGCCCGCTGCCCACTTTTGCTTTAAGTCCTTTAACTGCAACACTTATGGATCCCCTCGCAAGTGTTGCAAACAAAAGACTTACGGCCTGACTAAGCCCTTTAGATGCAACACTTACAAAAAACAGGGGGGAGGGTGCCGCTTGTTGATTAGTCAATTCTACCGTCAGCGGCGCCGTCCCGCGTACAAATCAGGAATGCAACTCGCCGCCGGGTTGACCTTTCAACTTCCCCCGGAGAAGGTCCTCAAGATCGCCCATCTGGTCCCCGAGCAGATTCAGCTTCCTCGCCAGGCCCTGAATTTCCGATTCCGCGCGCCGGTTGACGGCGTAATCAAGCTCGCTGCGCACGCGATCTTTCCGGTCTTGGCGGTTCTGGCTCATCATAATGACCGGCGCCTGAATGGCCGCAAGCAAGGACAAAATAAGATTCAGCAGGATAAACGGATACGGATCCCAGGCCGTCTTGCGCAAGCCTATGTTGATCGCTGTGTAGATGCTGCTCAGAATGAGAAAACCAATGATGAAACTCCAGGATCCGCCGAACTCGACCATCGAGTCCGCGATGCGCTCGGAAAGCGTAGATTTCGCTTCGATCACTTCGTTCGCATTGCGCATCGCGCGGATTCGCACGAGCTGCTGCGAGGCGTGAAACTGCCGCCCCAGCACGGTCAACATATCCATTCCCGCATGCGGCTTGCGTTGCAGCAGCGTCGCAATGTCGCCTCGGCTGACTTCCACGCACTGTGTTTCCTCCATGGCCGTCGCGCTGGTTTGGTGTCGCGTCTGTTCCAGCATCGAGGCGAATCCAAAGAACGCGCCGTAACCCGGCTCATCCACAACGACCTCCTGCTGGTCTTCGTCCACCGTCGTGACTCGGACTTTTCCGGAGACCATCACGTAGGCTTGTCCGCTCGGATCGCCCATCTTGTAGATGCGTTGCCGCGGAGCGAAATTCTTGAGCTCCACTTGCCCCGCCAGCACCGCCGTTTCCTCTTCGTCGAGCAGCGCAAACAGCGGAACGTGCTTCAACACTTCGGGATTGCAGGCCATCGGCCACCTCTTCCACGCGAACTGGATTGGTTCTCAGTCTTCCAAGCGTTTGAATCGAGCGCAACAGGCAACAACCGCGCTCATAGTAAACCCGATGAATGGCGCGGCTTCAAGAAGCATTCGGCAAAGTTGCGAAAAGCTCTGCGGAGCAAAACACGTCGGGCTAGAACTATTTCATCATTCGATCACTCGGACCTCCATGTCTTGTCCCGCCGCATTTTGCCTCAGCAGCGCCGACATTCTCTGCGCCCAGCGCTCGAGTCCCTCCGATCCGCCAAAAGAAACAATCACCGCGAGAACCTCTTTCGTCGCGCCCGTCACCATCGTTCGTTCCGAATCACTGGTGGGACTGCCGTGCGGTCCGGCGGCATCGCAAAAAATCGGCAAGCCTTCCAAGTTCAAATCGTATTTGCCGATGCCCTTGTAGGTTTCGCCCGCGCGACCCGCGCGGAAAATAATTTCACCGGTCACATGCGCCAGGTCATACAGTCCAATCGGCAGGCGGCTTTCCACCGAGACGAGATTGATTACGTCCACGACGGCATTAATTTGCGGCAATCCTTTTCCCGCGACCACCCGACGCAACAGCGCTTCCGCCGAGCCGCGGTAGCGCGCCGGATCTTTCCCCAGCGCTTTGTACGCCATGCGTGTCGCTTCCACTTGCGGCGACGCCAGCACGCCGCGCGGGAAAGGCAATTTCTGAATTTCGTCCTCTCGTTTTTTCATTTCTTCGAGCAGGGCCACAGGCGACGCGCCTGCTTCCACGCGCGCCGTCACGCACCCGAGCGCCGTCCGCGGGCACTTTGCTTTCAACTTCGGCTCAATGGTTACATTCATGGCGCTTCAGTAGGGAATCGTCTTGAATGGCATGCTTCTCTGGAGCTCCCCCCGGACACACTACCACACCGCCTGATTTTTCATCGGGAGCATGATTCGTCGAAAGGGAATTTGAAAAGAGTCCGATTTAAGGGCCCCGCCACTGCGTTTGATATGCCACCCGTGCTAAACTTTACGGATTCTAGGCCCGTAACTCAGTTGGTGAGAGCGCTACCTTGACACCGTAGCGCTGTGGGCCTTGCGAGCGATTAGAATTTTGGGGTCTAATCGTTTCAGTCAGTGGATGTGACCCCATAGGCTATAGGCCCGTAGCTCAGTTGGTTAGAGCGCCTCCCTGACACGGAGGAGGTCGATGGTTCGAGTCCATTCGGGCCTACCATTCCAAGTCTCTGCTCCATTCTCTACCTGTGATTTCCTACCTGTGTCGTCCCTGTTGTGCGATAGGTTGAACCCGACCTGACAGACAGAGTCAACCAGTTTCTGCTTTCCTCGCAGTCGCTTTTGCGGCGTGCCGCATCTCGAACAAATCCTAACTTCCGTATAGCCGAGCAACCGTCCAGTGAGGAGCCAATTATGGGGTTGTGAGCACGTTCGCGATATACCAACAGTTCAAAGTCAGTCCGCTATTTTCAACAGACGCCGAGCGTTTTCACCGAGGATGTTTCGCTTGTCCTGATCGGACAAGAAGGGCGTATCACGGATGGATTCTACAGCCGGGGTAATCATTTGCGGCCACACCATCTGATCGCTGCCAAACAAAATTCTGTCGCTCCCGACCGTGTTAACAGCTTCCTCCAGCATGCGGTTGAACAGCTTTTTGCCTAGAATCCAGTTCACTGTGGCTGTATCGACGTACACATTCTCGTAGGCGTAAAGCATGTAGAGTGCATGGTCGAAAAATGGCCATCCCATATGCATGATGACAATCTTCAATTTGGGGAAGCGGATCGCCACCTCTTCAAGCAGCAAGGGATCGGATAGGGAAACTCTGAATTTTGGGGCGAAACTCCCCTGAGGATTTGGCCCGTCAAAGCCTGTGTGAAAGAACACAGGAATGTCGTACCGTTGCGCAAGTTCAAACAAAGGAAAGCACGCCGGATCATTCAGAGGATGTCCCCCGTATGGAAGCCCAAGCTCGCCAATTGCCTTCCACTTGCCCGCCTTCCATTCGGACTCAAACTTTGCAACGGTTTCAGGTTTGCCGTCACACCAGTGATTGTATGAGGGCAGAAACCGATTCGGATATCGCTCTACCCATTTTGCAACAAGATTAACATCGCCGCTGATTACGCCCTTGGAAACATGGTTTTTGTCCATTTCGGCAATGGTTCTTCGGAGTAGTGCTTCAGGGTCGCGCTCGTTAGTCCCGAAAGTCTTCCGGACAGCCCCGAAGTTAGCCGACGCTGGATTGATAAACTCCTCGGGATTCATTGCGTGAAGGTGAACATCGATCGCATCAAGATTACGCACGGTTTGGGCGACAAGAGGCAAACGGAAAGTACAAAGGCACAGCAGACTGGCGATGGCGGCAGCAATACACGCGTTCATTGCGGCGTCCCCTCCTTCAGCCAGTCACAATCATATAGCGAGCAGTGCGCGGAGAACAGCAAGCAAGTATTCGTATTGATGATCGTGATGAAGTCTCTTTCAGGGTCTGAGGCGCTAACGTTCGATGCCCTTCGCAGTATAGTTGGCGTAATCAGCCATAGCGCTCAAAACCAAAGTCCAGATTCTTGTTGGCTGACGGAAAACCGGAAGTTTAGACCTGAGATTACGGTAGCGATCTAATTCGACAGTATAGCGTGCACTTACTGCACCAGCCGCGACTCGAATTTTTCCAGCGCCTTCTGCTTTGCGTCGTCTTGTGCGTGCGTGTAAATGTCCATTGTGATGTCGGACGTCGCGTGGCGCAGAATCCCCTGAGCCGTTTTCGGGTCCACCTGTTCTTCCGTGATCAGCACGGTTGCCAGTGACTGACGGAAAGCGTGAAGGCCCGCTCGTCTGGCAAACCCACCAGCTGAGGCTAGCGCGCATGGTCATGGGCCTTACGGAGCTTGGTGCTAGACTCAAATCGCTTCGGCAAGCTGAAGAGAGGCCTGCTCTCATGAAAACCGTGCACCAGGTCGCCTACGAACTGCTCCGCACGC
>WNFJ01741382.1_pt1 | contig 10876 bp, 6 predicted proteins | sample 5400461 | NCBI WGS metagenome assembly WNFJ01 (sample SAMN13153349, study PRJNA577476) | soil metagenome | isolation source: 115 cm saprolite on Douglas fir-dominated hillslope | place: USA:California | collected 2013-09-17
ACCCGAACCCGGCGGCCCAGCCGGCACCCAGGCCGCCTGACCCAGGTAACCAGCTTCACCCGGCTTCGCTGCGCTCCGCCGGGTGCTGCCGCGCGCCCGTCTGAGGTCGTCTTTTCGGGCTAGGCGAGCCGTCAGCCGATTCTCGAGCCAAGCCGGAACCCAAGCGAGGCCAATCGTACTCCTTCATCAACCGCAAGGTGACGGATTGTCACCGAACCCCTCTCCACCACCTGCGATCGGCACCCGTAGGCCTCTCTCCACATACTCCCTGCCGACTATGCGCGGTTGGTGACCGTCTCGGTCGCGCGGGTGGGTGCGCGCAGATGATCCAATTATGAGCGTCGTCACGGCCATCATCGGGCATGGTGCCGGGCCGTGATGACGCAGGGCGCGATAAAATCGTTACTTAGCGTAGCGCGGACAGCTGCAGCGGTGAGGAGTGCAGCTGGTGATCACGGACCGGCGTGCTGGCAGTTTGCTTTCGGTGAATGTGGGCTTGCCGCAAGATGTGGCCTGGCATGGCCAGATGGTGCACACGGCGGTGTGGAAGCGGCCGGCAGAGGGGCCGCGGCTGGTGCGGCGGCTGAACATCGACGGGGATGGGCAGGGCGATCTGGTCTCGCACGGCGGGGAGCACCGGGCGGTGTTCGTGTACCAGATCGAGTCCTACCGGTACTGGCAGCAGCAACTGGGCCGCACCGACTTCACCTATGGCCAGTTCGGGGAGAACTTCACCGTGGACGGCCTGGCAGATGACCAGGTGTGCATCGGTGACCGGTACCGGGTCGGTGAGGCCGTGTTCGAGGTGACCCAGCCGAGGGTCACCTGCTACCGGGTCGGCATCCGGATGGGCGACCCGCAGATCCCGGCGCTGCTGATCTCCCACCACCGGCCCGGGTTCTACCTGCGGGTGCTGCGCGAGGGCGCCGTGCAGGCCGGTGACGAGATCGTCCAGGTCGCTGCTGGGCCCGAAGCGATGACGGTGGCCGAGATTGACGCCCTGCTCTACCTGCCGGGGCATCCCCGCCAGCAGGTGCTGCGCGCGCTGCGGATCCCGGCTCTCCCGCACGGCTGGAGAGCCTCGTTCCAGGCCATGCTCGAACAGCCCGGTGCCGGGGGCAACGCTGGCCTGGCTGCGGTGAGCCCGCCGCCGGCCTGGCCGGGGTTCCGCCCGCTGGCCGTGACCGCCCTCACCCGGGAAAGCGAGTCGGTGGTGTCAGTGCACCTAGCCGACCCCGGCGGAGCCGCCCTGCCGCCCGCCGTGCCGGGACAGTTCCTGACCCTGCGGCTGCCTGCCACCGCCGGTGCCGCGCCGCTGCTGCGCAGCTACTCGCTGTCCGGGCCCCCAGCCGCGGAGAGCTACCGCATCAGCGTCAAGCGCGAGCCGCACGGTGCGGGCGGGCAGTTCATCCACGCCCGCCTGCGGGCAGGCGACCTGCTGGAGACCGCCGCCCCACGCGGCACGTTCCTCCTCCGCTCAGGGACGGGGCCGGTCCTGCTGATCAGCGCGGGCGTGGGGGCAACCCCGGTAATGGCCATGCTTCATGCCCTGGCCGCTGCCGGGTCCAGCCGCGCCATCTGGTGGCTGCACGGTGCCCGCAGCCGGGCCGAGGAGCCGTTCGCCGCCGAGTCCCGCTCCCTCATCGAGGCCTTGCCCCGCGGGCACCGGCACATCTGCTACAGCCGCCCGAGCCCCGGCGATGTCCAGGGGCGCGACTATCAAACGGCGGGGCGGCTGTCGCCGGCCGTGCTGTCCGCACTCGGGCTTCCGCGCGACGCCGATGCCTACCTTTGCGGCCCGGCCGCCTTCATGGCAGAGGTGTCCGCCGCACTGGCCGGCCTGGGGGTCGACGCCGGCCGCATCCGCACCGAGATCTTCGGTGCCGCGCCTTCGATCACACCGGGAATCGTGCCCGCAGCCGCCCGCCCGGTTCACCCGCCGGCGGGTGAGCCGGGTGACGGCCCGCACGTCGCGTTCGCCCGCAGTGGCCTGACAGTCCGCTGGGACGACGGCTACGCCAGCCTGCTCGAGCTGGCCGAAGCCTGCGACGTGCCGGTGCGCTGGTCATGCCGCACCGGCGTGTGCCACACGTGTGAGACAGCCCTGCTGTCCGGAACGGTCAGCTACGCCCCCGACCCGGTCGATGACCCCGCCGACGGCAGCGCGCTGATCTGCTGCTCCCGGCCCCACAGCGACCTGGCACTGGACCTGTGACCCCGGGAATTAGCGGCACGCACGCATTGCCGTTTCCATCGCTGCGCGTTTGGCCGATCACCCGCCGGGACCCTGCCTGACACAAAGCCGGCTCGCCGGCTGCCGGCACCTGAAATGGAAGCCCGGCCATTCCCGCGCTCATGATCATGCTCTGACCAGGTATTATGCATATAGGGGGCCGGGTAGTCACCAGCAAAATCGCAGGTCACGGACATAGGGGTTCAACTCGGCTCCGCCGATCTCCAGCCCTGGGAGAAGCCCCTTCCAGCACTTCGCCCACGCTCAGATGCTGCCCTGCCGATCATCAGACGGCACGGCTGAGCGGAGCCGGCCAGGTCGCCCGCCCGGCACGGCCGACCATTGGCTTGGCGTCCACCCACCTCACGCGCGCGCTGGTGCCGAGAAGATATCAGCACGGTGCAAGTTACCGTGGCGCGCGGAAGCACCCTGGGAAGTGACCATTTATGATGCCAACGCTTTGCATGAACGAGTGGGCCACCGCCGGGCCGACCAGCGCATAGCCCTCCTGCTTCAGCCGTCGCATGAGCTGCGTGGATTCAGCAGTGCTGGCCTGGCCGCCCGGCTGCCGTCCCGGCGGGAGCCGGGCCGGCGGCGCGTATGTCCGCACAAGTTCGGGCAGCGGCGGGCCGGACACAGCGCACTGCTTTCGGCGGGTAACGGCGTTCGTCCCAGACCAGATCATAAGTCGTGGTAGGGGCAAACCATCCGCAGAGAAGAACCCGTCCGCGCCTAGTCGGTCGTACTCCTGTATCGCGCGCGTGCCGCTCGGCGAAGTGGCTCGGACTGCGCAGCTTATAGCCGCTGAAATTGGGGGTGATCCGGGCCCCGCCGAAGTCGATGGCGAATGCCGCGGCGCACAACACGGTCTGCGCGGCCCCGCCGAGCATGGCACCGCCGATGAGCGTGATCAAGCCCAGGGACTGTGGGATCGCGTCGAGCAGCAACTGGACGCGGAGTCGCCGGTCGTCGGCTGCCACGTAGAGATACAAGGCGAGATATGCCATCCGTACCACGGCGAAGGCCAGGGCCGGGATCAGCGGCGCGTCCAGCGTGGCGGCGCTGGTGCCCCAGGCGTCAGGCATGACCAGCCGGCGTCGAAGATCGCGGCCATCGCCGCCATCATGCCGGCCCGGATCAGGCCCTGGTCAGCGCGGGCCTGATTTGCCCAGCCAGGCGTAGGCCGACCAGGACCACCACAGCAGAAGCAGTAGGATCAGTCCCTGAGCCAGGGTGAGAGCTGTCAGCGAATGTGTCAGGAACGAAATGACCCGTGTGATGGCGAAGACGAAGACCAGGTCGAAAAAGATCTCGAAGCCAGTCACCCGGTCTGTCTCTTCGGTCATCGCCGGCCGCCGCCGGAACGCCTTTCTCATCTGCCCAGGCTATTGGCGGCGCCCTTTGCGGCCGACGATGCGACCGAGGATTGGGGCGATCAGGGCAGCTCGGCCTTCGCCGGAATGCTGGCGGCCGCCAGCAACACGGCGACCCGCGATTCCACGACCAGAGTCAACGTCAGCATCAGGCAGCTCTGCGCGCTAGAAAGGCTCAGGGGCGGCGCCCGGCCGCATTTTAGTGACGACCTGCGTCCAAACCCCCGTGTAGCTCCCGCCAGGCGCCCCGAGCGGGCCTGTCGGACCATCCGCAATGTCAGGATGGATCCGGCATCGGCGTGACGCTCATCGAGCCGGGCTCATCTGAGCATGTTCATGGCTGATCGTCTCTCGACTTGATGACCGGTGCGGCGGAGTTTCCGGTTCATGATCGGTTGCCGGACCGGCAGCTGACCGGGGTGGGCACCGGGGGTTTCGTCCGCCGCGGACCTGTGTCCTTGGTGGATGGGTGGGCTCGGGCCGGGGCTGTGGTCGAGGGACTAGGCCTTTCCGCTGCAGGCATCGCACCAGCCCGGAGGCGGGCCTCGAACCCGCGGCGTTTGCCAGGCGAAGACGGGGCGATGGCGCGGCTGCCGCGCGGCATTTGCGGGCACGCCGCCGAGGCCAGCTGGCACCCCGCCTATGCTCTAGAGCTAAGGGCCGCGGCCACCTGCGCCGGGTAAAGCCGATCGTCTACCAGGCAGCCCGATCCGGGGTAACCATCGGTCGTCGTTGCTTGCGCCGCCCGCCTGGCTGGACACGCCGGCCTCGGACGCTCCCACCGCGCGGACATCCAGGGAGAGCACATGAGCACGATCCCCTCTGATGAGCAGGCAGTTCACCACCAGATGGAACAGCCGACGCCCGCTTCTGTGTGGCAGGCCGTCGCCGGGGGCCCGATCACCGACGAGCTCCTGGAGTGGCCCCCCGATCTGTTCGCGCTCACCGACGTGATCCTCGCACGCTCGGAGGCCTACCGCTTTGCCCTGTCGCCGCCAGGCGGTGGGCAGTGGCCGCCAGTCCGGTTTGCGGACTGGTCCGGGGCGGTCGTGGAGGCGGGCCGTCAGTGGAGTGCCTGGGCGGAGGATCGCCGCGGCCCGGTCCCTGACCTGCTGGCGGAGGAGTGGAGCGTCGTCCGGGAGCGCGCCGGGACGCCGCTGGAGCAGCTGGCAGATGGGAGCGACTGGCGGATGTGCGAGGCGCTGCTGACGCTGCATGCGATCGCCGACGAGGCGTGCGCCGGGCTGGGCGTGGCCCTGGACAGGTCCGATGGGGACGGCTGCCTCTACCGCGCCCGCGGCCGAGAGCTGCTGGCGCGGACGGGATCGCTGGCCCGGATCCACGCGAACTTCGTCCGCGTGCTGCCCAAGGTCCGCACCCCGCTGGGCGGAACTAACCTCGGCTCGTTCTCGCGGTATGCGTGCGTGCTGGGCCCAGGTGTGGCGGTCCGCTGGTACAGGATGCCAGCCCGCCGCCGCGGCACCGATCCCTGGGCCGAGCACACCAGCCTGCTGCTGCTGCCCTGGCCGTTGCGGGTGCGGGAGTCCGACTTCCGCGTGCTGGACGGCTCCGTGCAACGACTGGCCAAGGAACCGTTCGGCTTCTTCGAGTTCGCGCCCTCGGAAAGCCTCGACCTGGACCTGGTGGACCGCCTGCTGGCCGCGGCCCGCGACGAGGTCGACAGCGTCGACGTGGTAATCCTGCCCGAAAGCGCGATCGACGAGACCGACATCGGTCCTCTTGAGGCCCTGCTGGACCGGCACCAGGTGGCGTATCTCCTGGCAGGCGTCCATGAACGGGCACCGGAACCAGGGCGGCTGAAGTCCAACTGGATGCACACCGGCGTGAACCCCAGGCTCGAGAAAGGCGGACCGCAGCCGAGTTCCGGCACCCGGTGGTTTCACATGCGCCAGAACAAGCACCACCGGTGGTCGCTGGATGAGCCGCAGATCTACCAGTACCACCTGGGCGGCGCCCTGCACCCGCACATCCTCTGGTGGGAGGCGATGGAGGTGCCGCCCCGGACCATCGGGTTCATGGAGGCACACGAGATCACGATCGTATCCCTGGTGTGCGAGGACCTCGCCCAAAGCGACAACGTGGCACAGGTCATCCGGTCGGTCGGCCCGACGCTGCTGGTCACCCCCCTGCTCGACGGGCCGCAGCTCACCTCCCGCTGGTCGGCGCGGTACGCCAGCGTGTTTGCCGATGACCCCGGCTCGGCGGTGCTGACGCTGACGTCCTACGGCCTGGTGCAGCGCTCCCGGCCCCGCGGGTTTAACCCGTCCTCGGTGGTCGCATTGTGGAAAGACGCAGCCCGGGGGGCCCGCGAGATCCCGCTCGAACCAGGCGCCCAGGGCGTCCTGCTGACCGCGTGCGCGGACCGCGCGACCCGGCGCAGTGCCGATGGCCGCTGGCCCGTGGACAACGCGACCGACTACTTCGACGTTGCGGTCTACCAGGTCCGGGCCCCGCCCGCCCGCCCGCAGGCACCATATTCCCCGGCTAGCACGCCAGCCCCGTCAGTGCTGGACGCCGAGGAACTCAGCATCCTCACCGGCTGGGCAGCAGGGACCGCTGAAGCCCTGGCGCACGCGCCCGGACGTGCGCTGGCCGTCCTGGCCGACGCACGCCCCGGCGCGCCATGGCGGGCCGCACTCGCAATCGCGGAACCATCGCCGCGGGTCATCGACGCGATCGAGTCCCTCGCCCACGTTGTCCAGGCGGACATGCCCGCAGGCGGGGCGCCGGCATTCGACGCGGTACTCATCGCAGCGCGGGAAGAGCAGCCCGGCGAGCAGCCACTCGACGGCCTGACCCGCCGGGTACTGCTATCAGTGCTTGAGCAACTCCGCGCCCGGCAAGCCAGGGAAGCCGAGGACGAGCGGCCTGGCCGCCCGCACCCGGTGCACCTGTCTCCACAGTGACCTCGCGAAACGCCACCGAATAGACCGACGTTCTCGTAGATCTGGTACACGTCCTCGGCCTCGGCAACCACGGCAACAGATCACTCCTTCTGTTGCGGCACGAACGGCCGTGCGGGCGGCCAGGACTGACGCCATATCGGCGGATCTAGTGCGCACCCTGACGCCGATGGCCGATCACGAAGCGCGACCACGCCTGCGAACCCCACCGACGTTGGCGGGAGAGCGCTTCCCTGGCGATTATTTGCTGCTCTCTCGATGCGGACATCGCGACCGGGCCGGCTAAAGATCACCCTGTTGTGCCGGGTCGGGCAACGAGCCTCGGGCCGGAGCAACGCACTTGCGCGCGGTAACACTCAGGCGGCTGCGCTGCCCTTGTCCCGAAGGACCCGATCCGGGGTCAGCGTCCGGTGCCAGAACGCCCGTATGAGTCGGCCATGCCCGATTTCGCGGGCGAGTGCGGGCGGCGGAACGGCGAGGACCGGGCACTGGGCGTGGGCCAGGCAGTAGCGGCTCACCTTGCAGGAGACCATCCGGGCCAGCGCGCCACGACGGCCGGCACCCATGACCAGCAGGTCACCAGCGCGGCAGGCGATCGTGACCAGGACCCAGCCGGCCGGGCCACGCTCTACGTGAGGTTGCACCGGGGGATCGTCAGGGACTTCCCCCCAAACTGCGATGAGCGCATCCCGGAGCCGCTGGCAGGCGGCATCTCGCCATACCTGCCGCAGATAGCCCGAAGGCTGCGTCAGGTCGGCGCGATCACCGCCGGGCGGCTCCCAGGCAAGAACGGGTACCAGGGTGGCGTCATGGGCGCGGGCTAGGACCTCCGCGTAGCGCAGCGCCCGGAGGCTGCCCGGTGAGCCGCTCGTACCGACGATTACCCTGCGTACGCCGGACACGGCGGAGCTCTTTCCTCACGGCTGGTCGTCACCGTCCCGCCCGCGATGCCTGCCACCAGGACTGCCGCGCAGGCGGCAGCGGCCAGCCCGGCAACCGGGGCCGGAGCGAACGCCGTCCCCGCCGCGGCGCGGGCCCGATGGCCAGCAACAGCGCCGGCCCAGTTGCGGCAGGGGTCCGCGCTGACCAGCGCCGCCCGCTGCCGCGCCCCGCGGAGCAGCAGTGCTGCGGGCCTGGTCCGGGATGTGGGCCGCAGCCGCGGTGCCGGGCACACGGGCGGCTGCCGCGGCGGTGCCCGTGACGGGTGAGCTGCCCGAGGGTGCGTTGCCGACGCTCATCGCGAACTCCTGGTGGACGAATCCGAAAGTTATGAACTTTGTGCCGACCAGGCTTCCCGGCTCACCTGATCATGATCATAGACCCCGGCGGCATGGCTGCCAAGAGACGCCGGCGGCCACCGGTGACAGCCGCGTCCCGCGAGGCCGGCTCGATCACGACCGGCCGAACCGGGCACCAGCGGCCGGTGGCGGCCGGAGTGCGCGTGCCGCGTGAGCCGAGGCGAGAACCGGCGCGCACGGGCGCCGCACTGCTGCTCGGGCGACGCGCCTGCGAGAATTTCGCCTCCTTGTCGCCCAACCAGACCGAAGACAACCCGATCACAAGATCATCGGCCACTTGTACCTGATCATTGCCTGGCCGCGGTCGCGCCCAGCCCGGTCGCGATGCAGACGCACCGATTCCTTGGAGTGCTGGCTGCAGACCGGACGTGCGGCCTTCGAAAGTGAACGTGAAAGCGTGCAGGGCGGGCCTGCAGCACATCGCCCGCCCGGGCCCGGCCTCGGTCCTGTCGGATCCAGTGAGCGCGTCACCAGCCAGAGGCACTGGAGGGCGGCCCGCTCGGGCAGCAGCGGGGCAGACGCCGCATGCGGCTATGAGCGGATGCGATTACACAACAGGAGCAGTGTCACCGGCCACCTCGCTGGCTGCGGGTCCCGGGCAGGCTGGCAGGAAATGCCGGCTTCTGTGCGGAGACGTGGCGCCACCCTGCGGGAGCTGCTACGGCGAGGACTTGGCGGCCTCCGCGGCAAGCTGCGTGTCAGCGCCGGCGGCCACCCGGCGCTGCGGGTGGGCGGCGAAGTAGAAAAGCGCGCCGATGACGACGATGAGCACGATCACGAGCAGAGTGATCCAGTCGTTGTTGAACAGCACGCTCTTGGGGCTGCTGATGCCGGTGGGCGCGACGATGTTGACCAGCATCAGCACGCCGTAGACGATCGCGCCGATGATGACCGGGTAGGCGAAACGGCCCAGCTTGAACGCGCCCTCGGGTTTCCAGCCGCGGAGCCTGGCGATCAGCGCCCCGATGACGACGAGCATGAACGCCAGGTAGATGCCAGAGACGCCGAACGACACGAGTGCCGCGAGCGCGTTCACGTGCGCAGGGTAGGTGAGGAACCCGAAGCGGATCGGATTGCCCGGGTTGAAGTGCACCAGGAGCGCGAACAGCGCGGGGATCACAGCGGCGACCAGCAGCGCCCAGACCGGGGTGCGGAACCGGGGAGAGATCCGGCGCAGCAGGCTGCTGCCCGGCACGGCGCCGTCCCTGGCGTAGGAGAACACCAGCCGGGCCCCGGCGCCCTGGACCGCGGTGCCGCAGCTGAAGAACGCGAAGCACACCAGCAGCAGGATGATGTTCTGGACTGCCGTTGAGCTGACGTTGGTGGAGATGATGTAGGGCACGCCGCCGCTGAACGAGGCGGCCGTCGCGTAGCCCTTGGGGCTGGACGGCATGGCGAGCAGCAGCGCGAGCACGAGCACAAAGCTCGTTATCCCGCCGACCAGCAGCGATGAGGTGATCGCCCGCGGCACCTTGCGGGACGGGTCCCTGACCTCCTCGGCGATGTCCCCGGCCGACTCAAACCCGTAGAAGATGTAGACGTGGGCCAGGACGGCGACCAGCGCGGCGCCGAGCCACCAGTTACCGGCGAAGTTCACGCCCAGCGGGTTCGAGCTGGCGTGCTGGGCGCCCTGCGTGGTGAACGTAAACCCGAAGCCGTGGTGGAATCCGGCGATCGCCAGCAGGATCGCGATCCCGAAAGTGCCGATGATCTCGACGTACGTGCCGATCTTGGAGATCAGCCCCAGCAAGCGCACCCCGACGATGTTGAAGATCGTCTGCAGGGCCAGCAGCACGAGGGTGAATCCCAGGATGGTGTTCGGCGCGGTCGTGCTGAACTTTGTCCCGAACAGGCTGTTGAGCAGCGGCGCGCCGTACAGGTAGATGCCGGTATCCACGGCCGCGACGGTGATGATCAGCGCCCAGCCGTAAATCCATCCGACCCACCAGCCGTAGCCCGCGCCCACCGTGTTCTTGGCCCACTGGAAGAGCGCGCCCGCGATCGGATAGTGGCTGCCCAGCTCGGCAAAAACGAGCGCGACGAGGAACTGGCCCGCCACAACGATCGGCATCAGCCACAGGTACCGCGGGCCCGCCGAGCCGACGCCCAGGACGAACAGCGAGTAGATGCCGACCATCGGCGAGAGGTAGCAGAACGCCACAGAGAAGTTGCCGAACAGCGTCAGCACACGGTTGAGCTCTTGCTTATAGCCGAGCCCGGCCAGCCGACGGCCGTCGGCGTCCAGCTGGGCGGCGGTCGCTGTCGGCGCGCCCGAAGCAGAAGCCGGTTCGTCCATGACCTGTCCTCGCGGAGCGTCAAGGGTGCGGAGGCGAGAAACTCCGCCGCGCACTGCGCCCAGGCCGCATGTGGCAGAGGTGTCGGCGTGGCCTCCGTGGCCCACGGTGGGTCAGAATGGGATCTTGTCACGCCGGGGCACGCCAGGCAATAGCTGCAGGCCTTGATGCTCCTGGGCCGCCCGCCGCCCGACGACCTGCTGGTCGCATCGCCCAGTCCGAGGACGCACGCAGAATAACCAATCTGGACGGTCTGCGTCGTGATCGGCGTCGAACTGACATTCGCGCATAACGGCGGGTTTGTGCGCGGGCGCGATCTCGGATTTGACTACACTGCGCGATCGGCCTGACCCGCAGGTGTGGCAGTGCGCCTGCGCCGGGAGGATGGGGACGTCATCGGTGGCCGTGACGCGGCAGCGGTTGCCTCTCGCCAAGGCCGAACCCGCTAACGCCCGGCGACACGGACGTACCTCATCGCGGCAGGGCGTGCGGACCTGGCCCGCTGACTAACGTGCTGCAGCGGCTGGTGGTCGTGCTGGCACGGCGTCATTGAAGGGCCAAAGCATGTCCGGCGCCGGCTCGGCCGTGTCACGTGATCATCGCCGATCGCCGTGCCGTTGACGGCCTTCCGGGTCGAGGTCAGTGCCGTCGGCCCGTTCAGCGAAGGCGATCCCCACCGGGCCTGTGCATCGAGGTGAGACGAGCAGCTTGAGCGAAGACCTAAAAGATTGTCTTCAGGATCGGGCCACAAGCT
>WNFJ01609463.1_pt1 | contig 10875 bp, 8 predicted proteins | sample 5400461 | NCBI WGS metagenome assembly WNFJ01 (sample SAMN13153349, study PRJNA577476) | soil metagenome | isolation source: 115 cm saprolite on Douglas fir-dominated hillslope | place: USA:California | collected 2013-09-17
GCCACGGGCACCAAACCGGCGACCAATCCCAAGGTGCCCGTCAACGGCCGTAACATCATCAACAGCGACCAAATCCTGAGCATGCCGCAGATACCGAAAACACTGATTGTGGTCGGCGGCGGAGTCGTCGGCGTGGAGTATGCGTGCATGTTCGCGACGCTGGGTGTGCGCGTGATCATTGTGGAAAAACGTCCGCGGCTCCTGGAATTTGCGGACACGGAAATGGTCGAGGCGCTGACGTATCACATGCGGGACCAGCGCGCCACGCTGCGGCTGAACGAGGAAGTCGAAAGCGTCGAGGAATTGCCCGACGGAAAAGTCGCGGCGAACCTTGTCAGCAAGAAGCGCGTCATCGGCGACGCGCTGCTCTACGCCGTGGGCCGGCAGGGAAATGTGGACGGACTAAATCTGCCGGCGGCGGGCATCGAAGCCGACGACCGCGGACGCGTCAAGGTGGATGAGAATTACCGGACGGCCCAGCCGAATATTTTTGCCGTGGGCGACGTGATTGGTTTCCCCAGCCTTGCATCGGTCTCCATGGAACAGGGCCGGATCGCCGCCGCGCGCGCTTTCAATCTGGATGTGCACACCGATCCTGCGGGCTATCCTTACGGGATCTACACGATTCCGCAAATTTCTTTTATCGGGAAGACCGAAGAACAGCTTACCGATGCCGATGTTCCCTATGAAGTTGGCGTTGCTTACTACCGCGAAATCGCCCGCGGGCAGATCAGCGGCCACACGGATGGGCGATTAAAACTACTCTTTCATCGCGAGACGCTGGAGCTTCTTGGCGTGCACATCTTCGGGGAGGACGCGACCGAGTTGCTGCACATCGGGCAGGCCGTCTTCCTGCTGAAAGGCAAGATCACGTATTTCGTGAACACGGTGTTTAACTATCCTACGCTTGCGGAATGCTACAAAGCTGCGGCGTTCAATGGGCTAAACCGGCTCCGCTGATTGCAAGATTACCTCGTTCTGTTCCGCCGAAGCAAATGGATCAGTTGCGCCGCAATTTCCGGCGCCCGGATTAAACGCGGCTTCCTGGTCACTGCGGAATTGCCGCACACCAATAGCAGGAATATATGCGGCTGGGCATCCGTGTTTGGCGTTTACCCCTGAGGAACTCGGCTGCCGAAACTTGAGACAAGGCGGCATCCAAAAAAGTAGAATTATCCAGGTAGTTCCTCTCCGTCTTCATTTTCGAAGACGCCATTTGCAATCGATCCCCCTTTCCTGGCTAGGAAGAATCAACCTGTTGGCGCGAGCATCGCGAGCGAGCGAGTTTCACTGAGATCGCAAGTGGCACAGCAAATCAGGACAGGAGATTGAATGGGTTCGAATGCAAAGGGGCGGGCTCTGCAGCGCAGCGTTTCGAATCGCGGGCTTCTGGTGAGGACCGCTCTGGTCACGCTGTGCGGAATGACCGCGTATGAAGTGTTGAAAGATATTTTCCTGCACGGCCAGCGTTTTCCTCGCGTGGAGTCTCAGATCATCACCGTCCTTTTCACCAGTGTTATGGCCACGGTCGCCGCGTATTGCATCGATCGCAAACTCAGCAGCGAAAGCAGGGTGGAGCACGCGCGGCTAAATACCTTCCTGGAGCATATTCCGGATGCCGTCTATTTCAAGGATCGCGACAGCCGTTTTGTGCGCCTCAGCCGGACGGTGGCCACGCAATTCGGATTGGACGATCCGGCGCAAGCCATAAACAAGACGGACTTCGATTTCTTCAGTTCGGAGCATGCGGAACAGGCGTTCGCGGACGAGCAGGAGATCATCCGTTCCGGCGAATCGATCACGGGAAAAGAGGAAAAGGAAACCTGGCCCGATGGCCACGAGACGTGGGCGCTCACCACGAAGGTGCCGTTGCGAGACCAGCAAGGCCAGATCGTCGGCACAATGGGAATCTCCCACAACATCACGGACCGCAAGCGAGCGGAAGGGGAGTTGCAAGAATACAAGGCCCATCTGGAAAAGCTGGTGGAAGCACGCACGAAAGAACTGAGCCGGGCCAATGAACAACTCCAGCAGGACATCAGCGCGCGGGAGAGAGCGGAAGAGGCGCTGCGCGGCGCCGAAGTTCGCTATCGGATACTTGTCGAGCAAATTCCGGCCGTCCCCTACGTGGCCGAGGCTGGTGAAGAGGGTGAGTGGAGCTATGTAAGTCCGAAAATTGAATCGATGCTCGGATTTTCCCCGGCGGAATGGATGACCGACCGCCATCGCTGGTTCCAACAAGTTCATCCCGAAGACCGCGAGGCTGTTCTGGCCGCGGAAAAAGTTTCGGAGGCGCGGGGCGAGGCCTTCCACAGCGAATACCGGATGTTTGCCCGCGACGGCCGCGTTGTTTGGGTTCACGATGCGGCTGCACTAGTCCTTGACGCCCCTGGCGGGCGTGCGCTCCAGCACGGCGTGCTGTTCGATATCAGCGAGCGTAAGCGTGGGGAACAGGAACTTGCCAGCAAGGCGGAAGAGCTGAAAGCAGCCAAGGAAGCAGCTGAAGCGGCAAGTGAAACGAAGAGCGCGTTTCTGGCGACGATGAGCCATGAAATTCGCACGCCCATGAATGGCATTCTCGGGATGACGGAGCTGGTTTTGGACACGGAGATGACTATTGAACAGCGCGACAGCCTGGGTCTCGTTAAGCTCTCAGCCGAATCACTTTTAACAGTGATCAATGATATTTTGGATTTCTCGAAGATCGAAGCGGGCAAACTCAGTCTCGAATCGATTCCTTTTGACCTGCGCGGGAGTCTCAGTGAAACCATGAAAGCACTCAGTTTCCGCGCTCATCAGAAAAGCCTGGAGCTAGTCTTCGAGGTGCAAGCCGATTTACCGGAAGCGCTATTCGGTGATCCCGGCCGCATCCGCCAGATCCTTGTCAACCTGGTTGGTAACTCCATAAAGTTCACCGAACGCGGCGAGATTCTCGTTTCTGTGGAGCGAGGGGCAGAAACCAGTCAGATGGTTGAATTGCACTTTGCCATCAAGGACACTGGCGTCGGCGTCCCTGCCGACAAGCAGCAAAAGATATTCGAAGCCTTTTCACAGGCGGACGGGTCAATGGCGCGCAAGTATGGAGGCACCGGACTGGGATTGACGATTTCCACGAAGCTGGTTGAGATGATGCACGGGCGGATCTGGGTAGAAAGCGAAATGGGAAAGGGCAGTACGTTCCACTTCACCGCGTCGTTAGGAGTCCAGGAGAATCCTCCCCTGCGCCCCAATGCTCCTCAGCCTGAACAATTGCGCGACCTCCACGTGCTGATCGTGGACGACAATTTCACAAATCGCCGAGTCCTTCATGGCCAGCTAACTCGCTGGGGAATGCGTCCCACTGCAGTGGAAGGCGGCCGCGCGGCGCTGAAAGCACTCCAGATCGCCAAGAGCACCGGCCACCCGTTCCCTCTCATCTTGCTGGACGGTGGCATGCCAGATATGGATGGGTTTGCACTGGCCGAAGAGATTCAAAAAGACGCAGGCTTCCTCGCGGCGACGATCATGATGCTAACGTCGGAGGGTTACGCTGGTGACGCCGCTCGCTGCCGCGAGCTGGGGATTTCCGCCTATCTTCTGAAGCCGATAGGCCAAACGGAACTGTTGGCGGGGATTTGCCAGGTTCTCAATAAGGGATCCGAGACGAAGAACGTGCCCCTGGTCACGCGCCATACGTTGCGAGAAAACAAGCAGCGCTACCGGGTGCTGCTGGCGGAAGACAACGCGGTGAACCAAACTCTGGCGGTCCGCCTCCTGGAGAAGCGAGGGTACTCCGTGATCGTCGCCGGCGACGGCCGGACAGCGGTCGAGGCATTTGAGAAGGGCCAGTTCGACGTTGTGCTCATGGATATCCAAATGCCGGGCATGGACGGCTTCGCAGCTACCGCGGCAATGCGAGAAAAAGAAAAGTTCACCGGTGGACACATACCGATCATTGCGATGACCGCGCACGCGCTGAAGAGCGATAAGGAGCGATGCATTTCCGCGGGGATGGACGGCTATGTTACCAAGCCGATCCACACGAGCGAATTGTTTTCCACAATCGAAAGCGTGCTGGCAAAGAACGGCTACGGCCCGGCGAATGACGGAGCCGGCGTTGCAGATCCAACGGTAAGTCGAACCGAATAGAGCGGCTCCGCTGAGTGCACGATTGCCTCGTTCTGCTCCGGCGAGAGTAATGGTGCCGTCAAGCTTCGATTGTCATCTCTAACGCGCTTAATCAAGCACGGCGTGACCAGACCTGTTTCTCCCAAACGGCAGGCCGCCGCCGTTTCAGAATGGAACGCACTAAGAAGCAACTCATCTGAAGTACCGAGTTAGTACTCATTGTTCCTTTTTGAACAGCAGAGAATCACCCCCGGAGACATTCTCCCTCCGAGTGAAGCACGACCCTCTTCACAAGGCAGGAGGTAGCCATGACCATACCTGAACGCCGCTATACACACCGCTTTGGATTGAAGGTTCCAATGGTGTTTTGCCCAGTGCACTCACCGCTGGCAAATGGTCACCACACGAAATCCATAAACATATCGTCGCGAGGAGTCTACTTTGTGACGAGCCATCCCGTATTTGTAGGGCTGCCTGTTCAAGTACGTCTGCAGATGCCCAGGCGGATCGCAGGAACATTACCAACCGAGAGAGTGTTCGACGGCCGGGTCACACACGTGGAATGGAAAGACGTTCCGAGAGGAAGTTCGGGAGTTGGCGTGGAGTTTTTCTACTGAGAAACTGCCCAGAAGGCGGCCCAGCAGGTCGGGTGCAAATAAGCAAGGAAGGAAGAGACCATGGAGAGACTTCAAGCATTTCAAACTGCCGCGCGCGAAGGCGGCTTCGTCAAGGTGAATGAATCAGCGGAAGGAACCGTACTGTGGCTCAGGAAAAACGCACCGGATACGGGCAGGGAGACGCACCAGCGCATGTGCATCGACAGCCTGACAAACAGCGTAACCGTATATTGGATGAGCGTTCCCGGGAAATTGAATTCAAAGACGTTTCGCGGAGTCCCTGCGCTTCAAGAATGGTTCGAGCTAAGACCGGAAATTATCCTGCGGCGATGAAGAATGTTGAGAGGCTTCTTGCGCCACGCGCAGGGTTAAACTGTTCTTATAGTTTAAGTTGTGTGTACTACAGCACAGTCAGTCGCTTGCTCAATATGCTGAAATAGTTCTCTAAGGCTTGATGAGACACACTATGGCTACACCTATTACGCACGCAAAAATACTTCTGATTGAAAACGATCCGGCCGCCGCCGATAGGATTCGCGCGGGGCTGGCCACGGCGGGCAGCGGTTCGTTCGACGTGGAATGGGTTCGCCAACTTTCCGAGGGTCTGGCGCGTCTGAACAAAAAAGGAATTGCCGCCGTTTTGCTGGAGTTGTCCCTGCCCGATAGCCAGGGTATCGAGACATTCGACAAGCTGTTCGCCGCCGCGCCCGACGTCCCGATGCTGATCCTCGGCAATGGTAACGAAGCCCTGGCGAAACAGGCCGTGGAGCGCGGCGCGCAGGATTATCTCCTGACGGGCCACCTCGATAGCTATTCGCTGCCGCGCGCCCTGCGCAACGCGATCGAACGCAAGGCCGTCGATGAGGCACTGTACGTAGAAAAAGAACGCGCCGTGGTCACCCTCAACTCGATTGGTGACGCCGTTCTCTGCACCGACATTTCCGGCAATATCACCTATCTCAATCTCGTTGCAGAAACCATGACCGGCTGGTGCCGCGAAGAAGCCACTGGCAGACCCCTCGCCGAAGTTTTCCGAATTATTGACGGGGCCACACGCAAGACCTCTCGAGACCCCATGGAAATGGCCGTGGAGCAAAATAGGACGGTGGGACTGACTGCGAATTGCATCCTCGTGCGCCGCGACGGATTTGAAACCGCCATTGAAGATTCCGCGGCGCCGATCCACGACCGGGCGGGCCGCGTCATTGGAGCGGTGATCGTTTTCCATGATGTGAGCGCGGCGCGAGCGATGTCGGACCAGATGACGCACTCCGCGCAGCACGATGTTGTTACTAATCTGCCTAATCGTCTGCTGCTCAATGACCGGATCTCGCAGTCGATTTCCCTGGCCCGCCGGCAGAAAAAACATGTCGCCGTAATCTTTCTGGATCTGGATCGTTTCAAATACATCAACGATTCGCTGGGACATGCCATCGGCGACCAGCTTCTTCAGTCCGTTTCCAAGCGATTGCTGGCGGGCGTGCGCGGTTCGGACACGGTCAGCCGCCAGGGCGGAGACGAATTCGTGATCCTGCTTGCGGAGATCGCTTATCCGGAAGACGCGGCCACGAGCGCGAAAAAAATACTTCTTTCGCTCAGCGCGCCGCATTCCATCGGGGGACAAGATTTGCACATCAATGGCAGCATCGGTATCAGCATCTACCCGGAAGACGGAGAAGATGCCGAAACGCTAATCAAGAATGCGGACACGGCGATGTACCACGCCAAGGAAAACGGGCGCAACAATTTCCAGTTCTTCAAGGCGGAAATGAATGTGAAGGCCGTGGAGCGGCAATCTCTGGAAGGCAACCTGCGCCGCGCCCTGGAGCGAAAAGAGTTCTTGTTGCATTATCAGCCGAAGGTAAATCTGGACACGGGTGAGATCACGGGAGTCGAAGCGTTGGTACGCTGGCAGCAGCCCGATCGAGGACTCGTGCCTCCCGCGCAGTTCGTGCCCATCGCCGAAGATTGCGGCCTGATTGTCCAGATCGGCCGTTGGGTGCTGCGCGAGGCATGCAGGCAAGCGCGCGCCTGGCAGGACGCGGGGCTGCCGCCGGTGCCTATTACCGTCAATGTTTCCGCCGTCGAGTTCCGCGATAAGGGTTTTGTCGAATGTGTCCGGACGATTCTCTCGGAAACTGGCTTGGAAGCGCGGTATCTTGGACTCGAACTCACCGAAGGCGTCCTTACGGAGGATGCCGAATCCACGGCCGCTGTACTTCAAGAGCTCAAAGTGATGGGAATACACCTTGCGGTGGATGACTTCGGCACTGGCTATTCCAGCTTGAGCTATCTTCGGCAGTTTCCTATCGATGTCTTGAAAATTGACCAGTCCTTTGTCAACCAGATCACTGCCGACCCCGATGACTCTTCCATCGTGAGCGCCATCATTAACATGGGGAAGAGCCTCAAGCACCTAGTGGTTGCCGAGGGCATCGAAACGGCAGAACAAAGAGCATACCTGCAAGCGCAGCGCTGTGCGGAAGGCCAAGGCTACCTCTTCAGCCGGCCGCTGGCCGCCGCCCAATTTGCCCATTTACTGCAGATCGGCATAACAGAAAATGTCGTCCACTGAGGGCCAGGTAAGGGCCCGCCATCCCGCTGAGGGGAGCGGCTCATCCGTTTGAAGTCAAAACTGTTCCAATTTGGATAGTTTTTCTCCGTGGCTTCGGCGCAACCTCTTGGCATGAGGGCCAAGAGCCTCTCTCTGAAAGTGACATGCCCCACCTGTGGTGCATGCCCACGTCGGCGTTGCGAGCTTAGCACTGGCGGTTTCCGTACCGAATCTCACCGTCTACGAAAAGACCTTGCTGCCGAAAATGCTGCGCAGGGCGTTAGGGAAAGAAAGAGAAATCGGGCGTATCCCGTTTGAATGAACGAGACTAGCCAGGGGTGCGCGCACCCAGAAGCGTCAGGTCTTTGGCCAAGTAGCTCAATTTCGAGGTTTGCTCGCGCAACAAATAATCGCTTGGATTAGCCTCAAGCTGAATCGCCACCCTGCTGAGACTTCGATTGCCGCATGGCACCCCGGCAGGCTAGAATGGATGGGTTCAGGAGGACTGACTTAGTGTTAACGATTCGTCTGTCAAGGATTGGCAAGAAAAAGAAACCCTTTTACCGCGTGGTGGTTATTGAGAGGACCCGGCCCGCGGGACGGCCGCGTGAAGGAAGCGGTGGGCACATACGACCCGCTGAAAAAGCCGGCGGAGATTAAGCTAGACGCGGAGCGCATCAAGTATTGGATGGGACTGGGCGCACAGCCCAGTGATACCGTGCGCAGCTTCCTTCGTCAGCAGAAGATCGCTTAGTTTTAGCGCCTTCCCGAAATTTGCGTGCCCCCGGTTTCGGCGGGGCCGCCATTCCCAGGTGCCCAAATGAAGGATCTGGTCGAAGCCATCGCCAGGGCCCTCGTGGACCATCCCGAGGACGTGCAGGTAAAGTCCGTCGAAGGGTCGCAAGTGACGGTGCTGGAGCTACGGGTGCATCCCGAGGACTTAGGCAAGGTGATCGGGCGGCAAGGGCGGACGGCTAAAGCGATTCGAACGCTGCTCGGCGCATCTGGGATGAAGCTGCACAAGCGATTTACGCTGGAAATTCTTGAAGATTGACCGCTTCGCGGTCATGCTTTCCATTGACCGTTCAGCGGTCCTACTTCCCATTGAGCCCTGAAACTCCACGCTGGGTCCTGGTCGCGCGTATCCTTCGGGCACGCGGCAATAAGGGCGAAGTCGCCGCAGAAATCCTCACTGATTTTCCGGAACGGCTTACAAAATTGCGGGAAGTTTTTGTAGGACATGCGGATGGCAAGATTGAGGCGCGTCGCGTATCGCTGAAAACCTGCTGGTTGAGCCAGAATCATCGCGGACAGTGCGTTTTTCATTTTGAGGGTGTCGATTCCATCTCAGAAGCGGAAAAATACCGCGGGCTGGAGGTGCTGCTCCCGTTCGAACAGCGCGTGACTCTGGCTGCGGGGCTGTATTTTGTAGCGGACCTCATCGGCTGTTCCGTGTTTGAGAATCCCGCCTCGCCTCCGATCATAGCTTCCTCGCCGTGCTCGCTTGCGGAAGCGCCGGCTCTTCTCGGGACTGTCCGTGATGTGCAATTTCCCGGGGAAGAGATGCCCGGGACGCCGCTCCTGGAGGTGGATGCATCCGGGGGTGAACTTCTGATTCCGCTAGCCGTAGATATCTGCACGAAGATTGACACAAATGCGCGCCGCATTGATGTCGTTCTGCCAGAAGGACTTCGCGACCTTAACCGCGAGTAGGCCACTGTCCGAACTGGCGTAAAGAACTACGGTGAAGCTTCACGAGGATTATTGTGAGGAGTGTTCCAAATTGGACAGTTTTCCGACATGCTCTTGTCGCACGCTGTCCTGATGAGAATGAAGGACTTGGCGCCAGAGATGTTACTTGCTGTCCCCTGTCCTACGTGCGGGGCAGCTTCTGGGAAGCGCTGCGTGCTTCACTCAGGTAGCCAGCGCTCCGAACCACACGTGGACCGGAAGCTTTCTGCGGCTGAAGCCGTTGAAATGAAAAGGCTTAACCGTGGTACTCGGTATTGAGAAATCCCCTTGTTGCCAGTGACACGGTCACCGGGCAGACGGGTTACTCCATAAGCGGGTTTTCCGATGACTGGCCGCTGGTTCTTAGATATATCGTCAGCTCGCGACTGGCAACCTGCCGCTCCACTGCTCTGCCTGTAGATCACTCGCCTAATTCACTGCCTGCGTCACGGTACTCCCGACGGTTCCCTCCTGTTTGCTACACTGGCGGGAGATGCGATTTGACCTTATAACCATATTCCCGGAGTTCTTTGCGGGACCGCTCGATCACGGAATACTTCGGCGGGCGCGCGAAACCGGCCTGGTCGAGGTAAATGTGCAGGATTTGCGGGTGTTCACGAAGGATCGTCATCGCACCGTGGATGACCGGCCGTTCGGCGGCGGCGAGGGCATGGTGCTGAAGCCGGAGCCGCTGTTTGAAGCGGTGGAGTCTCTGCTCGGAAGTAGCGCTGGTGACGCGTCCAAGCCGGGCGCGGCTGATCCGAAGACGGCCATTGTGCTGATGTCAGCAGCAGGAAAATTGTTCCGGCAGGAAACGGCGTGGCGCTACGCGCAGCTGGAGCGAATCATTTTTATTTGCGGGAGATACGAAGGTGTTGACGAACGCGTGGCGGAGCATTTGGCGACGGAGGAAATCTGCATTGGTGATTTCGTGCTGAGCGGCGGGGAGCTTCCTGCGATGGTTGTGGTTGACGCGGTGACGCGGCTCATTCCGGGGGCGCTAGGAAACGAAGCGTCATCGCAGAATGAATCGTTCAGTGCGAGTGTGGCTACCGCAGCAACGTCTCCTCAAGATAGGGCGCAGCATGCTGCGCCCCTACAGCCGGAAGTTGTAAATGCGCTTGGTGGCAAGGAACCGGAATCGGCGGTTACGAATCACATACTGCTTGATTTTCCGCATTACACGCGGCCCGCGGAATACCGCGGCTGGGGCGTTCCGGAAGTGCTGATTGGCGGAAATCACGCGGAGGTGGCGAAGTGGAGGCGCGCCGCGGCGCTAGAAAAAACCAGGCGCAATCGACCTGACCTGATTTAGCGCTTTGCTGGGCGGGAGCAGGAAGATGCGAGTGTCCCGGTGACAGGGGAATAAGAGTGACCCGGGTCCGGTATGCTGAACAATGAGGCAGAAAACCGCTGATGAATGTTCGGAAGCTGACGGAAAGCGACGCGGAAGCGCTTTGGCGGCTACGGCTGCACGCGCTGGAGACCGATCCGGTCTCGTTTGCGGAATCGCCGGAGGAACTTAAGCGGACGACGGCCGAAGAATATGCTTCCCGGCTGCGGTCGGGAGGCGCGGAAAACTTTGTGTTTGGCGCATTCGATGGTGAAGAACTAGTGGGGATGACGGGATTTTATCGGGATGCGCTTTTGAAGCGACAGCATATCGGGCATGTCTGGGGCGTGTTCGTTTCTCCAGCGGCGCGCGGGAAGGGCGTCGGGCGCGTGATGTTGATGGAAGTGATCAAGTCGGCGAGAGCGATACCCGGGATACGCTGCATTCGATTGATGGTGGCTGTAACCCAAGAAGCGGCTCGGCATCTCTATAAAAAGGCGGGCTTTCGCGTGTTTGGAACCGAACCACAGTCG
>WNFJ01144204.1_pt1 | contig 10874 bp, 10 predicted proteins | sample 5400461 | NCBI WGS metagenome assembly WNFJ01 (sample SAMN13153349, study PRJNA577476) | soil metagenome | isolation source: 115 cm saprolite on Douglas fir-dominated hillslope | place: USA:California | collected 2013-09-17
AAGAACGCCAAGGAGTCGGTGTTCCACATCCGCGTCGGCCGCCAGCGCCCCGTCAGCGTGGCGCGGGTCGCCGATCACATGCTCGTCGAGGTGGACAAGCAGGGGCGGCTCGCGGGCCTGTGGCTGCTCCAAGTGCCGCCGTTCCCCAACGTCGAGGCCACCGCCTGAACGTGGACGAGCGGCTCGAGCGCTATATCACCGAGCTGTTCGCCGCCGAGGACGCTGCACTGGCCGCCATCCGCGCGCGCCACGCCACCGCCGATCTTCCCGCGATCCACATCTCCGCCGACGAGGGCAAGGTGCTGCACGTGCTGCTGCGCGCCGCCGGCGCCGCCCGCGTGCTCGAGCTGGGTGCGCTCGGCGGCTACAGCGGCGTGTGGTTGGCGCGGGCCCTTCCACCGCACGGCTCTCTTATCACTATCGAAAAAGAGCCGCGCCATGCGGAGCTGGCGCGGCGCGCGTACGCCGAAGCCGGCGTGGCGGATCGGGTCCGCGTAATCGAAGGCGCCGCACTGGACGTCCTGCCGACGCTCGAGCCCGGGTTCGATGCCGTGTTTCTCGACGCCGACAAGGAGCCTTTGCCGCAGTACTTCGAGTGGGCTGTCCGGCTGTTGCGCGTGGGTGGCCTGCTGCTGTGCGACAATGCGTTCTACAACGGCGCCGTGGCTGACCCGGCGGACCACACGGCCAGCGCCGCGGGCGTGCGTGAGTACAACCGCCGCGCTGCGACCGATCGGCGTGTGGTGTCGGCCGTGATTCCCATCCGCGACGGCGTGGCCGTGTCGGTCAAGGTGGCGAACGCCTGATGCGCTCCTGGGTGGACGCCATCGTGGCGGCGGGCGTCGTGCCCGCGTCCTACATCCCCGAGTCGAGTCTCGGCCGCCCTGACGAAGACGTGGTGCCGGCCGAGCTGGTGGAAGGCGATGCGCTGCGGGCCTACGCGCTGCCCGACGGCGCCGTCACCCCCGCACCCGTGTCCTTCCTCGACGGCATCCAACATTGGAAGGTCGTGGGCCACGCCGGGGCGACGCCCGTGGTGCGGGCCCATGTCGCGGGCGCGGTGCGGCGGCGCGGCCCCGACCGCCGGCTGCGGACCGCCGCCGAGCGCTCGCGCGAGCTGGCGATCACGCACCTCGCGGCGCTGCCTGCGGCGGCACGGCGCGCACTGGAGCAGAGCGGCGTCGACGTCGTGGACTTGCCGGCGAGCGAGCTGGGCCAGCCCAGCCGGCTGCTGCGTGCCGCGCGGGTACGCGTCGACCGCGCGCGCGAAGCCGTGGAGCGCGAGCTGGCCGAGGAGTGCGTCGCACGGCTGGGTCCGCACGAATGGCTGGTCGTGGACGGCTTGCTGTCGGACTCAAAGGTCTTGGCCGAGCACCCGCGCGCCCTCGGCGTGATCAAGAGCCACGGCACGCAGTTTTTTTCCGGCGACGATCTGGAGCTGGCGCTGACGCTGCCGGAGAAGCACCGCACCAGCGTGTTTCGGCCGCAATCGCACCAGCACCAGCGGGTGTACTCGTGGTACCTGCGAATGTGGCCGTGGGAAGGGAGTGACGTCTTGTACGGTTTGGTGCGCATCGAGGCCCGCGCCCACGCGGACACGCTCGGTGCAGCGGGCGCGATCAGCGCGTGGCTGGTGCGCGAGCGCGCGCCGGTGTCTACGCCCGACGCGCGGTTTGACCGGTTACTTTATCCTATACACGACGTGGAGACGTATCTGCGGTCGCGCGCGCCCCGAGACCTGCTCCCGGCGTTCGCGCCCCGTCTGCCGCGCACAGGGTCATGATTCAGAAGCCGGACGCTTCTCCCATTCCCATCGGCCGCGTCGTCGCGACCGAGCTCAAGCCTGCCACCCCACACCAATTTCATTTCTGGACGGCAAACGAGACGACCGTCGGTATCGGCGCAATCGTCAAGGTCCAGGAGGCGGGGAGCGGGGAGCAGGGAGAGGGGCGCGTGGTGTACGGCGTGGTGACCGACGGCTTCGCCTACTCCGACCTGGCGACGCCGCTGCACGACGTCGTGGGCGCCGAGGGTGACCCGGCGCGCGCGGCCGACGCGCCGACCGTGCGGCAGGAAATCCGCCTGTGGACCGCGGCGGTGCTGCGCCAGGAGCCCGAGGAGCCGCTGCAGCCGGTGCCGATCGCGCGGGTGTTCGTGGCGAACGACGCCGACATCGCCCGCGCGCTCCGCATGGACGCCTACCTGCACAACGCGCAGCCCACCGCCATTCCCGTGGGGCTCTACACGTCGGGCGGGCTCGAGTCGCCGGTATACTTGGATGCCGACTTCTTGCTGGGTCCTGAAGCCGCGCACCTCAACATCTCGGGCGTCTCGGGGCTCGCCACCAAGACCAGCGCGGTCGAGTTCTTGCTGGCGTCGATCTTTCAGCACTTCCCCAAACATCGCGGCAAGGTGGCCGCGGTGTGCTTCAACGTGAAGGGTTCGGATCTCTGTTTCCTGGATCAATCGGGCGCTCTCGACGAGGAAGACCGCCGCCGCTATGCGCGCCTCGGTGTCACCGCGGGGCCGTTCGACAAAGTCCGCTACTACGCGCCGCTCAAGGCCGACGGCGTGAACCTCAATACGTTGCGCACGCATCCCGATCTGGTGGGCGACGTCGAGCCGTTGGTCTGGGGTCTGAGTGAAGTGCTGGACTTCGCCGAAGTCCTGCTCAATCGCGACGACATCGACGCCAAGGCCGACGCGTTCATCGACTTTCTCGCCGACCGCGTGCTGAACAAGGACTTCGAGGATCCGTTGGTCGGGCATCACCGGGTGCAAACCTTCGCCGACCTGGAAGCCCTGTTTCGCGCCATTTTCGACGGCCTCGAGCTGCACGGCCGCGGATCGGACAGCTGGCGCACGCACCACATCGCCACCATCCGCAAAGTCCGCAATCGTCTATCGAACGTGTCCACGCGGTGCAAAGGCCTCGTCACCGACGACGGCCCGTCCAATGACCTGCCGTGGGGCGCGATCGAAGATCGCGCGGTCTACGTCATCGACATCGCCAATGTCGATCCCCTGGGCCAGGACCTTGTGTTCGCGCGCGTGGTGTCGCAGCTGCGCGAGCATCTGGAGCGGCGCGACCTGGGCGTCGACGCCGTGGTCGTGTTCGTGGACGAGCTCAACAAGTACGCGCCGGGCGACGGCCCGGACACCTATGTCCGGAAGATGCTGCTCGACATCTCGGAGCGCGGCCGCTACCTCGGCCTAGTGCTGTTCGGGGCGGAGCAGTTCCGCTCGCAGGTGCACCGCCGCGTCGTCGGCAACGCGGCCACGCAGGTGTTCGGCCGGATGGACATGGACGAGCTGGCCACGCCGGGGTATCAGGTGCTGTCGCCCGCAACCAAGATCAAGCTGGCGACGTTGCCGGTGGGCGAGCTCATGGTGCGGCATCCGCACTTCACCCAACCGATTTTCGTGCGGTTTCCACGCCCCGCTGTGCTGCGCGGGCGGGACGGCATGGAGCGGTTTCCCTTCACGCCGGACCTGCCGTTCCCGGACGCGGTGGCGCGGCAACTGGTGCACCTCGACCGCGCCATCCGGCCCAACGTGGTGAAGGACCTGGTGGCGGATCGCGACCAGGACGACGTGCGCCGCGCGCTCGCGGCCACGCGCCGCGCGCGGCCCGCTGATCCGCTGGCATATTTCCGTAAGGCGCTGGGCAGCCGGGTGGCGCCCGAGGCGCCGCGCGAGCGCCGTGGCGTGCCGCCGCTCAAACCGATCTCGGAGGAGCCGTATTAAGGAAAGGCTGAAGGTCGCACACCTCGCGGACCTGCATCTCGGGTTCCGGCAGTTCGACCGGCTGACGCCGCGCGGCACCAACCAGCGCGAGGCGGACGTGGCGGACGCATTCCGCCGCACGGTGGAGGACCTGCTCGAGCAGCAGCCCGACTTGATCCTGATCGCGGGCGACGTGTTCCACTCCGTGCGGCCCACCAATCCGGCCATCCTTCACCTGTTCCAGCAGCTGCAGCGCCTGCGCACCGGGTTGCCTGACACCCCGGTCGTGATGATCGCCGGCAACCACGACACGCCACGTTCCAGCGAGACCGGGACCATCCTGCGACTGTACGAGGCGCTGGGCGTCGAGGTCGTGGTGGATGCGGCCCGCCGACTCACGTTCCCCAAGCTCGACTGCGCCGTATTGGCCGTGCCCCATCAGGCGCTCGCGCAACCCGAGCGGCCGGCGTTGCGGCCCGAGCGCGGCGCCGCGATCAACATCCTGCTGTTGCACGGCGAAGTGGAGGGCGTGATCGGGACCGACCCCACCATCGCCGAATACGGCGGCGCCGTGCTGACCCGCGCCGATCTCGGCGCCGCGCAGTGGGATTACGTAGCCCTCGGCCATTACCACGTGGCGCACGAGGTCGCGGCGAACGTGTGGTACCCGGGGGCGCTCGAGTACGCGAGCACCAACCCGTGGGGTGAGCTGCGCGACGAGGCGCAGGCCAAGCGGCCGGGCAAGGGCTACCTCCTGGTGGAGCTACCGGGGGCGCGCGTGTCGTTCCGGCCGGTGGCGCCGGTGCGCCGCTTCATCGATTTGCCGGCGCTCGACGCCACAGGCCTCGGTCCCAAGGAGATCGACGCGCGCATCGCCGAGCGGGTGGCGGGAGCCAAGCCGCCGATCGACGATCAGGTCGTGCGCCTGGTGGTCCAAGACGTCGCTCGCGCCACCGCGCGCGATCTCGACCACGCGGCCGTGCGCGGCTACAAGGCTCGCGCCCTCAACTTCCTGCTCGACGTGCGCCGCCCCGTGGAGCAGCGCACGGTGGCGGTGGGGGGGCCCGGCACGCGGCACACGCTGCCCGAGGTGGTGCGTGGCTACCTCGAGCGCCGCCCACTCGACGCCGAGCTGCCGCGCGAGGACTTCGTGCGGTTGGGCGTGGAGTACGTGGAACGCGCCGGCCTGATGCCGGAGGACCAGGGCTGATGCGCCTGCTCAAGCTGCGGCTCCACAACTTCCGCCAGCACGCCGACACCGAGATCGATTTCGGCGAGGCGCCGGGGCTCGTGGGCATCATCGGGCCGAATGGGTCCGGGAAGTCGACGATTCTCGAGGCGATCGCCTGGGCGATTTACGGCACGCCGGCCGCGCGAGGCGACAAGGATTCGGTTCGTAACCTGCGAGCCAAGCCGCGCTCGTCGGTCGAGGTCGAGCTGGTATTTTCGCTCGGGCGTCGCGAGTACTCGGTGGTGCGCGGGCTGTACAAGGCCGAGCTGTACGAGGATCGCCAGCTCGTGGCCAACGCGCAGAAGGACGTGAGCCAGCGCCTCGAGCGCGTGCTGCGGATGACGCGCGAGGAGTTTTTCAACACCTACTTCACCGGCCAGAAGGATCTGACGGTGATGGCGAAGTTCGGGCCGAGCGAGCGCCGCAAGTTCCTGGCGCGCGTCCTCGGCTACGAGCGGCTGGAGCTGGCGCAGGAGGAGATCCGCGCGCGCCGCAACTCGATTGCCGACGAGCTGCGGGGCCTGGAACAGGCGCTGCCGGACCGCGCCGTGCTGGAGGAGGAGCGGCGCGGGGCGGAGCAGCGCATCGCCGCCGCGCGGGACGGGGCTCGCGCGGCCGAGGCGGCGCGGCGCGAAGCGCAAACTGCCTTCGACCTGGAGCAGCCGCGCTGGCAGGAATGGGTGGCGCGGCGCGAGCGCTTGTTGTCGCTCGACGGCGAGCTGCGGATGGCGCAACAGGCGGTGGAGACGGCGCGGCAGGAATTCCAACGCATCGACCGTGAGCTGGCGGAGGCCAAGCACGCCCGCGACGAGCTGGCGCGCCTGGCGCCCCAGCTTGAGCCGGTGGAACGCATCCGGCGGGAGCTGAGCGACCTGGAGCGCCTGCAGGGCGAGGAGGCGGCGCGGCGCGAGGAGCAGGCGAAGCTGGACGAGCTGCAGCGCCTGATCGACGGATTGGAGCGGCGCCTGGCGGACCTCGCCCCCGCCATGGAAGCGCTGCCCGCCGCGGAGCACGACGCCAAGGATCTGGTGGAGCACCTGCGCGCGGCGGACGACACCCTGCAACAACTGCACGCCGACTGGGTGCGGGAACAGGAGTACGCCACGGCGAAGCGCGCGGACCTGCGCGAGCAGTACAAGGAATTCAAGGAGCAGCGCGATCGCATCGCCAAGCTCGGGCCGGAGGGCGAGTGCCCCACGTGCCACCGGCCGCTGGGCCGCGAGCACGGCGACGTGTTGGCACTGCTCGACCGGCAGCTGCAGCAGATCGTGGACGACGGGAAATATTTCAGCGGGCGCGTCGACCAGTTGGCGAAGCAGCCGCTGGCCGTGACGGCGGCGGAGACCGAGCGCGACTCCATTCGCGTGCGCGCGCAGCAGGCGAGCGAGCGGGCTGGCCAGCTGGCGGCGCAAGCCGAGGAGCGGCGTCGCGCCTCGGCCGAGCTGGAGAGCGCCTGGGCGCGCGCGGCGGAGCTGGAGCGGCGGTTGGCGGGGCGGCCCACCGGCTACGACGCCGCGCGCCACGAAGCGCTGCGCGGCGAATTTGCGCGGCTTGAGCCGCTGCGGCTCGAGGGCGCGACCCTGGAGGAGCGGGCCCGGCGCGCCGAAGCGCTGGGGGACGAGATCCAGCACGCCGAGCGCGCGATGTCGGCGCGCGAGAGCCGTGCCAAGGAGCTGTCCGAGGTGGTGGCGGCGGAAGGGTTCGCCGAAGCGGCGTTCGAGGCGGCGCGCAAGCGGTTCAACGGCGCGGAAGGCGCGCTGCGCGAGGCTCAGCTGGCGGTGGTGGAGCAGCGCGGCGAGTTGACGCGCGCCGAGGAGGAGCTCGAGCGCGCGACGGCGCGGCAGGCCGAGCGAGCGGAGAAGGAGCGGCTCATCGCCGACCTGCAGCTGCGCCACCGCCTGCACAACGAGCTGGACCGCGCCATGGGCGATCTGCGCACCGACTTGAACACGGAGATGCGGCCTGAGATTTCCGAGATCGCGTCCGGGTTCCTCGCCGATCTCACCGACGGCCGCTACGACACGCTCGACCTCACCGAGGACTACGAGTTGTCGATCGTGGACGACGGGCTGCCCAAGCCCGTCATTTCGGGCGGCGAAGAAGACATGGCCAACCTCGTCCTGCGGCTCGCGATTTCGCAGATGATCGCGGAGCGGGCGGGCCAGCCGCTGTCGCTGCTCGTGCTGGATGAGATCTTCGGCTCGCTGGACGACGCCCGCCGCCAGCACGTCGTCAGCTTGCTGCGTCGGCTGGGCGATCGCTTCCCGCAAGTCATTCTCATCACGCACATCGAGCAGGTGCGCGACGGCCTCGACCGCGTGATCCGGGTCGAGTACGACGCGGGCCGCGGCACGAGCGTGGTGCGTGACGACACCACCATTCCGGGATCGGCCGATGCGGGCGTGGCTGCCTGAGCGCCAGGTCACGGGCCCCACGCGGCCCGCCGAGAGCGACATCGACGGGCTGAACCGCGTGTTCGCGGAGGCCTTCACCGAGCGCTACCGGCGCGACGGCATGTCGGGCGTGCGGGTGCCCTACCTCAATCCGGTCGTGTGGCGCTACGCCCTGCTCGGCGCCGGCGACGGCGCGATGGTGTGGCGCGATGAAGACGGTGACGTCGCGGCCTTCAACGTGGCGCACCGTTCCGGCACCGAAGGGTGGATGGGTCCGCTGGCGGTGCGCACCGACCGCCAGGGCACGGGCGTCGGGAAGACGGTGGTGCGGGCCGCCGTCGACGCGCTGCTCGACCAGGGCGTCACCACGCTGGGCCTCGAGACCATGCCGCGCACCGTCGAAAACATCGGCTTCTACGCGCGGCTCGGCTTCACGCCCGGGCATCTCACGGTGACCGTCACCAACGAAATCGGCACGCGCGGGCATCGGACGCCGCTGCTCTTGTCGCAGCTCGCCGCGCCCGATCAACCTGCGATGGTCGCGGCCGCGGGCGCGCTCGTGTCGACCCTCGCCCCCGGATACGATTTCAGCCGCGAGACGCTGCTCACCGCCGAGCTGGGCCTGGGCGACACGACCCTGGTGACGGGACCGGCGGGCGTCGACGCCATGGTGCTCTGGCACGCCGCGCCGCTGGCCGAGGGCCGGCCGCGCGACGAGCTGCGCGTCTTGAAGCTCGCCGCGCGCGACGCCGGCGCGTTCGAGGCGGCGATCAGCGCCACCGAGGCCTCCGCCGCGCAACTCGGCATTCGCCGCGTCGCGGTGCGCTGCCAAACGCGTTACGAGGATGCCTTCCGTCGCCTGGTGGCGCGCGGCTACCGGGTCCGTTGGACCGATCTACGCCTGCATTACGAAGGTCACGCCGAGCGTCAGCCGCCTGAGGGCGTGCTGTTTTCCAACTGGGAAATCTGACAGCGATCAGGCGCGCGGCAGGCGCGCGCGGTCGCTCTGCTGGGCGAGCAGGCGCTCGTTGAAGTCGAGTCGCTCCGCGAGCGCCTCGACCTGCTCCCGCAGAGCGTCGAGCTGCGCCTGCGTTTCCTCGGTCACACCCGCGCCCCCGAGCGTGAGGCGGCGCTCTTCCGCGCGCCGCTCGAGATGCCGATTGATCATCTTGAGGATGGTCCAACCGAAGAACGTCCCCATCCCCATGCCTAGGATGGGGAAGATGACGTTATTGATCCAGACCCAGTCGGGCATCAGGGGATTACCGCGCGCCGGCAGGCGCCAGGGACCGCTCCGTGGTACCGGTGACGTACACCGCGGGCGCGAGCCCCACCACCTCGACTGAGTGCTCCGCGCCGGCCGGCACGTCGAGCCGGTCGCCCGGGGCCAGATCGAAGACTTCTTTCCCCACGGTCACGCGAAGAAAGCCAGTGAGGACCCAGCGCGTCTCGGGGAAGGGGTGACTGTGCATGCCGGAGTTCGTGCCCGGCACCTCGGACCACCATGCCGTCACCATGCCTTCGCCGCCGAGGCGGCGGCGTAACTCCGACAATTGGGGGACACCACCTTCGGCGTTCCACCGGGTCAGTGCGGGCATGCGGCGAAGTTATGTGCGGGCGAAGTGGGCCGCCAGCTATGACCGGAAGGTCGGCGCGCCCACCATAATGCGCCGCGCAAACAGCACGATCGCCAGCGCGTACAACAGGTTGACCGCTCCGGGCACTTCCGGAAGCATCGCGAGTAGCGCGAGCCAGGCGACACTGCATACGAGCGCTGCGATCAGCGTCACATTCAGCTTCATGGGGTTCCTTGACGTCCGAGGGTCAACGGGTAAGTTACCAATTGAACGGGGAACATATTATTGAGCCAACAGGCTCGGATATGGACCCAGATACGGTGGCCGATGTCAGGCCCCCTCGATTGGGGAAGACAGACGCCGCAGTGAGGGACCAGTAATTTCTTTCGGGCTTCAATAATACTCCCCGTTCAGTTGTGCCGGTCGGCCGGTCCGCTTCACGCGGCGCCGGCCGATCGTGCGTTCGGCCCCGGGCTGCGCGCAATCCGCACGAACTCGATCAGGGCCGGCGGCACCTCCGTCCGCAGGACATACCCCCCGACCAGCACCGCGAGCCACGCCCCGTAGCACAGCGCGACCTGCACGCGCCAGTGCGGTACGCAGAACTGCACCGCCCACAACACGAAGATGCCCGTCGCGTCGACCCAGGTGAAGCGCATCTTCGCCAGAACCACGAGCGCCAGGGCGCTCTGCATGAGCGTGAGCACGATCTCGAGCTGCTGAGCGGAGTCGAAGCGAAACGGCGCGAAGGTGCCCGTGTGCCGCCAATGTGAGTAGCCATACACCAGTGGAATCATCGCCGCGAGCACGGTCCACTGGTTCACGTTGGACGACACCATGTTCATCAGGGCCATCGGCGCGTGGCTCACGCGCCGCGCCCAATAGAACGCCGACACCTTCTCCGGGAACTCCGACAGGAACGGCGCCACCCACTGGACGAACACGAACTGGCTCACGCCGAGTGAGGCGGCCACGGCGAGCAGCGACTCGAGGAACGGATGCGCCGTGAGGTAGAGCAGCGCGCCGCCCACGAGGAATAGGCCGCCGATCGCTGCGGGCCGCCGCCACCCGGGCTGGTTGTACGCCCAGCGCGAGACGACCGGCGCTTCGTGCAGCTTCTCGACGGTGTGCGGCGGGTTCTTGAGCAGTACCCACAAGTAGGCGACGTAGAGCAGGAGCAGCACTACCGCATCCACCCAGCTGAAGCGGCCTTTCAACAGAATGACGATGAAATAGAGCAGCGGCGGCACCAGTCCCACCACCTCGACCGCGTGTTCCTTGTCGAGGTGGATTGCGGGATAGCGCTGCTCGGCCGTGTGGCGTCCGTAGTACGCGAACACGAAATAGATCATCGGCCAGCCGAGGCCGAGCAGCAAGCGGATGGCGCCGGTGAGATTGGCGATGGCGAGGTGAGTGCGGCTGGGATCTTTGCCCGCTTCCCACGCGATCACCGCTTCGACTGCGAACTCAGGGGTAGTCTGCAGCCACGCGAGCACGGCCAGCGCCACGCCCTGCGAGATGAGGAACTGCGCCGCTTCCGCGCCCCAGGCCACGAGGAATGCCGAGAGCAGGATGCTCGGGAACGTCCACAGGGCGGACGCCGCGGAGCCTCCCGCCGCCGACAGGGAGGCGAGTACCTTTAGACGCACGGTCGCCGAAGATAGTCTCGCAGTGGAGGAGCGACAAGCGATGGCCCGTTGCACCGTCACCCGCCGCGTGCACTTCAACGCCGCGCACCGGCTGTGGAATCCCGCGTTCTCACGCGAAGAAAACGAGCGCGTGTTCGGCGTGTGCAACAACCCCAACTTTCACGGCCACAACTACAATCTCGACGTGTCGGTCGAGGGCGAGATCGACGCGCCGACAGGCTACGTGCTGGACATCGCCCGCTTGAAGGACATCGTGACCGAGTGCCTGCTGCGCCACCTCGATCACAAGAACTTGAAT
>WNFJ01205721.1_pt2 | contig 10874 bp, 14 predicted proteins | sample 5400461 | NCBI WGS metagenome assembly WNFJ01 (sample SAMN13153349, study PRJNA577476) | soil metagenome | isolation source: 115 cm saprolite on Douglas fir-dominated hillslope | place: USA:California | collected 2013-09-17
TTCAAGTACTTGTCCGAGACGCTCGCCGCCTTTGCGCAAGAGCAGCCTGTCCTCTGGGTGATCGACGACTTGGGTTGGGCCGATGATTTGTCGCTGGCGTTCTTGCAGTCGCTCACGCGCGAATACCTGGAAGCGACGCGCGTCCTCATCTTGTGTACATATCGCAGCGAAGAAGCCACGGACGCGGTCACCGCGATCGCGGCCTTGCCGCACGTGACACACATTACGGTCCCGCGCCTCGGAGCCGAGGCAGTGTCCACGATGGTGGGCGACATGCTCGCCATGCAGGAGAAGAGGGACGACTTCGTTGAATTCGTGTCGCGACAGGCCGAGGGCAATCCGTTCTTCGTGACGGAGTATCTGCGCGCGGCGGTGACCGAGCGGGTGCTCTATCGCGACGGACAGCACTCGTGGCAAATGCCAGGACACGGGCGTGATGGCCCGCAGCAGTTCGAATCGTTGCCGCTTCCGGGGTCATTGCGCGAGGTCATCGAGCAGCGCCTTCGTCGATTGACTCCCGCCGGGCAACAAGCGGGGCTCGCGGCCGCGGTCCTCGGACGCGAGGCGGACGTGGACGTCGTGCGCGAGGTGGCTTTTGCGGCGGCACGTGCTCGAACAGACCGACGAAGGGCGCGTGCGCTTCGTGCACGACAAATTACGCGAGGTTGCTTACGCGCATGCCCCCGCGGAGCGGGTGGTCGCGCTTCATGCGCGGGCCGCGACTGCGCTCGAGAGCCGGTGGAAGGATCGCCCCGACGCGAATCAGCATTGGGCGATGTTGGGGCATCACTTTGCGGCGGCGAAGCGCGCCAAACCGGCCGTGAAGTACTTGAAGCTGGCCGCGGACCATGCGCGCGCCACATACGCGAATGGAGACGCGATTCGCCTGTATCGGGAGGCGGTTAAGCAGGTGAATGAGACGCTGCTCTCGCTGTCGACCGAATCGGCGCGACCGCGGGAGCTATTGATTGAGCTGAACGAGGCACTGGGCGATGTGCTGGCGCTCACAGGACGGGATCAGGCGCGCACTGCATATGAGACAGCCCTCGAGCTAGCTGCCGAGGAGGCGACGGTTGAGCGCGCTCGCCTGTATCGGAAGATCGGAAAGACTTGGGAGACACAGCACAAACACGAGAACGCACTTCACTTCTATGCGTCGGCTCAAGACCTCCTTTGCGCCGACCCGGTCGAAGCGTCTCGAGAAGAACGAGATGAGTGGTTCCAAGCTCGCTTCGACGAGCTCCGTGTTTATTACTGGCTCGCATCTTCGGAGAAAATCGACGCGCTCGTCGATGAACTGCAGCCTGCCATCGAGAGACACGGTACTACTCAAGAGCTCGCGGGCTTCTATCAAAGTCAGATTTTTCACCGCCTCGGGCGCGAACGCTACGTCGTATCGGAAGACACCATAGCTCTGAGCGAAATGGTGTTGCGCGCGTGCGGAGCTGAGGGTGCGCCGGACCGCGCATGGGCGCATTTTCAGCGGGGCTTTGTGCTGCTCCTTTCGCGCGGTCCGCATGAGGCGGAGCACTATCTCACCGCAGCGCTTCAACTTGCCGATCGAGCCGGCGACATCGTCAATCAAGCACGCTCGGCCCTTTACCTGGCAGTTGCCGCGCGAATGACCGGCAGCCTTGATGAGGTGCCTGGACGGTCGGCGCGGGCCGCAAAGATTGCCAGCGACGCTGGCATGCGCCAGTACGTTGGGGCCGCGAAGGGGACGGACGCGTGGGTATGCGTGCGGCGTGGCGACCTGGACGGGGCACTCAAGCTCACTGACAAGGCGCTGGCAGAATGGGCTGGTTACGGGGCAGTCTTCCCGTTCCACTGGCTTGCCCTGATCCCACGACTCGAGGTCCAGCTCGCGCGTGGCTTGTTGGGGGGCGCCATCGAATCTTCCCGCGCCTTGCTCGCCCGCGATCAGCGACGGCTGCCGGCGGCTGCCGACGAACTTCTAACGGCAGCGATTGCCTCCTCGGATTCCGACGACGACGTGACCGTGCACCAGCTCACTCGCGCATTAGCAATCCTCGCTGACCATTCCATCAGTTGAAGCACCTGACCGTCTCTCGTGCGATACGCGAATAACTAGGACCACCCCATGACCCCTTCCGCGCCCATCCTCGTCGTTGGTTCGACCGGCCTTTTAGGCACCCAAATTGTTCAGCAACTCGTGAGCAGCGGTTGCACAGTCAGAGCGCTCGTGCGCCACAGTTCGGGCCCAGCACGCGTTGCGGCCCTCAAGAGCGCGCGCGCACAGGTGGTTTATGGCGACTTGAAAGACGAAGCATCGATCGCAGCTGCATGTGAGGGCGTCGGAACCGTGGTTTCGACCGCCACTTCACTTCTTTCCCGCACCGAAGGGGATTCCATCGATAGCGTTGACTTGCGCGGCCAACTGAACCTCGTTGGCGCCGCGGAACGCGCCAGCGTCGGCCATTTCGTTTTTATTTCGTTCCCACCGATCGCGCTCGATTTTGCGTTCCAACGCGCCAAACGCGCCGTCGAAGCTCGGCTTCGCGAGAGTGCGTTGTCATTCACAATCATTCAGGCGGCGAGCTTCGCTGAGATTTGGCTCGGACCATTTCTGGGGTTCAACCCCTTCTGCGGCAGGGCCAAATTCTTTGGGGATGGCACCCGGCCCACAAGCTGGATTTCTATGGCCGACGTAGCTAGCTTTGCCGCAGCAGCGGCTCACGGAGGTCCGTTCGCCCGAAAGACAATTTCACTCGGCGGTCCGGACGCGTTGAGCTATCGAGATGTTCTCGATCTCTTTGCGCGTCATGGCGCAGGGCACGTCGCGATCGAGAGCGTGCCCGAGTCTGAACTAGAAGCCCAGTTTCGGAGCGCCACGGACCCCCGGCAAGAGGCGTTCGCGGCGACGATGCTGTCGCGAGCGCGGGGGCAGGTCGTCTCGTCGGACGAGGCCTGCGCACTCTGGTCGGGGCAACTAACACGATTGAACGACTTCGTCGCTCATATAGCATTAGCAGCACAACGAGCCGAGCCTGCGACGTAGGCATGAAGGCTCTGGTTTATTCCCTCGCAAAAGGAAGAACAGCATGATCCCCTCAAGCATTGTACGAAACAAATCTGCCGGTGTGCGGCACCCAAGACGCGTTGAAATTCCCGAGAACAGGAGACACTACTTCCTCCAGGTCGAAACCGAAGTCCCTGCTGTAAAGCGGGACATTTTCGCCGCGGCAGGCAGAGAGCTCGTCCAAACGTTTATCCAGGCAGGACTGCACCCAACGACGTCCGCGTGGTACACGAATGCGGGCCCGATCGTTGTCATGAACTATTGGGATATGGGCACCGACGCGAACGCGCTATTGGACGCGGAGTTGGTCCTTCCAGACGTGCCGAAATTCAATGCCTTCAACACCATCGTTCAGAAGGAAGTCAAGAACATCGTTGTTCCGATCGCCGCGGACCAGTGTGTTCCATCGCCTAACCGCCAAGGGGGTAAGTTATCTAAAAACGACTATCGCTACCTGCATGTCAAAATCGTAATCCCGACCGTTCACCTTGCTGAGTTCGCGGCGCGGGTGGAAAGCCACATAAAGCTATTTACTCATCAGCGAGATTGGTATCTGGGAAACACCTACCTTGGCATAACAGGGACCGAAGGAGCCGTGTCCCAGTTGTGGCTGATTCGTAGTACCGCCGAGGGCCACAAGAAAATCGCCACGCTGCTCGCCGATGCACCATGGCTTCAAAAGGATCTGCTGCGCGAAGAGTCCCCGAGATTCCAAGTTCTGCGGGCGACGGAATCGGATCCCGTGTTGGACTCAAGCGCCGACACGTTGCAGTAACGCGAACGTTTTCAATCCAGAATGGAGTTACGATCATGAGCGAAAATACTACGAATGATTCGAGCCTGCGCAATCTTGGACGCATTGGTGCACGCGGTATGGTCGTGCACTCAGGAAGAGCAGCTGAAGGCCGTTACGGATATTACCCCGATAACGAAGAAGAGACTTGGCACAGCAAGGCGGTTGACCTTGAGACTTATGCCGAGAAACACAAGCTTGACCCGACGGTGGTCAAGACATTAGTGAGCTACGGCGTCCCTGTCACCGTTGTGCCGGGGAAAAGCCGACGTGCCGAAAAGCATACGATTCTGGTCAATTTGGACGCTTTTCGTGGCCTGAAGGCAGATAGGAAAGGCGCTCGCCGCGCTGACGAATCGCCTATGGGGGAAATGCCCGAGCAATTCGATGGCCTGCTGATTCAGGAGGACGAGAAATACTACGCCCTCGCGCCGACGGATTTCCATCCACTGGAACCGGAAGATGCGGGGGAGGCGCAGGTCTTGGTCCGACGGGGAGCCCTCGCTGCTGCAATCCCAAACAACGACCTGCCGATCGGTACGAACTGCGTGCTCGTCAACCTTACCCAGCTATTGCCGCAATAGAGCGCATTCTCGACGCGATACGCAATGCGATTCGTACGCACCTCGTGCCTGTTGCGCGGGACCAGTCAACGCCAACCCACCTCTCGGGCCCGCGCGTGACTGACGCGACTCCCGCGCCCACGTTCTTGACCGGCATCCCTTCGGCGGGGCAGCCGGATGCTCCCGGGCGCCCAATCGGCGGCGAGTCAACAACCAAGCGCTCGGGGCTAGATGTCGCGCGGGTTGTTCCGCCGCTGGTCACCCTGGATCGTGGGCGGTCCCTCCTGCCGGTTGTTGGCGTTACGCGAGTCGCCATCCTTACCGGCCTGGACCGGGTTGGGATTCCGGTCGTCGCCGTCATCCGTCCCAATAGCCGATCGTACTCGGTTGCGCAGGGAAAGGGTATCACGCTGGACGCCGCCAGGGCGTCTGGCGTGATGGAGTCCATCGAGAACTACCACGCAGAAGAGTTGTCGTTGCCTTTGCGCCTGAGCACCTTGCGCGAAGTCCGGCGACGATCTTCGGTGGCCGACGTCGCCGGCTTGCCTCGAGTCGCTAGCAGTGCTTTTCACGAAGACCATAGGCTTCTTTGGGTCGAAGGCGGGTTCGACCTCCTCAGCGGAACGCCGACGCTTCTGCCATGGGAACTCGTCCACCTCGATTTTCGGGTGCCCCGTCCCCAGGGGAGCGGTTGCTTTCTCATGAGCTCGAACGGCCTCGCCTCCGGCAACCACCTGTTCGAGGCATTGAGCCATGCCATCTGCGAGCTGATCGAACGCGACGCGAACACGCTATGGCAGCTCTCGGGCGAGCAGGCCCAGCGACGACGCCGGATCGATCTCGACACCGTCGACGATCCGGCATGTCGCACGCTACTCGCCCAGTTCGACTACGCCGAGATCGACGTGATCGCGTGGGACACGACGACAGACATAGGCGTTCCGAGCGTCCTGTGCGACATCGTGGATCGGGATCCGGACGTCAAGCATCCAATGCCCCCCGTACGGGGGTCCGGATCGCATCCTTGCAAGCGCATCGCCCTTTCTCGAGCACTGACAGAAGCCGCGCAGGGACGTCTCACTAGGATCTCCGGATCGAGAGACGATCTCTTTAGTAAGGTATTCGATGACTCGGCGGCTCGTCGCATGGCAGCCGGGACGCGCTCGGCCTTCGTCACCCATAGACGGTCCGTCTCTTTTGCCGACATCCCCAATGCGGACCATGAGACCCTCGAGGAGGATGTCACCTGGCTGTGTGCCGCCTTGCAGGCAGCCGGCCTGCGTCAGATCGTCGCCCTGAACCTGACCGCCCCGGACTTGAATGTCCCTGTGGTACGCGTGATCGTACCGTATCTCGAGGCTATGGGCGAAGTCCCGGGATATGTACCCGGCTTACGCGGGCGTCGCGCGATGGCGAAAGCGTCATGACCGTCATTGTGTTTTGTGGACCTACGATCTCCCGCGATGCTGTGACTCAGCAACTCGACGCGGACGTGCGCCCCCCTGCCCAGCGCGGGGATGTCTTACGGGCCGCCGTTGAGGGCCCGGACGCCATCGCCCTCATCGACGGATACTTCGACCGAGTGCCGTCCGTCTGGCACAAGGAGATTCTCTGGGCCATGACTCAGGGCGTCCATGTCTTCGGGGCGAGCAGCATGGGCGCGCTGCGTGCTGCTGAACTGGCGCCTTTTGGCATGGTCGGTATCGGGGAGATTTTCGACGCTTTCCTCCGCGGCGAGTTAGAAGACGATGATGAAGTTGCGGTAGCCCACGGGGACGCGGAGTCCGGATATCGACTCGCTTCGGATGCAATGGTCAACATCCGCTGGACACTTCGCGCGGCCGAGCGCCAGGGCGTGATTGCCGCTTCGACGCGGCTTGTCTTGGAGGCGCATGCGAAGGCGCTGCCGTATTACCAGCGACTTCTGTGGACGGTCCTGAACGGGCAAAATGCGAAAGGGCTGGCCCGGTCCGAGATCTCCGTTCTCCGCGATTGGCTTCCGGGCGGTGTAGTTGACCAAAAGCGTGCAGATGCAATCACAATGCTCAGGCACATCGCTAACATTGGCAATCAAAGATGGCGCCCGAAGGCCGTAGAGTTCCGGCTCTCCGAGACCGACGGTTGGATCACCGTGCGAGCTGAGATCGAGGGCGCTATCGGACGCCGGGCCCAGCGCGCGCTCAGCGCGCAGCTCGAGGACGAGCTCCGCGCGCGCGGCATGCTCGGTCAAACGCTGGCTGCGGCGACGATGCGGCTGCTCGCTGCCGACCGATTGCGCGAAGCCCGTGTGAATCTCAATGCCCGAGCTGTTGAAGCTTGGATCGACGACTTCCGCCGCGACCGAGAGCTGTTCAGCGCGGCCAGCTTCGACGCATGGTTGGAGAAAGCCGGGTTGGAAGGCGACGAGCTAGAAGCATTCTTTCGTCGCGAGGCGGTCGTTCGTGCCACCCGCGCTGAGCTGCGCGGAGCGCTGGGCACAGCAGTTGAGGACGAGCTTCGATCACGGGGCAGTCTCGGTGACATACAGTCATCCGTGGCAAGCAAGGAAGTCACTCTACAGAGACGCGGAATGACGGCCCCGACGTTACAGGATGCGGGGTTGAGCGAAGAGGAACTCTGGGCGTGGTTTTTCGGCGACCGCCTCCGGACGGCGGTTCCGGGATCCATTGCTGCCTACGCCGCTCGGGAGGGCTCTACGATCGATGACCTCCGCAACACCGCACTTCGCGATTTCATGTTCGAGCGCCTCTGCGAAAGGTCGAGCGGCTCACCAGCCGAGCTACCGAAGGACGCCCACGGTCTGCAGTCCGAGAGGCCAGTCACAGCTAACGTAACCCATCGGTGAGGGGCTTCTTAGCCCCCGCTCCGGAACGCGCCGTGCCCTCACAGAGTACCGCGCCGACGCTGTGGTCTTGCTGGTCGAGGGCACGCCCGTCTTCGGGATCATCCTCGAAGCGCAGCTTGCGGTCGATGCCGACAAGCTTTTCACGTGGCCGATGTACGCGGTCAGCGCGCGCGCTCGGTACCGGTGTCCCTTCGTGGTCCTCGTTGTCACTCCCGATCCCGACACCGCGCGCTGGGCCGGGCAGCCCGTTGACCTGGGCGGAGACACCCCGTGGAAATCGTTGGTCGTCGGGCCCGACGGCATTCCGGTCATCACCGACGTGGACATGGCCGCGCGCGAGCCACACCTGGCGGTGCTTTCGGCGATGGCGCACGGGCGCGATGACGATGTCTCGACCGCGGTTGCGGTGGCCGCTGCCGCTGCCCCCTAGGCGTGACCGCGCTGCCCGAACCGCTGCGGATGCTATGCTTTGCGTTGATCGAGTCCTCCCTGGGCGATGCCGCCAGAAAGACCTTCGAGATGCTACCGCAAGGCCAGCAGTTCTTCAGCGAGACGCACCGGCGCTACTTCACCGAAGGAAAGGCCGAAGGAAAGGCCGAAGGAAAGGCCGAAGGAAAGGCCGAAGGAAAGGCCGAGGGGAAGGCCGAAGGAAAGGCCGAGGGGAAGGCCGAAGGCGAAGCACGAGCGCTCCTTCGTGTCCTCGAACGCCGGGGCCTTTTCGTCTCGGCAGAGCAGCGCACCCGGATTCTGGCGTGCTCCGACCTTGCGAGGCTCGAGAGCTGGCTCGACCGAGCGGTCACAGCGGCGAGCGCCGAGGAAGTGTTCGCCGAGCCAGGCCTGCAGGCGCACGTCACCAAAGAGCACCGGTGATGCTGGCCCGGGCGTCAACGCCCGTGCGTTACCGTGTGTCCGTCGTTATGACCTCACGAGCCCAGCATTAGCCGCGCCGCGGGTGGGCAGAGGAATCGCGTCGACCAACCGGCTTGGCCGCGTTGGCGTCGGCTTGTCGCTCGCGCGCTGCAGCGAGGAGGCCCACCGTGCCAAGAATGACACCGAAGATGAACAAGCCAATGAGATATGTGTACGGCCCGGTCATCGCTACCTCGTTCGTTCGATTGTGACACCCACGGTGAAAAGAACAAGGCCAGGGCGAGCACGGCGACCGTCCACTTCGCTGTGGGACCGACCTCGGTTAATACAAACTTGTCGAGCATTCCAAAGACGGCGATCAGCGCCTCCATTTCGCGCGTTCCCTCGCCGATCATCTCGGCGAGCTTGCGGCGTTCAGCCATCGGCAACCCAGTCGGTCCAACTGCGCAGGTGGTTGCCTATCCGGAGAGCGAGTGAACTCCGGTCGACGGGTCTCTTGGAAGAGAGCCTTGCTCGCCACTTCAATGCGGCAGCGAGCTCGCCCAATAGCTTGCGCTGCTTGCTCGGCCGGCGCTTCGGTTCGCCGGCCGCGCTCAAGGATGTCCTCGAGATGCCGCATCGATCACGCCGCCCGTCCCGCCCTCGGCTTTCGTCCCTCCCCGGATCGCCGCAACTCTTCGCGAAGCACTTTTCGAAGGACTCGTTCGAGGGGTTGAGCACGGCTCTCGACGAAGTCTCGAAGAGCCTGGTTAATGAGCGGCTGGTACTTGCCACCTCCAGCGGCATCGACTTGAGATCGGAACCAGTTGAGTAGGTCATCATCGACTCGGATCGTGATTCGGGTCTTGCCCTTTGTTACCGGCAAGATCGCTCCGCGTCGTCCACCGCTGAAATCATACTCACGTCGCATGTTCAAACTCCTCGCGCGTATCGTGCCGCTCATTCGCGGTTCCAGCTTGACCCGAAACGCGTCGGGGCGATGTCGATTTTCAACAAGTGCTCGAGAGTACTCTCGTTGCCGCAGTCAATTCGCTCGCTCGTGGACAAGTATCCCTCGTTAACGAACAAGCGCTCCTCGTTCACAGGCCAAGAGCGCTCGGTCGTCGGTGTCTTTGGCCTGCTCTTCGGCCGCTCACGCACGTTTCGCGAATGCCGACGCTCATTCGAATCAGATCGATTCGCGAACTACAAGAGCCGCAAAGGTATGCTCCGCGTCGAGCAACAGGGCTCATTGGGAGCGAAGTGTCGCTCATGGATCGACCGACGAGCCTCATTCTTTGACCAGCGAGTTCGTTTTGCCCGATGTGACGCATCATGGAGCGATCCACGAAGCTCATGGCATCGAAATATCGCTCATGGGCGCAGTCCACGAAGGTCTCTGGGCTCCCTATGTCGCTCATGAATCGGTCAATGAACCCGATCGGGACCGAAATGTCGCTCGTGACTTGGGTCGTGAGCCTCATTCGGTGCCACAGGTCGTCCATGAATGGGTCCATGAGCCACATCAGGCTCCCAATGGCGCTCATGAGTCGAACAACGAAGCTCATTGGGACCGATAGGTCGCTCATCGATCGGTCGATGGCCCCCGTTTGGCTCCCAACGTCGCTCGTGAATCGGATCATCAGCCTCATGGGTCTACCGGTGTCGCTCGTGAATCGGTTCATGAGCCTCGTTGGGCTCCCGGTGCCGCTCGTGAATCGGTTCATGAGCCTCATTGGGCGCGCGATGTCGCTCATGGATCGGTCCACGAAGGATCATGGGGCCGAAATGTCGCTCGTGGATCGATCAACGAGGCTCGTTGGCGCCGAAATGTCGCTCATGCAGCGACCAACGAGAAGTCGTTGGGACCGAAGTGTTGCGCATGGAGCGACCACGAGCCTCGTGGGGACCAAGGCGTCAGACCGAGAGCACCCGCACCCCCGGGAAAAATGCACGGAGCCTCTCGAGGTCTTCGATGTCCGCCGAGTAGACGACGTCGCCCCGAAGTGCGGCGCTGGCCATCACGAAAGCGTCGATCGTGGTTGCACGCTTTACCTTCGCCAAAGCCTCTCCCGCGACGAGAGCGATGATGTCCGTGAGCGGCTCGACACAGACCGAAAGACGAATGGCGTCTCGCCAATCGGTGCGTCCTCGCCACCACTCGCCCAGGACGGCCGCGGGGACGGTGATCAGCGCGCCGCGCTCGTGTACTCGGCGGTAGACCTGCCAGGCAGATTGCTTGCGTCGTTCAAGCGCGATGAGCATGCCCGTATCGAAGGTGACTCCTTGACTGCTCACGCGGCGGTCTTCCGCCGGGGCCCCTTGCCCGCGTGTTGCCGTGCCAGAGCCCATCCCTCTTCGAGGTCCGTGTCAACCTTTGCGCGAGCGGCATCGGAGAGCTCCTCGCCTCCGTACCAACGCCACGCCCGCTCGAAGGCCGCCTGACGAACGGCTGCCTCGGTCATCTCCGCTATCAACGCAGACACGTTGCCCCTGTGCCTCTGCTTGGCAAGCGCCTTGAGTTTTCGCTTGGTGCCGACATCGAGCGAGACGCCGACCGTCTCCGTTGCCCCGGCTCGGCGGGTGCGCTTCGATTTCATGCCTTCGAATGTAGCACAATGGGACCGCCCATCCCATTGCGCATGGCGAGAGATTTCACTGGACCCTTGAGCGACGATTGCCTCCTCGGCGATGATGGGGCCCACCAGGAAGACCCATGGGATCGATCCGGAGCACGAGCACGGGGCGCACGCAGCTTCTGGAGCCCGAGCGCCTCGTTGGCCG
>WNFJ01280128.1_pt1 | contig 10874 bp, 10 predicted proteins | sample 5400461 | NCBI WGS metagenome assembly WNFJ01 (sample SAMN13153349, study PRJNA577476) | soil metagenome | isolation source: 115 cm saprolite on Douglas fir-dominated hillslope | place: USA:California | collected 2013-09-17
GCGCACAGGCTTTGTGCTGTCGTGGGGGATCCTGAACTTCTTCTGGATCGCGCTGCTGCGGCGTCCCGCTTTGTCGGGCGCGCTGTCGCTCACCCTGGTGGTGGTGCTGATCCTGCTGTCGCGGCTCAAGCACGACATCGTGCAGATGACGGCGAACTTCGTCGATCTGATGGTGATCGATCGCGATACCGCGGCGTTTCTGTTTACGATCTTTCCCAATCTGCGCTGGTCCGTGATCGGCGCGGCGCTCGTCATCATCCCCTTGATGTATGCGCTGTGGTGGCTCGATCCGTTCCGGATCCGCCGCCTGCCGGCTTTGGCCTGCGAGCTGGCGTGCCTTGCCGCATTGGTCGGATATGCCTTCGCCTGGCCGGATGAAGCCTGGCGCGGTTATTACGACGACGGCTATCTGTCGAAATTTGCCCGCTCCGGCGTCACCGCCGTGTCGGATTTCATCAATTACGGTTTCATGGAGTCCGATGCGGTCGCGGCCGAGCGTCTCAAGATGCCGCTGCTCGATTCCTGCCATCCCGCAGGGCGCCGCCCCAACATCATCATGATCCATGACGAGTCCAGTTTCGACATTCGTCAGGCAGCAGGGGTCAAGGTGCCGCCGGGCTATGGCAGCCATTTCAAATCGTTCGACGGCAAGGAGCGCAAATTCCTGGCCGAGAGCAATGGCGGCCCCAGCTGGTTCACCGAATACAATGTGCTCGCCGGGCTCTCGTCGCGTTCGTTCGGCCGGTTTTCCTATTTTGTGACGCGCATCGCGTCGGGCCGCGTCGAGCGCGGACTGCCGCTGGCGCTGCGCCGCTGCGGCTACAATACGATCTCGCTGTATCCGGCCTATGGCGCCTTCATGAGCGCGCGCAGCTTCCAGACCACTACCGGCATCCAGCATTTCTACGACGCGCACGATCTCGGCGCCAGGGACGTCGAGCCCGACGGCTTCTTTTACGACAGGGCCTTGAAGCTGATGTCGCAGGAAGCGCCGACCACGCCGCAGTTCATGTTTGTCTATCTCGCCGCCAATCATTTTCCTTGGGAAACCCGGTTTCGCCCGGACCTGATGCCGTTCTGGCGCCGGCCCGGCAACGAGCCGGTGGTCGATGAATATCTGCGCCGGCAGGCGATGAGCGCCGAGGACTACGCCGCGTTCATCGCGGGATTGAAAAAGAAATTCCCGGCGCAACCGTTTTTGATCGTGCGCTACGGCGATCATCAGCCCGAATTCTCGCCGCACGTTCTCGATCCCGGCCTCGATGAGGCCGGCGTTGGCAAGAAGCTGGACAAGTACGACCCGCGCTATTACGCGACCTACTACGCGATCGACGCGATCAACTTCGAGCCGGTCAAGAGCCCTGCGGTGATGGATACGATCGACGGGCCCTACCTACCGCTGGTGATCCAGGAGGCTGCCGGCATTCCGCTCGATCCGTCGTTCGAGGAGCAGAAAAAGATCATGCTGCGCTGCAAGGGCATGTTCTATGCCTGCAAGGACGGCGCGGAAGCCCGCCGCTTCAACCGGCTGTTGATCGACGCCGGCCTGGTGCGCGGATTGTAGGCGGCCGCCGGATGGGCTCGCGCAAGACCGCTGCAGCAGCTTTCCTTCCGTGACAGCTTGACCACAGGTGCAGACTTCATATGAGATGAAGTTATGAACCCCATCCGGTTGATATTACCGATTCTTCTAGCTACCGCCTGGTCCTCGGCGTCCGCGGAGACGATGAGGTTTGAAGACGCGATGGGAATGCTGGGTACAAGCTGTGCCAAGGACATCGATGCGAACTGCCGGGGCGTGAATCCTGATACTCGTCTCAAGGACTGCCTGACGCGCAACCAGGATGTCTTGTCGCTAGCGTGCAAGAATGACTATCTTCGGGCCTTCGATGCGATCCAGAAGCGTGTGTCTGCACGCTCGGCCGTCACAAAACTATGCGAGCGCGACGTAGCCAAATTCTGCGGCGGGGTCCAAAAGGGTGATCGCGGTGCGGCGCTGGACTGCCTGTTGGCGGGGCCGCGCGGAGTGAGCATCAATTGCAATAAGGCCCTTGGTGAAGCGGGATATCGCTGATGCGATCGGGGGGAAGGCACATCGGTCTGCTCATGGTCGCGCTGATCGGTCTCGCGGCACTTCCAGCCTCCGCGCAGACCCAGGCCGGCGGCACATCGGAAGAGTGGGTCAACAAGCTTACCGGGCTTGAAACGGCGCCTGATCTCGATGTCGCTGTCCTGCGTCAGCAGGCCCTGGAACGGGTTAAGTCGAAGGCCGATGCAGCGCCAATCAAGCGGCCGCCAATCGCCAGCCAGTTGCTCAAGCTGCCGCAGATTGTTGCCGATATTCAATTTGATGAAGACGCTGCGGTCATTCGGCCCGAGTCTTATCGGGTGCTCGGGCGCATCGCCGATACGCTCTATCACCCATCGCTGCTGGCATACAAATTCCTGATTGTCGGCCATACCGTGTCGACGGGCCGCCGCGAAAACAATCTGACGCTAAGTCAGAGGAGAGCCGACGTGACCCGCGACGTGCTGGTCAACACATTCAAGATTTCGCCAAAACGGCTTCAGGCGATCGGTCTGGGCGAGGAGCAATTGCTGGATGCCGCCCGTCCGAGCGCGCCGACCAACCAGCGGATCCAGGTCGCGACAGTCGGAAGCGCCCTAGAGCCCGAACGTCCAGCTTCGGCAAAAGCCGCACCCGCGCCGCGCCCGCCAGTTGCAAAGCGACGCTGAGATGGTGGGCACGCTTGCGCTTTGCCACCCTACGGTTCTTGCCTCATCGCTTCCCGATCTTCTCCCACAGCCAGCGCGCCACCGCATCGGGCGACGATGCGCCGTCGCCGCCGGCAGCGCGCAGGTTTGCCTCGCGCATCGTAGCTATGTCGATCTTGCCGAGCAGCGGTTGCAGGGCATCGCGCAATGCCTGATCGCCGGCGCGCTTCGGCGCGAGCAGCACAATCGCGTCGTAGGGCGGGATCGCGTGTTTGGAATCGTCGAGCACCACCAGATCGTATTTCGCGATCAGCCCGTCGCTGGTATAGCCCGCGATCACGTCAACCTCGCCGGAGGCGACGGCGGCATACATGAAGTCCGGCTGCATCTGGCGCTGCGCGCGAAACGACAGGCCATAGGCTTTCTGCAAGCTCGCCCATTCCGGCCGCGAGAAAAACTCGTAATCCGCTGCCATCGACATCGTCCGCGCATGCGGCGCGAGATCGGCAATGGAGTGAATGCCAAGCGCGTCGGCACGCTTTCGCGGCATCACCAGCGCATAGGCGTTCTCAAAGCCGAGTTCGCCCAGCAATGTGACGTTCTGTTGCGCCAGCGTCGCTTTCAGTTCGCCGAGCAATTCTTCACGCGGCTTGATCTCGCTGCGGTGAAACTGGTTGGCCCACAGCGTGCCGGAATAATCGACGTAGACGTCGATATCGTTGGAGACCAGCGCCTCGAAGATCACGTTGGAGCCGAGGCCCTCGCGCGAGGTCGCCGATAATCCCGCCGCCCGCAGCCGCTGCGCGATCAGCGCCGACAACACATACTGCTCGGCAAAGGTTTTGGCGCCGACAATATAGCTCGATGGCGAGCGCGCCATCGTGGGTACCAGCGTTGCTGCAACCAGAGCCGCAATGCCGATGCCGCCGAGCGCCGCGCGCAGCAGCCTGCGGCTGCGAATCCCGGTCTCGATCAAGGCCAGCAATTGATCGACCGCGAGCGCCAGCACCGCGGCGGCGAGGCAGCCGAACAGCACGAACACCCAGTTCTGGGTCTGCAATCCCGCAAAGATGTAGTTGCCGAGGCTGGTCTGGCCGATCGGGGTCGACAGTGTCGCGGTGCCGATCACCCAGACCGCCGCGGTGCGGATGCCTGCCATCATGACCGGCAGCGCCAGCGGCAACTCCACCATGAACAGCGACTGCCGCGGCGTCATGCCGACGCCCTGCGCGGCCTCCAGAATCGCGGGGTCGACCGCTTGCAGGCCGGTGATGGTGTTGCGCAGCACCGGCAACATGGAATAGAGCGCCAGCGCCAGCACCGCCGGCAAAAATCCGAAGGCGGAAAAGCCAAAACCGAACCAGGCAAGCGACAATGCGGCGAGCGCCAGCAGCAGCGGATAGAACAGCGCCAGCAGCGCCAGGCCCGGCACCGTCTGTACGATGCTGGCAAGCCCGAGCAGCGCTCCGCGCATCACCGGTTGGTTGCGCGCGGCAACGGCGAGCGGCAGGCTGACCGCCAGTCCCAGCGCCAGCGCGGTGACGCTGACGCGCACATGATTGCCGAGATAATCCGGCAGATGGGCCAGCGCCTCGCTCCAGCGTGGGTCGGAGAAAAAGCTCATGCCGCGCCATCCCGCGGCAGCAGCACGTTGAGCCGCTCGGCTTGGCGCCGCGGCGTGCGCAGGAGTTCGCCGACATAAGCATCGCCGCTATCGGAAAGTTCTGTCGGCGTGCCCTGTGCCAATAACCGCCCGGCGCGCATCACGGCGATGCGGTCTGCAAGCAAAATGGCCTCGGTCATGTCGTGGGTGATCATGACCGTGGTCAGCCCGAGCTTGCCATGCAAGGCGCGGTAATCATCGCCGAGCGCATCGCGGGTGAGGGGATCGAGCGCGCCGAACGGCTCATCCATCAAGACGATGCGCGGCCTCGCCGCCAGCGCCCGCGCGACGCCGACGCGCTGACGCTGCCCGCCCGACAGTTCATGGGGAAAGCGATCGCGGTAGAGCGTGCGGTCGAGCCGCACGAGATCGAGCAGCTCGTCCACCCGCGAAGCAATCTCCGCGCCCGGCGTACCCTGCAGCTTCGGCGTGACCCCGATATTGCCGGCGACGCTGATATGCGGGAACAGTCCGCCGCTCTGAAACACGTAGCCGATGCGGCGGCGCAATTGAACAGGGTCGACCGCGTGCACGTCCTCGCCTTCGACCGTGATGTGGCCCTCGTCGGCGTCGATCAGCCGGTTCGCAAGCCGAAGCAGCGTGGTCTTGCCGGAGCCGGAGCCGCCGACGATGGCGAGGAATTCGCCCTCGGCGACCTCGAGCGAAACGTCGTCCACAGCCCGGACGCGGCCGCCGTCAAAGCTCTTGCCGACATGCGCAAAGGCGATCAGTGGCGCATTTTGCATTTCAGACCACGGCTCTTCCTTTACCCTCCCCTGGAGGGTCCCTCCAGGGGAGGGTGAAGTACCATGTTGTACCACTTCGTTGAACTTGTCCCCCCAAGGCGCTAAGGCATCGTCCGGACTTGGAGGGAAGCGGTGGACATGGCAAAGTCGACGGCGGTCGCACTTGACGACGCGACGGTGGCGTTTCGGCTAAGCGATGCGCGCGTCTACACCGCGGTCGAAAAAGCCCGGCTTTCGGTCCGGCATGGCGAGTTCGTCGCTATCGTCGGGCCCACCGGATGCGGAAAATCGACGCTGTTGAATGTCGCCGCCGGCCTGCTCCGACCGGCATCGGGAACGGTAAAAATCTTCGATGCTCCGCTTACCGGCCTCAACCGCCAGGCCGGCTATCTGTTTCAGGCCGATGCGCTGTTTCCGTGGAAGACCGCGATCGACAATGTCGCCATTGGCCTTGAGGTATCAGGGGTGCCACGCGGCCACGCGCTGGAACGCGCGCAAGCCTGGCTCACCTCAGTGGGTCTCGCGGCGTTCGCCAACCGCTATCCGCATATGCTGTCGGGCGGGCAGCGCAAGCGCGTCGGGCTGGCGCAGGTGTTGATCCGCGATCCCAAGATCCTCTTGATGGACGAGCCGTTCGGCCCGCTCGATGCCCAAACCAGGCAGATCATGGGCAACTTGCTGCTGGAGTTGTGGACCGCCGATCGCAAGGCGGTGCTGTTCGTCACCCACGATCTCGAGGAAGCGATCGCGCTGGCGGACCGCGTCGTGATCATGTCGGCGGGCCCTCATGCGCGCATCATCGGCGACTGGCGCGTGCCGCTTTCGCGCCCGCGCGATATTTCGGAGGTCCGCATGGAAGAGGATTTTCACGCGCTGCACCGCGAAATCTGGAGCGTGCTGAAAGACGAAGTGATGAAGGGTTACGCCCAATCGTCGCAAGCGCCGGTGGGGGCCGTTTGATGTCGCCATCTGCATTTTTGAGTGTGTACTCGCCGCGAGGGCAGTCTGCTCCCTCCCCCACGCAACCGGGGTTTGCCCCGGTTGCGCATTTGAATCTTGCGCAAGTCGGGCAGGCCCGACTTGCGATGGGGGAGGGTCGGGGAGGGCGGTACGTTAGGGTCGGTGCGCTGGGCACCCCCGCCCCCGACCCCTCCCCGCAAGGGGGAGGGGAGTCGAGAGGATCGCGTCGATGTCGCGATTGACGCTCCGCCTCTGCCAGCTTCTGGTCGCCGCCGTCGCGCTGGGGCTGTGGCAATTGTTCGCCACCGTGCCTTTCTTCGGCCGCATGCTGCTGCCGCCGTTCTTCTTTTCCAATCCGGTCGACGTCGGCAGCCAGATCTTCGACTGGTTCGCAACCGGCGTGATCTGGAAGCATCTGCTGATCACGCTATGGGAATCGATTCTGGCCTTCGCGATCGGTTCGCTTGCCGGCGTCTTGGTCGGCTTCTGGTTCGGGCGCCAGCCTCGGGTCGCGGCGGTGTTCGATCCCTATGTGAAGATGGCCAACGCGCTGCCGCGCGTGGTTCTTGCGCCAATTTTTACGCTGTGGCTTGGGCTCGGCATCTGGTCGAAGGTCGCGCTCGGCGTCACGCTGGTGTTCTTCATCGTATTCTTCAACGTCTATCAGGGCGTCAAGGAGGTCAGCACCACCGTGCTGAACAACGGCCGCATGCTCGGCATGAGCGAGCGGCAATTGATGCGGCATGTTTACTGGCCGTCGGCGCTGTCCTGGATGTTCTCCTCGCTGCACACGTCGGTCGGCTTCGCCGTGGTCGGCGCCGTGGTCGGCGAATATCTCGGCTCCGCGGCGGGGCTCGGCTACCTGATCCAGCAGGCCGAAGGCATCTTCGACGTTGCCGGCGTTTTCGCCGGCATGTTCGTGCTATCGGCCTTCGTCATCCTGATCGACCTCGCCGTGACTTCGGTCGAACGGCGTCTTCTGGTGTGGCGGCCCGACGCGGTTGAGGGCCGCGGCTAGGTCAAGTCGATCGTGCGAAACGGATGATCGGAGTTCTGACCACCTCTCCCATCGGGAGAGGTCGGCGCGTAGCGCCGGGTGAGGGGGTGCGGACTACGATAGATCTCAACCCCTCACCCGAATTTGTCGCTACGCTCCAAATTCGACCTCTCCCGATGGGAGAGGTGAGAGAAGTCGCGCTTCAGTCCAGCAACTTGGTATCGTCCGGCGCCTGCGGCGGGGTCTTGATCGCGATCGCCTTGAACGGCCGGCCGTCAGGCTTGGTGCCGCCGTGCGGGGTCCCCTTGGGGATAATGACGAGATCGCCCGGCTTCACCTGCACTTCCTTGTCGCCGAGCCAGATGGTCCCGGTGCCCTCGACGATGTACTGCAACTCGTTGGCGTTGAGATGCATATGCTTGGGCGTGTTGCCGTCCTGCACCGAGACGGTTGCGCCGTCGGCGGAGACGAACATCCTGGAGCGCAGCCCGGTGCCTGAAGGCAGGCCAAGCGCCTCTCCGTTCATTTCGGGCACATGGATAATCTGCGCCGTGATGTTCTCGGCAGCCAGCGCGGGCCGCAACAGGTGCGTCACGCCACAGCCGGCGGCGAACGCAGCGGCGATCGATATCGAAGCGACAACACGATTCATGGAAATCCTCCCCTTTTGCGATTTTTTTGTAAGCGGATGCTAAGCCGCCAAACGGCCGTTGACCAGAGGGGCCTGACGCAGCTTCTCAACAGGCGCGCGCTGCTCTATCGTGGACCTAACTAACGAGTATACGGAGGAAACCATGAGGACGATTGTTGGCAGGCTTGCCGGGACGCTTTTGGCGCTGTTTCTGATGTCCGATCTTGCCGCAGCGCAAAGCAAGATCACGATCGCGGTGGGGGGCGGCGCCTGCCTGTGCTATCTGCCGACCGTGCTGGCAAAGCAGCTTGGCGAATTCGACAAGGCCGGCCTTGCCGTCGAACTGGTCGATCTGAAGGGCGGCTCGGACGCGCTCAAGGCCGTGCTCGGCGGCAGCGCCGACGTGGTTTCCGGCTATTTCGACCACTGCGTCAATCTCGCCGCCCGGAAGCAGGAGCTGCAGGCTTTCGTGGTCTATGACCGATATCCCGGACTGGTATTGGTGGTGTCGCCCTCTCACAACGGCGAGATCAAATCGATCAAGGATCTGGCCGGCAAGAAAGTCGGCGTCACCGCGCCGGGTTCCTCGACCGATTTCTTCCTCAAATATCTCTTGAAGAAAAACGGCCTCGACCCGACCAGCGCTTCCGTGATCGGCGTCGGTCTCGGCGCCACCGCGGTTGCGGCGATGGAGCAAGGCCAGATCGACGCGGCGGTGATGCTGGATCCGTCGGTCACCGTCCTGCAAGGCAGCCATCCCGACCTGCGCATCCTCAGCGACACGCGCACGCAGAAGGATACGCTTGATGTGTTCGGCGGCGAATATCCAGGCGGCGCGCTCTACTCCACGACGGCGTGGGTCAATTCGCATGACAAGGACGCGCAAGCCCTGACCAATGCGATCGTCAACACGCTTGCCTGGATTCACGCGCACTCGCCGGAAGACATCATGGCAAAAATGCCGCCGGAAATCGTCGGCAAGAACAAGGAGCTTTATCTCGCGGCGCTGAAGAACACGATCCCGATGTATTCGGAAACCGGCAAGATGGATCCCAAGGGGGCCGACGCGGTACTGGCGGTGTTCAGCGAGGGCTCGCCGGAAGTTGCGAAAGCCAATGTTGATGTCAGCAAGACCTACACCAACAAGTATGTCGACCAGGCCAAGAAGACGACGGGGATAAATGCGAAATAAAGCGGCATGACGCTTCCGGCGATTTATCGCGTCACGATGCTTGATCTGCGTTTCCAGCCCAGGCCGTGGCCATTCGCAGAAGAGCGGCGCGCCGATATCGACGCCCATTTCGCGCTCAAGCGGATCGAGAAACCGAAGATCTGGAACGGACGCATTCTGTTGGCGCGCGATCCGGTTTTTACCGCCGACCGCTTCAGCGCCCGTTATTTCGAGACCGATTTCGCGAGCTTCCTGGCGTGGCGCGACTGGGGCTTCCCGGATAGCGGCGTGTTCAACGGCTTCGGAATGGGCGCGCTGCGCTGCTCCGATGGCGCGTTCGTGCTGGGCGAAATGGGCGATCATACCGCAAATGCCGGGCGCATCTATTTTCCGTCGGGAACGCCCGATCTCGACGACATCCGCGACGGCGCGGTCGACATATCAGGCAGCGTCGCGCGCGAGGTCGAGGAGGAAACTGGCTTGACGTCGGCCGATTATCGGGCCGCTGCGCAGTGGGATTGCGTCGTCTCCGGGGCTGCGATCGCGATGATCAGGATGTTGAATGTCGACGTGACGGGCGAACAGTTGCGGGCCAGGATCGAGGCCAACCTCGCCCGCCAACGTCAGCCCGAACTTTCCGCGATCTATCTGGTGCGCGATTCGGTTGATCTCACCGCGGCGATGCCGCGCTTTGTCACCGCCTTTATCGAAGCGCAGCTCGCATCATCATCATGACGCTTCTAACCCCGTCATTGCGAGGAGCGCCAGCGACGAAGCAATCCAGCGTGACGGTGCAAAATCTGGATTGCTTCGCTTGCGCTCGCAATGACGGACTACTCTGGCGCCGCTCGTCGGCGCCCGATACGGTGGAGTTAGCACCAGCCAATCGGAGCTCCTGACCTCATGAGCAAGAAGCCTTCGACATCCCTCGGCGTCGAGCTGAAATCCTTCATTGCGCCGTTCCGTTTCGACGGATCGGGTGATTTCCATCTCAAGTCGCACGAGACCAATGACAAGGGCGGCCTCGACAAGGACAAGGCCGAAAAGATCCTCGAGGCCAACCTAAAACGCTTGAAGGATTTCCAGGAAAAACTTTACGCGCAGAATCGCTGGTCGGTGCTGCTGATCCTTCAGGGCATGGATGCGGCCGGCAAGGACAGCGCCATCAAAGCCATATTTGCGGGCGTCAACCCGCAGGGCTGCGAGGTCCATTCGTTCAAGCAACCGACGGCCAACGAGCTCGAGCACGATTTTATGTGGCGCCACGTGGTCGCGCTGCCGCAGCGGGGCCACATCGGTATCTTCAATCGCTCGTATTATGAGGAATGCCTGGTGCCGCGGGTGCATCGGGAAATCCTCGCCAAGGAAAAGCTCCCGCCGAAACTGGTGACTAAAAACATCTGGGGCGAACGGTTCGGGGACATTTCCGCGTTCGAGCGCTACCTTTCGCGCAACGGCACCGTGATCCTGAAATTCTTCCTCAACATATCGAAAGAGGAGCAGCGCAAGCGGTTTCTCGACCGGCTCGAGGAGCCTTCGAAGAACTGGAAGTTTTCGATGGCCGATGTCACCGAGCGCGCGCTGTGGAATAGGTACATGGCCGTGTATCAGGACATCGTCAGGCACACCTCGACGGCAATAGCGCCATGGTACGTGGTGCCGGCCGATCACAAATGGTTCGCGCGGGTGGTGATCGGCTCGGCGATCGTCAGCACGCTCGAAACCCTGAACTTGCGGTTTCCGCGAACCGACAAGGCGTCGATCCAGGAGTTCAGGCAGGTGCGCGAGGCGCTGTTGGCGGAAGGCAAGGGCGCGACGAGGAAGGCCGCGAAAGTCGCAAGGCGGGTGGCGAAGGGCGGTTAGGTCGGCGCCGGCGCCGTGTCAGCGGGCCTCTCGATCGAACACGCTATTTTCGGTCCGCGATATCCGCGGCAAAAATCCGCAGGAAGATCGCGCGCCGGGCGGTCTCGCGGTTGTTGCAATACGCGATC
>WNFJ01126712.1_pt6 | contig 10872 bp, 10 predicted proteins | sample 5400461 | NCBI WGS metagenome assembly WNFJ01 (sample SAMN13153349, study PRJNA577476) | soil metagenome | isolation source: 115 cm saprolite on Douglas fir-dominated hillslope | place: USA:California | collected 2013-09-17
CCTTCGCCCGCCGGCGTCGCCGGCGCGCGCGGGCACGGACCCCCTCCTTGGCGCAAGCTTCGCGGTCCCTACCCCGCGTGCCGTCTCCTTGGGGACTGCGTGCGGTTCCGCGGCACGTGCAGACCACGCCAGCAAGAGCAGCAACCAGCCAACGGCGGCCGCAGCGCGCCGTACAGAAGGCGTCGCCATCATGCGCCAAAGTCGCATGCGTTGGCCGGGCGGTCAAATTCGAGGAGAATCGCAGGCCGTCCCCCTCAACCCTCCATGAAGTCTTGCCCCCAATGCCGCCTCCGCTACCCGGTTAATACGGCTTTCTGCTTCGTGGATGGCTGCGAGCTGACCGCCATCCGCGATCCGCTCATCGGTGCGAAGCTGGCGGGAAGGTACGTAGTCGAAGATCTGCTCGGGGAGGGTGGCATGGCCACCGTGTATCGCGCCCGCTACGAGCTGGTTGACCGCCCATGTGCGATCAAAGTGCTCAACTCGGCGCTTTCAAGCGACCCGAACCTGCGCGAGCGGTTCCGTCGCGAGGCGAAGAGTGCGCAGGCCCTCTCCCATCCAAACGTCATTGAGATTTTCGACCAGGGGGAAACTGATGACGGCATCCCCTACATCGTGATGGAGCTCCTGGAAGGGTTGACCCTCTCCATGTTGATCGACGACGGGCCCGTCGCGCCGCAACGGGCAATCCCCATCATGCTGCAAATTGCTCGGGGGATCGCGCGAGCGCATGATCTCGGCGTTGTGCATCGCGATCTGAAGCCCGACAATATCTTCGTATGCCGCCGGGCGGATGGCAGCGACCTGGTCAAAATTCTCGACTTTGGCATCGCTCGCTCCCGGAGCGACACGCGGCTTACGCACGCAGGCGAGCTCTTCGGCACTCCGCAATACATGGCGCCCGAGCGCATCCTCAGCGGGGACGCGGGCCCGAGCGTGGATTTGTACGCGGTGGGGGTGATTTTCTTCGAGATGGCGACGGCGAGGCTGCCGTTCGAAGCAGGTGATCCGGCCTCGCATCTCGCCAAGCACCTCAAGGAGCACCCTCCAGCGCCGCGCTCGCTCAATCCTCACATCCCCGAGCGACTTGACGCCTTGATCATGCAGCTCCTCGAGAAGGAGCCCCGCGATCGCCCTGTGGATGCGCACCGGATAGAAAAGGACCTCGCCGCCCTGGCCCGAAAGCTGGGCGCGCTCCTCCCGCCGGACCCCGAGGCCGATCCAGCCAGCTCCCGGCCGCAGGCACACACCCTTCCGGGCGTGGTCTTGGACGAATGGGTCCGGAGGGTCGAGTTATTCGAGCGAATGCTGTCGCGTGCCTACGGCGCCGCCGCCCCGAGCGATCAAAAAGGAAGGCTTAGCGAACTTTGGAGTTTGGTGCGCGACTTCGCGGGCGTACGCAGTGCCAACGCCAAGGAGCAGCGAGCCCTCGAGCAAATCGACACGCGCGGCCGCGAGGGGCGCCAGCGATTCGGGTTCGCCGTGGATGCGACCGGCTTGGACGCATCCAAGGCGAAGGACGAACTGCGGACGGCGAAGGCCGACTTGGTGCGCTTCGAGCAGGAGTCGAAAGGCGCTGCGGAGGCTTACGCCGAGGCGCTGCGGGAGCTTGTGACCTGGGAGGGTCGCTCGGGGCAAACCGAGCCCTACAGCCAGCTTGCTCGCGCGTACCACGCTTGCGGCGAGGCCGTCGAGACGTGGCTGTCGGCACGCAAGCGGGAGCGTGAGGCACAGACACGCGCCGAAAATAAGGAACGCACTGTAAGCGACCTCGAGTTTCAGATTGGCGAGCTTCGGGCAGCGCTCGCGAACCATGAACTGAGTGTCGACGGGGAGCGCGATGCCGCGCAGCGGCGCGTCGTCGACCTAGACGCCCGTGCCGAGCGCATCGAGCACCGGCTTTTGGAGCTGGCCACCCAACTTTGTGGCCCGCTTCGCACCCGGCCCGAGCTGAGCGAGCTCTTTGGCTCTCTGGAGTCTCCTAGTAAGAAACCAGGTTCAGCATGAGCCTCACTCCGCCTCCGCTTCGCTCCGGCTCCGTTCCGGCCCAGGAGTTCAGCCACGGCGGGCATGGGGGGAGCGCAGCCGCTCCCCCCAAACCCCCCAGCAGGAATTGAGTTTCACTCATTGCGGCCTATTAGAAGCAGGTAAGTAGCCGGAACATCGGGAGTTAATCTCATCAGCCCCACCCGTACCGGCAGCCTATCTGGGAAACCCGCTCCGGCTGGGGGGTGTGGGGGGAGCGGGCGTCTTGTTTTCGACCACGCCCCGGCGGAGCCGGGGACGTGCCGTCGCTCCCCTCATGCTGAACCGGGTCAACTTAACGTAACCGAGTGACGCTCATGCTGACCTGGTTTCCTACTAGGACGATGACTCGCCCAGCAAGATCACGTAAACCAGGAAACGGCATGGAGCCTCGACCGATCGATTTCGATCACACACAGGTGTTGGTCATGGTGCTCGCTGGCGGCGAGGGCAAGCGGCTGTACCCACTCACGCTCGACCGGGCCAAGCCGGCCGTTCCATTCGCGGGCCGCTATCGCATCATCGACATTGTTCTATCGAACTTCGTCAATTCCGGCTTGAGCAAGATCAAAGTGCTCACGCAATACAAGAGCGCATCGCTCGAAGAGCACATCGCTCGAAACTGGCGCCTCGCATCGTTCCTCGATCAATTCATCGAGGCAATCCCGGCCCAACAGCGTACGGGCAAGACATGGTATCGCGGATCCGCCGACGCGGTTTGGCAGTGCCAGCACGTCATCAACGACGAGGGGCCCGCGCTCGTATGCATCTTCGGCGGCGATCACGTCTACAAGATGGACGTTCGCCAGATGATTGATTTTCACAAAGATACGAACGCGGACGCGACCGTTGCCGCCATTCCCGTTCCACGCGAATCTGCATGTGAGTTCGGAGTCATCGAAGTGAGCAACGGGGGTCGCATCGTGAAGTTCCACGAGAAGGTCGACAATCCGCCGCCGATGCCGGGCGACTCGACACGCTGCCTCGCGTCGATGGGAAACTACCTTTTTAAGCCCGACGTGCTCTTGCGTGAGCTTCAGGAAGACGAGCATCTGGAAGAGAGCCGGCACGATTTCGGCCACGACATCCTGCCGCGCCTGGTGTCCAAGGGCGCCAGCGTCTTCGCGTACGACTTTGCCACCAATATGGTGCCCGGCGAAGAAGAGGGGCAGAATCGCGGCTACTGGCGAGACATCGGAACGATTGACGCCTACTGGGAAGCGCAAATGGATCTCATAGAGATTCACCCGCAATTCAACCTTTACAACCAGCGCTGGCCGATCCGGACAGGCGCTACGCACGATCCCCCGGCGAAGTTTGTCTTTCGCGATGAGGCTCAAGCCCGTGTCGGGATTGCGACCGACTCGATGGTGAGCCACGGCTGCATTATCTCGGGCGGTCGCATCCACCGGAGCGTTCTCGGCGTTGGCTGCCGCGTGAATTCGTTCAGCGAAGTCGAGGAGAGCGTGCTCTTCGAGCGAGTGCGGGTGGGCCGACACGCAAAAATCCGGCGCGCGATCATCGACAAGGACGTGGAGATTCCCTCGGGAACGGTCATCGGATTTGACCGAGAAGCCGACCGGCAGCGATTCCACGTCACCGAGAGGGGAACCGTCGTCATTCCAAAACGAGCAAAGCTCGACGGGCTGGTCTAACGGCGTCGGGTCTCCCGCAATGGGCCGCACCGTCATCGTGGGGGACGTTCACGGGTGCCGCGACGAGCTCGAGGAGCTTCTGGCCAAGGCGAAATGGGTCGAAGGCGCTGACCGCCTCTTTTTCGTGGGAGACCTCGTCGCGCGCGGTCCCGATTCCCTCGGTGTTCTGGCTCTCGTCGAGAGGCTGGGAGGCCGCGCCGTTCGGGGCAATCACGAGCACAAACTTCTGCGCATCCGGGACGGCTCTTCGCCAGGTTTGTGGTTTGGGGCCCCGGCCCCAAACCGGAGCCGGGGACGGCGTGGTCGAGGCTTGGCATCGCCGTCGGGCCACGAGGGCGAGCATGAGCAGCTCGCATCTCTGCTTTCGCGAGACGATTGGAGCCTTCTCGAGCAGATGCCGCTCTGGGTCGACCTATTCGAGCACGGGGTGCGTATCGTTCACGCCGGCGTTGTGCCGGGCCAGGCCATTGAACAGACACCGCCCGAGGCGCTGCTGACGATCCGCGCCATCGACGCCTCGGGCCGCTGGAGCAACGAAAAGGACGGGAGACCGCTTTGGGGCGAGCCGTACCTCGGTCCTCCGCACGTTGTCTTTGGTCACAACGCCCTAGCAGAACCGCAACTTCACCCGTGGGCAACCGGGATTGACACCGGGTGCGTCTACGGCGGACGGCTCACCGCCCTCGTATTGGACGAGCGCGAGCCAATGCCGCGAGGGGTGGATGCCGCTGTCCGACTCACGAGCGTCCCCGCGCGGCGCTGCTACTACGGAGGACGGCACGTCCCCGGCTCCGCCGGGGCGTGACTCCCATGAACGATGACCGAAACAGCGATCGGAATGTGCGCGAGCCGCGCTATCCGTACGTCGAGGCCGACGTCGCCGAGCACGAGGCCGAAGAAGCGGGTGCGCTTTTCTTCGAGCTCGGTGCTCTCGGAGTCGAGCACCGCGACGAAACCACGCTCGTTCGAGGCTCGCATGGGAAAGTGACTCTCGTTGCAAGCTTCGACCGGATCGACGATGCGCGCACGATCATCGGCGCGCTGCCGCCTGGCTGGTCTCCTCGTCTCGGCGAGGTCGTCGGAGACCGGTGGCGCGATGAATGGAAGAAACACTTTGAGCCCTTCCGGCTCTGCCAAGGCCCTGCCGGCGCGATCATCGTGCGACCTCCTTGGCGTCTCTACGAGGGCCGACCTGAAGAGCGTGTCATCGTTCTCGAGCCCGGGCGCGCCTTCGGGACGGGACTGCACGAGACCACGAGTCTGGTTGCTGAGGTCCTCGCCAGCACGGCGAGTTTGGCCGGCGCCCAGGTGCTTGACGTTGGCTGCGGCAGTGGAATTCTGGCCTTGGTAGCGCTAGCTCTCGGAGCAGAATTCGTGCGCGCGGTGGATGTGGATCCCGACGCCGTCGCCGTGACACGCGAGAACGCGGTGCGAAATGGTCTAGCAAGTCGAGTCCATGCCGACGACGCCCCCGTCGGTGCTATCGCAGAGCGATACGGTTTGGTTGTCGCAAACATCGAGGCGAGGACGCTCATCGAGCTGGCACCAGCGCTCTCCCAGCGCCTCGCGCCAGGGGGGCGGCTCGTGCTGAGCGGCGTGCTTGCCCCGGAGGTCGACCCGATGCAGTGCAGAAACGTGTGTGAGGCCTATGCGGCCCTCAGAGTGCCCCTCAGAGTGCAAGAAGTGAAACGAAAAGGCGAGTGGGTCGCCGCGGTGCTGCAGGCGTGAAAGGCCGGCGCGCGCCCATCGCGAGCCTCGCGGTCGGCCAACGACGATTGGACGGGGCGCTGGCTCACTACCTCGTTCGCGTCCTGCGGCTTCGGGCCGGAGACACCTTTGTCGCCTTCGATCCAACTAGCTCGTTCGAGGCAGACGCAACCACGGTGTGGGCCGGGGATGATGCAATCACCGTGCAGTTCGGAGCGTTGCGCGAAGCCGCGGTGCGAACATCGCGCGGGCTCACATGGATCCAAGGGCTGGCCAAAGGAGACAAATGCGATGCCGTCGTACGAGATGCGACGGAGCTGGGAGCAACCCGCCTTGTCGTGGTCTCGACGAAACGAAGCGTCGTAAAGCTCGAGCGGGAACGTTCCGAAGCGCGTCAGGCCCGCTGGGCAAGGATCGCCGAGCAAGCGGCACGCCAGAGCGGCCGCGGCGACGTACCACTCGTTGACTCGCCGTGTGCGTGGCCTGATGCTTTGGCGCGCGTCGACGCGACCGACGCCCGATTCTGCCTCTGGGAGCAAGCTATCGAACCGCTCGCCCCGCGACTCTTCGATGCACTGGCGCGAGGCGAATCGCTCGCGTTCGCGTGCGGTGCCGAAGGCGGTCTGGACGAGGACGAAGTCTCGCTAGCGCGTGCGCAAGGATGGATCATAGTCACGTTGGGGCCGCGAATGCTGCGGACCGAAACGGTGGCCGCCGCTGTCCTTGGGGCGGTGCAGGTCTGGACGGGCCTGTTCGAGCGCTAGACTCGTTGACATCATGCTCGAGCGAATCGCCCTCCACCAGACGCGCCTGGAAACCCCCGGGCTCAGCCTCGACGCAAGAGGCATCGCGCTCGGGACCAAGGGACTCGTGCTCCTTCAGAGCGTGGAACGACTCGTCGCGCTCCTGGCCGTGTACACGCGCGATCGCTCCTTAGAGGACCTAATCCCCAGCCTTGCCGTTTACGTCGTTCGATCGAAACTCGGGGCGCGCGAGATTGTGCTCCAGTTTTCGGCAGAATCCAGCGATCGAATGGACCTCTTTGCGGATATCGCTCGCCTGGTGAATGGCTTTGCATTCACGGGAACGTCGCGCCATTTCGTGCAGTACCGCGACGCGACCGCACCGTTCGGATACGACGTGAGCGATCTTCGCGCGACCGATGCGACGTTGAGCCTCCATCACACCCTTTTTTCACAAACCTACGACGTGGAGCAGAGCATCGATTTGCGCGATCTGTTGCTTCGTTTGACGCTGCGGGTCGAGCCGGGAACCAAACTCAATCCGGGCTCGCGAATCATTCTCGCGAAACAAGGGCTCGGTCCCGCCCTTTGCCATTACTTGGTCAGGTCCCATGTTCGGGGCGAGGTGTGCGTCGTGCAATGGCCGCCGCAGGGGGCGTTTGACGACGCGCCAGTCCGTCATTGGGTGATGCGCGTAGCGGAGTTGCCCGATCGCATGCGCCCCCTGCTGCACTCTACGCCCGGGATTCGCTGCTTTGTTCCTGCCGGCCCAGGGGTGGCCGTCGAAGCGGGATTCCGGCATCCTGTCGAGCTGCGTGCCTGCCCCTTGTTCGCTGCGACCGGGCTGGTCCTCCTTCGCGCGGGCGGCGAACCGCCCTGGGTGGTCGACCGACTGCCCGTCATGGGCGACCTCACGACATTTGCGCGCGTAGAGCTCATGCCGGCGAAGCGCGAGCCGCCCGAGTCTTCCATGGGACTCGAGCCGGCGCAGGTTCGCGTCCCGCTGAGATTGGTGCCTTCAAGCAAACCATGGCGCCGTGTTTTGGCCACGTGGATCGCCCCCAACGAGCTCGCGCTCTTCCGGCGGCTCGCCTACGCGCTGCCGAATGCGACCATCGCGCGCACCGAGATTGCAATAACGCGTGCCGGCGTGCTTCTTCGCTCGAGCGCCGGGATCGAAGGTGTGCCCATCGGGACGTTCTTCGCTGAGATTCATCCGCGGCTCTACGTACCCGCGGGACACGAGGTCTCCCCGGCAGTTGCACCCGAAGCTCTTGCGCGGGCTCTCTCTCTCTCTCCTTCCGACGTTCTTTTCATCGGGGTCGATTCGAGCGTCCTTGCGGTCGAAGACAGTTCGTTCGGCCCGCTGCAGGCGGCGTTGCTGGAGACTCCGCTGTGGGAATCGTCGGCAACCGAAGCGATTGGAAATGCCCTCCACGAGGAGCGAATCGATTTGAAAGTCACTTCGATCGGGCTTCTTCCAGCGCAGGGAGTCACCTTGCCACCGGCCGGCGCGTGACACGCGACTTGCAGGCGATCGCGGAGCGACTGTTCACCGGGGTGATGGGGCCGTTGGTCCTCGGGGGCGCGCTCCGTCCAGGCCCCGCGATCGGCGCGCGACGAGCAATGGACCTGCGGGCTGGACAGCTTCCTGCCGGCCAGGAGCTCGCTTTTCGTGTGAGCGCCGTGCGCTTGCGCCGCGCACGGCAATTGGCACCGATAGATTCGGTTCCCGACCCGGATGGCAATGACTGGGCGCTCGGAGCCAGCGTTAACGACATTTTGCAATCGGCCAACCCGAGTTTCGATGCTCTCTTTCGACGCCATGCGGCCGAGCACATTCTCGATACGGCGATCGAGACCCTCAGGCGCATCCCGGCGGCGGCCAACGTGGGAGTCGCTCTCTCGCGGCACACCTGGCTAGGCCGCGTGCTCGAAGTGGGGCGCACCGACACACTCGTCTCGTGGTGGCTCGGATCGCGCGCATTCCTGGGAACCGAGCCACCATCGCGCCTGCAAGCGTGGCCGAGAGTTCGCCGCGTAAGTGTCACGCATAGTCGGCTTGGCCTGCTCGAGTTACAACCGCTCGTGTTCGACCGATCGCGGCTCGCTGAGGCGCTCGATCTCCTGCTCAAGTGCACACCACTGACCGACATTGCAACGTGCGCGCGCGAAGAACCTCAATTTGAGTGGCATGCCTCGAATCTAGGGCTAGTCGCCACGAGAAGCGGCCGTACGCTCGCGCTGCGCGCACTGGCTCCGCTGCCGCCCGAGGCAGTCGATGTCACCTTGGGGCGCGCGACGCGTGCTCTTCTTCGCAGCTCAAGCTGTTCCCTTGGCAGTATCGCCCTCACGCTGCTTTCGGAGCGTGCGCTCGCGGAGCAAGAGACCGCGATCTCGCGCCCGCCCGGTAGTAGTTCTCCCGACGCCCTTTTTGCTCAAGCTCTTGGCGCCTCGGCGGCAAGGCACTCACTCTTGAGACAAGACGTTTACTACTCTAAAGACCGGCAAAGGCATCTGGTCGAGAAGCTCTCTGCGATCGCGGCACGCTGCCCAGAGGTTGAGTCGCTCTTTGCGCCTAGCGCGGCACATGACCTGCAGGATAGGTTTCTGCCATGACTGAGCTCCGCCGCATTTTGGTTCCAACGGATTTCACCGAGACGTCCGATCGCGCGCTCGACTGGGCGATGGGGATCGCCGCCCGGGTCGGTGCCAGTGTGACCATAATGCACTCGTACGAGATACCGATCATCGGTTTTCCAGACGGGGCGATAGTCGCTACACCGGAAATCGCTTCACGCATCGCCGATGCCTCACGCGTAGCCCTCGAGAACACGGTCGAGCAACGGCGCGGCCGGGGAGTCACGCTCGATTCGGTGTTGCGCGAGGGCGTCGCGTGGGAAGAGATCAACGCCGTGGCCGATGCAATCGATGCGGATCTCGTCGTCATAGGCACGCACGGCCGGCGCGGTCTTGCACGCGCCTTGCTCGGCAGCGTAGCGGAAAACGTGATCCGCACTGCGCATCGGCCGATCGTCACGATTCGCGGGCAGAACGTCTCGCATTAACGTTAATTCACCCGGTTCAGCATGAGCCTCACTCGCTTACGTTGGTTCACTCGGTTCAGCTTGAGCCTCACTCCGCCTCCGCTTCGCTCCGGCTCCGTTCCGGCCCGGGGCTTCAGCCACCCCAAGTTTGTCGTTTGGGGCCCCGGCCCCAAACGGCATGGGGGGAGCGAGGCCGCTCCCCCCACACCCCCATCAGTGTTAGCAGCTCATCCGCGCAGCGTCCCATGGGATGAATTCACGACGGCGAAACCGCTCACGTACGACTTCAAGCCTGGCGGCTTCACGCTCGTGTCGGGACAAAAGAGCGACGAGTATCTCGACTGCAAGATGGCGCTGAGCCGGCCGGAGGCGCTTCCGCTGACGGGCGCGCTATTTCTCTCTCACGTCGACCCGGCCGCGGTGGCTGTGGGGGGGCTGACGATGGGCTCGGATCCGATCGCGATCAGCACCGCCCACGTGAGCGCTGGAGCGCGGCCTCTGCGGTGGTTCAGCGTTCGCAAGGACGCGAAAGAGCATGGGAGGAAGAAGGTCATCGAGGGCGATGTGCGGCCGGGCGACAGCGTGGTCGTCGTCGACGACGTGGTCACAACCGGCGGCTCGACGATTCAGGCCATTCAGAAGTGCCGAGAATACGGATTGCGCGTCGTTCAGGTTCTCGTCCTCGTCGATCGGGAACAAGACGGCGGACTCAATGGCATCCGGGATGTGGCAGGCGCCGATGTCCCTGTGCGAGCGATGTTCACCAAGAGCGAAGTGCGCCAAGAGTGGGAGAGACTTAAGTCGGCTGCGGCTGGCGCGTCGGGCTAGCTTTTGGCTGCCACCTCCTGATGGCGAGAAAGCCTCAACCTGCGATCACGATAGCATTCCGGAGAACGACGCATGGCGCAGCTCGTGGTTAGACACCTCGAAGAGAACGTGAAGTCTCGTCTGCAGCGGCGGGCCATTCGTAACGGGCGTTCCACGGAGGAAGAGGTTTGCGACATTCTCCGCAATGCAGTACGGGACGAAGACCGTCACACTGTCCCCCTTGGAAGCCGGCTCCGGGAGCGCTTCGCCGGCACGGGCCTAGAGAAAGAGATTCCGCAGGTTCGACGCCACCGACCGCGCGCGGCATCCTTCAAGCGATGATCGTCCTCGATACCGACGTGCTGTCCGCCCTAGACATGGTCCCGGTCGGTTGAGCAGTGGTCCCGCCGTGTGGGGTCGTGAGACGAGCGCGTTGGGGAAGGCTCCCCCAGACATTGGGACCCGTTCGCCGGTGCCCTTGCACCTGTGCCCCCTCGCAGTGGGTTGGTGGGGCCATTCTGTGAGGGCTTCTTCCTCCTCGTGGTGTGGCGCCGGGATCAGCATGGAAGGACCTTCTCCCGTCTCGGCAGGGACCACGGTGCCATCGTGGTGAGGCGCGCGCGGATCCAGGCTGTGACCATGGTCCCACCGACGTTGTGTAGCGGTCCCAGCGAGGTTGTATTTCGGTACTAGCGCGGTTGTCTCACGGTACAACCGAGATTGTATGGCTTCCCCTTCGCGTGGGGTCATGCTCCACCGCGCGGTGGGGAGCGGGTCCCATCGCGGTGGTACCGCGAACCCAGGGCGCGAGGACCCATTCCTCTCCATGGTGGGACCGCATCCCCAACACGGTGAGGTTCGCTCCACAGCATAGAGGGACCGCTTGGT
>WNFJ01143070.1_pt1 | contig 10872 bp, 10 predicted proteins | sample 5400461 | NCBI WGS metagenome assembly WNFJ01 (sample SAMN13153349, study PRJNA577476) | soil metagenome | isolation source: 115 cm saprolite on Douglas fir-dominated hillslope | place: USA:California | collected 2013-09-17
CGATCGACAGCACGCAGACTCCGCCGGCGATCGTGCCGTGCACCGCCACCGCGCTCGCCGCCCCGAACCCGCAGACCGCGCCGCCGCTGTACAGCGTGTGGATGTTCAATCCGAAGCAGAACACCATCCTGCCGATCATGCCGCCGCTCGAGGGCGTGATGGTCACGGACGTGACGGTGGCGCAGCCGCGCCCGCTGCCTAACATCATCCTCGACAAGGTGCCGGGGGTCGACCTCGACCAGAACCTGGTGACCGCCGGGGTGGGCGTGATCGATATAAGAAGTGTCTACGACATCGACGGCGTCGACAGCGCCAACCCCAATATCGCCACGCTGGCCGATCCGGCGAAGACCGCGGCCAGCGCGCGCCCGGCGCGCTTCATCCGCCTGGAGAAGGCGGTCTCGATTCCTGACCCGACCATCGTGAATCTCTCCGCCGCAGCTTTCGGCGCCACCGACTACATGCTCGAGATCCTCGGCTACGCGCCCATCGAGCCCGACGGCTCGGTGCGCATCGAGGTGCCGGCGAACGTCGCTTTCCGCATGAGCGTGCTCGATGCCAACGCGCGCCGCATCACGCCGGAGCAGGGCGTGTGGCTGCAGGTGAAGCCCGGGGAGGTGGTGTCGTGCAACGGCTGTCACCTGCCGGCGAGCGCGCAGCGCCCGATCTCGCACGGCCGCGCGGGCCTGTTCGCCGCGGCCTGGACGGGAGCGGCGGCGAGCGGCATGCCTTTCCCGCACACCATTGCCTCGGGCGCCGGCGCCTTCATACCGCAGCAGGGCGAGACCATGGCGCAGGCGCGCATGCGCGTCAGCTGCGCCAGCGACTCCCCGCTCTGCAAGCAGATGGTGCCGGGCGTCAATGTGATCTATACCGATGTGTGGACGGATGCGGCACAGGCGACGCCCGGCGCGCCGATCAACTACCGCTACGACGACGCCACCCAGTTCATGACGCCGTTTCCGACCAGCGCCACCTGCATCACTGCCTGGACGGCCAACTGCCGCATCGTGATCAACTACCCGAAGCACATCCAGGCATTGTGGGATCTGCCGCGACCCGCCACCGTTGGCGGAGCCCTGGTCAATCACAGCTGCTCGCAGGCGGGTTGCCACAATCCGAAAAATGCTGCGGGTGCGGCGCAGACCCCGGCGGGCAATCTCGATCTGACCAATTCCGCCTCCGTCGACGAGCCGCAGGAGTTCACCTCCTATCGCCAGCTGCTGTTCCCCCATAACACAGTTATCATGGGCGCCCCGGGACCGTCCGTGGGTCCATACCTGAATGCGGGTAGCGCGAATGGCGGGCTGTCGGCCCAGTTCCTGAGCCGCTTCGCAACGGGTTCTGGAAGCACGCATGCGGGCTGGCTGAGCCCGGCGGAGCTTCGCTTGTTGTCGGAGTGGCTGGATATTGGCGCGCAGTACTTCAACAACCCGTTCGATCCCGCGGTACCGGTCAATTGAGCAAAGGATCGAGTTGACCGCGCGGCTGCGCCAGGTCGCGCGCGCGTGCCTCGTGTTGCTGGGATTGCTGCTGACGCCCGCGGTGGGCGGGGCGCGCGAGTACCTGCAGCTGTTCGTGAGCCAGCCGTACCTGGAGCTGCACACCGGTCCCGGCCGCGGCTACCCGGTATTTCACGTCGTGCCGCGCGATGCCAGTGTCGATGTGCTGTTCCGGCGCACCGACTGGTTCAAGGTGCGCACCGAGCACGGCGTGGAAGGCTGGGCCTCGCAACAGGATATGCTCAAGACGGTGCTGGCAGACGGCTCGCCGTTTAAGTTCAGTCTCGGCGATCGCGCTGGCTTCACCTCGCACCGCGACGAGATGGGCTTGTTTGCCGGAGCCTATGGGGGCGCGAATTACGTCTCGGGGTACGCGGCGGTGTCGTTCAACTCACAGCTGGCGCTCGAGGGCGCGGTCGGGCAATTCCTCGGCAAGTTTTCCAACGGCGTCACCGGCGATGTGGGGCTGACGCACGTGATCGCGCCCGAGGCGCGCTGGTCGCCGTTCCTGACGCTCGGTCTGGGACTGGTGCACGTCGAGCCCAAGGCGACTTTGGTGCAGGCCGCCAATCGTACCGAACAGACGGCGTATGTCGGCGGCGGTGTACGCTACTACCTCACGCGGCGCTTTTTCGTGCGCGGCGAATACAAGGCCCACTACATCTTCACCAAGCGCAACCAGAACCAGGAAGCAGACGAATGGAAACTGGGACTCGCATTCTTCTTCTGACGGCGCTGCTGGCGGTGCTGCCCGGCTGCGCTTCGGTGCGCGACTGGTATCACCAGCACGCCGAACGCCGCGCCGCGAGCCGGGCGCAGAGCGCGCCGCCGCCGCCCAGCGAGTCGTCGCAGGATGAGAACGCGCCGCCGCGCGTGATCGAGCCGGAGGTGGCGCGGCGCCAGATCCGCGTGCCGCGCATCAGGAGTTCCAACGTCGAGGTGGGCCTCGATTACGGTGTGCTGTCGATCGAGGATTTCGGCACTCATCCGGTCTACGGGATCACCGCCGCCTACCACATCACCGAGGACTTCTTCTTCCAGGGCGAGGCCGGCCGCTCGCACGGCGGGCGCACCAGTTTCGAGATCCTCGGCGGTAACGTTCAGCTGCTTACCCAGTCTGAGAGGCGCTTCACGTACTACGACCTGTCACTCGGCTACAACTTCCTCCCAGGCGAAGCCTTTATCGGTCGTGGCATCGCCATGACGAACGCTTTCTATCTCCTCGGCGGCATCGGCGGCACCGATTTCGCCGGGGATACGAAGTTCACGGTGAATTTTGGTGCTGGCTACCGTGTCGTGCCGACAGACTGGCTCGCGGTGCACATCACGGTGCAGGACCGCGTGTTCCAGACGAGCCTGCTCGGCACTACCAAGCTCACCAACAACCTCGAGGCGCGTATTGGCACGACCGTCTTCTTTTAGAGGGACGCACCATGAAGAACCGTATGGCAGTCATTGCCGCCGCGCTCGCCATCGCCCTGCCGGCGCTGGGTGGCCCTGCCGGCGCCCCGGCACCGCAGTTCACGCTCACCACCCGCGCCGGCCGGGACGTGAGCCTCACCCAGTACCGCGGCCAGGTGGTGATGATCAATTTCTGGGCGAGCTGGTGCGGCCCCTGCCGCCAGGAGATGCCCTTGCTCGAGAGCATCTATAAGAAGTACAACAAGCTCGGATTCACGCTGCTCGGCGTGAACGTGGAGCCGGACTCGAAGGCGGCCGACGACTGGCTGAAAGCCACGCCGGTCACCTTTCCTATCCTCTACGATAAAGAGAGTAAGGTGAGTAAGCTGTACGACGTGGCCGGCATGCCCAGCACCGTGATCATCGACCGCAGCGGTAAACTGCGGGTGCTGCACCGGGGCTACAAGCCGGGTGACGAGAATGAGTATCTCGACAGTATCCGCAGCCTGATCCGGGAGTAGCGCGATGCGCGTGTCGCCAGTGAAGCTGATGCGGAGCGTGACGGCGGCGCTGCTGCTGGCAGCGCTCGCCGGGTGCGCGGCGCCCACTCCGTGGGTCAAGCCTTACGAACGCGAGCACTTCGCCGATCCCATCATGTCCTTCAACCGCGATCCGGTCTCCAGCATGTATCTGCAACACGTGTTCGAGACCCGCGAGGGCGCCCGCGGGGCAACGGGGTCGGTGGGCGGCGGCTGCGGATGCAATTGACGCGGGAGGCGCGCTGCGCACATACGCGCTGCGGGTTGAGCCCCTTCACGCGCACGCTGCTCGCGCTGTGCGTGATCGTAGCCCCGGCGCTCGGCGGCGTGCTGCCCGAGGATCGCGCCGATGTCCTGTGGCACTCCTATCACGGCGGCGACATCACCATCCAGGGTCCCTCGGTGCTGGTGCGCAAGAAGGTGGGCGACAACCTGTCGCTGTCCGCCAATTACTACGAGGACATGATCTCCAGCGCCTCGATCGACGTGAAGCTGTCGGCGAGCCCGTACCACGAGAAACGCGAGCAGTGGAGCGGAGGCGCGGACTACCTGCACGGCAAGTCCACCTACAGCGCCGGCTTCATCACCAGCAAGGAGCCGGACTACAAGGCGAACACCAGCTATTTCGCCCTCAGCCAGGACATGTTTGGCGATCTGACCACGCTCACGCTGGGTTACCGGCGCGGCTGGGATCGCGTGTTCAAGGACGGAAAGAACACCGTGACCGGTCAGATCGAACACGTACCGTTCAACAACGGCCTTAGCCAGGCCATCGCCTATCACCGCGGCTATTCGCTGTCGCTCACCCAGATCCTGACGCGCAACGCCATTCTCGGCTTCAATTACGAGCTGCTCACCGACCAGGGGTATCTCGCCAATCCCTACCGCGAGATCCGCTTTCTCTCGCCGGGCATTGGACAAGGGTTTTCCAAAGCCCCACAGGTCTATCCCAACACGCGCACCAGCCATTCCGCCTCGGGGCAACTGAAATACTACCTGCCCTACCGGGCGGCGCTCACCGGCCAGTACCGCTTCTTCCGCGACACCTGGGGCATCCGCGCGCACACCCTCGAGCTCGATTACACCCATCCGGTGTGGAAGCGCTGGATTTTCGACGGCAGCCTGCGCTACTACCGCCAGAGCGCCGCCGACTTCTACAGCGACCTGTTCCCGCGCGCCAACTACCAGAACTTCATGGGTCGCGATCGCGAGCTCGCCGCCTTCCACAGTTACACCGTGGGCGCGGGCGCGTCCTATCAATTCGCGGTGCCGGGCGTGCGCTGGATCAGCAAGAGCAGTGCCAACGTGCGCGTCGATCACCTGCTGGTCGACTACGGCGACTTTCGCAACGCGCTGCTGGCCGGTACCTACGGCGCCGGCAACGAGCCGCTCTACAAGCTCAACGCCAACATCTTCCAGGTGTTCGTCTCGATCTGGTTCTAGCCGCATCCGGTCTCCCCCGGCGCTGAACCCGTGCTGAATGCTCAGGCGCGTGCGGATTTGCGCACGACGCTGCGCAGCGGTGCGCGACTGAGTTAAGCTTCGGATCCGGTCGCTACAGCTCATTCGCGCCTGTCGTCAAGCAGCGACAGCCACGGATGAAAAGGATTCCCTACCATGCACCTCCGCTCTTCTCTCCTCCTGTTCGCCGGTGTCATCCTGGCCGGGGCCTGCCCCGGCGCTCACGCGCAGGCGCGCGAGCAGGGCCGCCTCCTGACCGCGAGTCAGGTTCTGGAGGAGCTGCGCGGAGCGCGCGACGAGGCGATTCCCGAACGCCTGCTCGAGCGCGCTTACGGCATCGCGGTCATTCCCGACCTGACCAAGGTCGCGTTCTTCGCCGGCGGGCGCCGTGGCCACGGCGTGCTGGTGGTGCGCGACAAGCAGGGGCGCTTCACCAACCCCGTGTTCATCACTATGGCGGGGCAATCCACCGACATCGTCCTGGTGTTCACCACCCCCAAGGGCGTGGAAGGCATCAACGGCGGCAAGGTGACGCTCGGCGCCGATGCCTCGGTCGCGGCGGGACCGGTCGGACGGCAGGCGGAGGCCGCCACGGATGCGAGCTTCAAGTCGGAGGTCTACTCCTACTCGCGCAGCCGCGGCGTGTTCGCGGGACTGGCGCTTGATGGCACGGCGATCACCATCGATGACGCGGCGAATGCGGCCTACTACAAGAAGCCCGGTGTCGCTTCGGGCGACATCATTTCCGGTGCCGTGACGAGCGCGGATGAGTCCGCGCGGCGCTTCCTCGCGGCGGTGGCCTCGAGCCCCCGTACGCAGCGCTCGGGTACGCAGCGCTCGGCCTCGGCGGCTGGCCCGGCCCCGCCGGCTGCACCCGCGGCGAGCGGCACAAAGTCGTTCCCGCTCGCCGATCAGCAGCCCGGACAGGAGCCGAAGTAAGCGCGGGTGCGTTCAGCCGTCCGCCCCCTCGGCGACCGGCACGGCATCACCAGGTGCGCCGCCGCGCGCGGCCGGCGGTGCGGCGAGCCTGCGCCGAAACTCCCGCCGCAGCAGAGCTAAGCTGGTCACCGCCTGCAGCGTTACCGTTGCGACCGACAGGTACCACACCTGCATGAGCGTGAAATGCGGCAATTGCGATAGCCACACCGCCGGCAGCACGAAGGTCAGCAACCGCGACCCGGAGCTCAGGAGCGAGGGCCAGGTGTTGCCCAGCGCCTGGAACAGGCCCGAGCAGGTGAAGATGAGTCCCGTGGCGAGGAAGTTCCAGGAGATGACACGCAGGTAGGTCGCGCCGACCGCCACCGCGTCCGCCTGGCGCGTGAAGCATTCGATGAACCACTCCGCGCGCCACTGGCACAGCAGCGTGATCGCCAGCATCAGCACGCTACTCAGGAGCGCGGCCCTGCGGAAGGTCTCGCGCACGCGGGCGTATTGGTGCGCACCGAAATTCTGGCCGGCCACCGGCGAAGCGGCGAACGCGATGGCCATCACCGGCAGGAACAACGCCTGCATCACGCGCCCGCCGACCCCGAATCCCGCCTGCGCCGCCGTCCCGAAGTCGCGGATCACCCAGTAGATGACGCCCAGGATCACGAAGATCATGAAAAACTCGCCGCCGGCGGGCAGTCCGACGTTGAGAATGCGCCGGATGACCGCCAGCCGCGGGCCCCACAGATCGGTGCGCAGCCCGACGTAGTGCTCGAGCCGAAGGAAATAGATCCACAGGAACAGCACCCCCAACGCCACTGAAATGCTGCTGGCAAGCCCGGCGCCCGCTGCACCGAGCGGGTGATGCGTGCCCCAGCCGGCGATCAGCACCGGCGCCAGCACCGTGTTCAGGATCACCGTGAGCATCTGCACGATCATGGTGGGTTGCACGATGCCGGTGCCGCGCAGCGCCGACCCCATCGCCACCAGCGCGAACTGCAGCGCGAGTCCCGGCGTGTACCAGTAGAGGTAAGCCGTCCCCGCGGCCGCGGCGGCCGGGTCGGCCGCCACCGATCGCTCGAACGGGCCGCTCAGTAGGAAGCCGGCGGCGAGCGTCAGCACACCGCAGATCGCCGACAGCGTCACGGACTGATTGAACACCAGGTTGGCTTCGGCCTGGTCCTTGCGACCGGCCGCGTGCGAGACCAGCGCCACGGTGCCGACGCCCAGCATTTGTGTCAGCGCCATGATCACGAAGCCCGCCGTGCCGGCGGAGCTGACGCCGGCGATCGCGGCGTCGCCGAGCCGCGCGACGAAGTACAGATCCACCACGAAGTACAGGGTCTGGAACAGCATGCCGATGGCAATCGGCACCGCCATGGCCACCAGCAGCCGCGTAATGGGCCCTTGGGTCAGATCTCTCATGTCCTAAGTCGCTGCCTCAGCGTGACCGTACCGCTTTACGCCACTTGCGCCAGTCGCGGGTGACGGCTTCGCCCATGCGCTCGGCGGCTTTGGTGAGCCAGGTCCTCTTTCTACGTTCAAGATCCGCGAGGATGCTCCTGCGCTGGTGAGCGCTGCCCAAGTGCATGTTGGCAGTTTCCCAGCCCATCATCCACAGCAGCCGGCTCTCATCGTGGCCGCGCGGCAGGCTTGCGAGCTCGATGCGACTGCAGTCGGGAGCGAGGCGGCGGACGAGCCACTCGCCATGTACGGCGAGGAACGGATCCGGAACCCGGACTGCGCGTCCGATGAGTTCGGCGTAGCGTGGGCCCGCGAGACGTGCTTGGCGCGCCCACAGCCACGCCGAAGCCGTGAGAGGCTTCGCTTCCCGCGCGATCATGCCGCCATGCCAGTCGGCGAGAGCCACGACCCGCAGTCTGCCCAAACTCCCGGCGCCCGCCTGGCGGTGTGCCAGGCGTACATCCAGTCCGCGCGCCGGCATCGCCGCCGCGAGCAGGCGCCGCACCCGAGGATCCACCCGGCCCGAAACGGTGCGCAGCGAGCGCATCTGGTCCCAGTAGGGGCGCTGGTCCTTCAGGCGCGCCACCGCAAGATCGCGCAGCCAGCGATAGCGTTCCGCCAGCACTGCGGCGCCGCCCCCGGTGCGCAGCGACTCGGTGTAGCCCTCGAGAATCGACTCGCAGCCGCGGCGTGCCGAGAGCGTGAGACGCGACTCTTCGACGGCGAGCAGCCCGCTGGTACCCAGGCGCACCAGATCCTGGGTGTAGGGCAACGTCACGACCTCGTCGAAGTCGTTGACGCCCCAGATCAGACGACCTTCGGCATCGCGCCAGGTGCCGAAATTCTCTACGTGCAGGTCACCGACCGCGAGCACCGCCGGAGCGTCTGCGAGTTCGCGGCAGACGTCCGGCCAGAGCTGCGCCCAGCGGTAGAAGGTGGCCCGAAGGAACGAGAAGACATCTTTCGTCATCAGGCGGTGCTTGAGATCGAGATCCCCCCGCACCAGCGGCACGCGTTCGGTAAGCCAGCGCTCAAACCCAAGGCTTGCCTCGCGGATGTCCACGCCGCCGACATTAGTTGAGGTCGCAACCGGTTGCCACAGCTAGCGTGCAAAGCCATCGCTACGCTATCGTCCGCGCGACGGGAGCCATAATACCCGAGGGCCCAGTTCGGGTACGCGGCGCTGAGTGGCTCAATTATCCGCGCCGGACAGGGGCGCGCATTTTCCGGAGCTAGTGTTTGAGCGAGTCCGCCCCAACCTCAGCTGTCAGCACGGTCGGCGCCGCCGGGCGCACGGCCGTCAGCATCCTCGCGGCCATCAGCTTCTGCCACCTGCTCAATGACATGATGCAGTCGCTGCTGCCGGCGCTGTATCCGATGCTGAAGAGCGCTTATCAGCTGAGCTTCACGCAGATCGGGCTGCTCACCTTCACCTTCCAGTTCACCGCATCGCTGCTGCAGCCGCTGGTGGGGATGTTCGCCGACAAGACTCCCCGCCCCTATTCGCTCGCCGCGGGCATGGGTTTCACGCTGGTGGGGCTGCTGCTGCTCGCCTTTGCCGACAGCTACGCGCTGCTGCTGTTCGCGGCCGCCCTCATCGGCACCGGCTCCTCGGTGTTCCACCCCGAATCCTCGCGCGTGGCGCGCATGGCCTCCGGCGGCAAGCATGGGCTCGCGCAATCGGTGTTCCAGGTCGGCGGCAACTTCGGTACCGCGGCGGGCCCGCTGCTCGCGGCTTTCATCGTGCTGCCGCGCGGCCAGTCGAGCGTCGCGTGGTTCTCGGGCGCAGCACTGCTCGGGATCGTGGTGCTCATCAACGTCGGGCACTGGTACAAGACGCACGGCATCACGCGCCTGGCGCACGCCGGCGCAGCGCAGGCATGGAGCGCGCCGCGCCGTCACGTCGTCGTCGCCCTCAGCGTGCTGCTGGCGCTGGTGTTCTCGAAGTACATTTACCTCGCGAGCCTCACCAGCTATTACACCTTCTATCTCATCGATCACTTCCACGTTTCGGTGCGCAGTTCGCAGCTGCATCTGTTCGTGTTCCTGGCCGCCGCCGCGGTGGGTGGCATGGCCGGCGGACCGCTCGGCGATCGGCTCGGCAGCAAGTACATCATCTGGGCCTCGATCCTCGGTGTTCTGCCGTTCACGCTCTTGCTGCCGCACGCGAATCTTTTCTGGACCAGTGTGCTCACCGTGCCGATCGGCCTCATCCTCGCCTCCGCGTTTCCGGCGATCGTGGTGTACGCCCAGGACCTGCTGCCCGGCCGCACCGGCATGGTCGCGGGACTGTTCTTCGGACTGGCGTTCGGCATGGGCAGTGTCGGCGCGGCGGTGCTCGGCAAGCTCGCGGACCACGTCGGCATCGATTTCGTCTACCAGGTGTGCGCTTTCCTCCCCCTGATCGGGCTGCTGGCCGCGTTCCTGCCCGATGTTCACCAGCAGCCTGCTCCACGAGCGGCTTGATAGGCTGGCGGCGTGAAGCTGCTGTCGCGAACCCTGCTGGATGAGCTCGCCACGAAGGCGGCCGCGAGCCCCCGCGCCCGCGCCCATCACAACATCCACGCCACAGCCGCGGATCCGGTGCAGCGCTTCCTCGTAGTGGCTTGCTCCGACTCGTACTTCCGGCCGCATCGGCATAAGACCCGCTCGGAGCTCGCGGTGATCGTGCGTGGGCGCCTGGATGTGCTCACCTTCGATGAGCGCGGCTGCGTGGCGGGGCGCTACCCGGTCGGCGACGGCACGGCGAGCATTGCGTACGAAGCGCCCCAGGGCACCTGGCACACGGTGGTGCCGGGCGCCGGCGGCGCTGCATTTCTCGAGGTCAAGGAGGGACCGTACGATCCGCCCACGGCGGCCGAATTCGCCGCCTGGGCGCCCGAGGAGGGTCACGCGTCGGTGCCGACGTTCCTTGAGTGGTTACGCAGCGCGCAGCCCGGAGACACGCCGCCGGCTTGACGCGACCGCGGCGCCCAGCTCACGCGCCGTCGCGTGCCAGAGCCTGCTGCCGCAAGTACTGGTTCAGCTCGTCTCCCCTCATGAGGGTCTCGACGTAGCTGAAGGTCCCGGCTTGCTTCGCTTCCCGCGCCGCCGCCAACAGCCCGGTGATCGCGGCGCGATAGAGCGAGGTGGAAAGGCTCACGCGCTTCACCCCGGCGGCCGCCAGCTCGGCGAGCGCGAACGATTTGCCGCGCATCCCGACCATGAAGTTGACCGGCTGCGTGAGTGCGCTGCACACGATGCGCACCGCGGCGAGATCGGGCAACCCCGGCGCAAACAGCACGTCGGCGCCGGCGCGCTCGAAGGCCTGCAAGCGGCGCACGGTGTCCTCCAAGTCAGGCTTGTCGTGCAGGAAGCTCTCGGCGCGTGCGGTGAGCATGAAAGGGAACGGCAGGCGGTGCGCCGCTTCCGCCGCGGCCGCCACGCGCTCCACCGCCTGCCCCATCGCATAGATCGGTGCGCGCGTGTCCCCACTGGCATCCTCGATCGACCCGCCCACGAGGCCGGCGGCGGCGGCCAGGCGGATGGTTTCCGCCGCCGTCTCGGGCGAGTCGCCAAAGCCGTTCTCGAGATCGGCG
>WNFJ01370308.1_pt8 | contig 10871 bp, 7 predicted proteins | sample 5400461 | NCBI WGS metagenome assembly WNFJ01 (sample SAMN13153349, study PRJNA577476) | soil metagenome | isolation source: 115 cm saprolite on Douglas fir-dominated hillslope | place: USA:California | collected 2013-09-17
TCGGTTTGCCTGGTTGGTCGTCGGAGGGGTAGGAGTTGCGGGCATTGCGGTCGGTGCGGTGTTCGGGCTGCAAGCCATCAGCCTGAACAACGATTCGAACAAGGACTGCAATGCCCAGAGCTCCTGCGGCATGGCAGGCTTTTCTTCGCGGCATGATGCCCAGTCGGCTGGAAACGTGTCGACCATCGCCTTCGTTGCCGGCGGCGCCGTGCTCGCGGCCGGGGTAACGATGTTCGTATTGGCGAAGCCGCGCTCGAACTCCGGGATGGCGGTGCGCGCGATGCCCTTCGTAACGGATCGAGAACTCGGAGTTGGATTGCAAGGGGCGTTCTAGTGCGCAACCGAACCCGTTCAACGCATTCTAAGAGCGCTCTCAAGCGGGGGGCAGGACATCGCGGAAAGCCGACTTGGCTCGCGTTCGTCTTCTCGGTATCGGCTGCCGCGGGCTGCAACGCTTTGATAGGCGCGGACGATCCGACTCACCGCGCGGATGACGCCTCCGTCGGAGAGGCTTGTGTACTGAATTCCAACTGCACGACTCCGGGACAGATCTGCATCTTTCGCGTATGCAGTCCGCCTTGCGCGACCGACGGAGATTGTTCCGGCGGATCACGCTGCCTCAAGACGGACCTCGCGCCAGCGTGCGTCGCGAACGGCACCGCGGCGTGCGGCGCGACCTTGGCCTGTCCGACGGGCACCACCTGCGAGTCCGGGTTTTGCCGCAATACCTGTGGCCCGGGCGGGGGCTGCTTGAGCGATCAACGGTGCGTGGCCGGCGTGTGCGTGGGGACAGATCCGACGCATGATCCGGGGCTCGACGCGGGAGGGACCGATGCCTCTGCGGATCACACGGCGGTCGAAACTGGTTCGGCGGACACCACCTCCGAGCCGACCCAAGACTCAACCCTGCCTGACGCCGACACGGACGCGGCGGCCGACGCAACGTCCGACACGACGGGCGACGCGACGAGCGACGTGACGTCAAACGCGACGAGCGACGGAACGTCGGACGCGACGAGCGACGCGGTCGTTGAAGCCGGATGCGGCAACACCAACACGGACTTTCGCAATTGCGGATCGTGCGGAAAGGACTGCACGCAGCTGAAAAACGTGAGCGCCGCCGCCCTGGCGTGCACCGGGGGCCATTGCTCGTACCAGTGCGTGGCGGGCCATGCAGACTGCGGGGACGCAGGCGCCGGCTGCGCCACGGATCTGTCCGTGAGCCCCAACTGCGGCGCGTGCGGCGTCACTTGCTCGGACGGCACTCCGCTGTGCGCGCCCTCGGCGTCGGCACCGGGCGGATACGCATGCAGCTCCGGTTGTCCGGCGGCTGCGCCGATGCTCTGCAACATGTCGTGCGTCGACCCGAAGAGCAGCCCCGCCAACTGCGGGACGTGCAACCACGCGTGCTCCGGCGCGATGCCCTTCTGCGCGAACAGCAGCTGCGTCGAGTGCACATCGGGCACGCAGTGCGCGCCGAGCGGCAACACGGTGCAAGCCTGCGTCAGCAACCAGTGGCAAAACCAGACCGCCTGCACTGGCACGATGCCCGTCTGTTACAACGGCGCGTGCGTCGAGTGCATATCGGGGACGCGATGTGCGCCCACGGGCAACACCGTACAGAGCTGCGTCAACAACCACTGGCAGGACCAAACCACCTGCGCAAACACCACTCCGCTCTGCTCGAACGGCAGCTGCGTCCAATGCACCGGCGGCACGCAATGCGCGGCCACGGGCAACACCGTGCAGAGCTGCGTCAACAACACGTGGCAGAACCAGACGACCTGCTCGGGAACGATGCCCATCTGCTTGGGCGGCGCCTGCGTCGCGTGCACGACCGGGACGCAGTGCTCCGGAAACACCGTCCAGAACTGCGTGAACAACACGTGGCAGAATCAGACGACCTGCTCGGGCACAATGCCCGTCTGCTCGGGCGGCGCTTGCGTCGCGTGCGCGACCGGGACGCAGTGCTCCGGAAACACCGTCCAGAACTGCGTGAACAACACGTGGCAGAACCTGACAACGTGCTCGGGAACGATGCCGATCTGTTACATGGGCGGGTGCGTCGCGTGTACGTCGGGCATGCAATGCGCCCCCACCGGCAACACTGTGCAGAGCTGCGTCAACAATATGTGGCAGAACCAGACGGCGTGCACCAACCCCACTCCCTACTGCGTTGGTGCCTCCTGCGTCGAATGCACCGCAGGCTCGCAGTGCGGCGCCAACAACACGCCCCAGAACTGCGTCAACAACAGTTGGGTCAACCAAACGCAGTGTTCCGGAAGCATGCCCTTCTGCTTGAACGGCGGATGCGTGCAATGCACGGGCGGCACGCAATGCGCAGGCAACTGGGTGCAGAGTTGCGTGGGCAACATGTGGCAAAACCAAACGATGTGCACGATGACCCAGGTGTGCCGCGTCAACGCTTGCGTCAACGCGGTCGAAGACATCGGATTTGATACCGCGCTATCGGGCAGCTTCACCGTATTTGCGAATACTCTGTACTCGATTCGCCTGCCGCCCTTGGCCCACGACGCAACGCTGCAGACGTTTGGCGTCGTCGGCAATGCCACTGGCTCAAGTGCGGAGCTCGTCCTCTATGCCGACAACGGATCGGGAATGGTACCGAGCGCCTATGTCGCGTCCACCAGCGCTTCGTTCCCCCTGGTCGTCGGCGCCAAGGAACAGTACGCGGATAGCATGGCACCGTTGTCCGCGGGCACGACGTACTGGCTTGGAATCGTCGTCAATGTTGACACGACGATCACCGCGCGGCCCGATTCAGGACAGGTCGGGCAGAAGCATTCCCAAAACTTCACCGCCGGATGGCCGGCTACTGGCTCTGCCGGCGCGGCCATTGCCCCGGCATCCGATTTGGCAATTTACATCAAAGTAGTGGACCTCAACTGAGCGAAGAGGACTTATTAGCCATGCTGCGTCCCAAATTCGTCGTAGCAGTACTTGTCGCAACCATTGCCGTATGTCTCTTCATGCGTGACGCAGGAGCCGACTGCGCCCCGCCCCCCGTGCCCGTCCCGGGGTTGAGCGGCCCGCCGGTCTGGCTCCCTCCAACACCGGGAAGCACAGCGTGGCGGGCGCAGCTGCAGGACCCGCGATGGGCCGCCGGCCCGGTGCATTCGTTTCCATTCCGCTCCGCCGGAGGAGCGGTACAGCAGGCGCTGTACCGGTTCGTACACACCGGCAATAACCTCTACGTGTCCATCCAAGCGCTCGCCGACTCAGACGGAGTTGACGGAATCGACGGCGTCTACTTTGGAATCACCGAGGGCACCGGTGGAGCGGGCGCTCATATCTTCTACATCCAGCTCGACACGGGCAGCACGCCCTCTCCGTGCACTGCCGCTGGGGTGTACCATGACCCCTCCGCACCGTGCCCGGTGCCGAACTCGGGCGGGACCATTACCTATTACAAGACGCTCGACCGCAGTCTCGCGCCGCCCGCGTGGACGGCTCAACCCGCGCCGCCTTCGTGGCTCAAGAACGTGGCGACTTGGGGGACCGGCACGCCGAACGTAGCCTGGGCGGTGACGCTTCAAATCGACATAACCGGACCCGGGATCGCCGGGGCAACGAACATGTTCTTCGGGACTGGCATTCAGATGTCGCCCGGAACGGTCGTCTATCTCACGAGCTCCAGCCCACCCGGCGCGCTAAACCCGGCCATCGGCCCCGGGATCCCCGCGGGAACGACGATCACGGATTGGGTCCCCTTCGTCGCGCTTGGCAACGCCTGCCCGCCGGGGATCAGCATCTCGTCCACCTCCGTGGGCGTTCTGAGCGGCGGGACGCTAACCAGCAACGTCAATACCTGCCCCATCCCGCCGAACGATGCCGGGACTACATGCACGAACACGTTCCGGGTCGAGGCGCAAAACGTCCCCACGACCGCGGCCCCGTTCTCGCTGCGCACCCGCATCCGCGTCGCCGACTGGGGCTCGACGATCGCCGATCCCCTCGCTCCGTGGATCGACTTCGGCATCCCGCCGGACATTTTCGTCAACCCCGGGCCATTCCCCAATCCGCCGTGGCAATGGACCCAGACGGGGACTACGGTCGACATCGACTACACGTGCGGGCTCACCGGAGGCATTCACTATTGCCCGGCACTGCCCGGCTCGACGCAGCAGCACCAATGCATGCTCGTCGAAATTGCGCCTTCGCCGGCCGCGATGGGTGCACCGGGATTCAACATCCAGTCTCCGGCTGCCGTGTATCGGAACATGGATTTCGGCACTCTATCCAGTTTGCACGAGCCAGCGACGATCAGTCTCAAGGGCCTGCAAAAGCTCACCAATGCCGCGAAGGATAGAGACGTCTACGTCTACGTCGACACGCGCAACATGCCGCCGCACACGCGCGAACCTAGGGAGATCGCACAGAAGCCGCTCGAGATCGCGCGCGCCTACGCGGTCCGCCCGCCCCCGCTGCCACGCCTTCAAAACGCGGGCAAGCGTCCCGCCGCGGTGACCGGCAATCCCCCCGGGCTACTCGATCTGCCCCTTCTGACGGGCGACCAAGCCCTGTCGCAGGCGTACCCAACGTACCGCGTGTTCGTTTATTACGACAGCGGTGAGACGGTCACCGTCAAAGGCAAAGTCCAGAAGCTCCTCGTGCCCATGGTCCCGTTCGGGTTTTATCTCAATCACGTTGGCCCGTTCTATGGATTCAATCATTCTCTGGAGTTTCTGGGCGGCGGAGCGAAGGAGATCGCCCCAAACTTTTGGGTCATTCATGTTGCCAACGAGGGCGAGGTCAAAGTACGGACCAACGTGACCGCAGAGGAGCAGCCTCCGGGGATCACGCCGCCGCCCGTGGACCATGGGCACCACTGCAATTGCGACATCGTCGGGGGCTCGCGCTGGTCGCCCCTGGTCCTTGGCTTGGCCGGCCTTGGCGTCTCCGCGCTTGTGCTTCGCGCACGTCGCCGAAAGCGTGAGCGGTAGAAAAAAGCGGAGCCCTAGTTACCGCCGGCCGTCGATCGGATCGGCATTCGGCGGAGCTGGGGGGGGCGCCGATGGGGCAGGCTGCTGTGGAGGGGCGGGCGACTCGGGCTTTGCAAGAGGAGCCGCCTGCCCGGAGTGCACAGTCGGTTGCAGGCGGCGGGGGACCTCCCTTTTCGGTTGTTCCTTCTTCACCACCAGCCTCGTGAGCGTGTCGGGGACGTCGGCGTCGGCAACGTCGCGTCGAGCAAACTCGGCCATCGTGTTAGGGGCAGACGCCTCGCTTGGCTCGTGCGCCTCTGCGCTGGGCTTCGTCGAAGGCACGGAATCGGTCGCTATGATCGGCGTGACGGCCTTCTTGCCGCGCAAGAGCAGCGCAAGCCCCAGCCCCGACCCGAGCACCGAGAGCGCAATGAGCGCGAGGACGACACGCCGTGCAGATCGGCGCCCGCCCGCACCACGGCGATCGCCCGACACGGGGCTGCCCGTGTCCACGACCGGTGGCGTCGATGCCTCGATCGGAGGTACCCGTGAGCGCTGGACTCCGCCGGAGCTAGCGCGCGGCGTCGGATCGCGCAGTGCGGACAGGGAGGGGGTCGGTGGAAACGCCGCCGCCGGCCCCTGCCATGCCCCGCCGACGGGCGTGGGGCGCCCCGTCTGTGCGGCTACAACGGAGGCGAGCAATGCGCGCGGAACAATCGCACCGAACGTCTCTTGCATCGCCTGCCCGAGCCCATCCCGCATCGCCACGGCGCTGGGCCATCGCCGCGCTTTGTCGAGCTTGAGCGCCCGGTCCACGACCGCGACAACGGCGGGCGGCACGTTCGTTACACTCCGTCGCGAGCTTCACGAGGAGCTGCGGCGCCGTCTCCGCATCGTGTACGTTCAAGCCGCTGGCCAAACCAAAAATTGTTGCGCCGACTGCCCAGATGTCGGCTCGAACGTCGATGTCGCTCGCCTTGCCGATGGCTTGTTCCGGCGCCATGAACGCCGGTGTGCCGAGGAGCATCCCGGTGCCGGTGGCGTGTGCCCCGCTGCCCATCGTGTCTCGGACGCGCGCGATGCCGAAATCAAGCACGGTAACCGTTCCGTCGCGCAGGACGAAGAGATTCGCCGGCTTGATATCGCGATGGATGATTCCCTGCGCGTGGGCGGCCGCGAGCACGTCCAGGAGCTGCAATGCGATCGCGCACGCGACGTCGATAGGTACGCGCTCCCCCTCCGAGGGTGCGAGCCGGTCGCACGCAAGGCCGTCGAGCAGATCCATGACGAGGAATGCCGCGCCGTCCTCCGCGACGTCGTCGTCGACAATGCGCACAACGCCCGGATGCTTGACGGAGTTGGCCGCGTAGCCCTCGCGAAGAAAGCGGTTGCGAATATCCTCGCTGAGCGAGAGCTCTGGATGCAGCATTTTGATGGCAAACTCGGCCTGGTTGCGGTGGATCGCCTTGTAGACCACCGCCATTCCACCCACGCCGAGGACGCGGTCGAGGCGGTACTTGCCTCGCAGTACCTGACCCAGGCGCAGGCGCGCCCGCTCTTCGTACGGGTCAGTGGCCATCATCCCCTGCGCTGCATGGGTCTTGCGGGTGCCAACTCCCCCTCACAGGAACACGATACAACCCGAACGCGAGGTGAGCCAAGGGCTGGGTAAGGCCCGTCTTGGTGACGTTAGCCAAACCCGCCTCGGTGCGATTGCTAGAGCGGCGGCCAGTACGTAGGATGCGAGCAAGATTGCCCGTATCATGCGAGCGCGCGCATTAACGTCTATCGGTCTTCTCCTCGCCGGCTGTGAGGGCAGTTCACCAAGCGACGGGCCTTTCGGGGCGGACGGCCAGGCGTCAAACGACGGGGCCGCGCCGCTCGGCGCAGACTCCGCATCGGTTGCCGACTCGAGCGCCCTTGATTCCAGCGACGGGGGTCTTGGATCTCAAGGCTCCGGCGATGCGTCTGGACCTGGGCGCCCCGGTGACTCGGGTGACTCCTCGATACCACCCCACGCTGACTCGGGTGATGCTGCGGGTAGCGATTCAAACTCCGACGCCGGGCAGAGCGGTCCCGACGCGAGCGCGGCCACCGGACCCCTTGTTGCCTACGCCAGTGGATACGGGCCGAACATCTCCGTATTTCACGTCGATCCTGTCACCGGCGCACTCACGGCCCAGGGGACCACCACTGCGTTCGGAAGCTCTCCCTCCTTTCTCGCTGTGAATCGCTTCGCGACGAATCTCTATGCCGTGGACGAAGCCAACCCGGGTCGCGTTGGGTCCTACTCCATCGGTCGCACGGACGGCGCGCTCACAGACTTGAACAACAACGTATCGTCGGCCGGCTCCGGGCCGGCGTTCGTCTCGGTCGATGGCACGGGCAAATACGTGTTCGTCGCGAACTACGACACGGGCACGGTCGCCGTCCTTCCCGTAGGGGCGGGCGGGAAACTCGGCGCGGCGACCGACTCGCAGACCGCTGGGATGTACGCGCACATGACCCTGGTCGACCCGTCGAACCAGTTCGTCTTCGTGCCCTGCTTGGGGTCGGACTACATCGCGCAGTATCGCTTTGACGCGGTCGCGGGAAAACTGGTGCCCAATGCCGTGCCGCACGTGGCCACAGCGCAGATGGCCGGCCCGCGCCACATGGCGTTCCATCCGAGTGGAAAGTACGTGTATCTCATCAACGAGACGAACAGCACGATGACGGCGTTCGCATTCGACAGCGCCGCCGGCACTCTGCGCGAGATCGAGACGCAACCGACTGCGCCGCAGGGCTTCATGGGAGTCAACACCGGTTCGCAGGTTGTCGTCCACCCGTCGGGCAAGCTCGTCTTCGGATCCAATCGCGGTGACGACAGCATCGTGGTCTTCGCAATCGACGAAGCGACCGGGAAGATGACGCTCAAGGGCTACCCGAAATCAGGCGGCGCTAAGCCTTGGGACTTCACGGTCGACCCCACCGGGACTTTCCTCTATGCAGCCAACCAGGACTCGAACAACATCTTCCCGCTTCGAATCGACGTCGCTCAGGGCACGTTGACACCGACCGCGTCGCCGGTAACGGTTCCGACACCCTCGTTCATCGGGATCGTGCGTTTGCCGCAGTAGGTGACGGACGGCCCGATCACGTTGTGCCAGAGTGGTGCCATACCTTGATCCGACGGTCACACGGGCGTCGTAAACCGCGTGCCGCGGAGTCGTAGTCGATCGACCGACCTTTGGACGCACTATTCGCCCGCATCGCCCGACGGCTCGAGCACCCGCATGATGCCAGCGATGGCCCGGCGGCGCGCGACTACGACGGCGGGATCTGTGTCGCCCGCCGGGTCGCTCGCGCGCGCCAGGTTGAGGCCCGGGAGGCAGTCGAGCCAGCGGCCCTCGTCGCAGGCCGCCAGGGCAGCGCGCCGAATGGCAGCCGCGCCGGCGGGCATGCTCGAGGTTGGCTCCGGCCTTGCGCCGCCTACCGCCGTCGATTGCCCCACCATCACCGCGGTAGGGGCCGCAACGACGGCGCCAGCGACAGCCGCCGTCGCGGCGGCCAGTAGCACCACCGTGCTCCGGCGCACGGGGTAGGCGCGATCGCGCAGGGCGTTTGCCGTGCGCTCCACCCGGGCGACTTGCAAGCCTGCTGCGCGTAGCTCGTCGTCGAGCTGAGCCTCGGTCATTTTCGATACGGCCGCGAGCTCCTTGTCGAACTGCTCGTCCTCGGCCGCCTGCTCTTTCATCGCTTTCCAGAGTTCTTGCGGGTCGAGCTTGGGCATCACTTCTTCTCCTTGTCGTATTTCGCTTCGTTGGCAGAGTCCTCGGCGGAAACCGCCTCCTCCGCTTTTTCCATGGCCCGCTTGCGGCGCTTGCGGGCGTTGAAGATTTCTTCCACCTCGCACTTCAGGATCCGCGCGTGCTCGCGGACGTCGGTGATCCCCTCCGCCATGAGGTCCATCGTGCCAAGGGCCAACGTGTCCTTCGCAAGCAGCTCTCGGCACTTGACCACCATGCGCACTGCGCGGCTCTGATCGATGACCCGCTCGCCCGTCTCGAGGTTCATCTGCTCGGGAGACGGGGCCGAGCCACCCGAGATCGTCGCGTCTTGCACCGCCGCAGCCTCTTCCTTCGTACGCCGGTGAGCTTCGCGCTGTTTGACGTGACTGAGCTCGCTGCGCACCGCTGCGGCCAGATAACTCTTTGCCGTCTCGAAATCGCGCACACCCGGCGGGGCCTGGCGCAGGAAACGCTCGAAGGCGCGCTGGACGGCTTCTTGCGCCCGATCGCGCGCCGTCCATTCCAGCTCCTTGACCTTCGTGTACGTCATGCGCAAGGCCAGAACGAGGATCATCTTGTAAAGCAGAGACCAATCTTTTCGTGTGAGTTTGACCAAGCGATTCCTCCAGTCCTCGATTGGTTGGGAGCCGTCGGCGAGGGTACAGAGAAAAGACGAGACCCGAGGCTCCCCTCTCCTCGCGAAGAGCGGCGCGCTCGGGTCTCTAAGCGGCAGTGGCTAGCTGCCCCGTGGCATCGGCCCTACTTCTACTTGGCGGCATTGCCGTCGTTCGTAGCATTCGATGCCTGCTGCACAGGATGAGCGGTTGGCTCCGAGTGCGCGCTCTTGACCGGTGTCACCACCGCGCCAACAACGTCGCCCTTGACCACGGCTCGCTTGCGCTTGCCGATGATCCCGCGCGCCGCACGCGTTGACTTGCGCTTGGCTGCCGCGGCTGCCCTCTGCTCCACCGTGAGCGCCTTCCGCGCCTTCTTCGGCTTGACACCGAAGTCAGCGAGGATATCGGGCGAATTGCCGAAAGCGGCCTTCACGCACGTGACGAACGCGAGAAAAAACTCGCGCAGTCCCGATAGCTGGGCCATCTCGTCGGACAGCTTCGCCTTCAAAGCGGCGTGCGCAGCGTCCACGTCGTTGCGCAGAGTCGCAAGTGAAGTGAGCTTCGCTTGTGCTTCTGCCGGCGTGACCGCGCTTCCCTCGATCATCAGTTGCCCGATGTTCGCGAGATGCTTCTGCGCCCCCGCAACCAGTTGCATTGCGAGGTCGGCTTCCTTCCTGTTTCCCTTTTTTACCGTCGACATTTGAGTGCATCCCTTTCTGGCCGCTTTTTGGGGTGACCTGCCCCTGGTCGAGTTGAGGTGACCAGCCCGAAGGATCGTCGCGAGCCGGGCCGGCTTGCCCGGTGTTTCTTCTCGTCGCCTTCACCCCTTTAAGCCCGCGGCTTTGGGGTCGTGGCCGTGAGGAAAGGAAGATTCCTTGTGGGGCGCGGGAAAACGCTGGAGAGACGCGGGGTTCGGCGGTGAAAAAAAGAGGACGCACGCGCCCGAATCCGCCAAGTCGTTCGCCCTCGGCTGTGGACGAAGTGGACATCCGCCTAGGATTGGCCGAGCTCGATCACGGTGAGTCGAGCAGGCACATGAGAACCCGTTGTGGAGCCGTCGCCGGATCGCGAACGAACTCGCCAAGCTCGGTCGCGACCTGGGCAAGGACGCGGTAGCGAAGCACATGCCGCGCCCGGGGCGTCCGCCGCGGCCGCCAGCTGTTCGATGCCAAGATTTCGTACTCGCGTCCCGAAGGTCCGCGCGCCGGAGGACTCCATCATCGATACGCGAGAGCAGCGTGAGCTCGTCGACCAGATTTTCGCCAGTACACCCTTTCGTTCCACTCAATGGAGAAGGGCTTTAGCGAGCGTGGCTGGACCGTTCGCCGCGTTCGATGTCATTTCCCTGTAGGTGGTGATCTGTGCTCTTGGACCGAAGGTCGTCGATACGCATCGCGGGCGCTCTCGTTTGTTTTCTGGGCGGACCGCTTTTGGGGTGGGCATGCGGCACGGGGGCGCCGGCTCGCAACGGTGCTTCGACCGGGTCGAGCAGCGCTTCTGGCAACGGCTCGAGCAGCGGTAGCGCCAACGAAAGCAGCTCC
>WNFJ01754153.1_pt2 | contig 10871 bp, 8 predicted proteins | sample 5400461 | NCBI WGS metagenome assembly WNFJ01 (sample SAMN13153349, study PRJNA577476) | soil metagenome | isolation source: 115 cm saprolite on Douglas fir-dominated hillslope | place: USA:California | collected 2013-09-17
CTATCCAAACATCGCCTTCCTCTATAAAGGTCGGATATCGGCGGACACTCAGGTTCGGATCTGTGTCACACCTTCCTGTGTGCAACTCGAATTCGTAGCCATGCCATGGACAGACGATGCAGCCCCTCTCAACCGTTCCTTCATAGAGCGGGCCCCCTTCGTGAGGGCACTCTGCATCCATCGCTATGACCTGGCCCTCCATCACGAACACCGCCAGCGTCTTGCCCATGACCGTCATCTTCTGGCCTGTCCCGGAAGACAATTCATCCAGACGGCAGAGCATAGCCTTTGTGGTCTTTGGGAGCGAGATCGAGGCCGCGGCAGTGCGATGAGGTTGCCTGTCGCGCCTGCCTGTTGCAGATGTGAATCGCGCCTCTGCATGCTGTTTTCGGGAAAACGATTCTGGCTGGATGCTGGAGGCGGTGCACACCGCCGATTGGCGCCGTGAGTTCTTCATCAAGGCCCGCTGTTGGAGGATGCCGGCAACTACGGATGGCAACGCTTCATCGCAGGGCACGGTATCAAGGATTTGCTCTCCGGCCACGGCATTGGGCCCGGTTCGTCCCCCAACATAGATAGCCACGGCATCAACCGCCTTCCCCGCGATGTTGGTCCGGCAGCCACGAAGACCCAGCTCAGCGGCTTGGTGATTTCCGCATCCTGCCGTACAGCCGGACCAGTGGATAGTCATCGGAGCAAACTCTTTCCCTAACCGTTGGTCCAAAGCTTGGGAGAGTTCCATGGCATGCCGCTTTGTCTCAATGAGCGCGAGATTGCAGTAGTCGGCCCCGGTGCAGGCCACCAGCTTTCTGAAAAATGGAGACGGGCTAGGAGAGAATTGCCGCAACAGCGGCTCTTTCAACAACGCCTCAATGCGGTGCTTGGGAACATTGACCAGGATCACATTTTGTCCTGTCGTACAACGGACCTGGCCGTTGCCATAGGTGTCGCTCAGATCGGCCAGCTCCGCTATCTGTTCCGGGCCGATCCTGCCCGTGGGAACGCACAAACCCACCGCTGTCAGCTCTGGCTGCTTCTGCGGCGAAAGTCCCAGATGATCGGCGTGTCCGGAATGCCGCATGTCTCTGCCCGCCGGTTCCAGTTCGCGCCGCAGACGCGCCGCCAGTTCCTGCCGCAAACGATCGATTCCCCATTCCTCAATGAGGAATGCCAAACGGCACCGGGTGCGCGTCTCTCGCGGACCGTAATCGCGATAAACCCTGATCAGTTCAGCGACTGTTCTGGCTGCCTCGTGAGCTTCGACAAAAACATTTAGGGCCGTTGCCGGAGTAAACCCTCCGGAACCCATCTTGCCTCCGGCAAGAATGTTGAAACCGATGCGTTCTTCTACTCTGGCGGGCACAAGAGCTATGTCCTGTGATTCGTTGTGAGTGCAGTTGTCCAGACACCCTGTCACCGTCACGTTGAACTTCCTGGGAAGGTTCGTGAATTCCGGATTGCCGTCTTTTCCCACGATGATGCTGTCGAGCTCGAACACGACAGGCGAAGCATCCAAAAGTTCGTTCTCCGTCAAACCAGCGAGCGGGCAGCCATTGATATTGCGTACGTTATCCATGCCGGTCTGCAGGCTGTGCAGATGAACGCTGCGCAGTTTTTCCCAGATCTTTTGCACGTCCTCAATGGCAAAGCCGCGGAGTTCCATCTGTTGGCGCGTAGTGATGTCTAATACCTTGTTGCCGAGCTGCCGCGATACATCAGCAATCGCGCGTAACTGCTCGCTGTTCGTAAATCCATTGGGCATGCGGATGCGCATCATGAAACGGCCGGGCGTTGGCTCGCGAAAAAAAACCCCTACCCATTTCAACAACTGCTTCTGCTCCTGGGTCAGCGACTCGTACCCTTGTTCGACAACCCGGGGCAGGTCTTCGCGTATGCGCAGTCCGTCGCCGTCTTTCATGGCCTTGCAGGTTTCTATGCTGTTGTTACCTGCACGCATTTTCGTCTCCGTTTGCAATGAGATACACTTGCACTCCAGCTCCGGACGCCGCCGGAACAACTGGAATTACTCCTCAACAAATTGTCTTTAGAAAGAGATAACGTTCTTGGCCGCTGCTTAGACTACAAGGTCTGGGAAGAGGGACCCATCGCGGGGTCCGATGCATTCTAGATTAGGGAGCCTATACGTCAGAGTCAAATCGAAAAATCCTATGCTTCAGATTGATCTTTGTTTCATATTCTCTTGTACCGCGCTCATCCATCAGGAGATGGTCCCGCGAAAACTAAGCGATGAGCATCTCCGGATATGACCAAAAATATCGGCGCCATCAATTCGTTCTGCGGATCGTGGATTGCAACGCATGGTCTTCAAGGAAGTTGAAGATACTCTCGCGCAATGAGTAATACTCATGGTGTTCAAGCACGGCCGCCCGTTCACGCGGACGCTCAAATGGCACGCTCATGACCTTGCCTACGCGCCCCCCCGGGCCATCGGTCATTAGAATCAACCGGTCCGCCACATACAGCGCCTCATCCACATCGTGCGTCACCATCAACACGGTTTTGTGGGTCTGCTCCCATACTTTGAGAAGCGTATCCTGCAGCTCGAATCGAGTGAGTGAGTCGAGCATCCCGAAAGGTTCATCGAGCAGAAGAAAACGCGGTTCCAGGGCCAACGCCCGCGCCAGCGAAACGCGCTGTTGAATCCCCAAAGAAAGCTCGGCGGGCGGTTGATGTGAAAACTCCGCTACCCCGACCATCTCCAGATATTTTTGCGCGTGTTCCTTCTTCTGCTTGCGGCCATAGTGAGGAAGAGCCTGGCCAATTGCAAGAATCACGTTTTCTTCAGCGTTTAACCACGGCAACAGACACGGTGCTTGAAAAACTACGCCCCGGTCGGTTCCGGGCGAATCTACCACGCTTCCGTCAACATAGACCGAACCGACAGATGCTTTCTCCAGCCCGGCAATGATCGAGAGCACGGTTGATTTGCCACAGCCAGAATGGCCCAGCAGGCAGACGAACTCGCCGTCATCAATGCCTGCCTCGAATTCCTGAACGGCCACAAAAGGCCCCGTGGGCGTGGTGAAGATCTTCGTCAAGTTCGCGACTTCGAGCAAGTGGTTCATGCCTGCGCCTCTTCCGTGCTGGGAATTTCGTTGATCGAAGCCCACGATGCGGATGTTTGGCTGCCATTGATAACAGCGGGATCTTGTGCGTGCGGCTCCTTGCCGGCGCCAAGCGCGAAGCCGGTGAGAAATTCCACGATCTTGGCCTCAATGTGAACCGCCCGTTCGTCATGGACCAGCAGAGAGAGTGTGCGCGGCCGTGGCAGAGGAACAGAAACAGCCGGACCGAGCGTAGCCCGCGGCCCCCGTGTCATAGGCAGAATGCGATCAGACAACAGGATTGCCTCCTGCACACTGTTGGTTATCAAAATTGCAGTCACCGGTCTGGCCAGCGCCGAGCACATGCGCGCAAGCTCCTGCTGCAAGTTGGAACGGGTCAGTGCGTCGAGCGCTCCAAAAGGTTCATCCAGAAAGAGTATCTCTGGCTCGACTGCAAAGGCGCGTGCAATCGCGACTCGCTGCCGCATGCCGCCGGAAAGCTGGCTAGGACGTTTATGGAGCGCATTACCCAGCCCCACCATCTCCAGGTGTCGTTTGCGCGGCCATGCAGGAAACATCGATTCCACCGCCAAGCGCACATTTTCTATGGCAGAGAACCAGGGCAGCAGCGAATAGTTCTGAAATACGACGGATGCCCGATAAGGGAAACCATATACAGTCCTTCCCTGGGTTGAGATTATTACTTTGCCGCTATCACCCTTGCGCAGGCCCGCGGCAATTGCCAGGAGTGTTGATTTGCCGGAGCCACTATAGCCAACAATCGAGACAAATTCGCCTTCCTCGACTGCGAGGTTAACGTTCTCCAGAACGTGCCGCGTTCCTTTTTTTGTAGGGAAAGATTTAGCGATCCCCTGGAGCTCAATAAAAGCCATGCCCCTGCCTCCTTTAGACAGACCTCAGCCGCGCCTCAACAGTGCCCATCAGACGGTCGAGCAAGAACCCAATCAATCCGATGGTCAAAATGCACAGCAGAATATGTGCGTACACCAGGCTGTTGTACTCCTGCCAGAGGAAGCCTCCGACTCCCGGAGTGCCGGTGAGCATTTCGCTGGCTACGATCACCAGCCATGCAATACCGAGACTCAGACGAAATCCGGTGAAGATATGGGGAAGGGTTGCGGGAAATAATATTTTCAGCGGAGAGAGCCGTAGGACCTTGGCGATGTTCCAATAGTCGGGAGGAATGGACCGCACTCCCTGCATCGTGTTAATGACGGTGGGCCACATGCAGCAGAGGGCGATTGTGAACAAGGCAGCAGGTTCCGACTTGCGAAAAAGAATTAATCCAATCGGCAGCCACGCCAGAGGCGAAATGGGCCGCAGCACTTGAATCACCGGATCCCATATCCGATGGCACGTCTTGGAGAGCCCCAGCAAAAAGCCGAGCGGTGTAGCCATGGCAATGCCCAGCAGAAACCCTTTACTCACCCGAACCAGGCTGTAGTAGGCAAGCAGGCCGATACCCTGGTCCATTTCGCCGCGTTTCTCGAACGGCTGGAAGATGTAGATCTTGCTCTCTTGCCAAGTCTGTCGCGGAGAGGGCAGATCAGTGGAAATCCAGGTGCTTGCTGCCCACCAGATGCACCCGACCAGGAGCACGCCTGTCATCGGTAACACGAACAGGTTTATGAATTTTCGGATCATTCCACTCCTCATCCAGCCATGCTGTTAATGGCAAAACCCTGCGCGTACTTTTCCGGCGCATTCGGATCGAAGACGCCGCCATCGAAGAACTTCACTTTCTGCATGTCTTGCACCTTCGGTGTTATGCCTGCTTCCTTCATGGCCTCCAGGTAGATGTCAGGCCGCAAGACCTTCTTGACGATGCCGCTGTAGTCGGGCGCCTGCTTGACCATTCCCCAACGGCGAAACTGACTCAGCCACCACAAACCGAAGGTCTTCTGCGGGTAGTTACACTCTCGATCTGCGAAGATCATGTAGTTCGGATCTTGCTCTTTGCGACCATCTCCGTAGTCGTACTTGCCCTGCAGCCGCGCCAGGATGATCTCAGGTGGACAGTTGATATAGGTTGGCCGAGAGACGATCTCTGCAACCTTGGACCGATTTTCCATCTTGTCAATGTAGATGCTCGATTCATGCAGCGCTTTCAGGATTGCCTTGACCGTCTTTGGATTGCGCTCGGCGAATTCCTCGGTGAAGGCACACACTTTTTCAGGATGGTCTTTCCAAATCTGCTGCGTAGTAATTGCGGTAAAGCCGATGCCATCCTGAATGGCGCGATAACCCCACGGCTCGCCCACGCAGAAGCCATCCATCTTCCCTACTTTCATGTTGGCCACCATCTGTGCCGGCGGAATCGTAATGAGGCTGACGTCCTTATCGGGGTGAATTCCTCCCGTAGCGAGCCAATAGCGTATCCACATGGCGTGTGTGCCCGGGGGGAAAGTCATGGCAAAGGTCATGGGCGAGCCGGATGCTTTTGCCTTGTCCACAAGCGGTTTCAGGTCTTTTGCGGTCTTCACGCCCACAGATTTCAACTGGTTGTTCAGAGTGATCGCCTGACCGTTGCGGTTGATCAGCCAGGGGATAACCATCGGCTTTACCGGCGATCCCGCCAGCCCCATGGTTGAGGCGAACGGCATGCCAAGCAGCATGTGTGTGGCCTGGTTCTCTCCCAGGCTGAGCTTGTCGCGGATAACGGCCCATGAGGCTTCTTTCGAGACAACCGAATCGATGCCGTATTTCTTGAATAGCCCCAGCTCATGTCCCATCACGATAGAGGAACAGTCAGTCAGAGCGATGATACCGAAGCGTACCTGCGTGGTTTCAGGAGCGTCACTGGCGTAGGCCCCGCCAAAAAATCCTGATGGCATTCCGGCGAACATGGCAGCAATGGCCGTCTGTCCCGTCCGTTTAAGAAATTTTCTTCTGGATAAAGACATAATTCTTTGGCCTTCTCCTCATAACTCAGTTTGTGTGAAATTGGATTGAAGAACCGGTGGCGCTGCAACCCCGGGCTTGATTTCTACGACTTCCGCTGCGGGAACTTCGAGCAAGACAGTGCCAGCTTCTACCCGGGTGCGAAATGTTTGCACGCAAACCTGTACGTCAGCCGGCTTCTTGACCGCGCCGCATTCCAGGTCAACCTTCCAGGCGTGCAGCGGGCAGACTACGGTAGTGCCGGAGACAATGCCTTCGCTGAGAGGGCCTCCCTTATGAGGACAGCGGTTATCCACCGCCAGGAAGCGATCTCCAAGATTGAAAATGGCGATCTCCCGGCTGCCAACTTTGACAGAACGCCCTTCCCGTAATGGGATATTGTCACAGTGCGTGATGCGGACCCATTTGGTTTTCATGTGAGCACACTCTCCATTGGCTGAATCTGGACGAACTGGGTTGGATGCACCGGCTCCTCACGTTCCAGCCAGGCGTCGTGGGCAAGCGTCTTTGACTTGCGCAGCCGTTCCAGCAAAGCTTCTCTGGCCGGTTCGGGGGCGTACACCGTCTCTTTGCGGATCTTTTCAATGCCAAGCCGCTCGACGAAGTCGTAGGTGCGCTCCAGGTAGTTGGCGTTTTCACGGTAGTACTGAAAGAAGAGCTGGGCGGCTTGCAAAGCCTCGCCGGTGCTTTCGACGGTAATCAGCAAATCTGCCTTGCGGACACTCTTGCCGGCCGCGCCCCCGACTACGACCTGCCAACTGCCATCCTGGCCAACCAGTCCAATATCTTTTACCGTTGCTTCCGCGCAGTTTCGCGGGCAGCCTACCGCACCCATCTTGACTTTATGAGGGGTGTACAAGTTCTCGAAGCTCCGCTCCATCTCAATACCGGCGCTGATCGAATCCTGCACGCCGAAGCGGCAGAAGTCGGTGCCCACACAGGTCTTCACCATGCGCACGCCCTTGGTGTAGGCCTGGCCGGATGGCATCCCCAAATCCGCCCATATCTTCGGCAGGTCGGACTTGTTGACTCCAAGCAGATCAATGCGCTGGCTGCCGGTAATCTTCACCATGCGCACCTCATATTTATCGGCAACATCGGCGATGCGGCGCAGCTCTTCGGCTGAAGTCACGCCGCCGCGAATGCGGGGCACAACAGAAAATGTTCCGTCCTTCTGGATATTTGCATGTACACGGTCATTAATAAACCGCGCCGAGCGGTCTTCATCGTGGTCTCCGCACCACAGCATGTCGAGCATGTAGCTCAGCGCCGGCTTACAAACCTCGCAACCGATTCCATTGCCATAGATCTCAAGCACTTCCTGGACCGACTTCAACTGCTGACTGCGCAGAATGTCGCGCAGGTTGTCTTCCGCAAACGGAAGGCATTTGCAGATCGTCTTTTTGGCTTCTTCCGCAAATTCCGGCGCCACCGCCTTGAGAATTTGCTGGCAAACATCGGTGCAGCTCCCGCAGCCGGTGGAAGCGCGCGTGCATTCCTTGAGTTGCGCTAGTGTATTCACGCCTTTTGCATGGATGGCATGGATGATCGTGCCTTTAATTACGCCCATGCAACCGCAGACGGTGTGGCTGTCAGGCATCTCAGCGATATCGAGGCCGGCATCTTTGGCCGATTCGGGAAACAAGAGGGTGCGGCGCATGGGAGCAAGATCGGTGCTCGCGCGGAGCCATTCCATGTAACGGTGGCTGTCTGATGCATCTCCCACCAGGATCACGCCTGCCAATTTTCCGTCTCGCAAAGTCAGTTTCTTGTAGATGCCCAGCGCGGGGTCCTCATAGCGGACCGCCTCGATGCCAGCAGCTTTCTCGTCGTAATTGCCGGCAGAAAAGACGTCCACTCCCATGATCTTGAGCTTCGCCGCCTGAACCGTTCCTTCGTACTTTGGTCCCTTGTTTTCCGTAATGGTGGCAGCCAGCACTTTGCCTTGCTCGAAGAGCGGCGCCACTAATCCATAGCAGGTTCCGTTGTGCTCCACGCACTCGCCTACAGCGAAGATGTCAGGATGCGATGTCTCCATGTAGTCGTTCACGACAATGCCGCGGTTCACCTTGAGGCCAGCTTTCCTTCCCAGTTCCACATTGGGACGGATGCCGGCGGCAACGACGACCAGCTCCGCCTCGATGCTGCTGCCATCTTTGAAGGCTACGGCTTCAACCTTGCCGTTGCCTAGGAGGGCGGCGGTCGAGTGGCTCAGCAGCACCTTAACTTCCATCCGCTCCATCTTTTCTTTGAGATAGCTGCCGCCGATGAAGTCCAATTGCCGCTCCATGAGCGTATCCATGAGGTGCACAACGGTGACATCACAGCCCTGCACCTGAAGTCCGCGCGCGGCCTCCAGTCCAAGCAAGCCGCCGCCGATCACGACAGCTTTGATTCCAGGACGCGAACGCTCCAGCAAGGCGCGGGTGTCATCCAGATTGCGGAAGACGAAAACGTTATTTTTCTGAACCCCTTCGATGGGCGGAATCAGCGCCGAGCTGCCGGTGGCAATGAGCAGCTTGTCAAAGCAAGTAACGCTGCCATCATCTCCCGTGACTGTCTTGGCCTCGGGATCAACATCCGTAATGCGAACACCCAACTTCAACCGGATATCGTTCTGCTGATACCATTCGAGCCCGTTCAGCGTGATGTCATCGAGCGATTTCTCGCCTGCCAGCACGGAAGAGAGCAGAATGCGGTTGTAGTTAACGTGGGTCTCATCTCCGAAGATTGTGATCTCGAATTTCGGCGCGTGTTTAAGAATCTGTTCCACGCAGGCCACGCCGGCCATGCCATTTCCAATGACGACAAGCTTCTTCATGCGCGCACCTCGGATTGCATGGCAGTGACACACAAGCCTTCAGATTTCGCGATGTAACCGATATTCCACACCGGTTTGCCCCTCCGGCTCATTAAGCATCTCCTTCAGCGAGGCTTCGCACCAATCTGCGGTAGCAGAAGATGCCTGCTCGTTTGACCGAATCCTCTTGCCATGTTTCATCCCAACGCCTTCCTAAGTGGAGCAGGACCAGTTGGACAACAACATAAGCTCCAGCGCAAAGCAGAAGACCCGAGCTGTAGCTGCCAGTCCTGAACTTCATTGCCCCCAGGAAGGAGGGCAGAAAAAAGCCGCCAACTCCGCCGGCCGCTCCGACCAAGCCGGCCAGAATACCCACACGTTGTGGGAATCGCTGGGGCACGAGCTGAAAGACCGCTCCGTTTCCCATACCAAGCATTCCCATTCCCAGGAACAAGAGCACAACGACCAAGGGCAACGATGCAAACCAACCCACACCGCCGAGACAAATCCCCACCCCCATCAGCAGGATCAACAGCAAGCGGTAGCCGCCGATCTTGTCGGCGAGAAATCCGCCGACAGGACGCAGGAAGCTGCCTGCCACGACCACAATGGTCGTCAAATCGCCCGCGTGCACTTTGGACAGTTGAAATTGATCGTGAAAGAAGACCGTCAAAAAACTGGCCAACCCTACGAAGCCGCCGAAGGTGAAGCTGTAAAACAGGCAGAACCAGCCCACGTCTGGTTCCTTTATGACTGCCATGTAATCTTTCCAGGCAGGCGCCTTGGGGCGAGTCGGGCTGTCTTTGGCCATGATGGCGAACAGCACCAGGACCAACAGGATCGGAATCATGGCAAGGGCGAAGGTATTGTTCCAGCCAAGCGCCTGCGCCAGGCGCGGAGCAAAGAGTGTTGCAATCAGCGTGCCGGAGTTCCCAGCGCCGGTAATTCCCATGGCCAGCCCCTGGTGCTCCGGGGGATACCAGGCTCCAGCCAGCGGTAAAGCCACGGCAAAGCTGGCGCCGGCAATGCCGAGCAGGAGACCCATGAGATAAAAATGTGGCAGCGTGTGTGCAAACCGCCACCCAATCATCAGTGGAACAAGAGTCAGCGTGAGGCCAAGCAGGCCGGTCTTGCGTCCGCCGAAGCGGTCTGACAGCACTCCTAGAATCACCCGGAAGATAGAACCGCCCAAAAGAGGAATTGCCAGCATCAGGCCTTTCTGGGCCGCATTCAGCTTCAGTTGTTCGCTAATGAAAGGGGCCAGCGGGCCCAGGAGAACCCAGACCATAAAGCTGACGTCGAAATACAAAAGCGCCGCAAAGAGCGTTGATGTGTTCCCTGATTTAAAAAATTGCTGCAATTTCATTGTGATTGTTTCCTCACTCCGCTGATTGAAATAAAATCAAAATCTCTCTATCTGAGCGATTAAGAGCTGGCAGTTTCGATTAATCGCCGCTGAGTTGCCGTCCTGTTCTCTCGACCCGCACAGCGCACTGCTTGTAATTGGGCTCACGCGAGATCGGGTCAAACGCACTCTGCGTTACCAGGTTGGCGTTTGTTTCCACGTAGTGGAACGGCATAAAAACCTGGCCGGGAGCAATGATCTCGGTGACGCGCAGCTCCACCCCGTACACTCGGCCACGAGCGGAAACCACATTCACCTGATCATGGGGCCTCAGCTTCAATTTCTTGGCGTCCTTTGGGTTCATCTCCAGCCAGGCGTTGGGAGACATTCGCTCGAGGATTGGCACCTGGCCCGTCTTGGTGCGCGTATGCCAATGTTCGACCGTGCGCCCGGTATTCAGGACAAAGGGGAATTCCCTGTTTGGCTGTTCGGGAAATGGCTTCCACTCCACGCAGAAAAGTTTCGCCTTGCCGTCGTCCGTCTGAAAATGTCCGTCGCTATAGAGGTTGGTGGTTTTTACGTCCGAGCTACCGGCAGGATAGGGCCATTGAATTCCACCGTTTTTTTCGATGGCCTCATAGCTCATGCCCGAGTAATCGCACAGCCGGCCGGCCGAGACCCGCCTCCATTCCTCAAAGGCGTCTTGCGGCTTTTCCCATCCTGGAAACAGCTCGTCATA
>WNFJ01115506.1_pt1 | contig 10870 bp, 8 predicted proteins | sample 5400461 | NCBI WGS metagenome assembly WNFJ01 (sample SAMN13153349, study PRJNA577476) | soil metagenome | isolation source: 115 cm saprolite on Douglas fir-dominated hillslope | place: USA:California | collected 2013-09-17
GGGACCGATGGCAGCGCTGATTTGATTTTTGGCGTGCCGCTGATTCTCAAGCTTGTAGCCGCCGTGATTCAGCCGAACGCTCATGCGGCAGACTTGCTGTTGCATCCCGTCGGACGGGCCGCTTGGGTCGGGTTGTTTGCGACGGCGCTGAATCTTCTTCCGGTCGGCCAGTTGGATGGCGGGCACATTCTGCGCTCGGTGAGTCCGCGCGCGCATTGGGTGATTTCGCTGCTTCTGCCAGTGATCCTGGTGGTGCTTGGCGTGTACGTGTGGCGCGGCTGGCTGATCTGGGCGGTGATTTTGCTCGGGCTGCGATTCCTGCGCACCGCCCCGATTTACGATCCCACACCGCTTGACCCAAATCGCCGCATGGGCGCGCTGATCGCACTGCTGGTATTCGTGCTGTGCTTTATGCCCAGTCCGTTGTAGCAGGAATACGACACGTTTCCCCGAGGCCAGGATGCCGCCTGAACAGGCAACACACAAGCTCGCGCGCATCCTTCGGGAACGCGACTTGCTGCTTCTGTTCATCGGGTCCGTCGTCGGCTCCGGCATTTTCCTCACGCCTGCCCTGATCCTGCGGCGAGTCGGCGGCTCGGTCGGCGCTTCGCTGATGGTTTGGCTCCTGGGTGGTCTGCTCTCGTTGCTGGGCGCATTGACCTATGCCGAATTGGCCGCCGCGAACCCTGAGACCGGCGGACTGTATTGCTACATCCGCGACGGTTTCGGCCGGCTACCGGCCTTCTTGTATGGCTGGTGCCTGTTTCTGGTAATTGCCAGTGCCACCATCGGCGCGCTCGCCCATGCGTTCACAAAATATCTTCAGGAAATTATTCCGCTGACTGCACTGCAGCCGTCGCTCGTTCTGGTGCTGATGATCGCCGTCGTGACGGCCGTCAATATTTGGGGCACGCGGAAAAGCTCCGATTTGCAGAACGTCACCACGCTGATGAAAGTCGGCATTGTCCTCGTGCTCAGCGCGGTTTTGCTCGTGCTCGGCTCCCGGCACGGCCATCCCGGCCGCGAACTCACCGCGGCCACGGGTTCGTCCCTGCACGGCTTCGACCTGCTTTCAGGAATCGGCTTCGCGATGATCTCCGTGCTGTGGGCTTACGAAGGCTGGCAATTTGGAACCTACAGTGCCGGAGAAGTGAAAGACCCGCAGCGCAGCTTCCCGCGCGCGTTTCTTCTGGGATCGCTGCTGCTCGCTGGCCTGTATCTGTTTGCCGTTGTGGCTTACCTCGTCGCGTTAGGGCCGAGCGTCGCCGCAACGAGCGATACCATCGCCGCCGTTGCAGCAACTACGGTTTTGGGCCCATGGGCCGGAAAACTGGTGGCGGCGGCGATTCTCATCTCCACATTCAGTTCCGCGAACAGCGTGATGCTCACGGCTCCGCGCGTGTATTTCGCCATGGCCAACGATAAATTGTTCTTCAAACAGTTCGCCGAGGTTCATCCGCGCTTTGGCACACCCGCAGCGGCTGTCTTGGCATTGGGCGTGTGGTCCTGTGTCTTGGCCCTGGCGGGAGGATTTGCCAAACTCGCCGACAGCGTGATTTTCATCGGCTGGATATTTTATGGACTAGGCGCCGCGGCGATTTTCCCGATTCGCCGGGCCAACCAAGGTGCCGGGTTATCCCGTGACGCCGCTGCTATTCGTATTGGCCGCGCTGGCGCTCGTCGGCAACGCCATCTACGCCGCCGTGAAGGATCCGCATGAGTTCACCTACCTGCTGGCTGCGTTGGGCCTGATGCTGCTCGGGCTGCCAGGTTATTTTTTCTGGAGCCGCCAGCAAGTGCGTAATTCTAGACAGTGACGAAACCTAAGCTTCTTATTTGTGCATTCGCGCCGGCCCGAACACCGCAACGCGCTGTCCTCCAGAGAGGCGCGCGGCGCGCGCCCTGAAGGATCTCAACCAATACGCAGCGCACCATCGCGAGGTTGAGATCCTTCGTCGATCCCCATCGGATCTCCTCACGATGACAGTGGACGGTTGGAGCTGGACAAACAACTATCTACGACTTGTGAGAAATCGCCGTTAGAGCAACGACAGCGGATCCATATCGACAAGGACTGCCGTCTGGGGAATCTCATTCCCGCCGCAAAACGAAAGCGCCCCACTCAGAAGTTTCGTGAGCAGCGAGCGCTTCGGCGATTTCAGCAGAAACTGGTAGCGATGCTCCTTCTTCAGTCGCGCCAGCGGCGCCGAGGCGGGGCCCAATACGCGCACGCCCTTGCCGTCGTGCGGAGAAAAATATTCGCTCAAACGCCGCGACCAGCGAATGGCATTCTCCAGATTCTTGTCGCGCACGATCACATTCGCCAGGGAACTGAATGGCGGATAGCCCATGATCCTGCGAAAGTTCAACTCTCGTTCGTAGAACGAGAGATAGTCCTGATGCACCGCGTCCTGAATCGCGTAATGCTCCGGATAAAACGTTTGGATCAGCACGCGCCCGGGCAATTCACCGCGCCCGGCGCGCCCCGCAACCTGCGTAAGCAACTGAAAGGTGCGTTCCGCCGCCCGAAAATCGGGGAGACTCAAAGAGGAATCCGCGGACACCACACCGACGAGCGTGACGCGCTGGAAGTCGTGGCCCTTCGCGAGCATCTGCGTGCCCACCAGTATGTCGAGCGCGCCGCCGGCAAAGGCACCGAGGGTTTCCTGATACTGCTGCTTGGTGCGCGCCGTGTCTCGATCGAGCCGCGCAATCCGCCCGCCCGGAAATTCCTTGCGCAGCCGCTCTTCCAGGTGCTCCGAGCCCTCGCCAAAAAAATAGACATATTTCGAATCGCACTTGGGGCAGGTCTTCGGCACCGGCTGAATCGAGCCGCAGTAGTGGCATTCCAGGCGATTGCGGCTTTTGTGATGAGTCATCGAAATACTGCAATTCACGCACTGCACAGAAGCGCCACAGCTTCGGCATAGAACCGACCAGGAATAGCCGCGCCGGTTGATCAGCACCAGCGCCTGGGTATGGAACTCCAGGCACTCCGCGATGCCCTCGTGAAGCGGTTTGGAAATGGGGCTGGTCTGAAAGGTGTGGGCAAAATCCTGGCGCAAGTCGACAATTTCCACCGAAGCGAGCGAACGATTTTCCACGCGCGTCGCGATCCTCAGCAGTTCGTATTTGCCATTCACCGCGTTGTGATACGTCTCCAGCGAGGGAGTCGCGGACCCGAGAAGTGCGGCGGCACTTTCCAGCTTGGCGCGCACAATGGCCACGTCGCGCCCGTGATACCGCGGCGTTTCCTCCTGCTTGTAGCTGTTCTCCTGCTCCTCATCGACAATGATCAGCCCGAGGTTTTCCACTGGCGCGAAAATCGCGGAACGCGTGCCCACCACCACCCTCGCCTGCCCGTTGCGCACTCGCCACCACTCCCGCGCACGCTCAACGTCGCTGAGCGCCGAATGCAGCACCGCGACTCCTTCGAAATGTGCGCCAAACCATGCTCGGCACTGCCGCCCAATCCACAAGGTCAACGCGATTTCCGGCACCAGCACGAGCGCCGTTTTCCCGCGCGCCAGCGCTTCCTGCACGCTCCGTAGATACACTTCCGTTTTTCCGCTGCCGGTGACGCCGTGCAGAAGCAGCACTCCAAATTCACCAAGCTCGAATCGCGAACGGACCGCAGCAAACGCCCGCTCTTGCGCTTCGTTCAGCGAATGTGCCGGTGGAATGTATCCGGAGTCGAACGGATCTTCCGCCGGGTCGATGGCTTCCTCCCAGCTTTCCAGCCAACCATCGCGCAACATGCGCTCGACGACCGCGCGCGAGACTTCCGCCAACTTCACCAGTTTGGCCAAAGGCAACGGCCCGCGCTCGGTTGTGAGCAGCGATCGCACTCGCTCTTCCTTCTCTCCCAGTTGCGCCGAAGAATCCTCCGACCCTTTCCACGCCACGATTCGTTGCGTCTCGGCCCTGCATGCTTTCGCGAATCTCCAGAAAGCCGCGCCGTTGCAGCCGCTGCAAATCTTCTGGCGCGATGCCGAGTTTGGCGGAGGAGCCTAGAAGCATGGGGCCCTTCTTCTCGCTCAGTTTCTGGAGGAAGTCCACCTGCTGGACGGAGAGGTCTGTCAGCGCTTTCCCGGCCTGAAAATCAGCAACGAGGTTCCGTCCGGCTTCGGTCAAAACGATCTCGCGGCGCAGACTCAGATCCGTGACTGGCGGCAGCATGGCGCGAAAGACTTCTCCAATAGGCGCCAAGTAGTAGCCGACAATCCAGCGCCCTAGGTCAATAAGCTTGGGCGTGAGCGCGGGAACAAGATCGAGGACCTTGCTGATTTCGCGTATCTTCGCGTCGTCCGGCAGCGTTTCGACCATTTCCACAACGACGCCCACGAGCGACTTCTTTCGAAAGGGCGCAAGCACGCGGCTGCCAGGCGATACTCGTCCGCGCAATGCTTCAGGAACGGCGTAGGTGAACGTCGTGCGCAGCGGCACCGGCAGAGCAACGTTGCAATAAGCAGCGGACATCCCGCGTGTAGTGTAGCAGTACACGCGAACTGCAAAAAAATCGCGCGCCGCGCTTGTGCAAAACTTCGCGCGCAACTTCAGCGGCTGATCAGCACAACGCCTGCGAAAATTGCGCTGATACCCAGCCACTGCGAGCGCGAAATATGCTCGTGCAAAAGGATCGCCGCCAAGGCCACCGTCACCGCGCCATAGAGCGAAGCCAGCACGCTGACAACCGACACCTGCTCGTGCTGCATGCCGTAGTTGTTGAGTACGTAGGCGCTGGTGTCGAGCAAGCCCACGGCAAATATCCAGGGCACATCTCTTTTGGAAGGCGGGGCCATGGAATGGCGCGCGAGCAAGATCACAAGAAGGGTTGCGCAGACACTGGTTGCGCGAATGGTCCAGACGCAAGGCGCCGCACCTAGCGCCGGCACCACCCGAATGCCGAGAAGCCAGAACATGACGCCAAAGCCAATGGCAGAGACAAGCGCCCAGCCCACACCCAGATTTTTCTTGCCGGCATGAGCTTTTTCGTCCAGTAGACTTGCATCCTCGGGAATTCTTTCTCCACTCGCCACCAGCACCACTCCAACGATAGTCAGTATGATTCCAGCGAGACGCACCAGCGTGAGCCGCTCGCCCGTGAGCATCGAGAGCAGCAAAGTCAGGACGGGATAACTGGCGGAGAGCGGCGCGACAATCGACATCTTGCCGATTTCAAACGAACGATAAAGCGCCAGCGTCGAGACGGTATTTAGACAGCCGGCCAGGATGCCCCAGGCCCACGGCCGCCAGCCCGAGCCATCCGCCAGATGCCCCCAGCCACCGAGCTGCGGCATCACCAATGTGAGTAGCAACCAGCCGCACGCCTGCATGTACAACATCGTGCGGAATGTGCCGAGCTTGCGCGTGGCAAATCGCGCGAAAAGGTCCGCGCTCCCCCAACACAGCGCGGTCGCCAACCCGAGGAGGATTCCCATCTTCCGATTCTACGATTTGTTTTTCTTGGGAACTTGTAGCCCCAGTTCCGCCATAACCTTCTGCAGGTCTTTCCAGACTTCGCCCTTGGCGTTGGGATTCCGCAGCAAATACGCGGGATGGTACGTAGCCATCAGCTTGCGTCCACGCCATTGCAGCCATTCCCCGCGAAATTGCGAGATGCCTCGGGTAGTTTCCAGCAACGTCTTCGCCGCCACGGCGCCCAGGCACACAATGACCTTTGGCTGAATCACATCAATCTGGCGCAGCAAATAAGGTGAGCACGTCGTCACTTCGTCGGGCTCGGGTGCGCGATTCTCCGGCGGGCGGCACTTCACCACGTTGCAGATGTACACATCTTTGCGCTGCAAGCCCATCGCTTCAATCATTTGCGTGAGTAGTTTTCCGGCGCGGCCAACAAAGGGCAGCCCTTGCATGTCTTCATCGGCGCCAGGGCCTTCTCCAATAAACACGAGTTCAGCCTTGGGATTTCCATCACCAAACACAATTTTGTGGCGCCCCTTGTGCAGTTTGCAGCGCGTGCAATCGCCGATGTCTTCGCGAATCTTCAGCAGCGTGTCGTCTTTCACCTTATCGACCGCTTCAAACAGAGACGGACCTGTGGGCGGCGGCAGAATGTCGCGGAGCGCCGCCGACGTTTTCTCCGGCCCGAGCTTTGGCTGCGGCGCACTTTTCGGCAAAGAACTCTCCTCGATCACAGGGATGGGTGAAGGCGGCATGCTCAGCGCAGCAGCGGCGCTCTCCTCGGGATTCCGGGCCGCCGCGCTGCGTTCACGGTAAAACAGACGGATGCCCAGGTCTTCATGGTAGCGAAGACGCGCTTCGATTTTCTTCTGCAGCGATTCGGGGATAGGCTCGGCCATGGTTTGGTCAATCGCCCGCGCGATGCGACGCCGGCTTGCTGCGCAGAGCGCTTCGCAGCCGCAGCGCTTCGTCCAGGATGCGTTGCGCCACTTCCGCCTTGCTCATGCGTGGCAGTGGCAGATCGCGGCCGTCGCGCGAGAACAACGTCACAATGTTGCTGTCCACATCAAAACCAGCGCCCTCCGCGGTCACGTCGTTGGCCACAATCACGTCGGCGTTCTTCGCGCCCAGCTTCTGTCGCGCATTCTCTGCCACGTTTTCGGTTTCGGCGGCAAACCCGATTACTAGCTGGTCGCCCTTCTCGCGCGCCATCGTCGCCAGGATATCCGGATTTGGCTCCAGACGAATGGTCAGAGCCTCCCCACTGCGCTTGATCTTGTTGGGCGAGGGATCGGCCACCCGGTAATCAGCCACTGCGGCTGCAAAAATCGCGATAGTGCTTGCAGGAAAATGTTTCTGGACAGCGTGCAGCATCTCTTCCGTGGTGCGCACGCCAACCCGCTCAACGCCTTCGGGACATTCCAGCCCCGTCGGCCCGCTCACCAGCGTGACCTTCGCCCCTCGCTGGGCCGCTGCTTCCGCGAGGGCATAGCCCATTTTTCCTGAGGAACGATTCGTCAGAAAGCGAACCGGATCGATATCCTCGCAGGTCGGTCCCGCCGTAACCAGCAGAGTCTCTCCCGCCAAATCCTGCTTTGCCTGCAGAACTTCCTGCACCGATTTCAGAACCTCTTCTTGCCCCGCCAATCGCCCGGGCCCCGTCATCCCGCAGGCCAGATAGCCTTCGCCAGGCTCCACGATACGAACGCCGCGGGCACGCAGCGTTGCCAGATTTTCCTGGGTGGCCGCGTGCTGCCACATGTTGACGTTCATCGCTGGCGCCACAATCACCGGCGCGGTCGATGCCAAATACAATGTCGACAGAAAATCATCCGCAATCCCGCGCGCAAATTTTGCCAAAACGTCCGCGGTGGCCGGCGCTACCAGCAACAAATCGGTGCGCTGGGCCACCGCAATGTGTTCAATCGCGCTTTCCAGGTTGGCTTCTCCGCCGGCAGCGCCCGCGAATAGATCGCTGATGACTTGCTGACCGCTGAGCGCCGCGAAGGTGAGAGGAGTGATGAACTCGCGCGCGGCACGCGTCATGACAACTTGAACGGAGTGACCCTCTTGCTGAAGGCGGCGTACCAATTCCGCGGACTTATAGGCCGCGACTCCACCGGTAACGCCGAGGGTGATACGCATGGATATCTCGCAGGCGCGCTATTTGCGGCGCTTGCCGTCCTTTTCTTCTTCCGAACCCGGCTCGGTGAAGTCGTACTCGATCAGGCCGTGGTTGACCTCATCGCAGGCGATGCGAGTCGCCTTCTGCGTACGCAGGTTCTCAACTAACGGCGGCGCCCCGGCCATAATCTGCCGGGCGCGACGTGCCGCCAGCACCACATACGCAAACTGGCTCTGGGGAGCTTTGGTTTGCACGGTCATCAGTGTCTTACCCTCCAAACGATCGAAGCAATTGGTTCACGAATTCGCGGCGCCGTTCGCTCGTGCAACGCAGCGCCAGTACAATCGCCTGCGCTTCACGACCCGCACGTTCCACGTTGTCGTTCACCACACAAAAATCATAAAACTTCTCGCTGGCCACAATTTCGTCGCGGGCATTGGCCAGCCGCCGCGCTATCTCTTCGTCGCTATCCTGGCCCCGGCTGCGCAAGCGCCGCTCGAGTTCTTCGCGCGAAGGCGGCAGGATGAAAATCGCCACGGACTCCGGCAATTTTTCCTTCACCTGCGCCGCGCCTTGCACGTCGATCTCAAGGACCAGGTCAAGCCCGCGCTCCCGGGCCTCCTCCAGCCATTTCTTCGGCGTACCGTACGAATGCTTGCCGAAGACACGGGCGTACTCCAGAAACTCGCCCCGGGATACCATGGAGGCAAACTCCTCCTCGGTGACGAAATCATAACACTTTCCACTGGCTTCAGTCGTCCGCCGAGGCCTAGTGGTATATGACACCGAAGACATCGTCCCGGGCAGCTCCAGAATCTTCTGAACCAAAGTCGATTTTCCGGAGCCCGACGGGCCGGACACGATCAACACCAGCGGCGAAACCCCTGTTGGCTCGCTCATTCGATGTTCTGCACCTGTTCCCGCAACTTTTCGATTTCGGCTTTGATTTCCAGAGAGAGGCCGGTAATCGCCAGCGCCTCGCTCTCCACGCCGGGAGTTTTGGAGAGCATGGTATTGGCTTCGCGGTGCATTTCCTGGAGCAGAAAATCGAGTTTTTTGCCAAGTTCGCCGGCATTGTCCACCAGCTTGCCAAACTGCTGCAGGTGGCTGCGCAGGCGGTCAAGTTCCTCGCTGATGTCGCTGCGTTCCGCCAGCAGCGCGGCCTCCTGCGTTACCCGCGCCTGGTCCACAATCGTGCCGCCCAATAGTTCCTTCAACCGGGTTTCCAGGCGCCGGACGAATGCCGGGCGCAGCGTTTCGACCAGCCCTCGTACTTCGTCGGCCAGCGACGCGATGCGAGCCAACCGCGCCCGCAGCTCTTCCACCAGGTGCCGGCCTTCGGCCAGACGCATCTCGTCCAACCTGGCCAGCGCTTCACGCAGCAGGTGATCAAGCACCTTGCCAAACTCTTCCTGCTCTTCATCCGAGTCAGGAAGTGCCGGCGCCAGACCGGCGATCACTCCCGGCAACCGCAGCAGCGAGACCAGGTCCAACTCGGATTTGGCGCCAGTCTGTTGGCGCAGTTCGTCGGCGGCGCGCAGGTACGCTTGCAGCAACTCTTTGTTGACGTGAACCGGCGCGGCCTTGCCGGGCTCCGCGTTGAGGTGCACATCCACGTGGCCGCGGTGAATGCGGTCGCGAACCGTTTGCCGCAATCGCAATTCATAAGGCTCCAGCGATTCCGGTATACGCAACTTCACGTCCAGAAAACGGTGGTTGACGCTCTTCACACTCAAGCGAATAGACCAGCCGCCATGCTCCGTACGCACGGTGGCATAGCCGGTCATGGAACGGCACTCCGCTTTTCCCTTTGCCGTGGTTCGTTCTTCAATGCTTGTCTTGGGGCTCATATCTTTTTGCTCGCATTCGGTGTGGCATTGTTTTGGTTCTGTGCCGGAGCGAGCAGCTCTTCATCCATAAACTGCAAATCGTGCAGGCGGGCATAAATCCCGCCCAATGCCAGAAGATCGGCGTGTGTGCCGCACTCGCGAATCGTCCCATCTTCCAGCACCAGAATTTTATCGGCCTTGCGAATTGTACCCAAGCGATGCGCAATCACAAAGGTCGTGCGACCCACCATCAGGTTGCTCAGCGCGCGTTGCACAAACAGTTCGGACTCGGAATCCAACTCGGATGTCGCCTCGTCGAGAATTAGTATGGGCGAATCCTTCAGAATCGCGCGGGCGATAGCGATCCGCTGGCGCTGGCCGCCGCTGAGCCGCGTACCGCGTTCGCCGATGAGCGTATCGTAGCCCTGTGGCAGCTCCAGAATGAAATCGTGAGCCAGCGCCGCCTGCGCCGCTTGGATCAGGCGCTCCTGCGGAACATTGCTCATGCCGTAGCAAATATTGTTCCGCACCGTATCGTGAAACAGAATATTTTCCTGCGTGACCATGGCGATCTGGCCGCGCAACGATCGCAAAGTAACTTCGCGAATGTCTGCGCCATCAACACGAATCGTCCCTGAACTGGCTGCGTAGAATCGTGGAATCAGGTTGACGAGCGTCGTCTTCCCCGCCCCGCTGGAGCCCACGAAGGCCACCAGTTCTCCTTTGCGCGCATGAAAGCTGACGTCGCGCAGCACCGGGGTGGTGTCGTACGAGAAGCCTACATTTTGAAATTCGATTTCGCGCGAGAATGCCGGCAGGGGCTTCGCTCCGGGGGCGTCCTGCTCCTCCTGTTTCAAATCCAGGTACGCGAAAACATGCGACGTGGCACCCTGCGCCTGTTGAAACTGCTGGTACACCGCGCCCATGCGCTTGATAGGCTCGTAAGACTTGATCAGACAATACACGAAGCTGAAAAACAGCCCCACGGTCATTTGTTGCAGGCGAATCTTGTCTCGCGCGTGCAGCAACAGCAAAGAAATAATCACCGGCAAAAGCAAGTCCATCAGCGGTGAAGTCACAACCTGCGTGCGCACCCAGCGCATGGTTTCGCGAAGCAGGCGCTTGGCGGCGGCCTGGAATTTCCTGACTTCGAAATCCTCCATGCCAAACGCCTTCACAATGCGATTCCCGGCCACCGTTTCCTGTAGAATCTGGTTTAGTTCTCCCAGCTTGTTCTGGCTGCTCTCCACCGACCGTCGAATTTTGCGTCCCAACCTTCCGACCGGCCAAACCACCGCAGGCAGAAAAAGCGCGCAGCCCAGCGTCATCTTCCAATCAATGTAGAAGAGCACGGCAATAAACGCGAGGAACGAAAAGCCTTGCCGGAACACATCCGCGAGATACTCGGAAAGCGCCGGGCGCGCCCGCTCCACGTCGTTGATCACTCCCGACATGACTCGCCCGGTCGGCTGGCTCTGAAAAAATCCTATCG
>WNFJ01045426.1_pt1 | contig 10866 bp, 9 predicted proteins | sample 5400461 | NCBI WGS metagenome assembly WNFJ01 (sample SAMN13153349, study PRJNA577476) | soil metagenome | isolation source: 115 cm saprolite on Douglas fir-dominated hillslope | place: USA:California | collected 2013-09-17
AAGGTCTATCGCGGCAGACTCTGCCAGTTCTTTCATATCCAGGACCAGTTCTGCTAATGCCGGAAGCTCTTCAACCGTTGGTGCCTCGGTACGCGGTACGTCACAGGAGGGCACGACGTGTGTAGACAGGCGTATGGCGCAGGTGGGGTCGCCCGGGAGCGTCTCAGCGTGCACGCTGACACCATGTCCCACTGCGAAACCCACGTAGCGGCGGTAAAGCATTGCCATTGAGCGCTCTTCGAGAGAATAGCGAGCTTGCTGTTCTGAGGTGCGGCGTTGAAAGGTGTGTATGGCTCGCCACCCCCTGGACTGCACCTCCCCTTGCTTGCTTATGTGAGATAATCCCCATTCGTATCCTATCATCCAGGTGTATCGTGGTGGCTACATGTTCTTGATTACATTTGTCGATGTAGAACAGATAGCGTGCTCACGACTATTCTTCATCGCTTATGGTCAGTATGCGGCGTAATTTGTTCATATCCTCACTCCTTCGCTGATGGAGGTGTATTGCTGATATTCTTGAGAATATCCCTGAAAATGCTGAGAAAGGGCATGTAGTAAATACCAAATCGGTAGCTATTGTAGCCAAGAAAGATCACAAGCGTCCAGAGAAGAAATACCCATCCAGCGACATTCAAGACATGGAAGAAGAGACTCGCTGTCGTTGCAATTACTCCTATTTCGGCAAGGAATGCCAGGAAGCTATGAATCCGTCCATAGTTTGAAATGCTGTTTGCCTTTTTGAGGAAGTGGGTAAGGATATAGACAACTGTACAGGGAAAGGAAATGGCAAAGGCAATCCATGCGAACCGAGCAGGGAAGTCAGGAATGCCCAAACTTACGAGCACGGGAAGGAGAATGCCGCAATAGATCAGAATGCCTCCCATGACATAGATATCCTCAAGATGAGCATGAGGTGCAGACTGCCTCACCTTTTCAAGTCGATCCTTGAACATCTGAACAGATGGCGCTGATACATTTAACTGCTCAAGGCTCTTTACGAGCATGTCTTCTATCGGGAGAGCCGTAGAATCCTGTCTAGTTGCTCTGTAGATTACCTTGACTATTTGAAATGCTCCCTGGAGTTTTTGTCTTAAATTCGGCTGTTGATGTTGCTGTTCTTGCATCTAACTCCCCCACTCCTTTGGCTCCATTTTATCATACAATCTCAACAGTACATTTGTGTAAATGTGACGGCTCTCATAGAGTGAACGGTTTGCCAGAGAAGGCAGTCTAACGACGTAAATCATGATATTTATACTTCTTGAAAAATCATGCTCGATGTCAGGTACACTTCATTTGCGATGCCATACCAAATTTTGTGTAATGGTATATAGTAGAAAAGCCCAGAAGCTAGGTCTGGACTGAGTTTAGCACCTTCTTGTTGTACATCGTTACACAACAAACCTCATGCGCTGTGGCGCACCGCCAAAGATGAAAAGATCCTATTTTTAGAGGATTCGGTATGGCATCGAACTTTTGGCCTAGGTGTTCAGTCCCAAAAACAACTAGCGAAGTTGACTCAACTTGTACAAGAACGATGTTATGTTTCCTTTGTCCCTTGTAGCACTTTCTCTAGGTGTGAACGGGTAAGTCACGACGCTTACCTTTTGAAGACGATGAGGATCTGCGCAGTAAAGCGGCCTGAAATAATCCTCCCAATTCTCGAAAATGCTGAATATTAGCAGGAAGACATTGAGTTAAATCAGACCTGAAATGAACATCACTTACTCCAGAGGGTAAAACTCGGCCAACCGTTGGAATTGCTGATGCCTCAAAGAAGACGAGAGAATCTTCCGCGAGTTCAACATCAAACCTTGCCTCTAAAGCATCACGCCAGTTCTCGCCAAGCGTTAAGCTGATGATCTGATCCATATGCAAAAGCAGGTCTGGATTATCACTGATGCGGGAGCGAATCTGTTCAGCAAGTTCCATAACAGAAGTTCCTGCACCTGCATACTCTACAAACAGTGATGCAATAAGTAGGGTTGTGTCTGTCGGTGGGCACAGTTGCTCAAGCGTAAAGTAGTGCTGTCTTACCCGTGCAGAGGTACTTTTCACCTCAATTCGCTGATTCCCAGAACTGAAATCATAGCGATCTTCTGGTGTCACGTGCCAGACAGTAACCATTGTAGCAGCATCATATGCTCGTGCAATCAACAATAACTCAGCCCATAGTCCTTGCACAGATTTACGAGGCTTCTCCGACATTGCACGGAACAGTGTAGTCAGGTTCTTGATTGCCTGGGCAACATCAAGCCGTGAAGGTGTTGTTCCAAGTGAGACGAGAATAGCGCCAATACTGCGGAGAAAATAGATATGGAGTGCCTTATCACTGCCTGTACAACGAACGACGGTAAATCTATCTTCTTCGAGACTTCCATCAGAACGGGAAATGCGGCAATCCACATCATACTGAACAGTAAGATGCTCAAGCTTGATAGGAACAGGCCTCTCGTTTCCCGAAGTATCATCAACAGAGATTAAGAGCGATGGGGTATCGTGCGCGTCCTTTGCAAGCCGATGTCGCTCATACCCAGGGATAGGTTGTGCCGAAAAACGCGCAGTTTGCCCTGTCATAGCGTCTAGTGGCTGGAAGGAGTTGAAGAGCGCGACTAAATCTAACATAGTTCACCTTTCCCTGAGTATCATCGTTGTTTTGGGTGCATCTTGGGCCACTACTATCTCTCTTATCTATTCTTTTTTGCATGAATGATAGTGGAAAGTGGGCATCATTGACACGTTCTCATTCCCAGTGCGGGCGAGCGAATTTCTTACTCGCTTTCTTATCCGTTTGGACTATCCAATCAGCGGACATTTCTTTCGGTAGAGCTACTGCAATTGTGGGAACATCGTCAGCTATGATGTTCTTATCTTTACGAACCGTAAGTTTATGAATTTGGATGGTTACCGCTTGTTCATCTCGAATCTGCCGATCTCCTGGATAATACTCTCCTGTCTTATCCGGATTTGGCCCTTGGAAGAGAGTTGGTATCACATCATTGGCATCAACACTTCGCCGACGCGGCTTACCCTCGCTTATCAGGTAAATGGTGCATTTGCACTGTTCGGCCTGTGACAGCTCAAGATATATCTTGAGCTGTCGTAAGAGTCCGTCATAGTGATGGGAATCACCTGATCTGGTTACCAAAAATTTTGTCAGTAATTCACGATAGACAAAGTCAAGGCTCACATTGGAAACAACCCAATGCTTTTGCATGTCTGTTCGCTCCGTGTGTCCTTCATCCTGCTGGAACAATGATCTAGGTACTCTTGCAATGAACTCCTCCACAGTCCTCCGGTTGGCCGCAATTGCCTCTGGAGAATCATGAGGTGCATGCTGCTCAAACCAATCGGTAGAATAATTACCTCGTACATATTCAAGATCGAGAGCATCGTGTCGTGTAGGCCGCAATTCTGAAGACAGTATTAATACTCTCTTCCATTCATGAAGCGATTTGCCGGTTGCAGTATGCTCACGGAGTTGGTTTCTCACATCTTCTTCATGATTTACGTATTCGCTGTATATTTTGCGCTGCTCATCAGTTAAATAGACACGGCAATACCCAAGATATTCTGCCTTATATCCAAACCAGCGAGCACGCTGCTGTATAGTATCAGCATTGCCAACACCTTTACTTCTGGGCATGTATGTTACCGTTAAACCCTCAATCGTATAGCCTCTGTTCAACACTTCTCCGCCTACTACAATGTGAGCGTAAACCTGACCCCAATCCGGTTGTGGTGTTTGCCCTCCCGCTGCATTCACTATTGTCACAATGGTATTACTGACTGCATGTGGCAGATACAGCAGCAAATCATCAAAGGGTGGTAAATTCTCAACAGTCTTACGTAAATCATCATATGCTTTGCTGAAAACTACAATGAGCTCCTGACGATCAGGATCTGCCTCAGGTAATTGCAACGTCCTTTCCCAGTATTTTTGAATACTCCTCACCCATTGCCCATAGTTTGCGTGTTGCTCAGTTTCCTTGTGTGGGTGAACCATCATGGAACGATTCTTTCCTTTCTTCCTATCTTCTCCACTTTTTTGACCTGCTGCTACACCCAGAAAGAAAACTCGCATCGCTTCTAAAAGGCTCTCAGGAGGCTCTGTCAGTTCTTGCTCTTTTGAAGGAACTTCACTTCCTCGAATGGGACGAATGAGACGGAAATCTTTCTCAAAAAAGGTTTTGCCACCTGTATAAGCTGGGCCTGGTGTAAGAAGCGCAACAAAGTTTGGAGAAAGCATATCCATAATGTTAATAAGCAAAGGAGCTTGCGGAGTTGCGGTGTACTGTAAAAAGGTATGGTGCGGGAGCAGTTCCCGAATTTGTAGGATGCGGTGGTAGGTAGCGCTCTCTTTGCCTTTATTTACGAGATTATTTAAACTTGCTTGGTCAGCCTCATCATCAATAATAAGTGTTGGTACTCCAGCAAGAGGCAGGTCAAAGAGCAATTTAATCAGATGGTTCAGATGTGTACGGTTCTTCATCACCGTGATTAACACTGTTTGTTTCAAAGCACCAGGGAATGTAGTATTCCTTTGGAGTACTGTTTCAATTTGCTGTCTTGTATCTGATCGAGCCTTCGGGTTAGGTAAGTATTGCCATGTGCGAACACTACGTGACTTCAGACACAGGTCTTCATCAAGCCTATCATTTGATTGTTTGAAGAGATTATTCGTAATACCTGTAATCACAATGATCAATCGATATCCATTATCTCGTGCTAAAGCGGCAACAGTTGTAAATGAGGTGGTTTTACCGCTTTGTATGTATCCTATGACAAGACCAGTTTCTGTTCCACTTGCTTGGGTAGGTGATACGCATTGCGCTAATACTGCTACTGCTTCATGTTTTACTGTCTCCCTGTCATTTTCTGTAAACTTGAGATGGTCGAGAAGTTGTAATGTTTCCTCTCCGACAGATGGTGTCCAACCTGCCATCTGATCTTGCTCTCGTAAGATTATTTCAACAGTTTCAGAACTAACAGTGACATTGCTGTCTATAGTCATGTGGACCTCTCCTTTCAGTAGGAAAAAACAGGTATGATGTTCACGGCTTTGACAATGCAGTTCTTAGCAGTTCATTGATGTTTCGTCGAATCGCTCCTGCCTGTCTTACACCGCTATTTCTGGCAGTAATCTCTGCCAACACAATTGCTACAGCAACTCGGAGCAACGGTTCTATCTGTGAGGACTCAGCTCCTCCAAATCTCTCCATAAATGGATGAGCTAATGCGAGGCGAATTCCTACTTGCCTGACATTGCTTTCAATTGCAGCGTCTTTCGTGACCAATTGTTCGCAAAGGTCAACCCAATCTCCGATGGATGGATCATCTGACAATTCCAATATAATTTGCCAAGGCTCCCCATCGAGTTCAACATCGATCACTCGCCGTGACAGCGTTGTGGTAGGTGGGAGCGTGGGTGGTGGATCGCCGCTCTCACGTGGCATATCAAGTTGCTCTTGAAGCACTTGGGAAACTTCTTGCTTAATAACTTCTGCTGTGTGCTCTGTAGCAACTTCAGCTCCTGATTTGAGTTCTTTTGATTTAAGACGGACACGATATTCCGAAGCTTGAGAAAGTAAGGGGAGGGAACGATCATTGAGATCATCTTTTAAGAACTCAAGGAATGTTTCCTCTTGCTCATCCCATTTAAAACCGTCCTTCGTATGACTGACCTCAAAGCCTGTAAGGTGTAACTCACCGAAGAGGCGCTGATAGATAAAGCTATTCGGTTGCCCAAAGATCGATTCTGGTCGGTAACTCTCATCAGCACTTCCTTGAATGAGGCGATCCCGCCGAAAGAGGGCAAAGCCAGCACTAGATGTGCTCGCAGTCTCACGAATTGCTGCGAAACCTTGGACACTGAGTCCCAGCCCGAAGTCAAAGTTTATTTCCTTGCGCCATAGTCTCGGTTCTTCTGAAGGTGTTTTGTAAAAAGGCGCATAGAGGACTTTGGGTTCTTGATAAGATAATAATTCGCCGTCAAAATAGAGTTTCAATGTACCTTTTCGGATGAACTCTCTATAAATGCTTGCAAGGTGCTCCTTGATTTTGCTAATGGTACGTCCCTGTGGGGGCTTGTGGAGGTTGAAGAGCACAATCTCTGTAAAGTGAGTGTTTGCATGTGCTGATATAGATTTGACCCATAGCTCTTCTACGTCACCCCTGACGATTGCTTCGATGTTAAAAGAAACTATTCGCTCTACTGTTTCTCCAAGCGCTTTCGTACGCACTGTCCAGTTTTGTGCGAACCAGCAAGCTGCACTCTTCATGCCCATACCGAATTCAGACAAGCCGCTTCGATCAAGCGGTACTGCTGCTGGCTGGAACGCTCGTATATAGTCGTTCACGTGGATTCCGGCTGCATTATCCCGAATAATGATACGCTTGTCTCCAGTCAGGTTTAGTTCAATGCTTACTTTTAATTTCGTGTCTGGCCCTTCTATACGCTCAAGCTCTTCACGATAATCAAGGAAGCTCTGTAAAGAGTTATCGACGAATTCAGCCATGGCAAACCAAGGCTTGTAATTAAGGTGACTCAAAACAGAGAGAATGCTTACCCCTGGTCGTATATTAACGCTCTCGATGTCGGTTGCAGGCCTCATTGCACCCCCAGACTGAACTTAGTGCTCGTTGAAGTGGCAGGCACTGAATCGCCATTTGAAAAAAGCCTTTTGGCAACCATTTCGACAAGATCTACATTAACTGCATTCCCTAAAGCACTAAAAGCCTGTTCTGATGAAGTAGGCAGGTGTTTTAGTTCATGCATACTCTGTAGAACTGCGCACTCTCGCGGAGTCATATAACGCTTTTCCCACGCAATAATTGGTACTTGGGTATCTGTTTGCGCAATAAGAGATGGTGAGGTTGTTGGTCTCTTTACCCGAACACCGGAAGCTCGTATTTGAAGAACGAACTTCCATATATTACGTTCTTCACCTTTGCAATTCCATTCAAGCTTTTGCCGACTGGATGGGAATTCCAAAATTTTTGGCATCCACTCATCAATCCAATGTCGATGGGTGCGATAGAAGTCACGGTTTTGCTGAATAAATCGTATTTTCCACTTTGGAAACTGATCTTGAGGTGTCCTTGCATGAGATGGTAACGCTTGCATAAGTTGATCTTCAGGAAGATCGAGCAAAGAACGGCCATGACTCCCTTTATAGCTGCGTAGCTTATCCAGCCCGAGTGCAAAGGGAGTTGTATCCTCAAATGGATATGTTGCCCCAAACTCCATAGACCAGATTGGGAATGAGGGTAGTTCCACATCTTTTGGAAAGCGATCAAGAAACTCTTGCCACACTTCAAGACAATGTAATAATTGAGGTGACAACCATCGGGGTACGACCCCATTAACTGGTGAAAAAGTCAGGAGGGCTTGAAAAAACTATGCATCCATTGGTTTTCTGTGAATATGCAAACATCAACAGAGCCAATGAATGCGTCGAAACAATTTTGCCCGAATATGGCGTGTTCTGCAAGAGGCCAACTGGGAGCGGGCAATATCAGTATTCATGGTCGCAAACGACCACGTTACAAGTGTCACACGTGCGGACAGACCTTTAGCGCAAGACGAGGTACAGCCTTAGAAGGACTACGCACAGCGGAAGAAGTGGTCATGAAAGTAATGATCTTACTTTCCTATGGATGTCCTCTCCAGGCAATTGTTCATGCGTTTGGGTTGGATGAACGCACGATAGCAGACTGGCAGAAACGAGCGGGAAAGCACTGCCAGCAGGTACATGAAGCAGTGGTGCAAAACGGGAATGTGGATACACATCACGTACAAGCCGATGAAATTCGAGCCAAGGGACGGAAAATGATTGCCTGGATGGGGTTGGCCATTGACGTTTCGACGCGCTTATGGCTGGCAGGAGTGGTCAGTGTTCAGAGAGACAAGGCCTTGGCAGATTGTTTGCTCCAACGGGTTCGTGCCTGCTGTCGGGCCATCCAAGCTCTTTTGATCTGTACAGATGGGTGGAATGCGTATCCAAAGAGCATCAGGCGTGCATTTCGCGAAAAGGTGAAAAAGACAGCAGGGAGGGGAAGAGCCTGTTTAGAGGTGTGGCCGGACCTGTGTATCGCGACCGTGATCAAACGCACCGAGAAGAAACGGGTGGTGGAGGTGACACGCAAGTTAATGTGGGGCACGCTTGAGAAAGCACAGACCCTACTGAACATGACCGTAGGATGCAAGGAGTTCAATACGTCCTTGATAGAACGCTTCAATGGCACCATGCGTGAACGTCTGGCTTCTCTCACGCGCAAATGTCGGCATGCAGCTCATCGCCTTGATACGTTAGAAACAGGAATGTACTTGATTGGATGCACCTACAATTTCTGCTTTCCGCATCACGAATTGAGCAAAACAACGCATTTTGGATTCGCGTGTACACCTGCAATGGCTGCAGGATTGACTGATCATATTTGGACGGTTCAGGAGGTATTCATCTATAAGATCGCTCCTGCACCTTGGGTCGAACCAAAACGATCTCGGAAAAAAGCGATTGTTGATCCGGCAATGCCCAAACGACCGCGAGGTCGCCCTCGTAAGGTCGCTTGAGCACGTTCACCAGTTAGTGGGGTTCTACCCCATCGGGCATCAGGTGGATTATGTTCAAGGGCTAGTACAATTGATAAGGATGCATGAAGTGTTTCATCAGGCCAAGTGAAGTTCTGTAACCCTGATCGACTGCCAACAATAAACATTCGGTCTCGGATTTGTGGAATACCAAAGCGGTGAGGAGAAAGGCGCTTATCGAGAATATCGTATCCAGCAGCAATAAGTTCTGACTTCATTTTGCCCCAGGTGCGTCCACCATCATGCTTCTCAAGGTTTGGTACATTTTCAAGCATCAAGTAATTGGGTTTGTGATAGTCAATGATTTGCATCACATATCCAAATAAGTCTCCCCACTTGGGATGAGCCAGGCCCTGCTGCCCTCCTGCCTTAGAAAAAGGCTGACAGGGAAAACCGGCACAAAGTACGTCATGGCTTGGTACATCAACGTCTGGAACAGTTCGAATATCACCTCTTGGTGTTATTCCGAAGTTCGCTTGGTAGAGTTGCTGCAAACCCTTGTCAATTTCACTTGCAAATACGCAGATATGACCGAGGCGTCTTAATGCTAGATTAAATCCTCCTAACCCAGCAAATAGATCAACAAACCTCACGGGTGATTACCCCTCTCTAACATGAGTTTTAGGTGCTTGTAGAGATGATACTCTCAGGTATGTATAAAGTCAACAATTTTTCTTTTTTACAACTATATGATATGCATTTACTTTAGGGAGATGTTACCCAAGAAGTAGTTGTCTGGCACTCGATAAAATGAGCTATAGAAGAAAGATAAGAATTCAAGGACAAAGATATCGGGAGAGATGGAGAAGATAGTGTACTGCCCCCATTAGATTGGACACAAATTCCGCCGTTGTTAGTGAATGTCAGACTGATGGGCCTGCTGCTGTTGCTTCCATTGGCTTTCAAACTCGGCGGGAGTGAGATAGCCCAAGGCAGAATGGATACGCTTGTGCATGTAGACCTCGTCGAGAAAGCGCCCAAGCTGTTGCATAGCATCAGTATAATTCACGTACTCAGATAAGTCTACCTCCTCTTCTTTCATCGTGCGCATCAGTCGCTCCGCGTACCCATTTTGCCAGGCCGCTCCGACCTCGGCCATGCTGATCTGCACTCCAGCATCTCGCAAACGGGTCGTATACGCGATGGCCGCATACTGAACGCCTTGATCCGAGTGATGAATCTCTGGCGTGTGGTCGACCAGCGCTTGTTCCAAGGCTCGTAAGGTCAAGCTTTGATCGAGACTGCGTCCCAGATGCCAGCCACGAATGCACCGCGTAAAGACATCCATCAGCACCGCCAGGTACACACATGCTTCCAGAAGCCGAATGTACGTGATGTCTGACACCCAGACCTGATCAGGCCGCACAATCTCCAGTTGTGCCACTCGATTCGGATAACGAGGAAAGGAATGGGAACTGTCAGTGGTGGTGATGCGCCGTTTGGGTTTCCGATGGGCCTGGAGCCCCCGTTCTCGCATGATGCGTTCCACCCGTTTATGATTGACGCTCCATCCTTGCCGTTGCAATTGCTTGGTGATGCGCCGATAGCCATAGCGTGGCCACTCGCCAGCCACGGCTGCAATGGCCTGCTCATCAGCGGCCGTCGTGTGATGATACTAGGTACTGCGGGCGCAATCCAAGACTCGGATACTGACCTGCCAACATCTCCATCACCGGTCGTTTCTGCTCGACTGCGAGTTCAAGAGCGTCGAGGCTTTTTTGCAATGTCCAGTTGCATGGTGAGCGGACCCACCGTTCGCTCTAACTCAGCAATGCGCTCCTGCTCTTGGCTGTGTAGCTCGTCCTGCTCAAACACGTAGGAAGCCCGTTCCAGAAAGTCGGTTTTCCATCGGGCAAGTACTTGTGGATTGAGTTGATGCTGTTGGCACAATTCGGCAGCACTCTTCCTTCCGCTCAGTACATCGAGGACCACCTGTGCCTTAAACTCGGCTGTAAATCGTCGTCGTTGTGTCATGATATACCCACTTCTTGGTCGTAGTATACACTCTGGTTTTCACTTCACCAGGTGTCCGATCCTGTGGGGGCACTACACATAGGAGTCCATTGTGTCCATAGAAAAATGATGAATTCGAAAGTAACTATCACTTGTATTGCATATTAAATCTGCTTGCTCGCTTTTAAATGTACATATCTAACGGAAAGAACGCTATGCATACGTTCATCCTAACATGATAGTACTGATAGTTCAGATATGACTGAATAATGAGAAGATTTTCCTATCCAGCAGGATAACAACGAGCACAGAAGGTA
>WNFJ01074472.1_pt1 | contig 10866 bp, 10 predicted proteins | sample 5400461 | NCBI WGS metagenome assembly WNFJ01 (sample SAMN13153349, study PRJNA577476) | soil metagenome | isolation source: 115 cm saprolite on Douglas fir-dominated hillslope | place: USA:California | collected 2013-09-17
CCTTGATGCCGAGTGGATTAATGATGTCGTCAGGCTCGTCGACGAAGATAACCTTGATGTCGTGCACGTCGGCGTTCACCGGGACATGATATTCGGCGATGTTTGGATTCATGATGCGCCCCAAATTGTGATCGACCAGCGTCTCCTCGTGCAGCGCCATTCCGATGCCCCACACCACGCCGCCCATGATCTGGCTGGTCGCGGTCTTGGTGTTCAGGATGCGGCCGGCCGCAACCGCGTTGACGACGCGGGTGACGCGGATGACGCCGAGCTGCTCGTCCACCTTGACTTCGGCGAAGACCGCCGAATGCGTGTTGTGCACGTGTGAGCCGTCATCGGGGAAGCTCGTGGATTTCTCCTGCTCGATGCGATCCACCGCGCCGTGCCGCATGGCATCCACAATCGATACCGCACGCGAGGCATCCCGCTTGCTCACAAGCTTGCCGTCCGCAAGCGCGACCTCGCCGGGCGCGGCGTCCGCGAGCGGCGAATTCGGCATTCGCTTGGCCAGACGCAAGAGTTCCTTGCGGACCGCGTCGGCCGTCGTCGCGATTCCATTCGACACCGAGGCCGCCATCCACGATCCGCCTTCGACCGGCGATTGCGGCAGCGTGGAGTCGCCAAGCTTGATGGTGATGCCGTCGAGCGGCAGCCCGAGCATGGCGGCGGCGACCTGCGTCATGATCGTGTAGGTGCCGGTGCCGATGTCGGAGGTCGCGCAGGAAACCTCCGCATGGCCATTGGCGGAGAGCACGATGCGCACCGCGATCGGCATCTGCATGGCATCCCAGACGCCGGTCGCCATGCCGAAGCCCACCCACTCGCTGCCGTCACGCATCGAGCGCGGCTCGGGGCTGCGCTTGTCCCAACCGAACGCGTCCGCGCCCTGGCGGTAGCACTCGCGCAGGCTCTTGCTGCCGTACGGCCGGTCGGCGTTCTGGTCGCGATCCGAATAACACCGCAAACGCAGCTCGAGCGGATCGAGCTCGAGCGCGACCGCAAGCTCGTCCATCGCGCATTCGAGCGCATAGACCCCCGTCGCGGCGCCTGGACAGCGCATGCTGCATGATGTAGCAAGATCCAGCCGAGCGAGCTTGTGCGTGTACTTCGCGTTCGCACACTTGTAGAGCAAGCCCGACCAGCCGGCCTCTTGCCGATAGAAGTTCTCGTACTGCGACGTCACCGTGATCGCTTCGTGCGTGATTGCGTCCAGCGTTCCAGAGGCTTTTGCGCCCAGCGCGATCCGCTGGATCATGGGGGGCCGGTAGCCGAGCTCATACATCTGCCGGCGGGTCAGCACGAGACGGACCGAGCGCTGGAGTGCGCGCGCCGCAAGCACAGCCAGCGCTACCTGATATTGCGGGCGCAGCCCTGAGCCGAACCCGCCGCCCATAAAGGGCGACATGACGCGCACATCGTCCGGCTTTATGTCGAACACGCCGCAGAGGTAGCGCTGCACGTTTTGCACGCCCTGCGTCTTGTCGTAGACCGTAAGCTTTCCATTGCCATCCCACATCGCCGTCGAGGCATACAGTTCCATCGGGTTGTGATGCTCGATCGGGACATAATATTCGCCCTCGTGGCGTACATGGGCGGTAGCGAGGGCCCGCTCGGCCGCGCCGCGCGGTTTTGGAGGCGCGAACATGTTCAAGCCAGGCTTGGCGGAGGCGATGGCTTTGTCGCGCTGGGCGTAAACGTTCGTGACGTGCGCTTCTTCGTCATATTCCACCCGCACCAGTGACGCCGCGAAACGAGCGATCTCCCACTCCTCGGCGACGACCAGCGCAATCGGTTGGCCGTTGAATCGGATCCCGTCGTCGTAAAGCGGCCGGAACGGCGAACCCTCCGGAGCAACGTCGTCCTTGTAGGCGGCATCGGTGCTCGCCATGCGCGGCCGGTTTTCGTGCGTAAGTACATCGATCACGCCATCGACGCGTAACGCCTCGCTCACGTCGATGCCCACGATTCGGCCCTTGGCGATGCTGGATGTGACGACGCTGCCGTAAGCGAGGCCATTTGTGTTGAATTCGCTGGAGTATTTCGCTGCGCCAGTGACCTTCGCACGGCCGTCGACGCGGGATACTTGGGTGCCGATGTAGGACGTCACCGGTTTGCTCGCTTGATCGCCTGGTTGCCCTGCGATTGCGGCCTGCTGCGCGTCGGCGTGGGCATATCCCCGAGACCCGAGCGCCCCCAACGCAGCCGCCCATTGCACGACGTTACGGCGGCTGATGTCGCTTACCATTGTCCTTCTCTCTGGCCCTGAAGAGACCGAGCTCTCGACTTCGTGGCGACGTGGAATGCTGAGATGCCACTAGCTTGCTCACAGGATCTTTTTGTTGGACTGCGATTGCGGAGTGCCCTGCGCGGCCTGCATCAGTGCGCGAACAATGCCGCGGCGCGCCAGTTCGATCTTGAAGGAATTGTGCTCGTATCCCTTAGCGCCACGAAGCGGCACGTCCGCCGCGTCTGTGAAAGTGGCTAGATTGGCGGCCTGTCCGCGCAGCATTGCTTCGGTCGCCGTATCACGCCACGGCTTGTGCGCAACGCCGCCGAGCGCCAAACGGGCCTCCTTGATCGTGGCTCCTTCGAGCTCGAGCGCGGCCGCGATCGAGACGAGGGCGAACGCATAGGAGAGGCGATCGCGAATTTTCAGGTAGGTGTAATTTGACGCAAAGCCCTGCGCCGGAAGCTCGATCGCCGTGACGATCTCGTCCCGATGCAGGTTCGTGTCGAGCTGCGGCGTGTTTCCAGGCAGCCGATGGAACTCCGAAAACGCAATCGTACGTTCGCCCGCTGGCCCCGTCACATGGACCTTGGCGTCGAGCGCAGCCAGCGCCACGCACATGTCCGACGGGTGAGTGGCAATGCAGGCCTCGCTCGCGCCGAGGATCGCATGGATTCGGTTGAGGCCGTTGGTGGCTGAGCAGCCGCTGCCGGGCTCGCGTTTGTTGCAGGGCGTCGTGATGTCGTAGAAGTAGTAGCAGCGGGTCCGCTGCAGGAGATTGCCGCCGGTCGACGCCATGTTGCGTAGCTGCTGCGACGCGCCCGCCAGGATCGCGCTCGCGAGCATCGGATAGCGTTGCTCGATCAGCGGATGATAGGCAAGGTCGGAATTCGGCACGAGCGCGCCGATCCGCAATCCCCCGTCGGCAGTCTCCTCGATGGCGTTGAGCGGCAACCGCGAAATGTCGATCAGCCGCGAAGGGCGTTCGACATCTTCCTTCATGAGATCGATCAGGTTCGTGCCGCCCGCGATGAATCTCGCCGTCGGATCGGCGGCAATCTGGTGCAACGCATCGGCGACATCGTTGGCCCGCGCGTACTGGAAATTGATCACGATTCCATCACCTGTTGGATCGCCGCAACGATGTTGGGATACGCACCGCAGCGGCAGATGTTGCCGCTCATGAGCTCGCGAATCTCGTCAGCGCTCTTCGCCTTGCCCTCGGCGATCAGGCCCGCGGCTGAGCAGATCTGTCCCGGCGTGCAATAGCCGCACTGGAACGCGTCGTGGTCGATGAAGGCCTGCTGCAGCGGATGCAGCACGCCGTCCACCGGCAAGCCCTCGATGGTGGTCACCTTGGCGCCGTCCATCATCACGGCGAACGTCAGGCAGGAATTGATCCGCCGCCCATCCACCAGCACGGTACACGCGCCGCATTGGCCGTGATCGCAGCCCTTCTTGGTGCCGGTCAGGTCAAGGTGGTCGCGCAGAGCGTCGAGTAGAGTCGTCCACGGCGCGACCTTGAGCTGCGTCTCAACGCCGTTGACGCTCAGCGCCACTAGAATCTTGTCCGGCACGCCCATCCCTGTGCCTTCCGGCAAGCGGGAGACGGCAGGGTGGGGGGCAGCCCGCGGGGTGCTCGTTCGGGGCATTAGCATCTCCGCATGTCTCGATGAAATCCAACGCACCAACTGTGGCGCCGTTCCGTCGATAGGTCGCGTTACCTCAAGCCCTGAGCGCGGGACTGGTGCTTCCATCGAAATAGTCGCTGGCCCCAGCGTGGGAGGTCCTTGTGCGCGGTCAACACCAGCCCTTCCGCTGGAATCGCTGCTGCGACTGAATGCGGGTTAGCTCGGCGTGCGTGCGCTATGTTGTAAGCACGCCGATCAATGAAGCGCCAATGAATGCGCCAGCATAGATGTTGACCCTGCGTCGGCAGCGTTCCTTACTCAGCACGTCAACCGCGTTCTTAAGGTACCTGTACATCTTTACGTCAAGCATCCCGAATCCAACCGACACGATGACTGCGGCGGCGATTGCGCAGAACCAAGCCATGCCGACGCCAGAGGATGCAGGCCAGAAGCGGTATACTACCAAAATGCAGGGCACATGACAGAGGTAGAGCGCGTAACTCGAATCGCCCAACCTGGGCAGGCCGAGCATGGCATGCGGCGGCACCTTAATTCGTAACACATCGAGGACAAGCAAAGTCGCAACAGCCCCAGCAACCCAACGCGCAATCATGGGATTCGCGGGCACCGCCACCATTAGAATGCACAAAGCGAGGAGTCCCGTGCCAACCGGGATGCGTATCTTGCTGGCGATCCATGGAGTGAGCATGCCGCCGGCGAACGCAGCATTAGCGGGTGACAGCCAAATTGAGTAGAACGAACAAAAGACGTTGTCGCTCCACCCAATGAAGAGTGGTGCGGCGCCGATTGCTGCAATCCAGATCAGCGCAATCCCGCTTAAGTAGCGATGCCACCCGATCAGTGCGATTAAAAACAGCCCAACGTAGTATGTGCACTCAAAGACAAGGGTCCATTCGACACCCAAGTAGTATGTACGTTCCCCGGTCGGGACGAGCATCAGCGAAAACACATCCGGCCCAAGCTTCCGCATGCCTCGGTATGCAATGATGGGGGAAGCGGCAAGCAGGTAGGTTGGATAGATCCTCACGATCCGATGTGCGAGGAATCGCCACGGGTCGGTTCGCTGGATGAGATCCGCCATGAGCAGGCCGGAAATCGCAAAAAAGACAGCGACGCCGATGAGACCGAAGCGGCCATCGAAAGCCGCCGCCCAGGCGGAATCGCCGAAATGGAGGCCAGAATGGACTGACGCGTGAAAAAGTGCGACGGATAGGGCGGCTAGACCGCGCAGACATTGAATCGAGAGATTCTTGTGAGTAATTGCGCGGAGTTGAATCGGGTCGGTCTTGGCCATCTACATTGATCATCGTGAGGAAGGCGTCTGATTGTCCCTCAGAAGACGTTCGACATCGGTGATCAAAGCGACGTTCAATGCGAATATTGTGGATGTATTGCAATCTGGACACTCAGGCTGAGACTTTGCCCCCCCGCATAGGGCAATGGCCCCTCTTTCGGGGGGCCGGTTCTTGATCAGCCGATCGCCTCATGGGCGTTTCGGCGGCCAGCAGCGGCACGCGGCCTTTCCTTCGATCTTCGACGGGCTCGCCCGCGAGCATTCGCGCAAGCCGGATGAGTTCTACCGGATCGTACTCGAGAAGACGCCCGACATAGATCGATGCGACTTGTTCTCACGTGAGACGCGGCCGGGGTTCGATGCTTGGGGGGGATGAGGCAGGCAAATTCGATCGCCCGGCCGATGTCGCCTGAAGGCCATATGAATTCAGCTCGTAGACAGCGGTCGATCCAGTGGGGCGGCCAGTTCCTAGTGGCGGCAGAATTGGAGCGCCACGGATACGATGTCTCCTTCACGATGGGAAACCATACGCCTGTTGCTGACCTTATGGTCGGCCATTCCCAAACTGGCATCCAGTTTTGGGTCGACGTAAAAGCGCAGCGACCCGAAACTTCTTGGTGGGGAAAGCCCAAAGAGCAGCGCCTAAACCTCTTTTATGTGCTGGTCCGTGTAGGCCCAACGCGCGCTGATGACAGATTTTTTATTCTCAGCCAGCAGGAGTTTAACGACCTGGTCAAAGCTTACTGCGACGCACATCCCAACAACGGGCTCAACGGATTCGGTTGGAAAGATGCTCTTCCCTTTGAGGGCAGTTGGACCAAACTGCCGAGTTGGTAACCTGTGCAGGGCCGATCAGGTCAAGTCGACGCTACACGCTTTTATTTTTCTAACCTCCTTCGGCGTCTCATTGGGGTAAACCCTTGCGAGACGCTCACGTGAGACACAAAACACGTCTCAACAGGGTTGGGTTGCGGTAAATGAGACGCAGTTCAGGTGAGGTGATCCTAATGAGACACTTATGCGGTGCCGAGCCAATTAGCTTGCTGCAAAGGCACGTGGAACTTGCTGCAAAGGCGAGTGGAAAAAGCGGACGGCCAAGATGCAACGGTGAGGTCGGCGTCTCGAGTCGGAGCGGACCTGCAAGGAACCAAAAGAGCCGATGCTCGTTCTGACGCCTGAGCCGTACTGAGCCGTGTTGAGTTCAGTGCGATCTGGTGCGAGCAAAGGAAGAACACCGTGGCAGCCACACGCCGCGAAGCCATGGCAGGTGGAGTTCTGTTCGCTTCCGCCGGTTTGGCGAGGCTCGCACAGGCCCAGATTGTTTTGCTCCCGCCGGAATGGAAGCAGGCACTGCCATCGGCACCGGTTGCGGGCACAAAGATCACCCAAGAATATGCGGAGCTTGTCGGCCGGGATGCTTATTTCTGGGCTTGGCCGTTGGTCAACGTCTACATTCGTCGACTCGTCTACGAAAAGGTGTCCGACACCACGATTTCGGGATCCGTGCCGGTAACCCCGCTCAATCAGCTAGGTATGCTTTCCGACTATATTGCACCGGAACAGCGTCTCAACCCCTGCCCGAACCAGGGCGTGGTCTATGGTGTGGGTGTACTCGCCCTCGACCTTTCTCCGGTAGTGATTCAAGTGCCGGATTTTGGTGATCGGTTTTGGGTCTACCAGGCCGTCGATCTGCGTACCGACAGTTTTGCCGATCTTGGCAAGATGTACGGTACGACGCCCGGCTTCTATCTGTTTGTCGGCCCGAATTGGAAAGGCGAGGTCCCGAAGGGAATTACCAAGGTTTTTCGCGCTTCGACCAATACCGGATACGTCATGCCGCGTGTTTTTCAAGACGACAGCCCGGAAGACAACAAGGCCGTGCAGAGCGTTACTCGAGAAATCATGATGTACCCGCTGACGGACTACGACGGCAAGGCGAAGACGAAGTGAAATTGATCGTGCCGGAGAGGTTCTTCGACATACTGCCTATGGCGCTTGTCGACGCCGCGCCGATGCCTGGAGAGGAATCACGCTATGCCGAGGTCGGCGCCGTGCTCGCTGCCGCCGAGAAAGATGCGAAGATCAAGGGGGCGCTGACCAGAGCCGCTATCGAGGCCGATACGCGACTCGTGGCTCCACTTCTCGAGTTTCGGAATTTCGGGCTACAACTCACACGCTACTGGAGCACTCAGCGCAACGGCGCCGACTTCGGTACCGATTATTTCACGCGTACCGCCGTGGCGAAGTCCAATATCTTCGTCAACAAGCCGACCGAGGCGCAATATTTTTATCAGGACCTTGACGATAGCGGACAGCGGCTGAACGGCACTAGACGCTATATGATGACGTTCGTGCAAGACCAGACGCCGCCGGTGCGTGGCTTCTGGTCGCTCACGCTCTATAACCAGCACCATTTCTTCGAGCCTAACGAGCTCAAGCGCTACTCCATTGGAACGAAGGCCAGGGCGCTCATGCACAGTCTTGACGGGTCGCTGACCATCTATGTGCAGGCCTACCCTCCGGCTGCGGAGCTGGTCGCTAACTGGCTGCCGGCGCCCAAGAGCAGCGATTTCTCCCTCTGCATTCGCGCCTACTGGCCAAAGGTCGGAATCATCGACGGTTCCTGGACGCCCCCGGCAGTGACCAGGATAAGCTAACGGCGTCTTCGCCGACAGATTTGTCACGCGGCGCCACGACCGTTTGACTCACGCGAGTTTCATTCCAAGAGACTGTGGAAGAAATGAGCAATTGTTCCACAGTTCGATACTTTGGCCGGGCATTTTTCATGGATTCACAAGCGGGCAACGAGGCGGCGCCAACCGTCGTAAATTCCACCGTTGAACGGACACGTGAGTATCTGACGGGCTCCGAGGTCGAAGCGCTGATGGCGGCGGCGCGGAAAAGCAGCCGGTACGGGCAACCGCGATGCCACCATGATCCTGATCGCCTACCGGCATGGCCTGCGGGCGTCCGAGGTGTGCGATCTCCAATGGCACCAGGTCGAGCTTGCCGCGGGCCGGCTCCATGTGCCCCGCAGCAAGCGGGGCACGTCCTCAGTCCATCCTCTTCAGGGCGACGAGCTGCGGGCGTTGCGCCGGCTGCAGCGCGAACAGCGGGCCACCCCTCACGTGTTCGTGTCCGAGCGCGGCGCGCCGATGGCGCCGAAGAGCCTCCATGCCCTGATCCAACGCCTCGGCGAGCGGGCCGGCATGCCCTTCGCAATCCATCCCCACATGCTGCGCCACGGCTGCGGTTATGAGCTTGCCAACAAGGGGCACGATGCCCGGGCGATCCAAGGATGATTAGGGCATAGGTCGATCACATCGACGGCGGCCTATACGGCGCTGGCGCCGAACCGGTTCAAGGATTTCTGGCGGGAGTGAGTCGCTGCTCTGCGGGCTTCTCGCGTCGGCGTGACACTGTGATGCACCAGGTGCGGCGCCCACCCGCACGGCACGCGAGCCGTAACCTCTGGCCACCACAAGCTGGGATTCTGAAGCCTGGACACCGGGCGAGAGTGCCGCACGCTGCAACTCAATGAGAACCGCTGAGTTTGATTCGGAAAGGCTGGGGTGCTCAGAACGAATGGAAGTGAGCATCATGATGCGCAAGATAGCGATTGGTTTGGTCGCCGCGGCGATCGCCACGGCCGTCTCGACGTTGAGTGCGTCGGCCATTCCCGGTGGAGGTAGGGGTGAGTCGGCCATTCCCGACGGAGGTGGGGCCTACGTTGACGTGGTCCGCTTTGGCGGGGGCGGCTTCGGCAGGGGCGGCTTCGGTCGTGGATTTGGCCACCGCGGTTTCGGGTTCCACCGCGGCTTAGGGTTCCGCGGCCGTGAATTTGGTCACCGCCGCTTCGGGTTCGGACGTGAATTTGGCCGTGGCCGCTTCGGGTTCCATGGCCGTCGGTTCTAACTGAGCGACGAACACGATAAGCGATGGCCAGCCAACCGCTCTCCGACGCGCGGTGCCGGGGAGCCGTTTGGCGCTGCCGCCAAGGCCAAGTTGCTTGGCACCTTTCCCTTGCGGCGCGGGCTTCCTTAAGCGGCGATGGCTTCCGTGAGATCAGATCGGAGTGCCTTTGCCTCGACGGGAAGCTCTTACGTCTCTGGATCATGAAAGAGCGAAGCACCTGGGGTCGGTTGCTAGGCTCGCCTTCAAACGTGCTGCTCTACCCATTGACCGACTAGGTTCTCGGTTCCCATTCGCATTTTTGCCCGCACCACGCTGACCGGGTCGGCGATTTCGTAGAGCAGGATGCCCTTCCGGCCGCGGCCTAGTATGATCCCGTATTGAGGGAATTTGCGCGCTATGGATTGTATCGCTCGAGTGCAGACTTTAATTTGCGAACGTGAAGGCGTCCAACCCCATTTGTGCGGGCGCGGCCTGAAACACTCGTGCGCAAGCGTCCATGCGGTTACATGAACCGATGACTCGTCGTCTTTCAGGCTGACGCAAGACCGCTGAACTCCGCCGGCTGCGATGGCCGCTTCGACGACTTTGCGGTATTTCTTGGTTCGGTTGATCGCCATCTGTTTCGATGACGCAATACTGGCAAGGATAGCGCGCTCGATGCGCCCGAGACCTCTGCACATGTGTCCGGAATCGCTCTCTTTAGCGACGGCCCCCGGTCCCGTTACCCAAATCCCTCAGCACGGGACCGGACATCCGTCGAAATAGTCGCTGGAGGTTTTGTTGTCGGTCGGCTTCACGACGCGTTCGACAAAGAATTGTCCGCTGGGTTGGCCTCGGACGGACGTTTAGCCAACGAGCGCAAAATCCTGGCCCATCCCATGGACAATCCGTGAAAACGGGATCATCGCTGGCAGCGATGCGGCGTCTGTTCGGAGGGATATCCGATGAGTGCCTTACATTCGGAGTTGCCGCGAAAACGTCACCTCAGCCCGGAGTGGCTTCAAGTACTTCAATTGCTGGCCAGTAGTCCTCGCGGCGCCACCGAAGAAGTGCTTGTGCTCGGCCATGGCTTCTCTCGCGACATGCTAGCAATGCTTGTGCTAGCCGGGCTCGCAACGGTGGTGACCAAAACGCTGAGAGCGGGCGGCCCGACGATCAAGATCGAGCGCGTCAGCATCACGGACGCCGGCCGGAGGGCAGATCGAGCGCGTCAGCATCACGGACGCCGGCCGGAGGGCGCTCGACGATTGATCGAGTATCGCGACAACTCCTAGATTCGGTCGGCGGCTCGCTGCCAAGCCTAGCTCGCGATAGGATTACGCATAGTCGCAGGAATAATTCATGACGTGTTTTGGCAATTTTATTATATCTCATTGTGATTACGCTGATTTTTACATCATTTATTTGCAAGGAAAACGGACTGCGCTTCCCCGCCTATCGGGCGCTCATCTTCCGCAACACGTCATCCATGAAGCTGGCTAATACCACACGCACCACGTCCGTTGGCACGCTCGCCGTTGCAGCGGTTAGGTGACGGTTCGTCCAAGTCCTTACGGCCCGTCGCGGACCTGTAACTGGTCTGACCGCACGCTGTCGCGGATCAGGACATAAGGTTTGCTTGTAGTGTCCCGACGTTAGCGCGCCGATTCATCCAGCGGAGACCGACCAATCGCATTAGCGCTTTTGCGTCGAGCACGATCTTCTGAACGCTTGCCATAGGAGAGAGCTTCTGGCGCAATTGGTCAATTCCAGAATCGTTTCGTGCAGGCGAAAGTCCA
>WNFJ01158038.1_pt2 | contig 10866 bp, 8 predicted proteins | sample 5400461 | NCBI WGS metagenome assembly WNFJ01 (sample SAMN13153349, study PRJNA577476) | soil metagenome | isolation source: 115 cm saprolite on Douglas fir-dominated hillslope | place: USA:California | collected 2013-09-17
GAACTGAGAGTTCGGGTATGCCTGCGCGAGCAGGATCGTCGAGGCTCCGAGCCCGCAGCCGATATCCGCCACTTTGGCGCCGTTCTGCAGCTTCTCGTGCACGCCTTCTAGCGCCGGGATCCAGGACGGCACGAGGTTGGCAATGTAGCCGGGCCGGAAGAACTGCTCACAGCCGACGAAAACGTCGCCATCGTGCTGGTGCCAGCCCATGCCAGCGCCGGTGCGGAAGGCTTCGGTGATCCGCGGTTCGGCCCGCAGCGCGCCCAGGGCCAGCACGAAGGCGCCCGGTGCGTAAATGCCGCCGTCTGGGTTGGCCAGCGCGAACGCCTGCTCTTCGGTCATCGAGTAGGTGTCGGACGCCGAGTCGAATTCGACGTAACCGCCTGCTGCCTGGCCGCGCAGCCACTCGGCCACGTAGCGCGGGTCTGTGTGGGTTCGTGCCGCGAGCTGCTCGCCAGTCGCCGCTTCATCCGCGAGTGCCTTGTAGAGTCCGAGCCGGTGCCCGATGACCACGCCTCCCGCAGTCACGGTCGCGCCCAGGTCGCCGACGAATCGGTGGATGAAATCCATGAGCTTGTCTTGGTCGATGGCCATTTGTGACCTCCTAGTCGATGTCCGTCCTGATCCGGCAAGCGTCCGTCCGGCCGTTGCAGTGGCATTGCAATCGGGCTGCAATCCCGGCGCGTACAAAGGGAGGCGAGCGGGGTTACTGTGCCCAGGGAGGCCATGTCATGCGAGCTAGAGATCCCGATACCGCTGGCTTCGTCGAGCGGGATGGCATCAAGGTTGGCTACGAGGTCTTCGGCGAGGGCGAGCCCGCCATCGTTTTCACGCCGACCGACGGGATCGTGAACTCCCGGTCCTGGAAGGCTCAGGTCCCGTACCTGGCCAGGCGATCAAAGGTTGTCACGATCGATCCGCGCGGCAACGGGCGCTCTGACCGCCCGCGGAACTCGGCCGCCTACGCCGATACCGAGTTTGTCGCCGACACCATCGCGGTGATGGACGCTGAGGGCATCGACAAGGCCGTACTGGTCGGGCTCTGCAGCAGCGGCTGGCGCGCATTGCTCACCGCCGCATCGCATCCGGCCCGCGTGCTCGGCGTGATCGACATTGCCGGCTGGGCGCCTTATCTCACGCCGCCGCATCCCGAGCGGGTCGTGTACAACTTCGACGAGGTGTACGACACCGACGAGGGATGGGCGAAGGACACCCGAGACTACTGGCTGCGTGATTTCCGGGGCTACGCCGAGTTCTTCTTCGGCCAACTGCTGGCCGAGCCGCATTCGACCAAGCAGCACGAGGACTGTGTCGGCTGGGCGATGGAGATTGGCGCGGAGACGATGATCGTGCACGATGAGGGGCCGATCTCATCATCGAGCCGGGAAGAGACCGAGGCCATCCTGGCGAAGGTGTCGTGCCCGGTGCTCGCCATCCATGGCAGGGCGGATCGCTGCCAGCCGTGGGCCCGCGGCGAGCGGATCGCCGAGGTCACGGGCGGCCAGTTCATGCTGCTGGAGGGAGCTGGGCACCTGCCGCAAGCCCGCGAGCCTGTCGTCGTCAACCATGCGATCAGGGACTTTGTGGCTCATTTCCGTCCGGTGCCGCCGGCCCGGCCGATGTGGACCCGGCCGCTGAACCGGCCGAAGCGGGTTCTCTATGTGTCGTCACCGATCGGCCTCGGCCATGCGCGTCGTGACCTGGCCATCGCCGATGAACTGCGGAAGCAGAGACCAGGTATCGAGGTGCACTGGCTCGCCCAGCATCCTGTCACCGAGTTGCTGCAGCGGCGCTCGGAGTTGATCCACCCGGCTTCGGCGTTCCTGGCCAGCGAGTCGGGTCACTTTGAGAGCGAGGCGGCCGAGCACGACCTGCACGCGTTCCAGGCCGTTCGCACCATGGACGAGGTACTGGTCAACAATTTCATGGTGTTCGCCGACCTCGTCGAGGACGAGCACTTCGATCTATGGGTCGGTGACGAGGCCTGGGACATCGACTACTTCCTGCACGAGAATCCCGAACTGAAACGCTCGCCCTACGCCTGGATGACCGACTTCGTCGGCTGGCTGCCGATGCCGGACGGCGGCGACCGGGAGCGGGCGCTTACCGCCGACTACAACGCCGAGATGATCGAGCAGATCGCCCGCTTCCCGAGCTTGCGCGACCGGGCAGTATTCGTCGGTAACGCGGCGGACGTCGTACCCCTTGACTTCGGCGACGGCCTGCCACCGATCCGTGACTGGGTCGAGCAGCACTACCAGTTCTCCGGCTACATCTCCGGGTTTGACCCGGCCGGCTACGCAGACTCGGCCGCGATCCGGGCCGAGCTTGGCTACGGCCCAGATGAGAAGGTGTGCGTGGTGACGGTGGGCGGCTCGGGCGTGGGCATCAACCTGCTGCGCCGCGTGGCTGCCTCGTTCCCGGCAGCGAAGCGGCTCGTGCCGGAGCTGAGAATGATCATGGTAACGGGTCCCCGCATCGATCCCGGCTCGCTGGCTGGCGCCGATGGCCTGGACGTGCGCGGATACGTGCACGACTTGTACCGGCACCTGGCCGTGTGCGACCTGGCGGTCGTGCAAGGCGGGCTAACCACCACGATGGAGCTCACCGCCAGCCGCCGTCCGTTCATCTACGTGCCGCTGCGCCACCATTTCGAGCAGAACTTCCATGTCCGCCACCGGCTTGCTCGCTACGGCGCAGGGCTGTGCATGGACTACGCCGACACATCGCCCGACGCGCTCGCGCAGGCGATCGCGGACCAGGTCAGCCGGCCTGTTCGTTATGAGCCCGTCGAGACCGACGGCGCTGCCCGCGCGGCGGCCAGCCTGGCGGAGCTCATCTAAGGAGGCTCAGGGTCGCCGAGGCTTCCTTCAGGACGTGCGGGAGACCGTGCTGGCGGGCCAGCCGTGCTGCCAACTGCAAGGTGGCGTTGGCACGTTCGGCCTGGCCGATGCGGGCCAGCACCTGACCGTCCACGGCCAGCGCTGCGGCCTGCGTGGGTATCCACGGCACCCGCTGGGCGACGCTGAGCAGCGGCGCAAGCACGGCCCGGGCGCGGTCCGGCTCGTCGTGAGTGAGCCACGCGCGGGCGACGGCCAGGTAGCACTCGTCGCCAAGAATCCAGGCGCCGCCGGTCGGCATCGTGGCCGCATCCAGCAGTCCGGCAGCATGCACCAGCATCGCTTTGGAACCGGTGGCCGCGGCCAGCGGGGCCGCGCAGCGCAGTGCATAAGCCTCGGCATCAGCGGCCTCCGCTGCTGCGAGCCCTTGCTCGAACAACTGGATTGCCTCGGCCCGGTTGCCGGTCACGAGCAACGTGCCGCCGAGGAACGCATTGGCCGCAGCCCGCCACCAGGGGTGCGGATATCGGTCCACGAGGTCCAGGGCCCGACGACCTTGTTGTATCGCCTCATGATCGTGACCGCGCAGCCGGGCGAGCCAGCCCAGGTGCGCCACGTACCAGGCGGCGCAGTGCGGATACCCGCCGCGCCGGTTAGCCTCCAGGCCTGCTTCGATCGCCTGGACGGCGCCGTCCCAGTCAGCCGCCGCCACGTAGGCGAACGCTGATTCGAACTCGAACCAGTGCAGCCGGAACAGGTCACCAAGGCGACGGATCAGCGGTCCGAGCTCATCGAGCACGGGGCGCAGCGCCTGAATGTCGCCAAGGCCTCCGTAGACGGTCTTCAGGCCGTCGAGTGCGGCCGCCAGTGCCTGATCGTCATTGGCGGCCCGCCCCGCCGCGACGGCCCGCACGCCGTAGTCCAGCGCTTCGTGGTAGCGCAGCCGATTAGTCGCGACGATGGCCAGCCGGGAGAGGAAGTCTGCTTCGGCCGCGCGGTCGCCGAGTGATTCGGCGATCTGCAGCCCGCGCTCGAGATTGGCGGCATACGCTGCGACCGGCTGACCGAGTGCAGCGGGAACGTCCCCGCCAAGTTCGCGCAGCACGAGCATTTCGAGTCGGCGATCACCTGCCGTCCGCGCTTCTTTGACCCCTTTAGTCAGGTCGGCGTGAGCCGCGTCGTGCGCTCCGACGGCCTCCCGCGCGCGCCCGCGGACAAACAAGGCGCGGGCCGCCACCTCGATGTCGCCATGCTGCTCCGCCACCGTCAGCGCCTCCGTGGCAAGCGCCACCGCATCAGAGGCAGCGAACCGGCGCATGGCATTCTCCGCTGCCAGCAGCCAGGCCTTGGCCGCGCGGACGAAATCGCCGGCCGCGGCGGCGTGCCGGGCAAGCGATTCAGGCTGGCCCGTCAGGATGTCGGCCGCGCGCCGGTGGTACGCCAGCCGGGTCGGCTCCGGCGTCGTCGCGTACAGCACCTCGCGGATGAGATCGTTCGCGAATTCGTAGTCACGCCCGCTGACCACAACCAGCCGCGCCTCGAATGCAGCGGCACACAGCTCGACCGCGGTGGCAGGCGCGAGGTCAAGCAACGCGCCGAGGATGAGCGGGTCCAGCGCTGCGCCTAGCACCGCTGCGCCGCGGAGTAGCGCCTCACCTGCCGCGCCGATGCGCCGCACTCGCCCGAGTACGGCATTGCGCAGCGACTCCGGCACGCCGGGGCCACCAGCCGCCAGCGTCCTGAGCACCTCAACCACGAAGAGCGGGTGACCCCGGGTGCGCTCCATGATGTTGTCTGCCAGCCCAGCCTGGCCGGCCTGGCTCGCTAGCTGCCTGACCGCCGCCGCGCTGAGCGGGCCGCGCCAGCCTCCGTCTCGTTCTCGGCGCGGACCGTGACGATGCCCAGCAACCGGGTGCCGGCAATATGGCGGCTGAGGTAATGCAGCAGCTCGACCGTGGATTGCCCGGCGTACTGGAGGTCGTCGACGACGAGCAGAACGGGGTTGGACTGCGCGAGCCCGGTCAAGAACGCAGTCACCGCCTCGAAAGCCCGTCGGCGTTCCATGTCGGCGCTGCCGCGCCAGACCGCCGGAGCGCCGAGCAGTTCGGTCGACTCCGGTATCAGGGTGGCGATTGCGTGCCCGTGCTCACCGAGAAGCCGGCGGGCCTGCTCGGCCGGCATCGCGGTAATGACCGGCGAGAGGGCATCAACGATCGGTTGGAGGAACAATGACCTCTCTGCCTCATAGCAGCGCGTGCGCAGCACCGTCGCGCCGTCAGCGGCAGCCTCCGCCGAAAGAACCTCGGTGAGCGAAGTCTTCCCGATGCCAGCCTCGCCGGTGATCATGACGAGACCCGCCTCGCCGCGCGCCGCGCCGGCCCAGAACTCCAGCAGACTGCCGATCTCCGTCTCGCGCCCGGCCAGCGGCGGTCCGCGCCGCGCGGCCGGGTGTGAGCGCGCCTCCTGGCCCTCGCCAGTGGCGCGAGCTGGTTGCGGGGGGTGCTGCTCCCGCAGGATTGACAGGTGCAGCGCCTGTGTAGGCTGCGCCGGGTCTGCGCCAAGCTCGTCGCGCAACCGATCACGCAGAGCGGCATAGGCCGCCAGCGCGCGGGCCGGTTCTCCGGCCGCCGACATCGCCGACATGTATCTGCGGTGCGCAGCCTCGTCGAACGGGTCGGCAGCCATCGCGGCGGACGCATGGCGTGCCGCTGCCTCCAGGCTGCCGGTCGCCAGGGCCGCATCGGCGGCAATGAGCCGTGGCGCGCGTTCTCGGCCCATGCCGCATCGGGTTCGTCGGCCAGCGCAGTACCAGCTGACAACAATGCGACGGACCGCTCGGCCGCAGCTAGCGCCACTCCCGGAGCAGCAGCGAGCTTGCGCTGCGCCTGCTCGCACAGCTGCGAGGCCACATCAAGATCCACACTGACTAGGTCACCGTCTGCGAGCTGGTAACCGTGCCGGCCGCCGAGTATCAGGCCGGCTCCGAGCGTCCCGCGCAGGCGGCTGACTAGTGTCGCGACGTTCTGCGAGGCTGCGGCCGGCGGCCCGTGCTCCCAGAGCACGTCGGCGATCCGGTCTACGGGGACCAGACGCGGCCGTTCGACCGCGAGTAGCTTCAGCAGCAGCCGCGCTTTGAGACTGCCTATCTCGCCTTCGGACAGCGCCATGCCCTCGCGAAAGACGCCAAACGCGCCCGCGAGCCGCAACTCGATCAGCGCAGGGCTGACCAGATCCCCCACGACCACCTTCTTACCAGCCGTTCATCCTCGCCAGCAAGATCGCCCCGCCGCGCGGCGGCTAGCTACGTCGAGGAGAGGCGTCCTCGCCGTCTGGCTGAATGGCGGCCCACCGCAGCAGCCCGATGTCGGCCACCATTTTCACGTGGCGGCGCATGGCCTGGCGGGCTCCTGGTGCATCGCCGCGCCGGATGGCCTCCAAGATGCGGCGATGAGCGCCGAGTGAGCGCCGCGGACGCCCTGGTTCACCGAGCGAGCCCTGTCGGGTTTCGCTGATCGGCACAGCGAGCGCTGCCATGAAGTCAGCGAGCAGGGGACTGCGAGCCGCGCTCGTGACCGCCTCGTGAAACAGGCGGGCACCTTCCTCGCCCACGCCGCCCGCCTCGATGTCAGCTGCCATCTCGTCAAGGGCGTGATCCATCGCGGCCACTTCTGCCTCGGTCCTGCGGGCCGCGGCAAGCGCCGCTAGCTGCGTCTCCAAAGCTTCCCTGGCCTCAAGGATGGCCGGCAGCCGATGTCGCTTGGTCATCAACTCCATCAGGTGGCCGGAGTCATTGGGCAGCGACCGGAGGTAAATGCCGTCACCATGGCGGACCTCGAGCGTCCCGCGCACCTCAAGGGCGATAGTGGCCTGCCGCACAGATGCCCGGCTTACCTGCAGTGCCGACGCGAGATCTCGCTCCGACGGCAGGCGGTCACCGACCCGCATCCCGGTGACCTCGGCGTAGTCGAGCAGTCTCGCGGCGAGCTGCTCGTAGAGACGTCGCCGGTCGGGAGCTCGAAGGGCGTCCGTGCTCGGCCGGGCTGCACGCTGACTGGCCGTCATAGCGTCGCGTATCACTCCTTTAGCCGCCTGCAGCGGTTGCACGTACCCCGTTGACACTCAAGGATAGCGGACATTATGGTCGGGCTACTGGCTCAGCCACTTACTGTTTGTCCCATGTGCCCCAGCCGACGGGATGACATGAGCACATTCTTAGTTAGCGTCGGCGCCGGGCTTGCGACGGCGGCCATCTTGTCGCTGTCGGCCGTCGCGTTCACCCTTGAGTTCGCCGTCAGTCGGGTCGCGAACTTCGCGCATGGCGAGTTCCTGACGATCGGTGCCTACGCCGCCTACACCGGGCAGACGTACTTCCACCAGAACGTCGTGGCTGCGGCCGTCATTGCGGCATTGGCCGGGATGCTCGCCGGACTCGTGCTGAATGCCGGCCTGATCGAGCAGTTCCGCGGGCGCAGCGCCATCACGGTCTTCATAGCGACGCTCGGGGCAGCGATCATCGTGGAGAACGTGCTCGTGATGATCTACGGCGCTGCCAATGTGACCTACACGTTTGCGCAGGGCGGCTTGCACCACGTCGGGCCGTTCTTGTGGACCACGTCAGACATCGAGGTCATCGTCTCGGCGCTGACGGTAGCGGCCCTGTTGTACCTGCTGCTGCAGCGCTCGCGATTCGGCAAGGCAATCCGTGCCGTGTCGCAGGATCGCACGCTCTCGCAGGTCAGCGGGATCCCGGCACGGCGGATCGTCATGCAGACCTGGGGCCTGGCCGGAGCCGTCTCCGGCTTTGCCGGCTTCGTGCTCGCTGACACCATCGGAACCTTCGGCCCGACACTGGGCTTTATGTTCCTGCTGCTCACGATCACCGCGGCGGTCGCCGGTGGCATCGGCCGCCCGTACGCGACCCTAGGCGGCGCGCTGATTGTCGGACTCGTGCTGCAGATAGGCGGCACCTACACCAGTTCGGCCTACGAGCAGGTATACGCGTTCCTGCTGCTCGTGATCCTGATGCTGTTCCGGCCGAACGGCGTTTTCGTGGGACGCAGCGCGACGGCGGTGCGGGCCTGATGTACTGGGTCAGCGTTTTTACCGAGGCGGGCATCTTCGCCATCCCTGCCCTCGGCCTCGACATGGTCTGGGGCTGGGGCGGGGACTTCGACTTGGCGTTCTACGGGTACTTGGCCCTCGGCAGCTACATGACCTTTGTGCTCACGATCGGCAGGCCCACGTCGCCGACGAAGTACATCCTCGGCTGGCACCTGCCGGTCCTGCTGGCCATGCTGCTGGCCGTCGTGGTCGTGGTGGGACTTGCGGCCATCATCGGGGCAATCGCCCTGCGAAACCTTCGGGAGATTTACTTCGCAGTCACCACACTGAGCGCGGTCAGCGCGCTCTACTATCTGGTGGAGAACTACACGCCGCTGTTCAACGGCTACAACGGCGTGTACGGGCTGATCGATCCGGGCCAGACTGCGTTGGGTCTGACCTACAACAGCTACCACGTCTTCTTCCTTGTCGCCGTCCTCGTCGCCCTCTTCCTGGCCTACCTCCTTGTGCAGCGATTGTCCCGCAGCCCATTCGGCCGGATGCTGCGCTCGGTGCGTGAGGACGAGCGGGCGGCGGCGGCGTACGGGCGCAATGTGTTCTTCACGAAATACCGCTCATACTTGTTCGGCGCCGCGCTAGCAGGCCGTGCCGGAAGTCTGTTCGCGATCTACATCAGCGCCTTCAATCCGTCCGCCTGGACTCCGCAAGAGCTGCTGGTGATCTACGCCGCGATCCTGATCGGTGGTCGCGGCAATCCCCGCGGCGTCATCGTGGGCGTGTTCGTCGTCTACGTCGGCTTGATCGAGCTCACTCGTTTCCTGCCCTCGCCCGCATCGCGTCCGGACTTTGGCCCGGCAGCGCGACAGGTCATCATCGGCCTCATGATCATCCTGATGCTCAGGTTCCGGCCTGAGGGAATCTTCCGGGAACGGCCGGGCGTCGATCAGACGGGAACGTCGCGGTGGCGGCTAGCGGTGCCGCTCCGACCACGGGCCTTGCCTGGCGCCGGGGGAACTGCCGGGCCGTCCGGTAGCACGTTAGCCGCCGACACTGCGGCGCTGTCCTCTCCTGCCGCGCACGACCGGGTGGCCGACGAGGGAGGCGGCGGATGAGCACGGCGCTGCTGACGATCGAGAAGCTCACCAAGTCTTTTGGCGGGGTGCACGCCGTCCGCGACTGCACCTTCTCCGTGCCCGCAGGGCAGGTCATCGGCCTGATCGGGCCAAATGGCGCCGGCAAGAGCACGGTGGTCGACCTGGTGTCCGGATTCGGGCAGCCCGACTTCGGCAGCATCGAGTTCGCCGGTGAGCAGCTGATCGGGAAACGGCCTGACGTGATCTCGCGGCTGGGCCTGATCCGTACGTTCCAGACGCCGCGCGAGTGGCGCAACCTCACCGTCATGGACAATGTGCTGCTCGCGCGGCGCCGATTCGCCAGCGAATCCCTGTGGCGGTCCGCCCTGGGACTGCGCAGCATCCATGCCGAAGAAGCGGCTGACCGCGTGGCGGTTCGCCTCATCCTGGAGCGCTTCCAACTCGCGGAGCTAAAGAACGAGCTGGCGGTCCGGCTGAGCGGCGGGCAGAAACGGCTCCTTGAATTCGCCCGAATCGCCGCGGCCGAACCGCGCCTGATCATCCTTGACGAGCCGATGGGCGGGGTGAACCCGGTGCTCGGGACCCGGATCGGCGAGGCCGTCGGGCAGTTCGCCACCGAAGGCCGCACCGTGATCGTGGTCGAGCACAATCTGCCGTTCATCGAAAGGACCTGCGACCAGGTGATCGTGATGGATCTGGGCGAGGTGATAGCGCAGGGACCCTTTGCTGGCTTGCGTGCCAATCCGCGAGTGGTCGAGGCCTATCTCGGGATGGACCTGAGCCATGGCTGAGCCAGCGCCAGCGATCGTGCTCCGTGCCGAGTCCGTCACGGCTGGGTACGGCGGGCCCCCGATCATCGAGGACGTCTCGCTGACCGTCCCCGCGGGGAAGATCACCGCGATCGTCGGGCCGAACGGCGCCGGGAAATCAACGCTGCTGAAAGCCCTCAGCGGCGTCCTACGGCTGACGAGCGGCGATGTCTACGTGCGGGACAGCAAGACGACGAACCTGCCGCCAGAAAGGATGGTGCGCCGCGGACTCGGCTACGTTCCCCAGGTCTCTAACGTCTTTCCCGATCTGACCGTGCGGGAAAACATGGAGATGGGCGCGTACACGCGTCGCCGGGGCGTGCCCGCGCGGATCGACGAGCTGTGCGAGCTGTTCCCCGATCTCAGCAAGGCGCTACGCCGCCGGGCCGGAATGCTCAGCGGCGGTCAGCGCAGCATGCTGGCCCTCGCCAGGGCGCTCATGCTCGAGCCGGCGGTACTGCTCCTCGATGAGCCGAGCGCCGGGCTGTCCCCTTTGCTCCAGGGTGCGGTCTGGGAGCAGATAGAGAAGATCGCCGCCACGGGCGTCGGGGTCTGCGTGGTCGAGCAGAACACCCGGCGCACACTTCGCCACGCGCACTGGGGCTACATCCTTGTGCTCGGGCGCAACAGGCTCGACGGTCCGGCAGCGGACCTGCTGCACGACGACAACGTCGTGGAGCTGTACGTCGGGCGGATGAGTTGATCAAGGTGAGCCCGGCGGTGCCGGATGGCTCCCATGGGTTGAAGGAGAACCAGCGTGAAACATTCAACGATCTATAAGGCCGTCGGCTCCTGCGCGGCGGTCGCGCTGCTGGCAGCGTGCGGCTCGTCAAGCCCTAGCGGAGGGGGAGGCGGCTCATCCGGATCCGTTAACTATGGCGTGCTGTCCTGCTTCACCGGACGGCTCGCGAGTCTCGGCCAGGCCATGCTGCAGGGTGCCAAGGTAGCCCAGTACGAAATCAACGCAGCCGGAGGCGTGCTGGGCCGCAAGGTGCAGCTCGTGACCGGAGACACCAGCTGCGACGTTGCTGACGGAGTGACGGCGACGAACCAGATGCTGAC
>WNFJ01655613.1_pt1 | contig 10866 bp, 6 predicted proteins | sample 5400461 | NCBI WGS metagenome assembly WNFJ01 (sample SAMN13153349, study PRJNA577476) | soil metagenome | isolation source: 115 cm saprolite on Douglas fir-dominated hillslope | place: USA:California | collected 2013-09-17
CGACGGCCCGTTTCGGCAAACGGTTCATCTCGATATAGCGGCACGCTTGCGCGCCGAGCCGCCACGCCTCCGGGGCCGATGCGTAATGGTGCAGGTAGGAAAGCGGCAGAGCGAGCTTATCCGGATCGGTTCCCTCGAAGCTCGCGCACCCCACCAGCACGTCGACGCCGTGACGCACGGCATAAGTCCAAATTCCATGCCATAGCAGCTCGACGGTGCGCTTGCTGCGATAGGGACGCAGCACGCAGGAGCGGCCTAACTCGAGAAATCTCAGGGTGCGGTGCCGATCGATCAGCTCCGCCAAACTATACTCGCCGGCGGTGTAAAATCCGCCGCGACGATCCGCAACGTCTTGCCGCAGCAGGCGGCACGTCGCGACCGCGACATTCGCCGGCCCTTCTGCGCACGTGTCGAATACCAGCAGATGATCGCAGATGGGGTCAAATTCATCGAGGTCCCGCTGCGTGATAAGACTGATCAGGCCGGCCGCAGCGGACATCTCCCCGTAGAAGATCTTGTATCGCAGTCGCTGCGCGCGACGTATCTCGGCCGCGCTGGTGGCCAATCGAATCTCGAGCGACCCGAGCCGGCCGAGCGTTGCCGGCCATTCAGGCAGCGGGCGCCGGAAGCTGATCCCGCTGAGAGCAGTGATTTTCGGTAGCAAGGCCCGCGGATCCGGCAAGATCGCGGCGCCCGACGGCCCTGGCCGGCCTGCGGTCGCAGCAGCCGCATTGGCAGCAATCCACGGGACGTAGAGGCGCGCGGCAAGACCGTTCATTGGATCCAGGCCATCCGAATCAGTATTTGTCCGCTTCCGTTACATCTACATCACCCATGCACCACAGTTCCGTGACGTGCGCCCCGAACGATGCTCAGAGGTTGCTTCGCCGGGATTCGCATGCCGCGACGGCGGCGCTCTGTGCCGACCATGTCGAACCACACCATGCCCGCCTTTGACGCGGACGTGTCGAGGGTCCGATCTGAAGTTATCCGAAAACATGACAGTCCGTGGCCCGAATAAGAAAGCCCAGGGGCGGCAAGCGGCCGCTCCTCGGCCATGGGCGCGATCACCTCAATGCGGCGCGAGCGGCAGGCGGACGGTGAACGTCGCGCCTTCGCCGAGCCTGCTTTCGATGCCGAGCCGGCCGCGGTGGCGATTGAGCACGTGCTTGACCAGCGAAAGCCCGAGCCCGGTGCTCTGGCCGACGTCGATGCGATAGAACCGCTCGGTCAGCCGCGGTAGATGCTCCGCCGCAATGCCCGGCCCGTAATCGCGCACGCAGACGATCGCCTCGCCGGCGCCGTCCGCGCTCTGGGCACCCTCGACGGAGACGTCGACGCGCTTGCCCGAAGCGCCGTATTTCAATGCATTTTCGACGAGGTTCTCGAACACGCGCGTGAGCTCGTCGCGGTCGCCCGGCACCAGCAGCGGTTCGGCGGAAACGGCGAGCGCGATCGTCACGCCGCGCTCGCGCGCGAGCATCTGCAGGGCGTCGATGACTTGGCGAACGATCGCGGCGAGTTCGACCGGCGTCTCGGGTCGCACGTGGGCGTTGAGCTCGACCCGAGACAGCGACAACAGATCATCGATCAGCCGCGCCATGCGATGGGCCTGCGCCTTCATGATGGCAAGAAAGCGGGCGCGCGCCTGCGGATCGTCGCGAGCGGGACCTTGCAACGTATCGATGAACCCCGACAGCGAAGCCAGCGGCGTGCGCAGCTCATGGCTGGCATTGGCGACGAAGTCGGCGCGCATCTCCTCGACACGCCGCAAGGGAGTGAGATCGTGAAACGTGATGAGCAGGAGGTGACGCATAACGCCCGAAGCGTCGGCAAGCTCGAGCGGGGCAATGTGAGCGGCCAGCCAGCGGTCGACCGGGACGCGCTCGGAGAATTCGATGCGCTGCGCGCCCGCCCCGGCTCCGGCCCGTCGAATCGCGTCGACGATCTCGGGCATCCGCAGCGCCAGCGAGACCGCTTCGCCGCGGCTCAGCGCCGGGGCCATCGCGCTCGCCCGCGCGTTGAAGGCGACGACCCGGCCGGCGCGATCGAGCACGATTACCGGGTCCGGAAGCTCGCCGATCAAAATTTCGATCCATGGGCTGCCGATTCCCGGCTCGGGCGTCTCGGGCGGGCGGGCGGCGTCCGGCGGGGCAGAGGCGCCGCGGCCGACGACGGCCGCCGCGGCGATCACGGCAAATCCCAGCAATGCGTAGAACACCGAGACGACGCCGAACGCCGCGAACCCCGACAGCACCAGCCCGGCGGCGACCAACACGCCACGCGCGGCAAGCAGCCGTTCCCGCAGCGGCGGCCCCCCAGGAAATCGGCTGCGCGGATCAGGCATCGAGGTCCGATATCAGAAATCAGACTAAGCGAGCAGTCAGCGATCGGAGCCGGCTTGCTTCTTGTTGGCGAATGCCGACGTCTGATCTCTTGCTTCCGATCCCTGGCAGGGCGTTCCGACGGGAATCGAGTCCCGATCGGGAACCGCCGGTTGCTGCTCGTGCGGCGCGAGCTCGCGCACGTCGAGCCACAGCTCGCGGACGCCGAGCACGCCCAGCGTGACCGCGAACGGCAGAACGTAATAGAACAGCCGGAACAGCAGCAGGCCGGCGAGCAGATCCTCCTTGTCGAACTGCCACAGCCCGATGAACATCGCGGCGTCGAATACGCCGAGCCCACCGGGCGAGGTGCTGGCAAAGCCGAGCAGCGTTGCCATCACGAAGATGACCGCGAGCGTCACGAACGGGATGTGCGGTTCGCTCGGCATCAGCACGAACATGGCCAGCGCACAGCAGCCGAGATCGACGATGCCGATCACGATCTGCAGCAGGGTCAACGGACCCCCTGGAAGCGTCACCTGCCAATTGCTGCGGCCGATTTGCCTCGGCGCCATCCACACCCAGCCGACATAGATCGCAAGCACCAGCAGAATCCCCGCTGCCAGGGACCGATTGAGCCAAACCGGCAGCTGGTCGATGGCGCTGGCGGCGCTCGGATCATAGGCAATGCCCAGACCGAGCACCGTCGCGTTGCCGAGCCAGAAGGTCAGGCCGGCGACGAAGCAGATCTTCGCCACGTCGATCGCGGTGAGGCCCCATACCGAATAGACGCGGTAGCGGACCGCGGCGCCGGTGAACACGCTCGCCCCGACGTTGTGGCCGATCGAATAGCTGGTGAAGCCGGCGAGCGCGGCGACCCGATAGGGCACGGTATTCCACCCGATCGTGCGCAGCGCGAACAGGTCGTAGAACGTCAGCGTGAAATAGCCGGCCGCAACGAATAGCCCGGCCAGGAACAGGTCGCGCAGCGGCGTCCTCCGCACCGCCCGCATGACCTCTCTCACGTCGATGTCATGGAGCATGCGATAGAGCACGACCGCCGCGACCGCGATGATGGTGATGCTCAGCGCGATGCCGACCCGGTTCCAGCCGATCCATTTTTCGAACTGCCGCCCCACGGCGCGCAGCGGCTTGAGCATCTCATTCCCCGATGGACGTTTTTTGGCTTTGGACCTCGGCCGGAACCCACCGTCAAGCGAGGGCCGCCGCGACCCCTAGAGCGGGATGACTTTCCTTCGAATCGTCATCCCGCTCTAGGTTATTGTTGGAGCATGATCTTTTCCGAAAACCGGCATCCACTTTTCGGGATCATGCTCTAGCAGAACTCACGCGGCGGCGTCGAGGGCCGCGCCGAACTGCGCCGTGCGCCAAGTCGACCCGCGAAGCTGTGCGACGAGATGCTTAGCTTATGGCATGCGGTCCGGCGGGCCCGAGACGCGGTTCTTGCGAAAACCTCAGTTCCCGACCCGGCCGGCCTGCTTGCCGACCGCATCGAACCGGGCCTTCTGCGCGTCCGACAGCGCACCGTAAAAGCCTTGCAGCGCCGGACGCACCATGCTTGCAGCATCGAGCATCGCGCCGAGCCGCTGCTGCATGGCTCCTAGCCGTTCGGGCGGGTTGCCGGGCGTGCCGACCGGGCAGGCTTCGCGCAGAATTTGCGCCGCTCGTGCCGCCGCCGTTCTGAGCTCGTCGAGCGCGCCGCGCTGGGCATCCGTCGACCGCACCGCGTTCTCGAGCCGGTCCACCGCCTGCACCGAGAGGCCACCGGGATGATCGGTGCAGATCTGCGGGACAAGTTCATTCTCTCCGCTTGCCGAGCCGACCGCCTCGTCCTCGCTGGAGGCCCGCGATGCCGACGCAGTGAACCGAGCCTTTTGCGCATCGCTCAGCGGGGCGTAAAATTTCTCGAGCGCGGGGCGAACGAGATCGATCGCGCGCAACATCGCCTGCACGCGCCCCTGCATCGCATCAAGCCGCTCTACGGGTGTCGTCGGGGTTTCGACGGGGCAAGCGGATTTGAGCACGCGCGCGGCTTCGGCCGCGGCGGTTTGGAGATCCTTGAGCGCGGTGCGCTGCTCGCGCGTGAGCCCAACGCTCTGCGCAATCCGCAGAATCGGCCATTGGCTCAGGCCCGGCGTCCGGTCGCCGCAGATCTGCGCGAATTCGCGCGACTGTCCCTCGAGCCCGAGCACCCCTGCCCGGCTGCGGTCCCCGGAACTCGGAACGTCCGCCTCGGCGGTGGCGATGACCTTTCCCGGCTCGGTCTCAGGCTCCGCGTCCGCCCAGAAAATCCCCTCGAACAAATCGTCATAGGCGAATGCCCAGAACGCTTCGCCATAGTCGAAGGAGTCGAGGGGCCAAAACACGTAGGCGAACATGTCATCATAGGCGTAGGGCCAGAACACCGGCCCGAACCAGCCGATGAATCCGCCATATCGATGCTTGGCGCGATCGCCGCCGAACCGTCCGGGCGATCCCGGCCGCGTAAAAGGCCAGCCGACGAACAATCCGGCCGCGCCGCCATGGAACTGCAACACGGAGCGAGGGCGGCCGGCATCATCGGCTCTGGATCGGACATGCGCTTGGACGGTGCGCGACGACTGAGCTCTTTTCGCCTGGGAGCCTTTGGGGCGACCGGCGGCGTGCTTCGGCGCAGCCTTATGACCCTGGGCCTTCTGGTTCTGGGCCTTCTGGTTCTGGGCCTTCTGGTTCTGGGCCTTCTGGTTCTGCGCCTTCTGGTTCTGCGCCTTATGATTCTGCGCCTTGGCGAAGCCGGTCGACGGCGCGGGTTGCGCGGCGGTGATGCGCGGCGCCGTGGATGCATGGACGCGTGAAGGGGCGGCCGAAGCCGAAGGCTTCGATTGCGCGCCGGCCGGACTCGTCGCGGTCGCAACCAAGACGACCAGCGCACCCAGACTCATTCCAGCCCTGCGCATCCCCCGCCTCCCTGGCGCCCCCCGCGCGGTGAAGGTCGATTCGTCGTTTCAATTCCGCAACACAATGCAGCTCCCGCCCGCCGATTTCAAATTCGAGCAGAGCTTTTCGGCGCTGTCCCGAGTGTCGGCCCCGACTCGGATGCGAGTCCAGACCGCAGGTCCGCGACCTGCGATCTTGCTGTGGATCAACAGGGGCTGGCGGCCGCCGAGAATGGCAGGATATTGCTTCTGCAGCGAGTCGTAGCTCGCGAGTGCGCGCTCTTGCGACCAGTTTCCGGCCAGCTGGACGCCCCAGGCCGGCGGGTTCGGCTGGGACGGGGCAGTCGGCTTGGATGGGGTGAACAGCTTGGCAACTTGCGTACAAGGCAGCGCGGGAAGCCCCGCCGCCTCCCGCGGCTCGCCCGTGCGCCAGGCATCGGCCGAATGGCCGGTGATCGCCATCACATAGGCTCGGGTCTCGCCCGGCAAGCTCGCATGTCCGGCGAGCCAGGCCTGAACGCGCCCGGGACCGGCATTATAGGCCGCGGCGGCCAGGCCGAGGTTGCCGAATTGGGCTCGCAGCTCCCGCAGGAAGGCGGCCGATTGCGGCAACGCCTGGATCGGATCGAAGGGGTCCGCCAAGCCGCGCCAAAGCGCGGTCTTCGGCATGAATTGCGCAACGCCCTGCGCCCCCTTGCGGCTCACCGCGCGCGGATCGAACCTGCTCTCCTGCCAGATCAAGCGCGTGAAGAACTCGATCGGCAGCTCGTTGGCCGCCGCGGCGGATTGCACCGCCAAGCAGATGGATTCCCGGCTCGGCGGCTCACCCGGAGCGGGCGATTGCGGCTTGGCGGCGCCTTCGCTCGGGGCCGCGGTCCCGGATTTTTCCGACGATCGGCTTGGAGTCGGCGTCGCAGATCGAGTGATGCCCGGTCGCGACCCGAGGTCGGAAGGCGATCCGGGGCTCTGCTCCTCGGCGCCGGAAGCACTCGGCGCGCCGCCCGCGAGGCACAGAGCGAGTACCGAGGAGGTCCAGGCGGGCAAACGCATGGCCGGCTTCAGCGCGCATTCTCGCCCGCTTTGCGGCTTGCGCCCCGCGGCCTCGGCTTGCCGGACCCGGGGGCCACGTCGGAGCCCTCCTGGGCGAAGCCTTCCTGGGCGCGGCCAGAGCTTTCTTGGGCCGCGCCGGGAGCTTGCTGGGAACGCGGCCAGCTGAAATCGTCGGCCCGGCCTGGGGCCGGCGCTGCCGGCTCGCCACCGCGAAGGCGCGCGTCGGAGGAAGAACGCGCGGGCTTTGCCTCTCCCAGCAGCGCATCGCCTTTGACGCGCGGCGGCGCGGCGGTCAGCGGCACCACCGGCCCCGCCGCCGGCCGTTCATCGGGCTTGACCGGCGGAGGATTGGTTCCTCGCGCGACCGCCGGCAGTTCGGCAGGCGCGGAACGCAGCACCGTCCGACCAATCTCGCGCTCCAGGTAAAGCGCAAGCTTGCGCGCGCCGGGCTTGGTGAAATTCAGCCCGTCGGCGGCACGCAGCAGGCGCGTCTGTCCGTTCACATCGGGTCCGCGCATGGTAAAATCCCCGTCCTCGTCGACGAAAGCATCCCAAACGTCGATATACCCGATCCCGTCTTTTTCCGCATGCTCGCGGAAGAGATCATTGAGGAAGCCGGTATCCGCAGCGCGGATGTTCCTGGCGGGCGGCAGTCCCACCCAGAACACCGGAACGCCCTTGCCCTTGAGCAATGCGATCGCCGCATCGACCTCCCTGCCATAGGCCTCGGCCCATTCCTTGGATCGAAAGGCGTAAGCGCCAGCCTTGGCGTCGCCGCTTTTGCCGGACGGCCCACACGCTTGCATCGAGCGCCGGTCGTTCATGCCGATCATGATGGCGATGAAAACCGGTGTCTCGTTGGCGAGGCTCTGCTCCAGCCATTTGCGCAGCTCGCCGTTGCACGGATCGATCAAGCCGGTCGATGGCCGCACCTTGCGGACCACTCCGACGTCGGCGGACTCCGCATAGGCCTGCTCCAGTCCATAGGCGAGCCACTCGGCCATGGAATCGCCGATCACGATTCCGGTCTTCGCCGGGGTAATCTCGGATTTCTGCGCGGGCGGCGGGGCCGTGTTCACGGGCTCGCGTTCCCGCGGCTGACGATGACGCGGTGCCCAAGGCTGCGGCGCCGGGCGGTCGAAGAACCAGGGGTTGCCGAAGAACGGAAAGCCGAAGCCGCGGTTCTGGGCGTACGCCGGCTGCCACAGGGCCGAGCCGGCAAGGAGCAGAGTTCCTGCCAGGCTCCGCGCAACTGCTGCTCTATGCACCCGAGTGGAAAGCATCGCTTCGTGAACCCTCGTCCCGCGTGCCGGACCTCCCGCCAGGCACCGAAGCAACGCCCGTTCGGGGTTCGCGGTTCCGGGTTCCGCTACCCCGCGGGCGAGCGCGGCCCGAGGGCCGCGCGGGGATTTCGCTCACCTCGCGCGTTTGCGTCCGCGACGCGGCGGCCTATCCTGGCGCGCACCGGCAGTCAGGAAGCGCGAGGCAGCACATGGCGAGGGTCACATTCACGCCTCCCCGGCAATGGGAGGACTGGGCCAGTTGGCTTCTCGGATTCTGGCTGTTGCTATCGCCCTGGATCCTGCACTTCGAGGACCAGCCCGCCGCCATGGAGAATTCCGTCATCCTCGGCTTCGTGCTGATCCTCGCCGAGGTGGTGACGCTTTCGGCGTTTCAGGTCTGGGAGGAATGGATCAACGTGGCGCTCGGAGCCTGGCTTCTCGTCTCGCCCTGGGTGCTGCGCGGGGTCGGGCCGGCGGCGACGACGGATTTCGTCGCGGTCGGGCTCTTGGTGATCGCACTCGCGGCCTATGAGATGTGGCAGATCGGCCATGCGCGCGAGCGGGGGAGCTGAGAGCTGGGTCGACCTAACGCCCGCCGCCGATTACCACCGGAATGCGCTCGATCTGCGCGTTCATCGCGTTGTTGTTGACCAGGATCTCGGCCAAAACCGTGTAATTCCCGGCCGGCAGCCTGCCGTCGAGCGGGACCGCAAACGTCAGATCCTCTTGCGGGCGCGCGACCCCGGCGAGCGCGACGCGGCCTTCGGCATCGATCACCACGTAACGGCATTCCGGCGCGGCGCGCTTGACCAGGATCGGATCGACCGACGCAATGGGCTGCCGCACGATGCGGTAATCGCGCATGAATTTCATCAAAATCTCGATCTCGGCCGAGATGCGCAATCCGCCGTTTTTTTCGCGCTCGGCCTTGACCACGTAGCCCCGGCGCGGAATCGCGTAGACGTCGTAGGAACCCACCCCGAGCGGATAGCTCAGATCCCGGAACGCCTCGAGCGTGGCGCGCCCGCCGGACCAGCTCTTGAGCCGATAGGGCCCATTGGTCACCAGGAAATGATCGTGCTCGCGGTAGAATGCCGCGAGCGCGGCCCAGCGCTTGCGTGCATCCTCGGCGTTCACGAACGGCTGCAGGATCTCGGGCCGATATGCCTCGCGTTCGAATTGGTCGACCAGCGCAGCGAGCCGCGTCTTGATGTCCTCGGCGCGGACGAGATCGAGCCAGGGGACGCCGCGGCGCGCGGCTTCGCTCTTGGAGAACGCCGCCCAGCCGCGGGAAACCGCTGCTTCCATCAGCACGAGCACGTGCCAGGGCAGCGTGCTCCAGGGCGGCGCGAACACCGCATCCTGCTCGGGATCCCCCGGCGGAACATCGAGATAGACGTCGACGACGAACAGCTCGCGGATGAAACTGACGTCGCCGATCCGGAACGATTTCGACGCCGAGTCGATGCCGGAGATCCGCACCGCGGCGAGCCGCTGCCGCAACGGCGCGGTCGCGGCGGCAACGACCGGATCGTAATGGGAATCCGCTTCGCCGCGGCCGGCCCAGCGGTAGGCGAACATATAGGCATAGAGCAGGTCGGCGGCGGTCGTGCGCGTGCCGTCGTGAAAAGCCGAGCCCATCACCCGATAGGTCAATTTCAGCCTCGCGGAACGGCCCGGCCCGACCGGCCGCAAACGACCGGTCGAAAGCTCGGGGACGAGGGCGTCCTCGGGAATGGTTTGGATCTCGGCCGCCGCCGTGCTCGGCTGCGCGGGCGCGCGGCGCTCGACGATCGGCTCGGCAAGAATCGAAAGGCTGACGAAGGTGTAGACCACCATCAGGGCCGTGAGCGGCACCTGCGAGCGCAGCGCCGCGCGGCGCGCGGCGAGGACTTGGTGCGCCCGCACGTCGGCGAGATAGACGGCGGCGATGTGCCCGAGCACGATCGAGCTCACCGCCGCGTACCAGGCGAACCGCGCGCCCACCAATGCGATGTCGACGCGATAGCCCGCCGTCCCGAACAGATTCCAGCCGTAGCCGAACGGATCGGATGCCAGCGGAATGATGTATTGCCCCTGCGTGAGCAGATACACCAGATAGTGCGCGAGGTGATAGGCGATCGCGATCGGGACGAGGGTGAAGACGAAGCTCCGCGCCATCTCCCCCGCCGAGCGGCTGCCGGCGACCAGGCTCATCACGGCGCTCACCGCGACATAGGCGCCGAGAAACAAGCCCCAGAACCCGACCAGACCGGCGGTCCTGACGAGGAGGGAAGCGAATTCGCCGGCGCCCGGCAGCAGGCCGACGAGCGTGCGCTCGAGCTCGGCCCATTCCGGCGTGGTCAGCAGGCCGTCGTAGAGGACGGTCGCGAGCACGAGCAGCACGAAGGCGACCATCGAGGGAGATGCGGGCGCGTTCGCGAGCAGCCCGGCCCCGAACGGCCGCAGCGCCAATCCGCATGCGCCGGAAGCATCGCGGACGCTCGCTTCGGTCGGCGCAAAACGCGCAAACACGCCGAAGAAGACGCTGAAGACTTCGCCGTGCCGCACCCAGGGGGCGCTGCCGAACAGCAGCATGCCGGCCCAGGTGACGAGGGAATACAGGATTGCGAGCCAGGCGATGTTGGCGGGCACGGCCGGGCTCGGAAACACGAGCTCGGTCCAGGAGACCGCCAGCAACAGCAGGACCGCCGGCCATGCGCCGAGCATTTCGGGATAGGGCAGCCGCCGCCCGAGGCCGCGGCCGGCAATCGCTTGACAGAGCCGATCGGTCCAATCGAACAGCGTCCGCCACGGATTGACGAGCGCCCAAAGATCGCCGGCGAACGCCGAGAACACGGCAAGCCCGACCCAAAAGATGATCCACACCAGCGTCGGTGCGAGGTTCTGATACGGGTTCTGACTGCCGACGAATCCCGCGACTATGATCAATATCAACAGGGCGACGGCGATCAGCCTGAGAACGCGCGCGACAGCCGCATGCGCGAGCCATCGCCCGAGCGCATACGCGCTCACATCCAGCCGCGGATAGCCCTGCGCGCCGGGCGTGTGGCGGGCGAACAGCCCCACGATGATGAACGACAGAACGACGGCGGCCGCCGTGCCGAACAGATAGAGCGAGAGCGGCAAGGGCAAGTCGTAGCGCTGGCCGAAGCCATGAGCCTGCGCCGGGCCCGCGAGCACGCAAACGCCGATGATGGCGACGGCCAGGCAACTTATCCCGAAGACTCTGCCCTGCCGCACTACGACCCTACCGCGGATAGACTTCGACAT
>WNFJ01136807.1_pt2 | contig 10865 bp, 9 predicted proteins | sample 5400461 | NCBI WGS metagenome assembly WNFJ01 (sample SAMN13153349, study PRJNA577476) | soil metagenome | isolation source: 115 cm saprolite on Douglas fir-dominated hillslope | place: USA:California | collected 2013-09-17
GTGGGGATGACGAATTCGGCGCCTTCCTTGGTGCCGGAGGGCCACCGGGCGGTCACGGTCTTGGTCTTGGTGTAGAAGCGGATCGCGTCGGCGCCATGCTGGTTGAGGTCGCCGAAGCCCGACTGCTTCCAGCCGCCGAATGTGTAATAGGAAAGCGGCACCGGGACGGCGAAATTCACTCCCACCATGCCGACGTTCACGCGGCTGGTGAAGTCGCGCGCGGTGTCGCCGTCGCGGGTGAAGATCGCGACCCCGTTGCCGTAGTCGTGCTCCGAGGGCAGCCGCACGGCCTCCTCGTAGTCCTTGGCGCGCACGACCGAGAGCACCGGCCCGAAAATCTCTTCCTTGTAGATGCGCATATGCGGCTCGACCTCGTCGAACAGGCAGCCGCCCATGAAAAACCCGCGCTCGTAGCCCTGCAGCTTGAAGCCGCGCCCGTCGACCTTGAGCTTGGCGCCCTCCTTTATGCCGAGCTCGACATAGCCTCTCACCTTGTCGAGATGCGCGCCGCTGACCAGCGGACCGTAATCGGCCTGTGCGTCGCTCGAGAGGCCGATCTTGAGACTTTCCACCCGCGGGATGAGCTTTTCGAGCAGGGCGTCCGCGGTCTTGCGGCCGACCGGCACCGCCACCGATACGGCCATGCACCGCTCGCCCGCCGAGCCGTAGCCGGCACCGATCAGGGCATCGACGGCCTGGTCCAGATCCGCATCGGGCATGACGATCATGTGGTTCTTGGCGCCGCCAAAGCACTGCACGCGCTTTCCCTTGGCGCAGCCGGTCGCATAAATGTGCTGGGCCACGGCCGAGGAGCCCACGAAGCCGATGGCCCTGATGCGCGGGTCGGTCAACAGCGTTTCCACCGCCTCCCGGCCGCCATTGACCACATTGAGCACCCCGGCCGGCAGCCCGGCCTCGACCAGCAATTGGGCGAGCCGCATCGGCACCGAAGGGTCGCGCTCCGACGGCTTGAGGATGAATGCATTGCCGCAGGCGAGTGCGGGCGCGAACTTCCACATCGGAATCATGGCCGGAAAGTTGAAGGGCGTGATGCCGGCGACCACCCCGAGCGGCTGGCGCATGGAGTAGAGGTCGATGCCGGGGCCGGCGCCTTCGGTGAACTCGCCCTTGATGAGGTGGGGAATGCCGCACGCGAACTCGGCGACCTCGAGGCCGCGCTGGATGTCGCCGCGCGCATCGGCGAGCGTTTTGCCGTGCTCGCCGGAGAGGAGCTTGGCGAGCTCGTCGAACTCCCGCTGCACGAGCTCGAGAAACTTGAACAAGACGCGCGCGCGCCGCTGCGGGTTGGTCGCGGCCCAGGCCGGTTGGGCGGCCTGCGCCACCGCGATCGCGCGCTCGACTTCCGTAGCGTCCGCAAAGTCGACCTTGGCCTGCACCTCGCCGGTGTTCGGATCGAAGACCTCGCCGGTGCGGCCGGATGTGCCCGCGACCTGCTTCCCGCCGATGAAATGCCCGATCAAACGCATCGCCGCCTCCGTTGCACGCCATCAAGCTGCGCGCCATCAGGCTAATGTGGCGTCCGGCATAGGTGAAATCCGGTCAGCCGCCGGGATGGCGCGCCCGATCATATATCGCGACCAATCGTCGCGTGACCATCACCTTGATGCAGCAGGCGCCGCCCGTTCCGCCGGACATTCGGCCTTGGTCGGCGTCCATCGCGTGGATCGGAGATTTTCGAAGCAACGGCTTGCGTTGCGCCGGTCGCAGGCCTGCGCCAAAAATAAATTGAACCCTTGAGCAGATCGCGGACGTTGGGGATGCTATAAGCACCGGCCCCGCCCATGTTGCGGTGCAACATCAGGCCCGATCCATGTCGCCTCCAGTCGCCGCTTCCGGCGCCGTTTCACTCAACGGGAACGGCCCAGCGCATCTCAAGACCGCCTTTTTGGCGCTGACGGTGGGCAGCATCGGCGTCGTCTATGGCGACATCGGCACCAGCCCGCTCTACGCCTTGCGCGAAGCGGTCGCCGCCTCCATCGAACCCGGCGGCACGGTGAACCGCGAGGCGGTGCTCGGCGTGCTCTCGCTCATCCTGTGGGCGCTGATCGTCACCGTCACCCTGAAATACGTCATCGTGCTGCTGCGGGCGGACAACCATGGCGAGGGTGGAACCCTGGCGCTGATGGCGTTGGCGCAACGGGCCTTGCGCAAGGGCGCCAATGTCATCGTGCTCTGCGGCATCATCAGCGCGGCGCTGTTTTATGGCGACGCGATGATCACGCCGGCGCTGTCGGTGCTGTCCGCGATTGAAGGCCTCAAGGTCGCGACTCCGGCCTTCGATCCCTACATCGTACCCTTGACGATGACGATTCTGATCGCGCTGTTCGCCGTGCAATCGCGCGGGACCGCAAGGGTCGCGGCCTTCTTCGGCCCGATCATGGTGCTTTGGTTCGTCGTCATCGCGGTTGCAGGCTTTGCCCATGTGGCCACCAGGCCGGAGATCCTGCTCGCCTTCAATCCGTTCTATGCCGTCGTCTTCCTGCTGAGCCACGGCATGATCGGGCTCATCACGCTGGGCGCGGTCTTTCTCGCCGTGACCGGTGCGGAAGCGCTCTACGCCGACCTCGGGCATTTCGGCCGCAAGCCCATACAGGCCGCCTGGCTTGGCCTGGTCCTGCCCTCGCTGGCGCTGAACTATCTCGGCCAGGGTGCGCTCGTGCTGGCCGACCCGAACGCGCTCAAAAACCCCTTCTTTCTGCTCTATCCGGATTGGGCGCTGCTCCCCATGGTGGTCTTGGCGACGGTCGCGACCGTGATTGCGAGCCAGGCTGTCATTTCCGGGGCCTATTCGCTCAGCCAACAGGCGATCCAGCTCGGCCTGCTGCCGCGCCTCGAAATCCGGCACACGTCGGAGGAGTTTTACGGGCAGATTTATGCGCCGCGGGTGAACGCCTTGCTGCTCTTCGGCGTGCTCATGCTGGTCGCTCTGTTTCGCTCGTCGAGCGCGCTCGCCTCCGCCTATGGCATAGCGGTGAGCGGCACCATGGTGGTCACCGGCATGATGGCCATCGTGGTGGTCTGGAAGGTCTGGAGATGGTCGCCGCTCGCCGCCGTCGCGCTGATCGCGCCGTTCCTCTGCATCGACCTGCTATTCCTGAGCGCCAACATGCTCAAGGTGGTCGATGGCGGCTGGGTGCCGCTCGCGCTGGGCACGATACTCATGGTGGTGATGTATACGTGGCGCCGCGGTACGCGGCTCCTGCACGAGAAGACCCGGCGCCTGGAAACGCCGCTCGAGGCCTTGGTGGCGATGTTGGAAAAGAAGCCGCCCGTCCGCGTCCCCGGCACCGCCGTGTTCCTCACCAGCGATCCGAGCAGCGCGCCGACCGCGCTCATGCACAGTCTCAAGCACTACAAGGTGCTGCACCAAAAGAACGTCATCCTGACCATCGAAACGGCGCCCACGCCGCGCGTCAATCCGGCCGAGCGGGTGCGCATCCAGCCGGTCGGCGACACGTTCACCCGCGTGAATCTGCGGTTCGGATTCATGGAAACGCCGAACGTGCCGAAGGCGCTGGCAATCGCGCGCAAGCTTGGCTGGAGCTTCGACATCATGTCGACCTCGTTCTTCCTGTCGCGCCGTTCGCTCAAGCCGGCCGCACATTCGGGCATGCCGCGGTGGCAGGACAGGCTGTTCATCCTGTTGACGCGGGTCGCCAATGATGCGACCGACTATTTCCAGATTCCGACCGACCGGGTGGTGGAAGTCGGCACGCAAGTGACCATTTGATTGCGTGCCAATATGCGTGCCACTATGTGGCGCGCCGGTTGCGTGGTTCTGTGCGAGGAGAACGCCATGGCGGATGGCTCCGGAGATCCCCGTGTTCACAATCTGACCCCCGAGGACGTCGCCCGCGGGCTTGCGGAGGGCCGCATGTTGCTGGTCGACGTGCGCGAGCAGAACGAAGTCGCGCTCGAGCGCTATCCGGCTGCGGTGGTGGTCCCCTTGTCCAACTTCGATCCGGCCGCGATCCCCGATCCGCAAGGCCGGCAGGTCGTCTTTGCCTGCCGTTCGGGACGGCGATCGATCACCGCCTCGCTGGCCGCCCAGGAACAGGGCTATCCCTACGACGCCCATCTGGCCGGCGGCATTCTGGCCTGGAAGGCCGCCGGATTGGACACCGAAACCGGCTGACGAGAAACGTCCGAGAATCCTATGCCTCGCACTTTCGCCATCGCGGCTGCCGCCATCGCGGCCCTGTGGACCGCCTCCGCCGGTGCGCAGGGACAGATCGTGAATGTCTACAATTGGTCGGACTATATCGAGCCGACCGTGATCGAGGATTTCACCAAGGAGACCGGAATCAAGGTGCGATACGACACCTTCGATTCCAACGACACGCTCGAAACCAAGCTGCTCGCCGGCAAGTCCGGCTATGACGTGGTGGTGCCGACCGGCTTTTTCCTCGAGCGTCAGATCAAGGCCGGGGTTTTTCAAAAGCTCGACAAGAGCAAGCTGCCGAATCAGGCCAATCTTTGGCCCGAAATCGCGCAGCGGCTTGCGGTCCACGATCCCGGCAACCAGTACGCGGTCAACTACATGTGGGGCACGACCGGGCTCGGCTACAATGTCAAGAAGGCGCGCGAAATTCTCGGGGCCGACGCCAAGATCGACAGTTGGGATATCGTCTTCAAGCCGGAAATCCTGGCCAAGTTCAAGAGCTGCGGCGTCTATCTGCTCGACTCGTCGGACGACATCTTGCCGGCGGCGCTCAAATATCTCGGTTTTGATCCCAATTCGAGGAGCGAGGCGGAGCTGCAGAAGGCGGGCGATCTCTTGATCAAGATCAGGCCGTCGGTGCGCAAGTTCCATTCCTCCGAATATCTGAACGCGCTCGCCTCGGGCGAAATCTGCTTCGCGGTCGGCTTTTCCGGCGACGTCAAGCAGGCGCAGAAGCGCGCGGCGGAAGCCAAGAATGGAGTCGAGGTGGCGTACGCGATCCCCAAGGAGGGGGCGCAATTGTGGTTCGACAACCTGGCGATTCCAAAGGATGCCAAGAATGTCGCGCAGGCCCATGCCTTCATCAACTATCTGCAGAAGCCCGAGGTCGCCGCCAAGAACTCCAATCTCATCTCCTACGCCAATGGCAATCTGGCGAGCCAGGATCGCACCATCTATCCGGACGAGACGACCATGAGCCGTCTCTACACCATCAAGGTCTACGATGCGGCGACGCAGCGCCTGATGAACCGGCTGTGGACCCGGATCAAGACCGGGCGTTAGCTCACCGCCACCTGCGGTGCAGCCACAGCCATTGCTCGGGGTACTCGCGCACCCAGCCCTCGATCGCCGTCGTGATGACCTGCATGGTGCCCTGTATGTCGATCAGGCCTTGCGCGTCGCGCGCCGGTACGATGGCTTCGGTCATCTCGATCGTGAAGCGGTTGCGGTCCTCGCGGCGGCGCACGATGCGAGTGCCGTGGATCGGGCATTCGACGTGGCGGGCGAGCTGAGCGATCAGCGGATTGGCCTTGCAGCGCCGGCCGAAGAACGTGACCTCCACGCCTTTCACAAAATGCTGGTCGGCCAGCATGGCCACATGCCGGTTGGCTTCCAGGATGCGCCCAAGCTTGACCGGAGCGTCGAGGCCGGTCGCCACCAGCGTGCCCATGCAGCCGGCGCGGATTTTCAGCGCCGCGTCGCTGACCGCGCGAATATTGGGGCGGCGAAAGAGCACCGCGGTGTCGAGACCGTGCCTTGCGGCGACCAGCGCCGGCAGCTCCCAATTGGCGAGATGCGCCGCAAAGATGAGCGCGGGCTTGCCGTCGTGGCGCAGCCGATGGAAGCGCTCCGAAGTCGCCGGATCCGCCACGATGTCGTCCCCCGGCAGGCTGGGATCGGCGTTGCTCAACCGGTCGATGTGCGAGAACTCCACCATAAAGCGGCCGAGATTGTCCCAAACTCCCTCGAGGATCTGCTCGATCTCCGCCGCCGGCTTCTCCGGGAACGCGGCGGCCAGATTGGCGCGGCCGACGCGATGCTCCGGCAGCCGGGGGCCGATCTTGCGGACGAACCATCCCCAGAAGTCGGCCGTGCGCCGGCGGTCGGTGAGCCGGATCGCCCGGATGATGGCGAGCGTGAGCCATCCCATGCTGGCGTCGAACATCTGCAGCAGCCGCCGGAGGAGCGCGCGCACCAGAGGTTGCTGTTGAATGCTCATGGTGTGCGCGGCGATTTCAGAAGCTGATGATGATCTTGCCGAACACTTGCCGGCTCTCCAGCCGCGCCAGCCCGCGCTCGACCTCGCCGAGCGGGAACTCGCTGTCGATCACCGGAAGCATGCCGCCGGCCATCTTGGCGAGGCTTTCGCGGATGTTGCGCATCGAGGCGCCGAACGAGCCGATGATGCGGTATTGTTGCTGAAAGAGTTGCATCAGATTGAGCGTCGTCGAGGCTCCGGAGGTCGCCCCGCAGGTGACAAGCCGGCCGCCGCGCTTGAGGCACAAGAGCGAGCCATTGAAGGTCTCCGCCCCGACATGCTCGAACACGACATCGACGCCCTTCTTGGCGGTGAGCTTGCGGACCACGCCTTCGAAGCGTTCCGTGCGGTAATTGATCACGTGATCGGCGCCCAGGGCCCGGGCCTTCTCCGCCTTGGCATCGTCGCCGACGGTCGTGATGACCGTGGCGCCGATCGCTCTTGCCATCTTGATCGCCGCGGTGCCGATGCCCGAGCCGCCGGCATGCACCAGCACGGTTTCGCCGGCTGCGAGCTTGGCGTTGTCGAACAGCATGTGCTGCACGGTCGAAAAGGCGATCGGCGCACAGGCCGCGTCGCGCCAGGCGATGCCGGCGGGAACCGGAAGGACCAGACGCGCCGGCATGTTGAGAAGATCGCGCGCGAAGCCGTCGACGTGGAAGCCCATGATGCCGGCGATGTTCTCGCATAGATTGTCGCGGCCCTCGCGGCAGGCCTTGCAGGTTCCGCAGGTCAATCCGCCATACATCACCACCGCTTCGCCCGGCTTGAATGCGCCGACATCCGGACCGATCGCCGCAATCTCGCCCGCCGCTTCAGCTCCGACCACCAGCGGCAGCTTGCGCCTGGCGAAGGCCATGCCGCGCCAGCCCCACACGTCGATGTGGTTGAGCGCCACCGCCTTGACGCGAATCTGCACCTCGCCGGCGCCGGGCGGCGGTGGTGGCGCAAGCTCGACCAGATCGAGCTTGCGATCGGCGACGATGGTGAGCGCACGCATTCCGGTGAACGGACCCGGAATCACACCGGCTCTCTGGCCAAGACCAGCGAGACGTTCTGACCGCCGAAGCCGAAGGAGTTGGAGAGCGCGTGGCGAACCCTGGCGGCGCGCGCCACGTTGGGAACCACATCGAGCTGCAGCGCCGGGTCGGGAACCTGGTAATTGATGGTCGGCGGCAAAATTTGGCGGTCGAGCGTCATCAGCGTGATCACGGCCTCGACCGCGCCGGCGGCCGACAAGGTGTGCCCGATCATCGACTTGTTCGATGAAATCGGCAGGCGTCTCGCCCGCTCGCCGAACACCGCCGATGTGGCGAGACCTTCCATCTTGTCGTTCTCCGGCGTGCCGGTGCCGTGCGGATTGACATAGTCGATGTCGTCCGCCGTCAGCCCGGCATCGGCAATCGCATTGCGGATGCAGCCGATGATCGGCCTGCCGTCGGGGCTCGATCGGGTGCGGTGGAAGGAGTCGGCCATCTCCCCGCAGCCCTCGATCACGCCGAAGAGCTTGGCGCCGCGGCCCACCGCATGTTCGAGGCTCTCGAGCACCAGTGCGGCGGCGCCCTCCGCCATGACGAATCCATCGCGGTTCTTCGAGAACGGCTTGGCGGCCGCCTGCGGCGGATCATTCGCGGTCGACAGCGCCGACAGGAGCGAGAACCGGACCAGCGATTCGGGATTGATCGAGCCGTCGGTGCCGATGCACAAAGCCGCCTCGGCTTCGCCGCGCCGGATCGCTTCGACGCCAAGCTGGATCGCGGAGGCGCCCGAGGCGCAGGCCGTCGACAGCGAAATCGGCGAGCCCTTGGTGCCGAATCGTTCGGCCAGCCCGTCGGCGACCGAGGCGAACTGGAAGCGATTGTGGAAGGCCTCGAAGGGTCCGGTATCGGCACCGCGCACCAGATCCCGATTGGTGATCGTGTCGTTGGCGCCCGAGGCGTCGGCGACGATCCGCCGCTGCGGCCATTCGAGCTCGATCGGCGGGACCGCCAAAAAGAGCGGGCCCGGGAAATCCCCGCGCGCGCCAATTCCGGCATCCGCGGTCGCCTGCTCCGCCACCATTTCCGCCAGTCGCTCGGACAGCTCCGGGGAGCTGAACTGCTCGGTCTGAACAAAATCGATGGTCCCGGCGATGCGGGTCTTCAAGCCTTCGGTCGCGAAGCGCGTGATGGCGTGGATGCCGGACTCGCCGGCGGCCAGCTTGCGCCAATTGTCCGCCATGCCGATGCCGAGCGAGGTGACGACGCCCATGCCGGTGACGGCCACGATCGGACGGCCGGCCTGATCACGATAGCGCGCCATGAACAATCCTCTCCAGATGGCCAATTCTCTTCACGTGAACGCTCCTCTTCATCGGACCGCCTCGAGCAAGGCCAATCCTTCGCCCCGCCAATGCCCGACGCCGGTGACGACGACCTGCCGCAGCGGAGCATCCATAGCACGCTCGAAGCCCGATGGGTCGAAGGAGGGAAACATTCGGCCTTGCTGGAGCGCAAGGGTGGCAAGCGCCGTATTCATGGGAAATTGTGCCTCAAACCCATGGCCAAGGTGGGAGCCGGTCGCGCGCACCGCAATGGGGCCGCGGGCGGCCAGGAAGGCGCGCTCTTCCGCGGTGACGGGCTCCGCGCCGGTGGCACCCGAAATGATTCCGAGCCCGGCCGTTTCGAGGCGTGGGGCGATGCGCCCCCACAGGCCTTCCAGCATCGCGGTGACGGCGCCCGGCTCGCGCTTGGCGCGTCCCGACAGCACGGCAGACAGCCGCGCGAACGGTTTTGCCCCACGCGCCAAGGCATGATTCTTTTCCTCGATCACCAGGAACGCGCCGAGCGAGCCGGATGCCATTCCGCCGCCGGCCGCCGCCCGTTCCCACAGCGGCCGAAGCTCGCCCCTCCACAGGCGGTGACCCATGACCAGCAGCAGCATCGTGGAAATATGGTCGGCGTTGGCGGAGCCGCCCACCAGCGCGATCTCGCTCTGGCCGGCGGCAATGCGGGCGTGGGCGACGCGGACCGCGTCGACGCCGGCGGATTCCTCCCCCATGAACGTGCGCGAGGAGCCGGTGACGCCATGGACGATGGAAATGTTGCCGGCCGCCAAGTTCGAGAGTTGCGCCAGAAACAAGGTCGGCCGCAGATCGTTCATCAGCCGCTCGTTGAGGAAGGCCGCGGGTCGATCGCTCTTGCGCAATCCGGACAGGATCATCGCGTCGACCGCCGCGTCGCGCTCGCCGCCGCCGGCGGCGACGATCATGTCCATGCGCGCCAGCAATTCGGCATTGCCCTTGACGCCTGCGCTGTCGAGGGCGAGCCCCGCCGCATAGGTGCCGATGCGCTGCCAAGCCTCCATCTGGCGCTGGTCGCCCTTCTTCGGGATCTGCTTGTCGAGGTCAAGCGCCGCGATGGGGTGAATGATGAAAGGCGCCCACGTCGCCGCATCGGCGGGTCCCGGCGCCGCGTTGAGGCCTTGCCAATGCGCCTGCGGCCCTTCGCCCAGCGTCGAGACGATACCCACGCCGGTGATCCAAGCCTCGCGCGCTGTATCAGCCGCCGTATCAGCCATTGGCCAGCAACTCCGTCGGGAAGGCGAGCGCGGCCGCTGCCTTTTCCATGTGCTGGCGGAATTCCTGGCTCGGGAATTCAACGACACGGAAGGTGATTTCAGCGTTGCAAGCGAGCTTGCCGTCGTTGCGGATTTCCGCCCTGGTGCGCGCATAGCCCGAACCTTCATGGGCGAGCGCGGCGGTGATTTCCAGCGTGTCGCCGGGCTTCACGAACGAGCGCAGCTTCGCCTGACCGAAGGCGGCAAGGAAGGGCATGCGCGAAAATCCGGTGATGCCGATGATCAGCCAGCCTGAAGCTTGCGCCATGCTTTCGAGCAGCAACACGCCGGGCACCAGCGGATATCCGGGAAAATGGCCCTCAAAGATCGTGGACGAGACGGGAACCGTGGCCTGGGCCCGGATGGTGCGATTGCCGAGGTCGAGGTCGACGATCCGATCGATCAGCTGGAAGTATTCGAAACGCATGCCCGAATTTCATGCGCCCTTGGCAGCGACAAGCGCGTCGATATGCGCGCAAAGGTTCTTCAAGACGAAATATTGCTCGGTCGTCGCCTTGCCCTCGTTGACCTCCTGGGTCCACTGCTCGAGCGGCATTTTGATCCCGAAGGCCTTGTCGATCGCAAATGCGACGTCGAGAAAGTCGAGGGTGTCGATACCAAGATCATTGATCGCGTGGCTCTCCGGCTTGATCGTATCGCGTGGAATATCGCAGGTCTCGGCAATGATATTGGCCACGGCGTCGAAGGTCGGTGACATTGGTAAGTCCTTGGTTGACAACGCGTTTCGACGGCCGTCCGGCGGCTTGCATATGCGCTGTGGATGCCCCGGATCAATGCACCCCGGCCTGCCCCATCCGCGGCTGAAGTCGAGCGCCCGTCATAGCGAAGAGGATGCGGGAGTTCAATGGCAAGGGCCGCAGCGTTCCGGTCAAGATCGGCAACGACAGGATCGGGCGCCCTCGGGGTGAGCGGCTCCGCTTCGGAGGCGATGAAACCTCCGCCCAAGCGGCGTCGCCAAGTGGCCGGCCAGCCGCACGGTGTGCGCGAACTTCGAGTTCGGAGCACTAAATAGTATGGCTCGCGGTC
>WNFJ01264008.1_pt1 | contig 10865 bp, 10 predicted proteins | sample 5400461 | NCBI WGS metagenome assembly WNFJ01 (sample SAMN13153349, study PRJNA577476) | soil metagenome | isolation source: 115 cm saprolite on Douglas fir-dominated hillslope | place: USA:California | collected 2013-09-17
GGATACGGCCTCGCAAAATGTATTGCAGTCGCTGGCGAATTGGGATCACGGCGCTGCCCTTGAGCAGCTAGTCCGTCTTGTCCGGCTGACGCGCCCGGAAGTCATGCTGACTTTTCTGCCGGGAACATTTATAGGCGAAGACCACGGGGACCATCAGGCTTCCGGCGTGCTGGCCTCCGAAGCGTTTGATCTCGCGGGCGACCCTAGCACTTTCCCCGAGCAAGTTGCCGGCCCGACCAAACGCCTCGAACCCTTTCTCGAAAACTTGCGGCCCTGGCAGCCCAAAAAGATTTATTACTTCCCCGATGCCGACCGCGAAGATATTTTTCGCGGAAAAGGCCCGGACTACTCCGTGAAGGAAATCTCAAAGTCGAGTAAGCAGGCCTACTGGCGAATGGCGCTCGACTCGTTCCGTGCTCATCAGACGCAAGCCAAGTCCTTTCTCGATAAGCTGGCGCAGATGGACGAAGCGCAAATCGAAAAGATGGCCACCTCGGATAACTTCTGGACGGAGGCATTGCATTTCGTGCTCGGCAAATCGCTGGTTGGCGGCAGCACGACCGGGGATGTTTTCGAGAACGTTGCAGCCGGCGCGATTCCTTTCGTGCGGCCCGACGTTCCTCCAGAACCGCCCCGGCCGGAATTGTCGGTGGAACTCGGCGGCCCATGGAGTTTCTACGCTGAGTTTCGGCGCGCTCATGGGCTAACCAATCTTCCACATCCCGAGCCCCCAGAGATCGCCTTGCAAGGGCACACCGCGATGGTGATTCCATTGTGGGTGCGGAATCGGACGGGGAAGACGCAGGAGATTTCTCTGGCCGCCACGCTGCCGGGCGGATGGACGTTGCAAGGCGGTACGGGAAAATTCACCGTGTCGGCGAAACAGGTGGCGGCCGCGCGAATCGAAATTATGTTGCCCGCGTTTCCCGAAACCGAAACGAAGAAGCCAGAGCCGCAGGAAATCAGCGTTCACGCGGAATCGAATGGGCAGTCCATCGGAGAGATCAAACTTCGCGTGGAACTTCGAAAAAGGGCGCTGCCGCAGTAAGCCCCACTAAGATTTTTTCTGCCGCGCGGCTTCCATGCCTTCCCAGGCTGCTTCCGGCAATAGCAAAAGATCGTTGAACTCGCCGGCGCCACGCAGCCATTGCGCGCCATCAATGACCACACATTCGCCGTTGATATACTCCGCCATATCGCTGATAAGAAACGCGGCGAGATTGGCGAGCTCCTCGTGCTTGCCAAAACGCTTCATGGGATGCTTGTCCTTGGCGTGCTCTTCGAATGTTTTCGAAGGCATCAGCCGCGACCACGCACCTTCTGTCGGAAAGGGGCCTGGCGCGATGGCGTTCAGCCGAATGTGATACTTCGCCCATTCGACGGCCAGCGAGGTGGTCATCGCCAAAACGCCCGCTTTAGCGCAAGCCGAAGGCACCACAAACCCCGAGCCGCAATTGGCAGCCGCATAGGTGGTCACGATATTCAGCACATTGCCGCCGAGTTTTTGCGAGATCCAACGCTTGCCAAAGACCTGCGTACAGTGAAATGTCCCATTTAGGACGATGCCGACTACGGCGTTAAACGCGTTGGGGGTCAACTTTTCGGTGCGCGCCATGAAATTTCCAGCGGCGTTGTTAACGAGCGTATTGATTTCGCCAAATTGTTCCTCAGCTTTTGCTGCCGCAGCTTCGACAACCGCGTAATCCCGAACGTCGCAGGTGGAGTAGGCAGCCGCACCGCCCACGCGGTGGATCTCGTCGCATGTTTCGCGCAGGGGTTCTTCCCGCCGGCCAACAAGAAATATCCGCGCACCCAACTCCGCGAAGCGCAATGCCATCGAACGGCCGAGTCCCGTCCCTCCGCCGGTAAGAAAAACCGCGCGGCCCTTCAATAAGTCCTGCTGAAACACGGTTCACCGCCTCACGCGCAGATGGCAAAGTACGACACGCGATTCTAGTCTATTCGAGAGATTGAAGATGTCTCTTTCAGAGAATGCCCGGCAGCGCGGCGGAAGGCATACAAATAAGGTTAGGGATGCATCTCCGCGGGAATCGGCCGGCCCATCGCTTTCGCATACTCGGCGGCGTAGAGCGGGCTTTCCGGAAACTCCTCGCTCAATTCGAGGAGCAGTTTTTGCGCCTCGGGATTTTGTTTTTCCCTGCGCGAGGCCAGCGCCAGCAAAATTTTTGCAAACGGCTGCAAATACCGTCCCCCCTCAATTGTTTTTCCAAGTTGCTGCATGCCAAGCTTCTTGTCGCCGTGGATCCCTCCGAACATGAGAAAGAATCGCGCACCGCCCGAAAGGCTTCCGATAATGTAATTGGCCGTTCCCAGCGCGACATACGCATCGTTGGCATTTGGCTGCTCCGCCAGCAGTTGCTTGGCGTGTTCGTTTGCTTCCTTCAGCCGCTTCAAGCTCTCGATGTGCTGCTTCTTGAGCATCATGTCGGCGTTCGATTCCATTCCCGCCGCCAGTGTTAGGGCAAAAAAAGCTTCCGGATCCCTAGCGTTCTTTGCCAGGCGCGCCTTGGCCAGCTTTCGCGCCAAATCCAGGGCATCCTGAAAACTCTTCATCCGCTCGGGATCGGGTTTGCCTTCGATGCCATGCAGGAATCTCTTCTCATTCAAGAAAAAATCGCTGGAGAGCACACCCTGCCGGTAAAGCTCCTCGAAGAGATAGCTGGCCGCGATGGCGACCTCGCCAAAGGGTTCTTCGGGATGCTGCGTTTCCCAACTGCCAAATTTTTCGCGCGCTTCCGAAAAGTTCTGCGCGTAGAGGGAATGAAATCCAGAGGAAAGCTCCGCCACGGTTGTAAATGCCGGGGTCTTGGCAATCTCGTCGGCCCGGGCCGGGCACAGGGCTGCGGCGCACAGGAGGATACATGCCGCGCTGTACATTCGCCAAGGCATTCGAGGGCCAGCTCTTCAGAAAAGTCCCGGCAAAAAGCGCGGCTTGCCGGTCATCGCAGCACGATAGTCTGGATTGGCAAAGAGCACGCGCTCTTCCGTTGAAAGCCGCTGCGTCAGGACTGCGATATGGGCGATGGCTCCCGCCGCTGCGGTGATCCAAGCCGTGTGAATCAACGGAAGAGCCAGCATTTCCGCGAAGACCGCCGCATAGTTGGGATGCCGGACGTATCGAAATGGCCCAGACGTCACTACGCCGAGGCGCGTGGAATCCACCACCTGAACGTTCCAGTGCTCCCCAAGCGAACGTATAACCCACCATCGCACGGCATTCGCCGCGAGAAACACGGCAAACATTGGGGCAGCTAACCAGGGGAGGAAGGGACGCCGCAGGAAAATTACTTCGAGAGCGGCGCCTATCAGCACCGCGGCGTGCAACAGCACCATCCAGCGGAATTTCGGCTCATCGACTTTTGCCGCGCCGCGGGCAGCCATTTCCTGCTGGTGCCGCTTAGAGATGCGCAGCTCCACCAGCCGCAGCAGCGCGACGGCAAGAAGCAGACCGAGAAAAGCGTTGACCGTCATGCGGTCGCGCAGCAAATTGATGCTCAGGTCCATTGCAGCAGCAGGAATTCCGCACTAAAGCCCGGGCCAAAGGCGGCAGCTAGCGCGTATTCGCCGGTCTGGAGCGGTCTCTTGTCCAGCCATTCTTGCAGAATAAACAGAATTGTCGCGCTCGATAGATTTCCGACGTTTCCGAGAATGTCCCAGGAAGGCTGCGTGTCGCATTTGCACAAGCCGAGCTCCGTTTCGATGTTTCCAAGCAGCCGCGCGCCGCCCGGATGCAGAATCCAGCCCTTGATTTCCTCGCGCTTCCGGCCGTTGCGATCGAGGAAGCCTTGCACTAGCCCGCTGATCTTTCCACCGATCATTTCCGGAACATCCTTGGCCAGCAGGATGTGGAATCCGGAATCGCGCAGGTCAAATCCCATGGCTCCTAGCGAATCGGGAAACGTGTAGGTCTCCGTGACCAGAATCTTCGGCCCCGGCATTTGCCTTCCGGTGACCACCACAGCCGCGGCGCCATCGCCAAAAAGGATTGAAGATATCAGGTTGGCCTGCGAAATGTCCTTACGTTGAAACGTGAGCGAAGGCAGCTCGACGGCAATGATCAGGACGTTTCCGCCCGGTTCAGCCTTCAGGAAATCGGCCGCGCGTCCCAGCGCCATAGCCCCTGCCGCGCAGCCCAGTTCCGTAAACGGCATGCGCCGGACATTTGACCGGAATCCCATCAGGTTAATAAGGTGGGCGTCTAGCGATGGGATCATGAAGCCCGTGCAGGACACTGTGATGATCATATCGATGTCTTCGGGCTTTAATCCCGCGCGCTCCAGGCACTTTTCCGCCGCCTCCCGGCCGAGCTTCACCGCGTGCTCGATGTATTCGTTATTCGTTTGCGAAAGCGGGCGCGGCTCGATGGTGTACTCGAGCGGGAAGATGGCATGCCGGTTGTGAACCTGCGCGTTATCAACAATGCTCATCATCGCTTCGAGGCGGCGCTCCGGGATGTCAAAGACACGGCCCATATAGACCTTCACGTCCTCGCGCGTGATGGTGTAGGGCGGCAGAGCAGTGGCGGTAGCGGCGATGGTGGGATACGTTGCTGCGGCAGCTTCTGCGGGTCGATTGCTCGCGGATTCCATCAGTCTCCTTGGGCACAAAGCTGGGCCACTCAGCTTCTCCGGGGCATAAGCCTTTTGAATGCGGCGTTTTCGGAACAGGCTGCGTTCGAGCCAATGACTCTACATCAATTCTCGGCCAGGAGTGAACTAGTTTCAAGGTGCGGGATGGGGGTAGTAACGGACCGCCGGGAAACCGTGGTCGGAAGCTTGCGCGAAGTCGCTGAGCGCCTCGCACCTGGTAGCGTTCGCATGCCGGTCGTCTCGGGCCACGCTTCGCAAAGACCTGCTCGTCTTTGAATTTATTCCCATGAGCCGCAGTGCATTGCCGTTGACTACGGATTCAGAAGATTGTCGTGCTAGGTAGTAGCCTGGCTGGCGCGGATTTCCTGCCAGCGGCGTGGGCGTTTGTTCGCCTGCAACACTTTCTTGCGCAGGCGGATGGATTTCGGCGTGATTTCCACAAACTCGTCATCGGCAATAAATTCGATGGCCTGCTCCAGGCTCAGCTCGCGGTGCGGAATCAACCGAATTGCTTCGTCAGCGCTGGACGAACGCATGTTGGTCTGCTTTTTTTCTTTTGTTACATTGACGTCCATGTCCTGTTCGCGCGAATTTTCGCCGACGATCATGCCTTCATATACTTCGATCGCGGGACCGATGAACAGTTCGCCGCGTTCCTGGATGTTCCACAGCGCAAATGCGGTGGACGGTCCGCCGCGGTCCGCCACCAGCGCGCCGGTGGGACGCAGCGCCATCTCTCCGCCGTATTCCATCCATCCTTCGAAAATCGAATGAATCAGCGCGGTGCCGCGTGTGTCCGTTAGCAATTGGCTGCGCAGCCCGATCAATCCGCGCGAAGGAATCTTAAAGTCCATGCGCACACGGCCCGAGCCGTGATTGCTCATCTTCAGCATCTCGCCACGCCGGCTGCCGATCGTCTCCATGATGATGCCGATGAAATTCTCAGGCACATCGATGACCAGGCGCTCCAGCGGCTCTAGTTTCTTGCCCTTCTCCGTACGGACAACGATTTCGGGCTTTCCAACCATCAGCTCAAAGCCTTCGCGGCGCATCGTCTCAATCAGAATCGCCAGCTGCAATTCGCCGCGCCCCAGCACGCGAAATGATTCCGGCGTGTCCGTATCTTCCACGCGGATGGATACGTTGGTAAGAAGTTCCTTTTGCAGACGGTCGCGGAGGTCGCGCGAAGTGAGAAATGTCCCTTCTTTGCCGGATAGTGGACCACTGTTAACGGTAAAAATCATCGCCAGCGTGGGCTCGTCAATCAACAACGGCTCTAGTGGCATCGGGTTTGCCAAATCCGTGATGCTTTCGCCGATGTTAATTCCTTCGACTCCCGCAATCGCCACCAGATCGCCCGCGGGAACGGCTTGCGCTTCATCCCGTTCCAGGCCGCGGAAGGTGTACAGCTTGGTGATGCGCGTCGGCGTCAGTTTGCCGTCGAGCTTGCTGATGCCCACCTCCGCGCCGCGTTTCAGCGTGCCATTGAATACCCGGCCGATCGCGATGCGTCCCAGAAATTCGCTGTAGTCCAGGTTCATCACCTGAATTTGCAGAACTCCTTCGGGGTCACCCGGTGGCGCGGGAATGTGTTTTACGATAGCCTCGAAGAGCGGCAGCAAATCCTTCGAGCCGTCACCCGGCGCGCGATGCGCTACGCCGTCGCGCGCATTGGTATAAATGACGGGAAAACCGAGCTGGTCTTCCGTTGCGTCGAGATCGATAAAAAGATCGTAGATTTCGTCCAGGACTTCCTTGGCGCGCGCATCGGTGCGGTCAATCTTGTTCAACACGATCACCGGAGGCAGCTTGGCCGCCAGCGCCTTCTGCAGGACGTAACGCGTCTGCGGCAGTGGCCCTTCACTAGCGTCCACCAGCACCACCACGCCATCCACCATACGCAGCGCACGCTCCACTTCGCCGCCAAAGTCGCTATGGCCGGGAGTGTCCACGATGTTGATCTTCGTGTCATGAAAGAAAAGCGCGGTGTTCTTCGCCAGAATGGTGATGCCCCGCTCACGTTCCAAGTCGTTGGAATCCATCACGCGCTCGATGACGGCTTCGTTGGCGCGAAAAATCCCGCTTTGCCTCAGCATGGCGTCGACCAAGGTGGTTTTTCCGTGGTCCACGTGCGCGATAATCGCGATATTGCGAATGTTTTGACTCATAATTCCTGCTTGTCGTGCCTCCGGACAGCCCGGGGCAAAAGTCTCTAAAGACAAAAATAGCTGCTGAAACAACCAGCAGCCTTGACGAATGTACCTTACTGTAGGTCGACCGCCTGGCGGTCACACATCCTTAGGTGCGGTGCAGCAATCTATAGTTTAGCAGACCCGAGCCAGCTAAACCACCAAAGCCCGACAGCGTGTGACTTACCGCTTTAAGCCGTTCACCCTATGTTTTATTGAGGCGTTTACCGGATTGTTCCCGAAAACGGGGTGCAGAAAATTTGCTCCATGCAAGACGCTTGGCTTGGTGAAATAGCCTTTGACAACTATTGGCGCGTACTTGAAGCGCACTGCCCTGGTGTGGTCAAAGCTCCCGAGTTCTCGCATATGAGTCTCCTCGAACGCGAGGCATGGGTTGAAGCCGCAAAAGCCGTCGGAGAACAAATTCGCCACAACCCTTTGCCTTACTCCTCGAAGTAACCCCCTTGGGCCGGGTATTGGCGTCTCCGGCCCTATTACAGGAATTCCCCGACAGCGCTCTTAGGCGGCCAGTGCCACAAAGCGGCACTCGGCTGGCCCATAAAACTCCACCAACTCATATAAACAGCATCTAAATTTAGACGTTTTCATCCCTCGCCATCTCGATTCTCGGAGTCCTCGACGTCTGTCTGACCCATCAGCTCGGCCTCAACGGCTTTTTTGGAACTTTGCTATTAATTTCTTCGTAGGAATGGAAAACGCTCGACTAGCTATTACGTCTATACACCATAGGGTGGACGTCCATGTTACCGGAAGTAATCTCAATGCGGGAACCGGATGAACCGGCCACTTCGGAGCGGGTAGTCCTATCTTCAGGCCGCTACATCCATTTTGGGCCCTTTCGCATTGACCAACAGAGGCAGGAGGTTACTCGCAGTGGGACCCGGCTCAAGCTTCAGGGCAAGGTCTATCAGGTTCTGCTGGCCCTTCTCGAAAAACCTGGCGAAGTTGTCCCCCGCGAGGAGTTGCGGATGCGGCTCTGGCCCGCCGATACGCACGTCAACTACGACGCCAACGTAAATACCACCGTCAACAAACTACGCCAAGCGCTTGGCGATTCGTCCGATAAGCCGCTCTATATCGAAACTATTCCGCGCAAAGGCTACTGCCTGCTGGTGCAACCCGAAGTTTCCGACAAGGCGGGAACTGTCCACTTCAGCCAGACCGAGCCCCCTTCCGCGGCTTCGCAGCAGGAGTCTTCTCCACGATCCGGCGGCCTCGGGTTTTCAAAATCAGATGTTTGGATTGTCCTTGGCGTGATCGGTCTGATTCTTGCCGGGATGCTGCTCGGAGCCGGGATTACGCGGCTCTGGATTTTCCATACAGCCCCCGTCGTCCAGTACCCCTTGGGTGGCGACTTCTCTCCCGCGTCACTGTCCACATATTTTTAGGATTTTCCCTATTCTTTCCCGGTTTGGCCTGCCCGGAACTCCGTCCATGGACCGGCCTTCATGTCGCGCAAATAGTGCTCTTGCCAAGCATACTCCGGATGCGCCGCGAGAAACGGCTTGGCCAGGAAATCCCCGCCGCACGGATGGCCCATGCGAGCCATCATGCGCATGTCTTTCGTCATCGTTTCATCCGTCGCCTTTCCTTGCACTGCTCCGCCAGGATAGTAAGGCTGCCACTCCCACTCTTTCACGCCGCGCGGCGATCCATCCACGTGCCCGCAGAGCGTACGCTCGTTGGCATCTTCTTTTTTCTCGGCTGTGTCGGCATGGTCGCCGAGCATCTTTTCCGCCAGCGCCACGTCGATCTTTCCTTTGTTTTCCCGCAGCAGTTCGTCCCACCGCGCCCGCCGTGCGTTCGGCGAACTCTCCTTGTTATTTGCGTCAAACTCTGGCGTATCCTCTTTGAGCACCTTGGAGTCACGCGCCCAGTTTGATCCCGAAAGCACGCCATCCTTCGTCCTCCACAGCTTGTGTGCTTTCAAACCAAGTTCTAGTTGCGCGATTTCCCCAGTCTTCCGGTCACCGAGCAACCAGTCATTGGCGTATCCTCCGTTGTTCCCGTCCAGCATGATCTTCGTGTACTCGTCGATCGAGCCTGCATACTGCAACGCTTTCCTCGCCCGCACGAATTCCGCTTTGCCATTCGGGTCCCAGCCTTGAAATTGTGTGATGGTCGTCTCCGTTACCATCAGCCCATCGCTGTTGATCCCGAAATCGTCGTCGCTCGCGATCACTCCGGGGAAACCATCCATCAGGATTCGGTAGCCGTTCTTCGGCGCGATGTCAAAGACAATTCGCCAGCGTTCGCCGTTGCGATAGCTTGTCCAATTGTTGTGCGCCATTACGATTTTTCCGTCTTTCGTCCAGCTTCCTGTGGCCACGAAAGCGCTGCAATTTCCCGGGCTCTTCAGATTCGGCGCATTCGCCGCTTTCTCTTTCTTGTTCAACCACGGCACGTAATATTCCGGCAGCTCTTCGAACGCGTTGAACGCCACGATATCATCCACATCCAGCTTTGACCCGCTGTGTGCGCGCAATCCCTCCACGATGCCCTGCAGTTCCTGCTGATACTCGGCATCGATCTTTGGCCACAGCATTTCGTGCGCCGCCTTCCGGAAAAACTCCCAGTTACGTTCGGTCGAATGCATCATCCCCGCGCTCACCGCCGCGAACGCATCCTCTATCTCCGGCGCCAGCAGATACCCGTGCTGATAGCCCATCGCGCGAGGGTCGCCTTCGAGATGCACGTAGATCCAGCCGCCTTCTTCGAAGCGCCACGCTCCCTTCAACCGCGGATCATTCGTTGCTGCACGCTCCCGCGCCGACGCAATCGTCGCCACCATGGCGTCATTCGCCGATGCGGAAGCAGGCGCTCCGCTGCCCGCCCCCCACGGGGCCGCGCCACCTAGGATCACCAGCAGAATCGCCGCCACGCGTCTCATCGAATCCGCACTCATCTTGCCTCCTACTTTCCCGTGCCGTCCCTGCTCCTGAAAATCAAACCGCGCGTCAATTTCGGTGACGAGTTTATACACTCCAGGGCCGCCCCTCAACAAAATCTCGTGTAAACTCCCTTGCCTGCCATGCTCATCGCCATCACGCGCGCCGTTAGCCCAGCTATCGTCCACTGCGAACTTTCCTTCATTGAGCGCAAGCCCATCGATCTAGCCACAGCTCAAGAACAACACCACGCCTACGAAACGCTTCTGCAGAAACTCGGCGCGCGACTCATTTCGCTCCCCGCCGAGCCCGATCTTCCCGATTCCATGTTTGTCGAAGATCCCGCCATCGTACTAGATGAATTGGCAGTCATTCTTCCCCTCGGAACAGAGACCCGCCGCCGCGAAGCTGCTTCCCTGGCCCATGCGCTAGCCAAGTTTCGAAAGCTCGAATACGTTTCTATACCCGGCACTCTCGAAGGCGGCGACGTCCTTCGCATCGGTCGTAAGCTTTTTGTCGGCCTCACCAAGCGCAGCAACGCCGAAGGCATCCGCCAGCTCTCTGCCATTCTCGCTGCTCGCAACTATGAAGTCATCGCCGTTCCCGTCACCGGCTGCCTTCATCTGAAATCCGCCGTCACCTATCTCGGCCGCAACACCCTTCTTGCCAACCGCGCATGGTTTGACGCTGCACCCCTGCCCGGCCATGGATGGATTGACGTTGATCCTGCCGAGCCTCATGCTGCCAACGCTCTTGCTCTCGCTGGCACCATTATTTTCCCTGCTTCATTTCCACGCACGCGCGCCCTCCTCGAAGCCCGCGGCTTCTCCGTCACTTCCATCGACATTCCCGAACTTCAGAAAGCCGAATCCGGCTTAACCTGTTCTAGTCTTCTTTTCGAAACTACAATTTCAGTCGGTTCTTGAGGCAACGATAGGGCTTACAGGGGTAAAACCTGCAGGCGGGCCAGGTAGCCCCGCTTAGACACTTTTCCAAACTTTCTCTTCACTTCCATCCCCCCGCGTGCTATGCTTTTTCTCGTGATGTTGTCTACCACCGCCAAGCGAATTACGTCCAAGTCGTCCATGTCGATTACCTCGACTACGACTAAGAAGACTATTTCCGCTTCGGGCGCGTGGAGAAACAGCTAGCAAGCT
>WNFJ01337400.1_pt1 | contig 10865 bp, 10 predicted proteins | sample 5400461 | NCBI WGS metagenome assembly WNFJ01 (sample SAMN13153349, study PRJNA577476) | soil metagenome | isolation source: 115 cm saprolite on Douglas fir-dominated hillslope | place: USA:California | collected 2013-09-17
TGTCAAATAAAGCTCAGCAAGAGAGAAACTCAACAGTTAAACGAGTAATTGTTGAGCCTCTATCGGCTTCTCAGGCCCTCTTATCCATTTCGCACCGCATACTAGTACTAGCGGGTCAACTGCTACGTCTTGCCATGAGGCGAAGAGTAGAACGTGGATTTGCCCTCGCCTAGCTCCCCCAGGATGAGTAATTCCTATTGCGCCATCTCATACGCCTGGACGATGGTGGTGCGAGGAGGAAGGAGCTGCTCCTGTTGATCGGGCAGGCGCAAAGAGTGGCTAATTGCGTTCTGGACGGTAGACAGTCTGGCAGCCAGTCCTAATTCCACAAGGACCGCTCCTTGCAACGACTGCGCGATTAGCTGTTCATTATGCAGGCGCAAGCGACGTAGCATATGGACCCGGCTCTGCTCTGAGCAGGGGACGTAGTTTAGTCGTCTTGTGTTCACGATGGCCCATCTAGGCAATCGTCGTGAGCACAGTCAGGACGCCAAGACTCAAGAAGACCGGGATGGGGAAGGCGAGTGCGAGATGGATGAGGTACAGCTTCGAGAGCGGCGCATACGTCGTGGTGGTATTCAGATTCGCTATGGTACTGCTAACAATCCCAACGATGAGCGTTCCCCACAAGTAAAGCGATATCCGCCAGAGCCGGCGGAAAGCATGAGGTTACCAAAGTTGATGAGTTTCGGGGGAAGCAGAGGCATCTCGCTCTTGTTCTGGCACAACTGCTATGCCATCCCTTCAGACATGCTCTCTGTGGTATAAAACGAAAACCCTTCGTCGATAGACAACAAACAGCAAACACGGGATGCAGCCGTTCTCGTTGCTCCTTATGCCTCACCCTTTTGGTGTATCTTTCACCAGGGCTATTTAAAAGTCAGGAGAGAGCCAAGCAAGAGGCGAAGAGCCTGGAGGGGTTGAGCATCAAAGAAGCGCATCTGCTTGGGAACATTGGACACCCCCAGGAAATCGAGCAGAGCCAGCAGAAAACTGTTGAGCACGGCCAGGACACGGGGAGCGTTGCCCTTGCGCACTTGACAGTGATCTTCGCGCAGCGTCACATCGCGTCTCCAGTGGAGCCGGTTTTCAATGGCCCAGTGGGCACGCACTAACTCCAAGAGGCGCTCAGCCGAGGCCTGAGCAGGCGAGAGGCTGGTGATGCCATACACCACTTCCGTACGCGTCTGGCCATCCTCGTGGACGGTACGAGTCAGGCGAAAGACCTGGGCGACGCCGGCCCACTGCCCGTCCAGGAAGTCATTGAGTTCCGTGCTGACCACCAGTTCGCGGATTTCCAGGCGCCCATGCCCTTTCTCAACGGTGCGTGCAGTGCGCCAATCTCGGCAGTCCAGAGGGGGCTCGCTGAAAAAGAGCTGCAAGTCGTCACGCAGGATGGGCTGATTGCCCTTGGCAATGAGGACATCGTCTCCCTCGAAGCCGCGTGACGCTGGCGCAGAAGAGGTGTTGTGTGTGCAAGGCATCCGCGCTGATGATGCGTCCTTTGACCCACAGCGGCGTCAGGAACTGCGCCACGATGGAGAGTTCATTCTGCTTCTCCCCCGTCACCTGCTCTTTGAGCAGCACCCCGGTCTTGGTTTCATAGAGCGCGAGTTGATGCATCTTCACCTGATCACTTTGCTCATGGCCCAGCGTGCCGCGCAAGGTCTTGCCATCCAGCGCCACATGCACATGCTTCTCGCGTTCTGCCTGTCCAGCCAAACGGCTTGGTTCGTCTCCGCACTGCTTGGTCGCCGCCACTCGGGCCAGGGCCTGCATGACCACCTGATTCATCTGCTCGGCGTCCACCGCGCGCAGCACATTACTATACGTTGCCGCACACGGAAAGGTCTTGCGCGTGATGGGCAGCACCGCACTCAGCCAACTCGCTGAGCCCCCGTACCCACTCCGCAATCGCCGCTGGCGTCGTCATCCCCGCCACTTTCCCCAGCAGGATCAGCGTCAAGATCAATGCCACGCTGTAGCGTACCCCTCGTTTGTGCCGTCCATCCTGCACCTGCTCCAGTGCTCGATACACCGACATCGCCTCGATTTCCAGTGGCAGCTGAACCTGTTCTATTGTGTCCTTGAACGTGCTATAGTTCATCTCGAGTCATTCCTCGCTTTCTGAGATCGTGAATTTTTTCTCATTCTAGCAAAGAATGACTCTTTTGTTGCTCTTTTGGGACTTTTAAATCGCCCTGATCTTTCACCCAAATTGATGTGTAATTTCCTCCAAAATGATATAGTGGGGCCAGGATTGCTCTGGCTATGTGATGGATAGTGAGGAACACAGAAGACATATGGTGACGACGCATACAATTGCACCAGAAATCCTGGCGCAATTTCCTCATCTCAACGCGGAACAGTGCAGCGCCATCGCCCATACGAACGGGCCCTTGCTGGTTATCGCGGGTCCCGGCTCAGGCAAGACGCTGGTACTGGTCTTGCGCACGCTGAATATTCTGCTCCTTGGCCTTGCCCAGCCTTCGGAGCTCCTGATTACGACCTTTACTGAAAAAAACGCCTATGAGCTGCGGGACCGCATCGCAATTGCAGCCAAGCAAATAGGATACAACGGCGACCTCTCGTCACTGAGGGCAGGCACCATCCACAGCATCTGCAATGACTTTCTGCAACGGTACCGGCAGCATACCGATTTGGGGAATGGGTACGAAGTACTCGATGAGCTGACACAATTGCTCTTTCTCAACGACCATTTTGACCCTATTATTGGCTCTGCGAAGGATGGTCTCTTCCTCGGGCACTGGAAAACCCGCTGGACCGCTATAAAGGGATTGCAATCCTACCTGGACAAGATTACTGAGGAATGTATTGACCCCGAGCAGTTGAGCCAGAGCAGCGATGCTTTCCTCTCGGCTGTCGGCCATGCCTACATTGCCTATGAGCAAGCCCTCTCGGCCGCAAATCGCCTCGACTTCGCCCACCAGGAAAAAATTTTCTCTCAACTGCTTGATGAGCCAGACGTCGGGGCAAAGATTAAGCAGCAGATCAGCTATATCATGGTCGACGAATACCAGGATACGAATTACATCCAACAGCAACTCTTTCTTACGCTGGCCGGGGCCAGGCGCAATCTCTGTGTGGTCGGCGACGAAGATCAAAGCCTCTACCGCTTCCGCGGTGCCACCGTACGGAATATTCTCGAGTTTCCACACCACTTCGATGACTGTACCACCGTCGTACTCGAGACCAACTACCGTTCGCACCGCCACATTGTCGATGCCTACAACCGTTTCATGAACAGCGCTGATTGGTCAAATCCTGCGGGTGTGCCTTTCCGCTACAAGAAACAGATCGTTCCCAACCTTTCGCAGCCACATCCCACCTACCCAGCAGTCTTCGCCATCTGGGGCACGAGTAAGAAGGACGAGGCCGCGCGGTTCGCCACCTGTGTGCAATTTTTGAAAGAGCACGGTGTGATCGAGGACTATAGTCAGGTGGCATTGCTCTTACGCAGCGTGCGGATCGACCACAGCGGACCCTACCTGGACGCCCTGGCCGCGCGAGGCATCCCCGCCTTCTGCCCGCGTGCCCGTGGCTACTTTGACAACCAGGAGGTGCAGGACATCGTGGCCTGCTTTGCGCTGCTGCTTGGTTACTACGGTGACCAGCGCGGCGAACTCACAGGTTATGCACTGCAAGCTTTGGGGGCATATGTGGATAGCTGTATCGTTGGCCTGGGAAAGCGGTATGGGGGCGACCGCCCACTGTCGGTTCTTTTGCGTGAGTTTGTGGAAGAAATCGAGGCGTTACGCGAAGGCGGGGCACTCGACCGGCGCCTGGGCGACTATTTTTACCAATTCGTAGCGGTCGAACCCTTTGCGAGTGCTATGCAGAACGAGAACAGGGCCCGCAACCTGGCCATTTTCTCTCAACTGCTCAACATCTTCATGAACTACTACCACTACAGCGTGATTTCGCACCGGAACCGGGTATCCCTCCGCTATCAGTTCTTTAACAGCTTTCTGCGCCTCCTCCATGATGGTGGGATTAACGAGTATGAGGACCCCAACCAGCCTTTCCCCCAAGGTTACGTGCAGGTCATGACGATCCACCAATCGAAAGGGCTGGAGTTTCCTGCCGTTTTTGTCGGATCGCTCGATAGCCACCCTCAGACCAGGAAAGCGCTTGACCGCCAGCTCGCACCATTTACACACCGCGCTCCCTTTGAACCAGAGGCACGCATCACGGAGTTTGATCATCGGCGGCTCTTCTACGTTGCCTTCTCACGGGCAGAAAAGATCCTGGTGTTAACAGCAGCGGAGCAGCCGCACATGGCCTTCGCTGCTATCTGGGAGGGCCTCGAACAGTGGCCCTATGTGCGCAAGGAACTGCTCAAGGCTCAGCACTTTGCGCTGCGCGACCGCATACCGATCAAGAAGGCTTTTAGCTTCACCAGCGACCTGAAGGTCTATGAGACCTGCCCACGCCAATATCAGTACTTCCGCTACTATGACTTTACTCCCTCCCGTTCAGCGGAGATGTTCTTTGGCCGCCTCGTCCACCAGACGATAGAGGATATCCACCGTTGGGTACTGGCAGGACAATCGTTGAAGTTAATTGAGAGTGCTCTCCCTGGTCTTTTGGCTGCCAACGCACAAAATCTCGTCGCGCTCGGTCTACGCCCGATTAGCAAGCCACAACAGGAAATGGCCCTCAATCAGGTACAGAACTATTTTCGTCAGAATCAGGCTGAAATGCGCCGCGTCATAGAGACTGAAGTGGACGTTTCGGTGGAGAAAGAGCACTACATCCTGACCGGGAAGATCGATCTCTTGCTCGGGTACGATCAGAAACTGGAGTTGCTTGACTTCAAGTCACAGCCCCGTCCAGCTCATGATGATGCCCGGCTGGCCACGTACTACAAACAATTGTGCATCTATGCTCACATCCTGGAGCAGCGTTATGGACGCACGCCTGAGCGATTGATGTTGTATTGGACGGGTGAGGAGCGCAAAGCTGATGCCTTGATGGTATTTCCATATCATCGGGAGGTTATCACTGAAGCGGGAGTGTATTTTGACCAGATCGTGACACAGATCTTACAGAAGAATTTTGCGGTGGTTCGCCCTCCGGAACAAAAGGTGTGCTTGGAGTGCGATCTCCGTACGTTTTGTATTCGGCAGGGGACTATCAGTGTGACTTAGATACTCTACCTCGCGAAATGCGAACTTAAAAATCTAAAGCTTGATTGAAGGAGTGAGTATGGCCAAATTTGAAATAACGCATACTGAACTGGTGTGGCCAGGGAAATACGACGAAGACGGAAGAATACGCGCGATAGAGCGCGCAAGGCTGCCTTTTCAAGTGATCGAGAGGATCAATGAGAGCCGTGCAACGCGTGAGGCAAACAAGCTCCCAAAGCAGGCATCACTCTTCGATATTTATGATGCCAAGGAAGGTGATACTTATGAAGATGGCTGGCGTAATAAGCTTATCTGGGGTGATAATCTATTGGTGATGGGATCATTGTGGGAGAAGTTCGCCGGGAAGTTAGATTTGATTTATATCGATCCACCCTTTGCGACGGGAGCAGATTTCTCTTTTACTACACAAATTGGAGACGATGCTCTGGCAGTAAGTAAGGAACAATCTATTCTCGAGGAGAAGGCCTATCGCGATACTTGGGGGAGAGGAATAGAATCCTACCTGACAATGATTGCTTCACGCATAGACCTGATGCGCGATTTGCTTTCAGATAGGGGAAGCCTCTTGGTACATGTTGATTATAGGGTAGTGTCGTACATAAGGCTGCTCTTGGATGAATGCTTTGGGCCTAAAGCGTTCAGAAATGAGATTATCTGGCACTATCATAGTGGAGGTATCCCTCAAGATTTTTATCCGAGAAAGCACGATACGATTCTTTGGTATGCAAAAGGCGATGATCCATATTTTTTAACTCAGGGATGTTCTGAGCCACGTAATATTTGTCTTGAATGTGGGCAGGTTCAGGAAAAATGGAACAATCTAAAGAAAAATATTGATGAAAATGGTCGGGTTTTTAGAACAATTAACTCTGGGGGCAAGATCTACAAGTATTATGATGATGAACCTGCTCTAGTGCCAGATGTATGGCTGGGTATTAACCACCTTCAACAAAAAGATCCCGAACGTACAGGCTATGTAACTCAAAAACCTGAACGTCTTCTCCATCGCATCATTGCTACTCACGCTCCGGAAGGAGGCCTTATCGCAGATTTTTTCTGTGGTTCAGGAACCTCACTCGTTACAGCAGAGAAGCTTGGACGTCGGTGGATTGGCTGTGATCTGGGCCGCTTTGCCATTCACACTACCCGTAAACGGCTTCTCAGCATCGAGAACTGCAGGTCGTTTGAGATACTAAATCTGGGCAAATACGAACGACAGTACTGGCAGGGTGTTACTTTCGGTAATGGCAAGTATATTACTGAGCAAAGTCTCTATGAATACCTCGCCTTCATTCTCAAATTATATGAAGCCCAACCAATATCAGGTATGATGCACTTGCATGGTAAAAAGGGTAAAGCAATGGTTCACATCGGGGCAGTAGATTCTCCAGTAACCATTGATGAGATCAACCTTGCTCTTGATGAGTGTACTGTACTTAAACAGACTGATTTGCACGTTCTTGGATGGGAATGCCCACGAATTGCGCAACGAGATCGACAGTGGTAAAAAGATCAACGAATCAGTAAAGCGCTCATCAAGGGAACCAAAACGGAGAGATTGGGTGTATATTTCTCTGGAGGCGTTCTCGCCTGAAAGACGAGAGCAAAGTGAAGCACTCTGTGCTCAAGTGAAAGGAGTTGAGCAGCATGTGGCACCGAAAAGCGACCTCTTCTTTCCGTTGTTCGTTTTGTCACAAGACGAAAGACCAGGTCGAGCAACTGCTGGCAGGGCCGCGCGGGGTCTACATGTGCAATACCTGCGTGGATTGCTGTCAACAGCTCATGCAGAGAGAGCGAGAGAAGCAGCCAGTCCCTCCTCCCGCATAAACGTCGCTTGCCCTTGCTTTCCCCTACACCACAGCCAGACCGAGAGAGGTGGCAAAGGCGGTGGGAATCCCGAAGAGGTGCAGCTCTATCGAAGGAGACCGCTTCGAGCCGGCATTGCGGGCCAGTCGCTGTGCCCAGGAGAGCCGGTAGTGTGCCCGCTGTGCCCGAGAAAAAGGGCGAGCCGGCGGGGGCTGAGCTGGTGGAGAGGTGTCAGCCACTCGGATGTCAACGCGCTGGCGAGCAAGCAGCTTCACCAACTCTCGCCGATGGGAGCGACGCTGCCAGTCTCCCCAGAGCACAGGATGAGGAACCAGTGGAGGAGGTGAAGGTTCCCTTGGTGCAGGAGGGGACCCACCTGAGATTGAGGAACGTGAAGAGACAGGCCAATAGACGGCACTGACCCGTCGCGCTTTGATGGTGGTCGCCGCTTCTTGACACTGCTCGCGGAGCGGACATGAGCGACAATGACCGACCCGCGCGGCATACAGCACCCGCAAGGAGCCATCGCGTTCGGGTCGCCGCTCTTGCGCATAGAGGGGGCGCCCTGCGGGACAGCGCAGTGTGCCATCTGGTAAAAGACGGAAATCTGCTTCGGCAAATCCTTTGGTATACGATTGGCGTGCCCACTGTGGCGGCCCGTAGATGACGGGAGCTGGTTCAGATAGGCGAGATACAGGATCAAGCAGCACCTGAGCAGACTCACCCCCCTGGGCGGGAGCAAATTCCGTCGTGCGCATGGGCGTGGGATGCAGCGCATGCCCCAATTCGAGGCGGAGGTTCCAGATCCATTGCGCAAGAATGAGCCAAAACTCCTGGCCCCAGGCGGTGTGCGAACACCAGCGGTCAGGATCTTGTTCTTGATCCTCATCAGAGAGGACGGTCTCAAAAGCCCCGCGATGCAAGTACAGTGCCACCACATCAGCAGAAGTAAACGCATCGACAGGCAAGGCTGTGAAGAACAGCTCGTAGACCATCTCGCCACGCGTGGTACCGATCTTCGCGCAGGCTTCGGGAGCCGGTTGCGTGGCGACGATCACCCGTGTGCGCGGTCCGGTCGGAGTCAGAAGCAGATCAGGGCAGTCAAAGAGCGCGCGACAGATCCCCGTTTCGGGATGGGTGGTCTGCTGGTCAGGTGGTTGGGCCAGGCGGGCCTGCACCTGAGGAAGCTTGAGGAGATCATAGTCCTTGCCTCGCATCACATAGGCCAGTCCAGCCAGGTCTGCCACGATGGCCCCATTGCCATATTGACCATCCAGCCGCACCACGGCTTGGCTCAGGGGAAGAGACTGGGCTTTCATATACGTACTGATCGCCTTCACGGCCTGCCGCAGTTCTCCGCGATAGTCGCCGTTGCCTGCCCCAGATGTTCCGGAGAAGGTGCCCACCCACTGGTGCGTGTGCGCTTGGAGCATGGTCGTGCGCGTCCGGACCACTTCGCCCCGCTTGCGCCCCATATAGCCAGGAGCACAGACCTCGTCCAACCGACGTTGGGCGGGTGGGAGATCAGGTGTGCAAGGCAAGGCGCGTTGGCGGGCGGCTTGTCGCGTCCCATCAATATCGAACACCAGGTAGTGTGTTCCCTGACGATCCCACAACCCGCCTGGCTTCTCCTCCTTCTCCAGAGGACGAGCCACCAGGTTTTCGAGAAACAGCGTGCGCAACGCCTCGACAGGCGCTTGATCCAGAGCAGCAAGGAAGCGACTGAGCGTCGAGCGAGCAGGCAATCGATCTCGTTCGAACAGAGCCATAAATGCCTGGGCAAAAGGCTGCAAGCGCTCATAGAACGTTTCAAGGGTGCGTTCGCCACTGATCGCATAGCCCAGCAGGACTGCCACAAAGTCGATCACGTCGTAGCGGCCGAACCGACGGCGAGCAAAGCGCACGCGTGCTGAAATTTCCGCCAGCATGCCTACGCGCCGAAGATAGTGAGCTATGAGTGTGACCTCTCCAAACCATGAAGGGGTTGATGGGACTGACTGCGAAGAGGTCTGGATAGTTACTGGGGAATCGGCGATACTTTTCATCGGCCCTCCTTATTCGGGAATGTTCACGTTTTTCCCTTTTAAGGAGGCACATTTTCTGCTTTCTCGCTACCTGCTACATCCTCGTTGCGCAATCCGTGGGACCTCAAAACCAAGAGAGGCCAACCTCTCTTGGAGGGCCATCTCATCATAGAAGACCTTCACAATGGTAAAAACCTTTCCATCGCGGAGCGGGCGTTGTGCATAGATCCTCCCCTCCTCCCCTTCTTTCATGATCTGCCGATCTTCTAACATGGGAGTAGACTGATCAAAGATCGCCAGATATCCGCCTTTGCGAACGGCACGAGAGACCTTGTTCAGAAAGGCATCGAGGTCTTTAGGTGGAACATGGGATAACCAATTGGCGAAAAAGGCCAGATCGTATGGTTGTCCTGGCTCCCACTGAAAGAGATCTGCCTCTTGGTAAGAGACGGGTGCATTTCCCAACTTCTGCTGAGCAAGAGCGAGCATCTCAGGAGCAGCATCAAGAGCAGTGATGTGTCTCCCGATCTGAAGTAAGACACGTGTCCACGTCCCTGTTCCGCATGCCAGTTCTAAGACCTGCTCAAAGGGACCAAGCTGCATAAGCAGATCTCTGGCCAGCGCGAACGCCCCTTTCAGTTCTTCGCTTCTCTCGGCTGATTCATCATATTCTTGCGCCTGTGCTCGATAGTAAGCAATCTGTTCGTGTCGAATGTCGTGGTCCATCATCTGCTCCTTGTAGAGAAAGGAATCGTCTCTTATTCTAACATCCTTCATAGCTCATTGGCAAAGCACTCCAACCAAACCAAGCGAGCAGCACCAGAAGCGCGGAAGAGCCCACGGGATGCGCAACGAGCCGTACGTCTCGAGTGAAGTGGCTTTAGAGCGTCTTTGATGGCATGCGTGTGTTCTGTGATGAAGCGGCATTGCTACGTACCTGCAAGCAAGAAGAGAACAAAGGGAGATCGCAGGAAGTGGACAAAGGATCTTGACCCTCTTGATCCCCTCAGAGGGATGGGATGATAGCTCTTCAAGAAACTTCAAGAAACTGCTCTGTTGGCGAGCTCCTCCTTGATTAACTCACGGCCAGACAAGCAGGAACGCCAGCGACAGTGACACGCAGGTGCAGTGGTCCGGAGGCGTCATTGCGGGCGAGCCGGTCCTGCCAACTCCAGCGATGATGCGAACGCACCGCACGGGGTGGACGAGCCGGAGGCTTGGCCTCCGGCTGGGTTTGAGCCAAGGGAAGCACCTCAACATATTGCCGACGTATTGCCGACGAAAGTCGGGCGGTCCAGGTGCGGCGCAGCGCTCGTCCTGCCACATCCACGAGAGCCGCAGCGCTCCGAGCACGATGGGCTTGCGCGCAACCACGGCAGGCGCAGGCAAGAGCCGGCGGACCCGACTTTCGCGACGCGCCCGATCGCCTTTGGCCCCCGATGCCAGGCACTGCTCCCGCAGAGTACATTGCTGACAATCCGTCTGGTAGGAAAGGCGAGACGGCCGGCTTCAGTGAAGGCATTCTCTTGACGCACTTCGCTCAACCACAGGCTGGCCCGAGCTTCCCAGCGCAGCCTCCCGTTCTCTTGCAACACAAAGGCATCTGCTCGCGAGCAGTCCGGTGGCGCGTCCAAACGCCTGCGCCCACTGCCACGGTCCATACTCCTCAGGCGGGTTTTCCTCAGCCACGAGAAAGGGAGGGGCTTCTTTGGGGGGAGCCCACTCCATCTCACGTACCTCGCCCCCTTGCATCGTCTTTCCCAGGGTCAGCCGCAGGTTCCATACCCATTGGCAGGCAATTTGCCACAGTTCCTGCCCGCGCTCCGTGTAGGAACACCAGCGATCGGGATCTTCTTCGACATCT
>WNFJ01288895.1_pt4 | contig 10862 bp, 6 predicted proteins | sample 5400461 | NCBI WGS metagenome assembly WNFJ01 (sample SAMN13153349, study PRJNA577476) | soil metagenome | isolation source: 115 cm saprolite on Douglas fir-dominated hillslope | place: USA:California | collected 2013-09-17
CGCCCAGGTTCCCCTCGATTGACCGGCGGGCGTTCCTGAGCCGGGGCCGGCCGGTTCCGGCCGGAGCGCAACGGGCTAAGCCATTCTTCCGCGGAGTCCAGCCCCCACTCCAGCTCCGCCTCGCTCAGCTCTGTCCTGCGTCCGGAACGGGCCGCGAGCAGCAGCGCGAGCAGCACGAAGCCGCAGACCAGGCTGGCCGCCGCCATGCCCGCGCCAGCGAGGACGAGCAGCCGCCACATTGCGACGTTGTCCTTACGCAGGGCTTCGCCAACCAGGCCCGAGGTCACCCCTGATATGAGCAAGACCGCGCCGACGACGGTCAGCCCGCCGGAGCCGCGCACCTTCCCCGGCGTTACCGAGCCCGAACCCACGAGGCAACGATCGCACGCAGGCACCACTGCCGCAACAGGTCTACCGCCCTGGCATGCGGCCTGGAGAAATGACTAACCGGCCGGCGAGGTCGCCAGCCAGCCTTCGGGCCAGCCGTCAGGTCAGCCCTGCCGGGTCACCGGCCAGCGCCGGCCGGGCGGGTCAGCGCACGCCGTACAGGTACTCCAGGGCAAGCTGATCGAGCCGCTCGAACGCCATCCCCCGCTCCCCCAGCGCCGCGGTGTCGGGCACGATGCGGCGAAGGTCCCGCCAGGTTTCGCCGGCTGCCAGGGTTGGCACCGCAAGCTGATCGACCCTGGCAGCACGCAGCGCCAAAGCCACCTCGGGGTCCGACCGGAAGGCGCGGACTTTCTCCCGCAGAATCAGGTAGTTGCGCATACAGGCAGCGGCCGACTCCCATACACCGTCGTCGTCCTCGGTCCGCGGCGGCTTGAAGTCGAAATGCACCGGCCCGGCGTAGCCGCCTGCTTCCAGCGCGTCCACCACCCAGAACGCGCCGCGCGCATTCCCGGCCCCGAACCGCAGGTCCTGGTCGTAGCGCGGCCCGTGCTGGCCGTTCAGGTCGATGTGGAACAGCTTGCCGTGCCAGAGCGCCTGCGTGATGGCGTGCGCGTAGTTCAGCCCGGACATCTCCTCGTGCCCGACCTCCGGGTTGAGCCCGACGATCTCGGAGTGCTCAAGGGTGTTGATGAACGCAAGCGCGTGCCCCGCGGTGGGCAGCAGGATGTCGCCGCGCGGCTCGTTCGGCTTCGGCTCGATCGCGAACCTCAGGTCATAGCCCTGGTCAAGGACGTAGCCGCAGAGGATGTCGAACGCTTCCTTGCAGCGGTCCAGCGCGGCGCGCACGTCCTTGGCGGCGCCGGACTCGGCCCCGTCGCGGCCGCCCCAGCAGACGTAGACCTTCGCGCCGAGCTCAGCGGCGAGGTCGAGGTTGCGCATCACCTTGGAGATGGCGAACCTGCGCCCCTCCCGGTCGTTAGCGGTGAATCCGCCCTCCTTGAACATCGGGTGCGAGAACAGGTTCGTGGTCGCGGTCGTGACCACGACCCCGGTCTCGTCGAGCGCCGCCCGGAACGCGGCGATCCGCTTGTCCCGTTCGGCATCCGTCGCCTCGAAGTCGAAGACGTCGTTGTCGTGGAAATTCACGCCGTAGGCGCCAATCTCGGCGAGCTTGCGCACGGCGCGCTCGGCCGGCATCGGCGGGCGCACGGCCGTGCCGAAGACATCCACTCCCTGCCAGCCGACTGTCCAGATACCGAACGAGAATCGGTCGGCGCTGGTCGGGATATAGGTCTCTGCGTTCACTGGCCGGTCCTTTCTCTCCATATCGCGCCACAAGTCTCCCGGCAGTGACGAGTGCCGTCTACGACCAGCCCGCCGTATCCTCGCGCAGGGCCGCGTGGCGTTCGCGTACCTGCGGTTCCGGGGGACCCGAGTACGCCGAGGCCGGGCGCCGCGGCCACGCGGGCGGCTGTGAGGTCCCGGCCAGTGCCCAGGCTGCCTGCCGCGCGGCGCCAAGCGCGACGTACTCTTCCGGCTCGGGCACGAGCACCGGCGCCCCGAAGATGCCGGGGGCTATCCGGCAGACTGCTTCGGACCGGGCTCCGCCGCCGATCAGCAGCACCCGCCGCTGCTCGATACCGCTGGCGGCCAGCAGCCCGGCAGCGTCGGCGAGCGAGGCGAGCACGGCCTCGACCGCGGCCCTGGCCAGGTTCTGCCTGGTCGCGTTCCGCGTGGTAAGGCCGCGGAGCACGCCGGTCGCGCCAGGCCGGTCCGGAGTTCGCTCGCCGTCAAGGTAGGGCAGCAGGGTGAGCCCGCCGGCGCCAGGCTCGGCTGTCAGCGCAAGCCCGGACAGCCCCTCGTTGTCGGTGCCCAGCATCGCCGCGGCGGCGTCCAGCACCAGGGCCGCGTTTACCGTGCACACCAGCGGCAGGAACCGGCCGGTCGCGTCGGCGAACCCGGCAACCGCCCCGGACGGGTCGGCGGCGGGCCCCTCGCTGACAGCGAAGGCCGTGCCGGACGTCCCGATCGAGATGACGACGTCCCCTGCAGCCAGGCCGAGGCCGAGGGCGGCGGCCATGTTGTCGCCCGTGCCCGCCGAGATGACAGTGCCGGCCGAGAGCACTGGGCCGCCCGGGGGGGCGGTGCCGACCGCTTCGCCCGGGCTGGCCACGCGCGGCAGCTGGACCCGGTGGCCGAGCGCAGCCGCCGCGACGTCGGGCAGCCACTCCCCCGTCACCGGCGAGAAGTACCCGGTGCCCGACGCGTCGCCCCGGTCCGTCACGGGTCCGCCACCAGCCACCAGTCCGCCGCCAGTCACCGGCCCGCCCCCGGCCATCGGTCCGCCGCCAGCCACCAGTCCGCCGCCGGTCAGGGGTCCGCCGCCAGCCGTCCGGCCGCCAGTCACGATTCCGCGGTAAGTGACCGGCCCGCCTCCGGCGAGCCGCCAGGTCAGCCAGTCGTGGGGCAGCAGCACGCTCGCGACGCGCTGCGCATTGGCCGGCTCATGCTCGGCCAGCCAGCGCAGCTTGGTCACCGTGAACGACGCCGTCGGGACGCTCCCGGTCGTCTGCGCCCACCATGAAGCGCCACCCAGCTCACCGACTAGCTCGGCAGCCGCTCCGGCCGAGCGCAGGTCATTCCAGAGCAGGGCAGGTCTGATCACCCGGCCATCGTGATCAAGCACGATCATGCCGTGCTGCTGGCCGGCCACCCCGACCGCCGCGGCCCGGTCCAGCAGACCGGCACCGGCCTGCAGCAACGCCGCCCACCATGCGGCCGGATCACACTCGGTCCCGCCTGGATGCGGCGCGCTGCCACGGCCGACCACGGTGCCGTCGGCCGCGTCGCACAACAGCACCTTGGTCGACTGCGTCGAGGAATCCACGCCCGCGACGAGCATGATGCCCCCTTTCTCCGGTGTTCCCTTCAGCGGCCCGTCCCGACAAACAGACCGACAGTCGGTTTGCGGGCCGAGCGAGCTGTGCGGCTAGCGGAGCCTGCGGCCGAGCAGGACCCTGCGAGCCGAGCAGGAGCCCACGGCCGGAGCCTACGAGCCCGAGCGGAGCCCACGGGCCGGAGCTTACGGGCCGAGCGGAGCCTACGAGCCGGAGCCTACGAGCCCGAGCAGAGCCTGCGGGCCGAGCAGAGCCTACGGGCCGGAGCCTACGAGCCGGAGCCTACGAGCCCGAGCGGAGCCTACGGGCCGGAGCCTGCGAGCCGGGCGGGCTGCAGGGCTAGCGGATCGCTATGACGGATTTCCGCTCAGCCATGTTGCGAGGTCCGGCCAGAGCAGCCGGTAGCCCGGCCAGGCGAGGAACTCGGGCGCCCCCCAAGGGCGGTGCGCAGTCGGAGGTGAACACCGCTCTCCGCCCGGCATGATGCTCCCCGCACACCATCAGCGGATCGGCCCCGCACTTCACCACCACGGTGGCGTCGGGCTGGGCGCGCCCTGGGCTTACCCGGCTCTTCCTCGCGCACGGCTCGTCCACTAGCGTGGGCGATCATCGCCGTTCACCTCGGCAGCGCCGGAGGCAGCCATGGATCGACAGGTCAAGTACGTTCTGCAGGAGTCCGAGATGCCGCGGCAGTGGTACAACGTCATCGCGGACCTCCCTTCGCCGCCGCCGCCCCCGCTGCATCCAGGCACCCGGCAGCCGGTCGGCCCGGACGACCTGGCGCCGCTGTTCCCGGTCGCGCTCATCGGGCAGGAGGTCTCGGGCGAGCGCCACATCGCGATTCCCGAGGACGTCCTGGACGTCTACCGGCTCTGGCGGCCGACCCCGCTGTACCGGGCCTGGCGGCTGGAGAGGGACCTCGGCACGCCCGCCCGCATCTACTACAAGTACGAGGGCGGCAGCCCGGCGGGCTCGCACAAGCCCAACACCGCGGTGCCGCAGGCGTACTACAACGCCGCCGAGGGCGTGCGGAAGCTGACCACCGAGACCGGCGCTGGCCAGTGGGGCAGCGCCCTGGCATTCGCGTCCTCGCTGTTCGGCATTGACCTCGAGGTGTGGATGGTCCGGGCATCCTACGACCAGAAGCCCTACCGCAAGATGCTGATGGAGACCTACGGCGCGACCGTGCACCCGAGCCCGTCCGACGTGACGTCGGCCGGCCGGGCGGTGCTCGCCGAGCACCCGGATTCGACCGGCAGCCTGGGCATCGCGATCAGCGAGGCAGTCGAGGTGGCTGGCGGCGATCCGGCCGCCCGCTACTCACTCGGCAGAGTGCTCAACCACGTGCTCATGCACCAGACGATCATCGGCGAGGAGGCCATCAAGCAGCTCGCCCAGGCCGGCGATACGCCGGACGTCATTGTCGGCTGCACCGGCGGCGGGTCCAACTTCGGCGGCCTGGCCTTCCCGTTCCTGAGAGAGAAGCTGGCCGGGAAGATCAACCCGGTGATCCGGGCCGTCGAGCCCGCGGCCTGCCCGTCGTTCACCCGCGGCGTCTACGCCTATGACTTCGGCGATACCGCGGGCTTCACCCCGCTGCTGAAGATGCACACGCTGGGTCATGAGTTCATCCCGGACCCGATCCACGCCGGCGGCCTGCGCTACCACGGGATGTCCCCGCTGCTGTCGCACATTTACGAGCTTGGCCTGATCGAGGCCATCGCGAAGCCGCAGTCGGACTGCTTCGAGGCGGGAGTGCGGTTCGCCAGAACCGAGGGCATCGTGCCGGCGCCCGAGCCTACGCATGCGGTGGCCGCCTGCATCGAGGAAGCGCTGCGCTGCAAGGAAACCGGCGAGGAGAAGGTGATCCTGATGGCCCTGTGCGGTCATGGCCTGCTCGACCTGCCGGCCTACGCCGATTACCTGTCGGGCCAGTTGCGCGACTACGAGCTGGCCGAGCAGGCGATCGATGACGCGCTCCGCGGCCTGCCTGTCGGCGTGTGAGTTACCCGCCACAGAATCTCGCCCAGGCCGTGCGGCGGCAAATCCTTTTGCCGCCGCACGGCGCGAGCCGCCGACGGTTACCTCGGGCCAGGCGCGTTTCCATGATCCCGGGGATTTCTCAGTCGCTACGACTGAGAAATCCCCGGGATCATGGAAGCACCGGGCGGGGCAGCACGTGCAGGACCGCGAGCGCCGTCAGTAGCCGGGCGGGGCAGGGAAGCCGCCGACGGCGGTCTCGTAGGCACGGGCAACCCGCAGGCAGACATCGTCGGCGAAATGGCGGCCGACGATCATCATCCCGGCTGGCAGGCCGCCCGGCGGACCGCCGGGCACCCGCGCGAGCCCGGCGGGCACCGAAATAGCCGGATGCCCGGTCACGTCGATCGGCGCGGTGTTGACGATCATCTCCAATGATCGGGCAACGGACTCCTCACGGCTCGCCGACGGCGCGGGAATGACCGAGGCCACGATCGGCAGCGTCGGCATGACCAGCGCGTCCAGGCCGGCCAGCGCGGCGTCATAGGCAGCCGCAAGCTCGACCGCGAGATTCCTGGCCATCGCGTAATACCGGCCGTCGCCGCGGTCGATGGCATAACGCCCGCACAAGACCACCATCTTGACCGTCTCCGGCAGCTCGTCAGCGTGCTCCCGGCGGCCACGCCCGTAGTGCGCGATGAGCTCCGGGTCATAGAGCCCCGCCGAGTTCATCCCGTAGCCGTTCCCGTCGATCATCTGGCCCACCACCCCGTCAGTGGCGATCACGTTCCAGACGTGCATTCCGTCGCGGTGCCACGGGATGCTGACGGGCGTGACCTCGGCGCCGGCCGCGGCAAGCACGCCGACGGCCGCCCGGACGGCCTCGTCCACCTCCGGCTGGGACAGGCCCGGGATGGCGAACCCCTCCTCGACCACGCCGAGCCGCAGCCCGGCGGCGCCGGCGTCCAGGACAGCGAGGTAATCAGCGGGCGGCGGGACCTGGCGCTGTCGCGGGTCCAGCCCGTCCGGGCCGGCCAGCACGCCGAGCAGCACCGCGGCGTCCCGCACGGTGCGCGTGATCGGCCCCAGGTGATCCAGCGTGTTCTCGATCGGGAACGCGCCGGTATACGGCACGAGACCGTGCGTGGGCTTGTGCCCGACCGTGCCGCAGAACGCGCTGGGAATCCGGATCGAGCCGCCCTGGTCGCCGCCGAGCGCCAGGTCAGCGTGACCGGAGGCGACCAGCGCTGCGCTGCCGCTTGATGATCCGCCCGCCGACCGGGACAGGTCCCACGGATTGCGGACCGGCCCGGTTCGTGACGTGTGGCTGCCGCCGGAGAAGCAGAGGTCCTCGCAGACGGCCTTGCCCGTGATGGTTGCCCCGGCCGCCAGCAGCCGGGTCACCACCGTGGCGTCACGCCGCGGCACGAACCCCTCGACTACGGCCGATCCGTTCATCATCGGCACGCCCGCGACCGCGATGTTGTCCTTCACCGCCACCCGCCGGCCGGCCAGGGGGCCATCTCCGCCGCCGGTGATCTCGGTGATGACGTACCAGGCGCCCAGCTCGTTGCCGGCGGCGCCCGGCCACTCATGCGGCCGGGCGGGCGGCGCCGGTAGCCGCGCCTCGTAGAGCCGCTGCACCGCGCCATAGGACCCGAGCGCGCCGGTGACAAGTCCGCGGAACGACTCCAGGTCGCCAGGCGACAGCGTGAAGCCGTACTGCACGGCGATCTTGGCAAGGTCGTCGCTGCTGGGTGGCGGGATGGCCATCACGGCCTCCTAGTCGCGAGGGATCACGGGCGGACTCGGCCTGACGTCGCACAGCGCAGGCCGTGGTTCTCGAAGATCGCGAAGCACTGTCTGGGCGGCGCGGCGCACGGCAGTGCCTCCCGATCTTCGCCCAACTTCCGCGTCAGGAACAAGACCTTGACAACGCCACAACACTCCCGCGGGCCCGGCGGCACCCGGATCGCCCGGTCCCGGCAGGGAAGTCTTCCCTGGCCCGCGTCAACCACCCCATCTCCCCGGGAGTCCGGCTCATAGCGGGTTACCTCCGCAGGCTCGTGACCGGGATATCCGTCGGCGTGACCGGCAGGGGAAGCACTGAGGGGACACATGCGGAAGATAAATGGCCGGGTGCTGAGTGCCATGCTGGCAATCGGCGCCTGCCTGCTCACCGCTGCATTCGCAGCGGTACGTTCCGGGTCAGCCGCATGCACTGGCCGATATTTCCGGCTGAGGCTGGCGGGCGGCCGACCTGCCGGGCGTCGTCCATTTGCGGCCAAAGGTGAGTTCCCCGCGGCACGCCACTGCCGCCGACGGCTTCGCTCATGCCATCGGCGGCAGTGGCTGGCCCAGGCGGCAGCCGCACCCGGTCAGCCGCACCCGGTCAGCCGCACCCGGTCAGCCGCGCCCGGTCAGCCGCACCCGGTCAGCCGCGCCCGGTCAGCCGCGGCTCAGGTGACGGGGACTGCCGCGGCCGGGACGGGGACGGTCACCGCACCAGCCGGGACGGTCACGGCACCGGCCGGCCAGCTGACCCCAGCGGTTCCTGCCTCCTGGCGCTGCCGCAGCGGGCGCCGCGGCAGCGCGAAGAACGCGGCTACTGCGGAGACGAGCGCCACGGCCGCGGCGAGGCGGATTCCCATGGCCATCGCGTGCACGAAGGCGGCGTGCGCGGCTGCCACGAGCTCGCTGCCCTGCAGTCCGCCGATGCGCTGTCCGGCAATGTCAGCGGCGGCGACTGAGCTGGTCGCCACATGGACGATGTGACTTGGCGCGTGCGAAGCGGCGAGCACGCTGCCGAGCCGCGAGTGGTAGACGGCGGCCGACAGGCTGCCGACGATCGCGATGCCCAGGGCGCCGCCAACCTCACGGATCGTGTCGTTGATGGCGCTGCCGGCCCCGGCCTGGTGCGCGGGCACCGTCGTCATGATGGTCGTGCTGGCCGGCGCCATCACCAGTCCCATCCCAGCACCCATGATCGCAACCGCGAGCGCGACCGGCGGGTAGGCCGTGTGCACGCCTGCCGTCGACAGGTCGAGCAGGCCGCCGCCCATCAGCGCCATCCCGGCCGAGATGATCACGCGGGTGCCGAGGCGCTTGGCGAGCAGCGGCGACAGTGGTGACATGGCCCCCATGGCGAACGCGAACGGCAGGGCGCGAACGCCGGCCGACAGCGGGCTGTAGCCGTGCACCAGCTGCAGGTACTGGGTGAGCACGAACAGGCTGCCGAACAGGGCGAAGAAGATCACGGTCACCGATGCCGCGGCGGTAGAGAAGGCCCGCGAGGTGAAGATTCTCAGATCGATGAGCGGGTGCTCGATACGCAGCTCCCACCAGGCGAAGATGCCCAGCGCGGCGAGCCCGGCCGCAAACTCGGCGAGGGTGGTAGTGCCGGTCCAGCCGCGGGTTGGCGCCTCGATGATGGCGTCCACGATGGCGAAGAGCGCACCGGCCACCAGCAGCGTGCCGGGCAGGTCGAGGCGGTGAGTGCCGGGCTCGGCGGTCTCCGGCACCGTCATCAGCACGCCTGCCAGCGCGAGCGCGACGAGCGGGACGTTGATCAGGAAGACGCTGCCCCACCAGAAGTGCGTGAGCAGCAGCCCGCCGAGGGTGGGGCCGATCACGATGCCGACGCCGGCCACGGCCGACCAGGCGGCGATCGCCTGCGGGCGCTCCTTCGGCGGGAAGACGGCGTTCAGGATGGACAGCGTGGCCGGCATGACGAACGCGGCACCGAGGCCCATCACGACACGCGCGGCGATCAGCATGCCGGTGCCGGACGAGAACGCCGCGGCAGTGCTGCCGACGGCGAAGACCGCCAGCCCGCCCAGCAGCGAGAGCCTGCGGCCGTACCGGTCGCCGAGCGCCCCGGCCGGGATCAGCAGCGCCGCGAAGCACAGCGTGTAGGCGTCCGTAATCCACTGCAGTGAGCTGGTGCCCGCGTGCAGCACCCGGGCGAGAGTGGGCAGAGCGGTATTGAGGATGGTGTTGTCGATCACCACGACCAGCAGGCTCAGGCAGAGCACGAGCAGGATCTGCCGCCGGCGGGGGTGGCCGCCGGGCCAGCGGGAGTCTGCCTGGCCGCCGCTGGCCGGCGCGGCACGCAGCGGCGCCACGCGGCGGCGCGCGGCAGGGACCAGGCGGGTGGAGGGCGTCCTGCTCATCACGATCTCCTTACAACTGCTTGCTTACATACGTTGGCTTACAGACGTAAGCATAGACATATGAGCTAACAGATGTAAAGTGGAGACGTGGAATCGGTAGCAGAGAGCAGGACGCCGCAGGCAGGGACCATGGCCGCGGCCAGCGCCGCGGCCAGGACGCGCCGTCGGCAGCGGAACGCCCGCGGCCAGGGATCCAGGCTGACGAAGGACATCGTGTCCGGCGCACTCGCGCTGATCGAGCGCACCGGCTCGCACGAGGCCGTCACGCTGCGCGCGGTAGCCCGCGAGGTCGGCATCGCCGCCCCGTCGATCTATGCGCACTTCACCGACCGGGATGCCGTCCTCATGGCCGCCGTCATGCGGATCTTCGACGAGCTGACGGAGGTCATCGAGGAGGCGGCGGAGTCGGCGGGGCAGGACCCGGTGGCCCGGCTGGTCGCCGGATGCGAGGCGTACGTGGCCTTCGGGCTCGCGCATCCGGCCCGCTACGGCGTGCTGTTCTCCGGCCGCCAGATCGCGGCACAGGACTACTGCAAACCGGTCCCGATCGGCCCCGACGGCCGGCCGGTACTCGAATTCGGCGCCGAGTCGTTCGCCCTGCTCGTCAAGTCCATCGAGAACTGCGTCACGGCCGGCGCGTCCGCGAGCGCCGATGTCGTCGCGGACGCCACGGCAGTGTGGGTCGCGATGCACGGCACCGTCACCCTGCGAACGTCGCTGCCGGGCTTCCCCTGGCCCGACCCCGGCACGTTCGTCCGCCAGCTCGTACTCTCGCTCGCCCGGATAACTGCCTGACGTCGCCGGCCCGCGCCGGGAGTGCCTGTCAGCTGCCGGGCGCTGGCGGCCTGGCGGCATCCGCCACCAAGCCGGGCGCGATGGGGGCGCCAAGAGTCGGCGCGGTGAAGCGGTCGCGGCGGTATGCGCCCGGCGGGCGCCCGTAAGCGCGGCTGAATGCCTTCGAGAAGGACGCCTCGTTCTCGTAGCCGGCCAGCCGGGCCACGTGACGCACGTTCTTGGTGGTAGTGGACAGGTAGCCCGCTGCCCGGCTGAGCCGAAGCCGGGTCAGGTAGCCGATCGGCGGTTCTCCCATCACCGCGCGGAATCGGCGGGCGAGCTCGTTGACCGTCCAGTGCAGTTCGGGCTGGCCGCGCAGCATTTTCACGACGCGCGCGATGGCAGGGTCAAGTGAGGCCGCCAGCCGGGCAGTCGCTGGACCGTCCGCAGCAGCCAGGTAGCTGCGCAAGGCCTGGCTAAGGAGCACGTCAGCGAGCTTCGCAAAGATCGCGGATGCTCCGGGTGCACTGGTGCATGCCTCCTCCTGGAGCATGGCGAAGAGCGGTTCGAGCCAGCGGGTCAGCCCGGCTCCGGCAGCGTTGAGCACCAGCGTCCTTGGCAGCAGGTCAGCCAGCTCATCCGGCAGCGA
>WNFJ01367424.1_pt2 | contig 10862 bp, 7 predicted proteins | sample 5400461 | NCBI WGS metagenome assembly WNFJ01 (sample SAMN13153349, study PRJNA577476) | soil metagenome | isolation source: 115 cm saprolite on Douglas fir-dominated hillslope | place: USA:California | collected 2013-09-17
AATTTACTTTTGCCGCTACAGCGGCTACATGCCTCCGTTTGCCGCGACTTTGCTCGATGATCTTCCGGGCAACAACTGTTCTTACAAACGCGCGGCGCTGGCCGGGTTGCAGGACGAGATGACCGATGGGTTCTGGGAGACTTTTATTCATCGCAGGATGCGGAGGCGCGGCGACAAGCTACTCTGCGTTCCAGAGATTTTCGTGCATTTCGTCGGGCCAAGCTCTGGTGTCGCCTTCTTGAAGGTTCGCTTCACTCACGGGCGCAAATTTGCCGCGCGTCGAGCCCGTGAGTTGAGTCGCACCCAGAGGAGTCTGCGTGCCATGGCCTTCCCTCTAGTTCCTTTGTTGATGTTGCAGCGCATCGCGGCGTGCGTGTGGGAAAAGCGCCGCTATCGCGCGAGATTCCTTTCCTGCGTTCCCCTACTGATGATTTTTCTGACCGCGTGGAGTGCAGGTGAATGTTTCGGCTACATCCTTGGCCCTTCCCGGCGGAGCTCTCGAGCGAAGAAAAATGAAGGCCCTGTGTTGCGCGAGGCTAGATGAATGCGCCCCAGATTTCGGTCGTGATGGCAACCAAGAATCCGGCCCAGCAGCTTTACCCCTGCCTTGATTCGCTCTGCGACCAAGATCCTTCAGTTACGGCTGAAATCATTGTGGCGGATGCCTCGACCGATGGTAGCGAACAGATCATCCGCGCTCGATATCCTGACGTCCGTGTCTTGCACTTTGACGCGTCAATGGGCCCTCCCGAGCTAATCCGCGAAGCTCTCCGGCAAGCACGGGGACAAATCATCGCCGTGACCGATGCCTATTGCCGGTTTCCTCCCGAATGGATGGCCAGGCTTCGGCAGGCTCATGAAACCGAGTATCCGGTCATTGGCGGCGCAGTGGAGAATCCGAATTCAGGTGGGCTTCTGAACTGGGCTTGCTTTTTTGCGGACTATGGCGGATTCATGCTGCCCGCGTCACGCCGCGTCACTTCAGTGCTCGCCGGCAACCACGTCACCTATAAGAAATGGCTGATTGAGCTAAAGTTTGATTCCATGCGCGAGGGTTTTTGGAAAGTCTTCTTCCACCAGGATCTTCAGCGTGAGGGCGTGCGCTTCCTGTTCGATCCGTCCCTGGTGGTCTATTGCACGCGCCACGACACTTTTCTGAATTTCTCCAGACGATACTTCCGCAACGCGCGGCTCTTTGCCTCACTCCGATGCAAGAGGATGTCGTCCCCGAGCCGATTCCTCCGTTTGATCGCGACACCTATGCTCCCTGCTGTGCTCTTTTATCGCCGGTTGATAGGCTTTAGGACGAAAGGGCATCGTGTGCGGTTTCTGCTGTCGCTTCCGCTTCTCGCGCTGTTCGTTACGGTTTGGGCGATGGGTGAATTCGCGGGTTACCTGTTAGGGCCTGGGCGGTTGCAGACGGAACCTGCTCAATGACGCATCCCTGCCAAGGATCTGCTGTGCAAAGTGAGCAGGAGAAAGACACCGCCAAGCAACATCTTCGCCCCAGGATTTCTGTGGTCATCGCGTCCGTGAATGGCGCAGCTCATTTGGACGAGTGCCTCCGCGCTCTGGAGTGCCAAACGTTGAAAGACCAGGCGGAGGTGATCGTCGCTGACCGCTGCGGTGCCGCCGTCGCCGAAACAATGCGCAAGCGAAATCTGAATCTGAAACTCTTGAGCTTTCCGCAGCGAATAACCATCCCGCAACTCCGCGCGCTCGGCATGAAGCACTCGCAGGGCGCCATCATTGTGCTTACCGAAGACCATTGCCTCGCGCGACCCTGCTGGTACGAACGGATCCTGCGCGCCCACGAAGCTCGCTCCGGCGTGATCGGTGGCGCCGTCGAAAACGACCGGAGCATCACGCGCGCTGTGGACTGGGCAGTATTTTTTTGCGAATACGGCCGCTACATGAATCCCGTTCCGGATGGAGAGGTTGCGGATCTCCCCGGAAACAATGTCTCCTACCGGCGGGAATTCCTCGCCCATATTTCTGACTTGCTGGAAAGCGGCAGCTCGTGGGAGGGCGATCTACACGCCCGGCTTCGCGAGCGCGGTGTCAAGTTATATTCCGATCCCTCCATCATCGTATATCACAAGAAGGAGTTCGCCCTTGGTTACTTCCTCAGCCAGCGCTACCACTACAGCCGTTCCTACGCAGGCGTGCGCGCGCAAGGTGCTTCGGTCCCCGAGCGGCTTATTCGGGCCGCTCTTTGTTCCGTTTTGCCTCCGATCCTGACCCTGCGAGTTGCCGGATGGGTCGTCGGCAAAAAACGCCACGTCAGCATGCTGTTCCGCTGTTTGCCCTTGGTCCTGCTCTTTACTATTGTCTGGGCCTGGGGAGAACTTATTGGCCATCTGTTTGGGCCGGGGGACAGCCTGTTGAGAGTGGAATAGGTTCGATTGACATTTGTAACGTAAGATCGTTTTCACTTCACGGAGCGATTGTCCGGGAGACGCGACTTGCTCGAAGGCGTTCATCGTCTAGGCTCGAAGATCCGCCACTCACCCCTCCTCCGCCGCCAGACCTGGTTGTGGCAAAGGGTTGAGCCGCTTTGGCAGGCTGCTTTTGCGCGCGCTTCTAAGGATCGCGGCTTCGAGACGCGCATCAACGGTGACGTCTTTCGGCTCGACTATTGCCTCGGCGCTCGCTATGACCGTGAAGACAAGCGCTCTTACGAGCCCGTGTTCTACAACGCTTTTGTGGAAGAAATTCGGCCGGGTATGAAAGTTGCGGACGTCGGTGCGCACTTCGGTTTTTTCACTCTCGCCGCGGCCCAGCGCGTCGGCGGGGAGGGCCGCGTCTTCTCCTTCGAACCTTCCGCTCCAACGGCGGCGACTCTCCGCCAAAATATTCTCGTGAACCACTGGCAGGGCCGTGTCGAGGTCGTCGAAACCGTCGTGTCTGATGCGGAAGGTTTTGTTTCCTTTTACATTCATGGGACCAGCATGGCTGCGTCGCTTAGCCGCCAAAACGTCGAAGTGCTTAATCCCGAGCGGCCTGCCGCGGCGACTGAGATCAAAGTGCCTTCGGTGACTATCGACCAGTTCTGCAAAACGCGTTTAATCGCGTTGGACCTCTTGAAGATCGATGTTGAGGGTGCTGAGCTTCTTGTTCTCCGAGGAGCTCGCGAACTGCTTCTTACCGCACGCCCTCGTATCTTGTGCGAAATTCATCCCCTCCAAATGCAGCATTGTGGCTGTTCAAAGGCGGAACTTGATTCCTTCCTGCAGGACGTTGGCTATGGCCTGGAGCCGCTCGACGCTCCGAATCCCGCGGGGATCTTCCACGGGCTCCTTGCGCCCCGCTGATATTGTAAATAGCGCTCCTGCCCTGCCGCTCACGCGAGGTGCCGGCGGGAAAGGCCACAGTCGGTGCCACCCTCACACTCAGCAGCACAATTTGGGACCCTCATGATGTACGGAAGAAGGCCTGACAAAAGTGAAATAACCTAGGCAAGAACAGAACTGTCTTTCCTTTTTTCCGCTCAGGGCCAAGCTATCGGCGCCGATGATCGGGCTAGCGCTAAACCGCTTGTTTTCAGCAATATAGAAAGATCATCGCGAAGCAGCTTCCTTGGCAAACGAAGTGCTCCCGTAAAACAATAAGCAAGCCCACCTAGTGCATCAGCGGGTGAGTCGGCCTGTAAACACGATTCGGCCTCCAGCGGGTTAAGGCAATGGCGCATATGTCCAGTGCTACTGAAGAGTTTTGATACAGGACCAATATGATTAAGGGAAAGCTTGTCGCCGTCGTTATGCCGGCTTACAACGCGGCGAAAACCCTCGAAAAAACTACGCGGGAACTCCCCGATGCGGTCGATATCAAGATACTCGTCGATGACAACAGCAGGGACGAAACGGTGCGCATCGCGGAAAAGCTCGGTTTGCAGATTTTCGTTCATGAGAATAACTATGGGTACGGCAGAAACCAACAAACTTGCTATCGCGAAGCGTTGGCCGCTGGCGCCGATATCGTGGTTATGGTTCACCCCGACTACCAATACACGCCGCTCTTGGTTACCGCGATGGCCAGCATGATTGGCTACGGAGTTTACGATGTCGTTCTCGGTTCGCGAATCCTCGGCGGCGGTGCCCTGAAGGGCGGTATGCCTCTTTATAAATATGTGGCCAATCGATTCCTCACGGCTTTTCAAAACGCTTTCACGGGAGCCAAGTTGTCTGAATATCATACGGGCTTCCGAGCCTTCAGCAAGGAAGTCTTGCTCAGTCTGCCCCTCCTTGAGAATTCGGATGATTTTGTTTTCGACAATGAAATGCTTGCGCAGTGTATTTTCTTTGGCTATCGCATCGGGGAGGTCTCTTGTCCAACGCGATATTTCGATGAGGCTTCATCGATCAATTTCATGCGGAGCATCCACTACGGATTTGGAGTGCTAGGAACTACCCTGAAATGCTGGTTGCAGAGGCTAGGAATTGCGCACTTTCGTCTTTTCAACTCTGCGGGCAGGAAGCTCCTCTTCAATTACTATTCTTCCCCAAGCCTAGACGCGAGCCACAAAGTCTCCTCCACCATCTCGTGAGAAGACAGATCGGCGCGCGCGCCCCTTTAGGCTGCCGTTCTTTAGCCGAGAATGGTTCGGTCCGCCGGTCATCAGTTTTTAGCTTAGCCACTAATACTTGGTTGCAACGGGCGAGGATCGTAATCCTCGGATTGGCGTGCAGCCAATCTTGCGGCAGCCTGGTTCCGCATTTACTGTACTATCGCCCTATGGGTAATAAGTTGTGGTGCGCGAAGCTTGCGACGGCGGAGATCCGGCAAGTCAACGCCGCGGGCCTGAGAGGAAATCGCCCGTGATCCCGAACATGACAGAACGCGCATTCAAATTAATGACTGCGGCTCCCGTTCCAGGCTGTTTCGTCGAATTTGGCGTGTACCAGGGAAAGGGATTAGTTTGGATATCTAGACTCTCGCGAAAGTACATGCCGGAGGACCTACGGATTTTTGGATTCGATTCCTTCGAGGGCATGCCCCCTACAAAAAGTGAATTGCGAGACTCTCTCGCCCAAGATTGGGTGCAAGGTACTTTTGGTGACACCAGCTTAGAGGCTGTCCAGCGTCGATTGCAGCAGGAAGGGACCAAGGCAAAACTTGTGAAGGGCGTCTTCGCCGAACTGCGGCCGCTCAGCGAATATGGCATCGACAAAGTGCGGTTCGCGCATATCGATGCCGATATCTATGAAGGCTATCGGGATGCGCTTCGCTTGCTGACACCACACTTGCAGATCGGCAGTGTTCTCCTTTTTGACGAAAGCGTGCCCCCGACAGATGCGCGTTACCAGAGCATACGGAACCACGGACAGCATACAGCATGCGGTCCGAGAATGGGAGCAACGGACAGGATTCAACTTGCACGTCATCCGTTTCGAATGGACCGTGGCGCTTTGTGTGCTTGTTGATGACGGATACCTCAGACGGTATGCAGAGCGCATTGAGTGTTTGAGAAAGGACACGGTGGGGGAGTCGCTCCGAAATGTGGGTAGAAATATGTTTGGAAAGGCCTCTGATCGGGTATTCAACTTGGTTGAACGATCGTGGCCTGGGAGATTCTGGTGAAAGAGGCCCACCGACAGGCGCTCGAACGAGAACCGAATCTACGGCGCCAGCTTGGCCGGTAACACTTGGTTGCGACGAGCGAGGATTGCAATCCTCGGGTTGACGTGCAACCAATCTTGCGGCAGCCTGCTTCCGCGTTTGCTGTCTATGAAAAGCAATTTCTGCGAATTCTCGAAATGGACGAGTTCGGTGTAGTTCGCGTCAATATAGTCGAAGAATTGCTTCTGCTCGGGATAGTGCCCGATGGCCTGGAGATAAAACGACGTGCCCCACTCTGAAAATATCAAATAGGGACTGGCGGCGCCGGCGAGTTCGGGAACTCGGAAATTTACATCTAGTTTTGGATAGCCGATCATGCGGAGCTGGGCATTATCAAGCTCCCATGCCGGCACGGTAGGAATCGGGAGTTCCGCTGGGAGATTTTGCTTGATCCAGCGAGTAGCCTGAATGCGCGGATCCTCCTGGGCCATAACACGGACGTAGGAGAGCGAGAAAAGGAAGGCGTAGATCAGGATGGCGTAAGCCGCGGAAATGGAGACTGTACCGATGACCGGCCGTTTTCGGAGATGGGCGACGAGCGAGGCCACGAAAAGGGCCGCAAGCGGCAACAATGGGACGGTGTAGCGCACCAATCGCCAGTTGTCCATGGCCAAGAGCGGGTAATAGCCCACGACGAACACCAAGACCGGCAGGAACTCCCGGCGTCTCCTCAGCAGAACCCACAAGAAGGCGGCAGCCGCTGCCAGGAGCATGGGAGCGGTCATCGAATAGGGCATGACGTCAAGCGGATAGTCAATCCAGGCAGGGGGCCTGGCGACGTGATAAGGGACACCCAGCCTGTTGAGGCTTGCGACCCAGCGAAGTGCCGCGAAGATATCTTTCCAATTGCTGGGCCGAAGCGCGACGGGCTCTCCAGAGGCGAAGCCCAAGCCCACGCAAAGCAAGTACGAAATCCAGGAAAAGCTCTTATGGAATTTGCGCCGGGCCATGGCAATAGTGACCAGACCCACAATCAGCAAAAGGCCAGCGCTATATTTAATTGAAGCGGTATAGCCGACGAGGAGACCTAGCCATAAAACGTCTCTGGGGTTTCCCGTGTCCAAGAGGCGGTACGCGAAGACCAAGGTGACCAGCATCCAGCAAGTCATGGGAATGTCGGTCTTGAAATAATGAGCGTTGATCACGAATCCCGGAAGGACGGCAAAAATGACGGCTGCGAGCCGCGCGGTCCACGGGTCAAACATCTTTCGAGCCAATAAGAACAGCGCCGTAATTGCTCCGAGCGCCGACGCAAATACGACCAGTCGGCCCATTACCAACATCCAGTAGTCGCTGGCATGGATTAAGCCGCCCGCTGTGAAGATGAGCTTCACGATATAAACCTGATAAAAAAGACCCGTGCCCCAAGCAAACCAATGTGGGCTCAGATGCGGAAAGTGAATCTGATTAACAGCCCAAACAGCACCGTTTTCGTCGGCCTGGAAGGACTTGTCTTGGTAAGTGCTGGGTAGGCTCCAGTGGAAACCGCAGAGGATGAGAATAGAGGCCAAGAGATAGGCGGGCCAGATGTATCTTAGGATTTCGAGAAAGAATTTTCTGGAAATAGAATCGGTGGTCACGGCGCGTCCTTTGGGGAGGCGGGATGGGAGATGAAGGCAACACGGTTGGGCGAGATCATTTTTCCGACAATATGGCGCGCTGGCTGGCCCATGCTACATGCCCAGGGCTGGTGAAGCAACGTGGGAGGGGTTAAGCCGTTTGTATAGCGCCCTTGCCCGCAGCTCGCGGGATGACCGCTGGAAAGCCCTGCGGGACTTTGAGTCCGGGCATCTAGTTGTGAAAACTATTGCACTTTCATTCGTGTGCCTTGCCCATATCTCCGTCGCTCAGGGATGCCCACCGTTCTAAATATCTGATTACAAGCGGTTTATCCTGGAGTCTAGTGGCCCTGGGATTGCTTCTTTCCGAGCGCCGCAACTAGACGTGTGTGCTCAAGTCGGCCTCGCAGGCACTTCAACATCCATGAGACTCACTCCAGGAACACTGTTAGCAGCCTTCCTTCTAAGTTGGCGTGCCGTCGGCGCCCTGCGGCCAATGGACGGCGTCCCGCACTGCGCGGTTTTTCATTATTGCCTCGGGTCATCGGCCATCACACGGTCACTTTGATCGTTTGGAAAATGCAAATGAGAAGGCTGGGCATATTTATTTGCGGTCTGGGCTTGCTGACAATGTGTGCGGGGCGCGCACTGGCCGCGGATGAATCCACGAACGAAAGCGTTACATCGCGGAAGCCCGAAGCATCTGCCGCCTTCGCGCAACTCCCTTCACGGTTTGAAGCCAACGAGGGGCAGGCGGACGCCCGGGTAAAATTTTTATCGCGTGGGAATGACCACACTTTGTTCCTCACCCCGAATGAAGCCGTCCTTGCATTGCGCGGGTCGACCGAGCAGAGGAAGTCTTCCGCAGTCGACATGCAATCCGCCGGCTTCAGCGCTGGCCAAACTGCAGCTCCGCGTCTCAGCGTGCGCATGGTCTGGGTTGGCTCCAATCCTGATCCTCAAATCCTCGGCGTCGACGAACTACCGGGCAAGAGCAATTATTTCATTGGCGACCAATCCTCTGGTTGGCGCACGCAAGTTCCGCTTTACAGCAAGGTTCGCTATCGCGAGATTTATCCTGGCGTTGATGTCCTCTACTACGGCAACGAGGGAAGACTCGAGTATGACCTGATCGTTTCGCCGGGTGCCGACCCGCAAAAAATCCGCTTGCGGTTTCGGGGCGCGAAGAAAATTCGCATGAACGCGCAAGGCGATATTGTTCTCAAGATCGGCGGCCGCTCTGTAATTCTGCATAGGCCTGTCGTGTATCAGGAAACGGAAGGGCTCACTTCTACCAAGCAACACGTCGAAGGCCGTTACGTCGTGAAAAATGGGGACGATTTCGGCTTTCAAATTGGTGCTTACGATGCTGCGCGTCCTCTGGTCATTGACCCTGCTCTGACTTACTCTTCGTTCCTAGGCGGAAGCAACGCAGATTCGGGCAGCCGCGTTGCGGTTGACTCAGTGGGGAACGCTTACATCGTGGGTTTGACCGATTCCGCAGACTTCCCTGTTCTGAATCCACTTCAATCCGCGAACAAGGGTACCAGGAATGTTTTCGTGGCAAAGATCAACACGCAACTTCCAGGAGCTTCCTCGCTGGTTTACTCTACCTACTTGGGAGGGGCAGGTTCTGACGTTGGCCGCGGAATCGCCATAGACTCGATCGGAAACGTTTATATCGTTGGCGACACGAACTCCACGAACTTTCCCGTGACACCGGGAGCATTCCAGCCTGCTTGCATAGGGCCCTGTACGCGCAACGCGTTTGTCGCAAAGATTGATTCTTCGGGCAGCGGCCTGCTCTATTCCAGCTATCTTGGCGGCAGCAGCTTCGATCTCGCCTTTAGCGTCGCGCTAGACTCCGCCAGCCGCATGTATCTAACCGGCTCGACAACTTCCCCCGACTTCCCAACCACCCCGGGTGCTTTTCAGACTAGTTATAAGGGCGGTGGACAGTTTTTCGGCGACGCCTACGTTGCCGTGGTGAACCCCACCGGCAATGGAGCGAGCGATCTCAATTATTCGACATACATCGGTGGCAGCAATCAGGAGCTGGCCTGGGGGCTCGCGGTGGACAACCTGGGTTTCGTCTACGTCACCGGCAGCACGCTCTCCACAGACTTCCCGGTAACTCCCACTGCGTTCCAGTCCGCTCTTGGTGGGGTCGGAAACATTAGCATCGGAGATGGTTTCCTCGTTAAGCTCAATCCGGGTGGCTTGGGTGCGAGCGATTTGATCTACTCCACCTATTTCGGGGGCAGCAATGACGAGAGGGGCGAGAGTGTCGCGGTCGATTCCTCGGGCTTTGCTTATGTGGTTGGGTGGACAACGTCGGCCAATTTCCCGGTTACGTCGTCAGCCTATCAGCCGAATTACGCCACAGGGACCTGCAATGCAGGTCAGTGCGCGGATGCAATCATCATGAAGTGGGACCTGCGCGCCTCGGGAGCAAATTCTCTCTTGTACTCCACATTCCTGGGAGGGAGTGGCTTCGATTTGGGTCACGCGATCGCCGTGGATAGCAACGGCATCGTATATGCCACTGGCGGGACCGGTTCCAACGATTTTCCTCTTGTCAATCCGATTCAGACCTCCTGTGGCGGAGGCTGTCCGAATCCCGTCCCCGACGTGTTTATCTCGAAACTGGATGTCACCAAGTCTGGATCTGCCGCTTTATTGTTTTCCACTTATCTTGGCGGCAGCCTAACGGACACCGGCCAGGGAATCGCTATCGATCCCCAGGGCAATGCCTATGTGACCGGACAGGTCTTCTCGAACGATTTCCCGACGGTGATGCCTTTCCAGGCGTTCTGCAAGAATTGTTCGTCGAGTTCTGACGACGGCTTCCTCGCGAAGGTCTGCATTACCGCCTGCCCATCTTCTGCGGTTTCCACGCCGAGCTTGGCCTTCGGGAGCCAGACCGTGGGTTCCGCGAGCAGTTCCCAACCCGTACTTTTCTCAAACCCGGGCACGGGAGTCTTGACGATCATCAGCATCACCGCTCCGGCCGGTTTTCGCCAGACCAATTCTTGCGGTGTCGTTCTGTCCGCCGGCTCCCTTTGCACTATCAATGTAAATTTCAACCCGCAATCTGCTGGACCTGCCTCGGGCTCCTTGAACATCGCCTCGAACGCATCGGCCACTCCTGCCACCGTTAGTCTCACCGGTACCGGCGTGGTTGTAACCCTTGCGGCATCTCCCGGCGGCTTAACTTACGTCGCGCAACAGGTGGGAACCGCGAGCGCCTCACAGCCGGTGACGCTGTCAAATCCTGGAGGCACTTCCATCTCGATCACTGGCATCCAAGCCAGCGGGGATTTTGCGCAGACCAACAACTGCGGCGCAAGCGTCGCCGCCAACTCCAGTTGCACAGTTAATGTGACCTTCACTCCGACGGCGAGCGGCTCGCGCACTGGCACGCTGACCATCACCGACGCTGCTTCCAACAGCCCCCAGTCGGTCTCGCTCACCGGTTCCGGCATAGCACCCACGCTGAGTCTGTCCACCACAAGTCTTTACTTTGGGACCAAGGTAGTCGGGACGAGCAGTCCCGCTGGTACGGTCACATTGTCGAACAGTGGGTCGGTGCCGGTCACCATCTCGAGCATTCAGACGACGGCGAGCGATTATCTGCAGACGAACAATTGCGGGACCTCTCTCAATGCCGGATCGAACTGCGTA
>WNFJ01618884.1_pt1 | contig 10861 bp, 9 predicted proteins | sample 5400461 | NCBI WGS metagenome assembly WNFJ01 (sample SAMN13153349, study PRJNA577476) | soil metagenome | isolation source: 115 cm saprolite on Douglas fir-dominated hillslope | place: USA:California | collected 2013-09-17
AGGAGCTGCCGCCCGAGCGCATGGAGGAATTGATCCGCGGCGCCGGCCGCGTGCCGCGCCAGCGCACGACGCTCTATCGCGATGTCGCGGCGGATCGCTGTCGGCAAAGTTTTGGCGCGCCCGCGCTGGCGCCCGTCGTGCTCACCCCGCTGCGGCGCCCCGCTGCGCGGTCGAGCCAACCCGCGCATTAGGATGCGGCGCTCGCCATCGGCGCGATGGCGCGATGAGGAGTCCTCGTCTTGATCCGATTGGGCTACAAGGCGTCCGCCGAGCAGTTCGGGCCGAATAAGCTCCTGGAGTTCTCGATCCTCGCCGAAAGTCTCGGCTTCGACTCCGTGTTCGTCAGCGATCATTTCCAATCCTGGAAGCACACCGGAGCGCACTCGCCGTTTTCGCTGGCCTGGCTCGGCGTGCTCGGCGCCAAGACCTCGCGGGTAGTGATGGGGACGAGCGTGCTCACGCCGACGTTCCGCTATCACCCCAGCGTCGTCGCACAGGCGTTCGGGACGCTCGGCTGCATGTTCCCGGGCCGCATCATTCTCGGGGCGGGAACGGGAGAGTCGCTCAACGAGGTCCCGGCGACCGGCATCCAATGGCCGGAGTTCAAGGAGCGCTTTGCCCGCTTCCGCGAAGCCTTGACTCTGATCCGGCGGCTTTGGCGGGAACAGCGCGTCTCGTTCGAAGGCGAATATTATCGCACCCGGCACGCGACGATCTACGATCGCCCGGAAACTCCGGTGCCCATCTATGTCGCGGCGGCCGGCGCCGTGGTGGCGAAATATGCCGGGCGGACCGCCGAGGGCTTCATCTGCACCAGCGGCAAGGCACCGGAGCTCTATCGCGACACGCTGTTGCCGAGCGTGGCCGCCGGATTGGAGGCCGCGGGCCGCGGCGACGGCATCGACCGCATGATCGAAATGAAGGTGTCGTTCGACACCGACGCCGCGCGCGCGACCGAGGACACCCGCCACTGGGCGGCGCTGGCGCTCGCGCCCGAACAGAAGACCTCGGTCGAGGACCCGCTGGAGATGGAACGGCTGGGCGAAAAACTTCCGGCGAGCGAGACCGCGAAGCGATGGATCGTCTCGACCGATCCCGAGGAGCACGTCGAGCGGCTCCGAGAATATGTGGAGCTCGGATTCCGTCATCTGGTGTTCCACGCGCCGGGGCCCGATCAGGAACGCTTCCTGCGGCTCTATGCCAAGGAAGTCCTGCCGCGGCTGCGCGCGCGCTTCGGGTAGCGAAATGCGGGCGCGAGACAGCCGACGCGGGCGGATCGATCGACTCGTATGACATCTCCAACCCGCATCGAGCTGATCGGCGTGCCCGATGTGCCGCTGGTGGGACCGGGGGACGATCTCGCCGCAATGATCGCGGACGCGCTCGAGCGAAACGGGCTGCGACCCTCCGCCGGCGAAATTGTGGTCATCGCCCACAAGATCGTTTCCAAGGCCGAAGATCGCTTCGTCGATCTCGACAAAGTCCAGCCGTCGGATCGTGCGCTGGCGATCGCGGCCGAGACCGAAAAAGACCCGCGGCTCGTCGAAATCATCCTGTCGGAATCGGCGCGCATCGTGCGCCGGCGCGCGGGACTGCTGATTACCGAGCACCGGCTCGGATACGTCGCCGGACGGCGGGCGCGTCCTGCTGCTGCCGCGCGATCCGGATCGATCCGCCGAGGCGCTGCGTCAGCGCTTGTCGGCACATTACGGCTGCGAGCTCGCGGTCATCATCAACGACAGCTTCGGCCGGGCCTGGCGACGCGGCACCGTCGGCATCGCCCTGGGAGTGGCGGGCGTTCCCGCCTCGCGCGACCTACGCGGCCAGGCCGACCTGTTCGGCCGCAAGCTGCAGGTGAGCGTCGTGGGGTTCGCCGACGAGATCGCCGCCGCGGCCTCCCTCATCATGGGTCAGGCCGCCGAGAAGCTGCCGGTCGTCCTCGTCCGCGGACTTGCGTGGACCGAGGCGCCGACCCCGGCACAGTCTCTGGTCCGGCCCGCGGCCGAGGACTTGTTCCGATGAATGCCTCCGCACCGGCGTTGCATTCTCGTGACGGACCCGTGCTCGCGCTGTCGGGCGGCATCGGCGGCGCGAAGCTGGCGCTCGGATTGAGCCGCATCCTGCCGCCCGGAGAGCTCGTGGTCGTGGCCAATACCGGAGATGATTTCGAGCACCTCGGGCTGTCGATCTCGCCCGACCTCGACACGCTGATGTACACCCTCGCCGGCATCGACAATCCCGAGACCGGGTGGGGATTGCGGTCGGAGACCTGGACCTTCATGGCGGCGCTTCGCGCGCTCGGCGGGGAAACCTGGTTCCAGCTCGGCGACGGCGATCTTGCGACCCACGTCGAACGTACCCGGCGGCTCGAAGCCGGCGAGACCTTGTCGCGGATCACCGACGATTTCTGCCGCCGGCTCGGCGTGCAGACCAAGATCCTGCCGATGAGCGACGACAAGGTTCGCACGCGCGTGCGCACCGCGGCGGGCTGGCTCGCGTTCCAGGATTATTTCGTGCGCCGGCGTTGCGAACCCGCCGTTGCGGAGCTGGCGTACGAGGGCGCGGCCACGGCTCGTCCTCACGCGGAGTTCCTCGCTGCGCTGGCCGACCCGCGCTTGCGGTCGGTGGTGATCTGCCCGTCCAATCCGTTCCTGAGCATCGATCCGATCCTGGCGTTGCCCGGCGTGCGCGCGGCGCTGTCCGCCTGTCCGGCTCCGGTCGTGGCGGTATCGCCGATCGTCGGCGGCCGCGCCGTGAAAGGACCGACCGCCAAGATGATGACGGAGCTCGGGCTGCCGGTGACGGCGGCCGCGGTCGCCACGCATTATGGCGATCTGATCGACGGCTACCTCGTCGATCACGGCGACGCGGGCACCGTCGCCTGTCCGGGTGTTGCCGTGGCGACCGCCGCGACCCTGATGACGTCGCTGGCCGACCGCGAAGCGTTGGCGCGCGACGTGCTGGCATTCGCGGATTCGCTGCGCCGCTCTCGTGCCGAAGTGGCGGGTGCGCCGGCGTGAACGCCCACGACATCTGGGCCGTGGTCCCGATCAAGGAGACTGCGCAGGCCAAGCAGCGGCTTAAGGACGCGATCCCGGCGGAGCTGAAACCTCGCCTCGCCCTTGCCATGGCGGAAGATGTGTTGTCCGCGCTGGCGGCCGCGCCCGGATTGACCGGAATGGCGGTGGTCACCCTCGATGCCGCGGCCAGCGAGCTTGCCCGGCGCTATGGCGCGCGGCTGATTACTGCCGGCGCGCTCGACGGGCAGACCGGCGCCGTGCGCGCGGCCGCGCGCGTGCTTGCGCGCGAGGGCCGCACCGCGATGTTGACGATTGCGGGCGACGTCCCCCTCGTCACGCCCGACGAAATACGCGAGCTCATCGCTGCCCACGACCGCACGCCGGACTTCGTCATCACGCCGGCCCATGACGGGCGCGGGTCGAATGCGGTGCTGTGCGCGCCGCCCGAACTGGTCCCGCTGCAATTCGGCGACGACAGTTTCGTGCCGCATCTGGCCGCGGCAAGGCGCATCGGCATCGAGCCGAAAGTCATCCGCCTTGCCGGGATTGGGCTCGACATCGACAATCCGCGGGATCTCGCCGCATTCCTGAAAATTCCCACCCGCACCCGCACCCGCACCCGCGCCCTGCTGCGGGATGCCGGCATCGACGGGCCGTGATGGCGGTGCTGAGGTCGAGAATTGGGTCCCGTTGTAAAGCGGGCGGGCCGAAGCTAGCTTATGATCCGCTGTGCTCGACGCGGTGAACGCGGGCCGCAACGGAGCACGCGAACCGGAGAGGCAACACCATGGCGGCGATTCCCGACAAATATCTCGATCTGCTGCAGCAGAAGAAGGCGTTCGCAAATCTGGCGACCCTGATGCCGGACGGATCGCCGCAGGTGACGCCGGTCTGGTTCGATTACAAGGACGGGCGCATTCGCGTGAATACGGCGAAGGGCAGGGTGAAGGCGCGCAACATGAAGGAAGGCGCGCCGGTGGCACTGGCGATCATGGATCCCGATAATCCGTATCGCTACGTCCAGGTTCGCGGCCGCGTCAAGCGCGTCGCCGAGCAGAACGCGGACGCCCACATCGATACCCTCGCCAAAAAATACCTTGGCAAGGACAAATATCCCTGGGCCCGCCCCGGCGACGTTCGAGTGACCTACGAGATCGAGCCGACCTCGGCGTCGGGCATGAGCTGAGCCGGGAACACTGCCGCACCGGCTGATTGCCATCGCGCGGCGTGCTTGTGCTCAAATCGAAGCCGACATGACGGATCCGGTGTCCCGCCTCATCACCCGTGCCGCGTATGGCGCAAGCCAGCTGTCGCGCGTCGCCTGGTATGTCGGACACGGCCTGGCCATGCGCAGGCTTTCGGACCAGGTGCGGCGCGGCGGCGAGAGCACGCGGCCTCGCCCCCGTACCGATCGAGCCGTGCCCGACCGCAGACGGTTGTTCGCCGACATGGCGGTCCTGTTCAGGCAAGACCTCGCCAACGTCGAGGCGGGCATCTATCCCTTGCCGGCGGATCACGACGGCTCGCTGGCGACCCTGCTGCGCCGCTCGCGGCTATTCTTCGAGGACCTGCCCGACGTGCACCGGCGCCGCGAGAGCGGTGCCCGCGACGAAGTGCTGACGGCCGAAACCAGCGGGAAGCGGCCGCGCTATTATCTGCAGAACTTTCATTTCCAGTCGGGCGGCTGGCTGACCGAGGACTCGGCCCGGCGCTACGACACGCAGGTCGAGGTGCTGTTCCAGGGCACGGCCAACGCCACACGCAGGCAGGCGCTGCCGCAGCTCCACGAGATTTTCGCCGGACGCGATCAACGCCGGATGCGGCTGCTCGACGTCGGTTGCGGCACCGGGCGTTTCCTGGACATCGTCAAACAGGTCTGGCCGCGGCTTCCCGCCGTCGGTCTCGACATGTCCGAGGCTTACGTCAGGGAAGCGAAGCGGTATTTGCGGCGCTGGGCGCGCATCGACCTCGTCGTCGGAAACGGCGAAAAAATTCCCATGCCGGACGATAGCCAGGATGCGGTGACGAGCATCTTCCTGTTCCACGAATTGCCGCCCAAGGTGCGGCGCACCGTGTTCGATGAATTCGCCCGGGTGCTCAAACCCGGGGGGCGCCTGATCCTGGTGGATTCGCTCCAGCGCGGCGATGAGCCGGATTATGAGGGCCTGCTCGAACTCTTCCCGCAGAATTTTCACGAGCCGTATTACGCGAGCTATCTCGAGGAGGATTTCGGCGCGATCGCCGGCGCGTGCGGTCTCACCCATACCCGCGACCAGAACGCCTTCGTGTCCAAGGTGATGATATTCGACAAGCCGGCAGCACGAGCGCTCGCCGCGGCGAGAAAAACGTAAAGCATCCGGCCGGAAAGACCCTGCCCGGCGCGCGGAATTGCCTGCCGCCCGGCCTGGAAGGGACGAAAAGGCCGGCCGCCCGAGCGATATCCCGGTTCATTGCGCCTGCAGAAGCGGGATTCGCGCCAAACCCTCCACATCCCGGGCAAAAATTTTGGAATTTTTCACGGATCGGAAATGACCGGACCGCGTTGGGAGAGGAACGACGGGTGTGGTCCCGCGCGAGCCGGACCGCACCGCAACCGCGGCACCCGACATGACCAATATCCCGACCGAGCTGTTGCGAACGCTGGTCACACTGGTCGAGCTTCGCAGCTTCACCAAGGCCGCTCACGCTCTCGGTATGACGCAGCCGGCGGTCAGCGCGCAGATCAAGCGCCTGCAGGTCCTGCTCGGGGGCGAGCTTCTCGACAAAAGCGCTCCCGGCGTGGCGCTCACGCCAAAAGGCGAAGGCGTAGTCCAGCACGCGCGGCGGCTGCTGTCCGTCAACGACCACATCGTCGGCATGGCAAGACCGCGGTCCCCATCGGGGCTGCGGATCGGCATTTCGGACGAGGCACAGAGCGTGATGCTTGGTCCGGTGCTCGGCGCATGCCGCCGGGGCGCGCCGGGATCGTTCGAGATTCGGGGCTCCGACGATGTGTTGCGCGACCTCGGGCAGGGCGAATTGGAACTGGCGATTGCGCTGGGCGAGACCGCCGCGAGCCCGGGAGCGCGCCATCGCTGGACCGAACCCCTGGCCTGGGTCTGCGCCCCGGGGCTTGCTTTCGATCGGGCCGCTGCGCTGCCGCTCGTTCTCGGCGATGGCGCCGGGGAAGTCACGCGCCTAGCGACTGCCGTGCTCGACCGGAGCGGCACGGAATGGGAAGCGGCTTGCCGCGTCCCAGGCCCTCTCGGCTGCGCGGCCGCGGTTGCGGCCGGGCTCGGGATCGCCGCAACGCTGCAGCGCTTCGCGCCGGCCGAGCTCGCCACCTGCAAGGATCCCCGCCTGCCGCGCCTGCCCGAGCTCACCTGCGCGATTCATTTGCGCGAGGGCGCGGGGGAACCGCGGGTCGGGCAGCTTGCGGATGCGCTCGCCGCGACGCTACGGCCGGCGATGGCGGCGCCTTCGGCCGTCCCGCCCGATGTCGAGGAGCCGGCGACGCAATTGCAGACGGAACCTTGATCCCCTGTTCCCGGTCATTTCAACTTGCGGTCGGCCACGGGGGGCAGGAAGCCGGCATCGAACACATCTTCCGCCTTCGGCTTGGTCTTGAACTTGTAGGCGAGCGCAATCTGATCGATCGCGCGATCGAAGCGAGCGGCTTCGATGCCGCCAAAACCCTGCGCCTTCACTTCCGGCGTGAGAATGTTGTCCCTGAGCGCAATGCGCAGCCGCTCGAGCTCGATCTCCTTCCTGGCTCCCTCGCTGCGCTTGAGCACGGAGTCGATCGCCGCGGTCGGGTTCTTGACGGTATCCTTCAGCCCTTTGAGAAACGCCCGCAGAAATCCGCGCACCGCCTCCGGATTGTCCGCGGCGAATTTCGCGTTCACCAGAACCGCGCCCCCGTAAAGCTCCAGTCCATAGTCGGCCATCAGCATCACGTCGATGTCGTCGGTCGGGACACCGCGTTCCTTGAGGTTGACGTAGGAGACGAACGTGCTGCCGGTGATCGCGTCGACCTCGCCCGAGGCCAGCATCGGCTCGCGAACCGGGACGGCGACGTTCAGCACCGTGACCTTTGCGGCGTCGACGTCGTTCAATTGCGCGAACAGCGGCCATTGCGCGTAGGCGGGGTCGGTTGCCGGCGCGCCGAGCTTCCGGTCCTCGAGATCCTTCGGTCTCATCACGCCGCGGCTCTTGCGGCCGATGATGGCGTAGGCCGGCCGGTTGTAGACCACGAACACGGCCTTGACCGGCGCCGTGGGATTCTGGTCGCGAAGCCGGATCAACGCGTTGATGTCGCCGAACACGATGTCGTAACCGCCCGACGCAAGGCGGCCCACCGTGTCGAATGGACCCGCCCCCGGGTCGATGGTCATGTAGAGCCCCTCGGCGTGGTAGTAGTCCTTGTCGGCCGCGACAAGAAACGGTGCGACCGCTCCTCCCAACTGCCCGTTCAGGCTGAGCTTGACCGATGTCTGCGCCAAGAGCGGCGAGATCGCGAACGCCAAGGCCAAACTGGCCAGCGCGAGCTTGGCCTTGGCGCGGCTCGGCCGATCCCGCTCGAACTCCCGCATTGGCTCGCGTCCCCATGCCGCCGCCGCTCGCGACCGAGCAACGGCTTCCGCGCTCGTTGCGCTAACGCCACTTGCACGGTTTTATTCCGGCCGCCGCCTGCGCCATAGTCGGCAATGCCGGCGCAAAGCTCAAGCTGCGAGCAGGCACATCGGCGCTCGCGCCCGCGCAGCGCGGCAGGATGCCGCATCAGGAAGGCCCTGACGACGGCTTCCTCTGCCGACGGGCGCGTCGAAAGCGGCAGATCGGAGCGGAGGCTTCGATGAGTTTACCGCGAGGACATGCGATCGAGCGCGGCGAGATCCCGCCGTTCGCGGCGACCTATGCGCCGCCCGACGAGGCGATCGCCGCGCGCCTGCTCGCCGAGGCGCCGCGCGCGGCGGACGCCGAGCGGCGCATCGATGCGCGAGCCGCGAGGCTCGTCGAGGCGATTCGCGCGCGCGCCGGCGGACTGGGCGGGGTCGAGGATTTTCTGCGCGAATATTCGCTTTCGACCAAGGAAGGGCTGGCCCTGATGGTGCTGGCCGAGGCGCTGCTGCGGGTGCCGGACGCCGCCACCGCCGACCGGCTGATCGAGGACAAGCTCGCGGCCGCCGACTGGTCGCATCACGACGTGCAGTCGACCGCCTTCCTGGTCTCCGCGTCCGCGTGGGCGCTCGGCGTCGGGGCGCGCATCATCCATCCGGGCGAAACGCCGGAGCATATTCTCACCAGCCTCGCCAAACGGCTCGGGCTGCCGGCGTTGCGCGCCGCGACCCGGCAGGCGATGCGGCTATTGGGATCGCATTTCGTTCTCGGCGAAACCATCGAGCAAGCGCTCGCGCGGGCGGCCGCGCACGGCGAATTCCGCTATTCCTTCGACATGCTGGGCGAAGCCGCGCGAACCGCGGCGGATGCCGAGCGCTATTTCGGCGCCTACGCGACCGCCATCGATGCGATCGGCGCACACGCGGCAGACCGGCGATCCGCGGATCGGCCCGGCATCTCGGTCAAGCTCTCCGCGCTCCACCCGCGGTTCGAGCCGATCTCGCGGTCGCGCGTGCTGGCCGAGCTCGGGCCCAAACTCCTGGCGCTGGCCCGCAGGGCGAAAGCCCGCGATCTGCAGTTCACGATCGATGCCGAGGAGGCGGATCGCCTGGAGCTCTCGCTGGAGCTGATCGGCTTGGTGCTCGCCGATCCTTCGCTCGCCGGCTGGTCGGGGTTCGGGCTCGCGGTGCAGGCCTATCAGAAACGGGCACCCGCGGTGATCGATTGGGTGATCGCCGCGGCGCAGGCGCTCGACCGCCGGCTCACGGTGCGGCTCGTCAAGGGCGCCTATTGGGACAGCGAGATCAAGCGCGCCCAGGAACGCGGACTTGCCGATTATCCCGTGTTCACCCGCAAGGCGATGACCGATCTTTGTTACATGGACTGCATGCGCAGGCTGATCGCTGCCCGCCCTCAGGTGTTTCCGCAGTTCGCCACCCACAATGCGCTCACGGTGGCGAGCGTGATCGAGGAGGCGGGCGGGGTCGAGGGTTACGAGTTCCAGCGCCTGCACGGCATGGGCGAGGCGCTCTATGAGACGCTGCTGGCCGAGGAAACGGGTGCCGCCTGCCGGGTCTACGCGCCGGTCGGCAGCCACCGGGACCTGCTCGCCTATCTGGTGCGCCGGCTCTTGGAGAACGGCGCGAATTCTTCGTTCGTCTCGGTCGCGGCGTCCGCGATCGCGGATCGCGGACGCCGGAGCGGCCCGCCACCCGCACATTCCGCTGCCCGCGGATCTTTACGCGCCGGTGCGCCGCAATTCGCGCGGCATCGAGCTCGGCGATCGCGCGGCGGTGCGCGCGCTGTTGGCGGAGATCACGGCGCAGGCGCCAAAAGATCCCAGTGCGCAGCCGCTGGTCGACGGCGTCGCGCTCGAGGGCCGAAGCCGCGCCGTGACCTCGCCGATCGACGGCGCGGCCATCGGCATCGTCGTCGAGGGCGATGAAGCCATTGCGATTGCGGCGATGGCGGCCGCCGCCGCCGGCTTTCCGGCGTGGGCGGCAACGCCGCGAGAAAGCCGGGCCGCAGTGCTCGAGCAGGCCGCGGACGCGCTGGAGGCCAGGCGGGCGCGCCTCATCGCGCTGTTGCAGCGCGAGGCCGGCAAGACGCTCGAGGATGCGATCGCGGAGGTCCGCGAGGCGGCCGATTTCTGCCGCTATTACGCCGGACCTACCGGGGAATCCAACGAGCTGACCTATCGCGGCCGCGGCGCGTTCGTCTGCATCTCGCCGTGGAATTTTCCGCTCGCGATCTTCCTCGGCCAGGTCAGCGCCGCGCTCGCCGCCGGCAACAGCGTGATCGCCAAGCCGGCCGAGCAGACGCCGCTGGTCGCCGCGGAGGCGGTGCGGCTGCTGCATGCGGCGGGGGTGCCGCCGAGCGCGCTCCACCTGGTCCCGGGCAACGGCCGCGTCGGCGCGCTGCTGGTCGAGGATCCTCGGACCGCCGGGGTGGCGTTTACCGGATCGACCGAGACCGCGGCGAACATCGGCCGCGCGCTCGCCGCCAAGTCCGGGCCGCTGGTGCCGTTGATTGCCGAGACCGGCGGCATCAACGCCATGGTGGTCGATGCCACCGCATTGCCCGAGCAAGTGACCGACGACGTGCTCACGTCCGCGTTCCGCTCGGCCGGCCAGCGCTGCTCGGCCTTGCGGCTGCTGTGCGTCCAGGAGGACGTGGCCGACGCCGTGTTGGCGATGATCGAAGGCGCCGTGTTCGAGCTGGAGGTGGGAGACCCGCGCGAACTCTCCACCCATATCGGCCCGGTGATCGATGCCGAGGCGAAAACCGGCCTCGAGCAATGGATCGCGCGAATGCACGGCCAGGGCCGCGTGCGATTCCGCTGGGACCGGCTGCCGCTGCCGACGGCCGGGACCTACGTGGCGCCGACGATCGTCGAGCTCGACCGCGCCGGCGATCTCAGAGAGGAGGTGTTCGGCCCGGTGCTTCACGTCGTGCGCTGGCGCGCCGACGAGCTCGATTCCCTGCTCGAGGACATCGCCGCGAGCGGCTATGGGCTGACGCTGGGCATCCATTCGCGCATCGAGCTCACGGTCGCGCGCATCATCGCGCGGCTCGCCGTCGGCAACGTCTACGTCAACCGCAACATGATCGGTGCGGTCGTCGGCACGCAGCCGTTCGGCGGATCCGGGCTGTCGGGGACCGGCCCGAAGGCCGGCGGCCCGAATTATCTCCCGCGCTTCGCGCTCGAGCAGACCGTTGCGGTCAATACCGCGGCGATCGGCGGC
>WNFJ01122823.1_pt1 | contig 10860 bp, 15 predicted proteins | sample 5400461 | NCBI WGS metagenome assembly WNFJ01 (sample SAMN13153349, study PRJNA577476) | soil metagenome | isolation source: 115 cm saprolite on Douglas fir-dominated hillslope | place: USA:California | collected 2013-09-17
AACTCCTCCGCCGGTTTCAGATCCGTTTAGCGACGCTGAGTTTGAGAAAATCTCGCCTGCTCGTCAAGCCAATTCGCCGCAAGCGGAGGTCGCCGATTCCAGTTCCACAAACGCGGCCAGCTTTTCATCCGCGTGCACGATGAAACGCTTTCCGTCGCGATGCGCGTCAACAATCCAGATTGTTCGCCCCCAAGAATTCACGGCTGAGACGCAGCCCCAACTCCATCCGGCCTTGCTGAGATTGTCAGCGATGATTTCCCAATACTTCACGAGCGACTTCTCAGGCGTCTTGTGCGACACAGCTCTCCGACAACTCATCACGTTGGCAGCTCGTTACGTTCTATGGAATGTCCGGTGGTGAGTCGGTCGGTTTTAGTCGATTTGCTGGCGATCCGCGAAGACCATGGCGAACCCATTGCGACCAGACTCGTCGATGCGATGGTGATTGATGACCGCGACACGAGTTTTGTTCGCACTGATCGGTTTGATGTACGTCAGCGCGACCGCAAGCGAGCCCAGTTCTACGCCGTCACCCTCAGAATCCTCCGCTGCGTCTGAGTCGCCGGCAGCAACGCTCACGCAATCCGTCTCACAACTCTTGGAGCGCTCGAAGGTTTACCGGGCCGGTACCGCTTACAGTAAGTGGCTCGATCAAATCGCGAAGGACTCCGGCAACGCGTTTTTGCAGCGACGCGTTTTCGAGCGCGTAACGTGGATGCGGCTACTCGCATCTGTTGGAGCGCTGGCGCTGCTGTCGATCTTCGCCGGCTGGTTTGTCTGGTTCGTTAGGCGACACGCGGGCGAAATTCAATCGCACCGATACCAGTCCGCGCTGGCGTTGACCGCATCAGCGCTCCGCAAACCGGTCGCACTTTTTCTGTGGATGTGCGGCGGCGCGTTTGCGCTGATGCCGATCGCCACCGGCATTATCGACCGACCCACTGGCCCGTTCTGGGTCGGCGCGCTCACCGCGATTTTCGAAGCCGGTTGGATCATCGCCTTGCCCTGGCTCGTTTTCCGCGCCATTCGCGCAGTTGAAAAACGAATGCAGCAGTGGGCGGATCAGACGGCCAGCCTCGTCGGCAAGGTAATGATTCCTATCGTCGGCGACACGTTGCGCCTGGCGGTGCCGCTGCTCGTTATCATCCTCTTGCTGCCGCTGCTGCGGTTGCCGGAAAACTGGACATGGGTGACGGAAAAAGCGTTCGGCATTTTGTTTATCGCCGCGCTCTCCTTCCTAATCATTCGCGGCATCAACGCGGTGCAGGCCACCCTCTTGAGCCGGCATCGAATGGATATTCCGAATAATCTTTCCGCGAGAAAAATTTACACGCAGGTCTCGGTCATTCACAAAATCATCGTCAGCGCGGTCGTGATCCTCGCCACCGGTTCGATCCTGATGTTGTTCGATCCAGTGCGGCAGTTCGGCACCAGCATTCTGGCCTCGGCTGGAATAGCCGGCGTCGTGATCGGCTTTGCCGCGCAAAAAACGCTCGGCAACGTGCTTGCCGGCATTCAGATCGCCCTTACTCAACCGCTGCTCATCGACGACATCGTGGTGGTCGAAGGCGAGTTCGGCCAGATCGAAGAGATCACACTCACCTATGTAGTTGTGAGGACGTGGGATCTTCGGCGGTTGGTGTTTCCCATCACTTACTTTGTCGAAAAACCGTTTCAGAACTGGAGCCGCGTTTCCATGGAGCCGCGTTTCCACCGACCTGCTCGGCACGGTGATTCTTTATCTCGACTACCAAGTGCCGATGGGCGAACTGCGCGAGGAATTGAAACGATTGGTTGAGAACAATCCGAAATGGGACCGCAAAGTTTGCGGGCTACAGGTGACCGATGCCAAACAAAGCACAATCGAAGTGCGCGCCTTAGTCAGCAGCATCGATCCCGGCAAAACATTCGATCTCCGCTGCGAAGTGCGCGAAGGGTTGATCCAATTTCTGTGTCGCAACTATCCGGAAAGTTTGCCCCGAGTCCGCGTTGAAGAACCTTCGGATGAAGAAATTCAGGGTCGGAGACGAAAAGCCGGCGCAGCCACCAGCGGAATGGAACATGAGCGCGGCTCAAAAAGTCCCGGCGTCCACGCAGAAACCAAAACCGACGGCCAAGGAACGATTTGAACCGGCAGTAGCCGCGGACGCACTGGGAATGGGGACCTCTCTCAGAAACGATCCGCGATTTCAGAAAATTCTCGCGGGTCCCGAGCGGAAGACGACCGGCAAATAGTTCGTTGTTTAACGTGTCGACGATCTTTCGACCGCTCCCACCCCGTTGGCGGTATTAGCCGCGGGGACGCGTTGCAAATAATCCTCATTCAAGTCAAAGGTGGTACTGCCGCGAGCCCAACCTTAGAAGACGCAGCGAGGTTGCGCATAGTCGCAAAGAGTCACTGCGCGCGTCACGTCCTTCTTGCGACGTGGAGAAAGGGAACGGCAGCGCCTTTCTTTCGCTCGCGCAGAGCATCTGCCAAAGAAGCCTGGGGCTGAAATCATGAATCTCGATTCGGTCTTTCGATGACTTGCTGACGCCGCTACGACGGAATGCGGATGAAATCACTCTCATGCGTCTCCGAGAGCCACCGAAAACTCATCTTCACGCGGCCTTGCTTTAGTGGGTCATTGACGTTCGTTACCAGCGCGGTGACTGACTGTGCCGCTGCTGCGCCGCAAATGGGCGCAGCCCGCGATATTCCCCCGCAGGATGAAAACGGCAAAGATTTAATTGAGCCCGAGAAGAGTTAAAGAAACCAACCCTCTTGTCTGTGATATAGGCTCTCTTTTTACCGATTTCAGTTTTTGGTTTTGGAAAGCTCACTACCACAATTGCGCCGGAACAACCCAACTTTGGCAGTGACAATGATCATGTAGGTATCGGTATGTCACCGAAGGTGACCAGTGATAATCCGTCACGCCACGGCGTGCAATTTCTCGCTCGATGGCTTCGTTTTCTTCGAGGTCGTCCTTGACCTCATCATAGGCGTTGCTCTGCAACGGTCGCTTGTCCCAACTCATCCGCGTCATGCTCAAGCAATACATGAGTTCGTAGCGCCGCAGTTGCAGATCGGAAGTGGATAAATGTTGAATTTCATTTTTCGTCGAACAACAGCCTGCCACAACAAGCCCGGCTGTTATTAGTAGTATTATCTGTTTCACGCTTCGGCTCCTCCTGTTCACTCGCCTAAAACAGCGCGTGAAATTTGTCGAGCTAAATTGAGCGATCTAAATCAGCGGGTTCAAGGCCGCTCGACTGCCGTGGAGCACAGGCGCGGCAAGGTGGTGAGGAAACCGCGCTTTGACGGAAGTGAACCAGAGAATTTCAACGATGCCCTTTTTGCTTTCGCGTTTTTCTCCCGGCGACAAGATCGAGAATTGCTCGGCGCAATTTCTCGCGGTCTGCTGGATTGTCCGCGTCAAGTTTAAGGTTCATCGCCTCCGCGACGGTTTTAGCGTAAGCAATGCCCTGCTGCTCGGCCAATCGGTCCCAGCGTTCATCGGCCATAACCTCGATAAGATTGGAGAGGGAACGCTTCTCTAAAGATGCCATTTGTTCCAATTTGTTTCGTTGCTCCTCACGCACCGTCAGGTTGAGCTTCGGTTTGTTCTTGTTTTTGGATTTTGCCATTGGCAGTTTTTTACACCCCGTTCTTCATAGCCGACCACGCAGGCTGAAAGCAATAATCTATTATACGTTAAAAAAGCGTCCGCGCAAAATATGTTCTTGACATGCGTCATATCAGCGTATATAAGGCGTATATCATAAGCCGCCCGGAAATGGGTTCTTAATCGGGCCGTCAATAGCGCCGCACTTCTAAGAGGGGAGCCACGCGACAATTTAAAATGAAGAAGACAGTAATCATACTACTGATGGCTTTGCATCTCTTATGCATCCTTCCTCTTAATACACTCCATGGGCAGGAAGTCCGGAGAGCTATTCAGCTCACACAGGAGGAATTAACCGCCGCAACGCTACGTTTTAACGAGGAACAGCAGCGCGCCAGCGACGCAGAGGACGCAGAGCAACGTTCTATTGAGGCAGAAGGCAACCAGAATAGCGCCAAATGGGCACGAGTTAATTCGTGGCCAACGTCATGGCAACAGATCGGGGCGATGAGACTTCTAAATGAGGAGCAGGCTGGGCTCAATGCTCGTCAGAAACGCAATACTGCGCGCCTGCATGATCTTAAGCGCCAGTATGACCGCAGGATGGCAGCCGCAGAACAATGGCGAAAGACAACCCGTAAAATGCCTGATCCATACCAGGATTTCATTGATGCAGTAGACGCATCGCGTCGTCCCGCAGTCGCAGCCACACCAACACTGAAGGCAACGCCAACTCGATCAGATCAAAAGGATTGTCTCATTGTGGCCACGGAGGCCTATGCACGACTGCAAAAGAGCGCCTATTGGGCCAAGATCGCTGGCTTTACTTGGAGCGAGAACACAAAGGTGATAGGTGGCCATGCAGTGGTGTTCTATCAGCCAACAGAAAACACTAACGTGTTCATGTACGACGAAAGCGGTTCTTTTGATTTACAGACGCGCTCGCATGACCTCAATGAAATCATAACCGCGCTCAATCGCTTAACGCGTAAGGTCAGGGTAGAATCGCCCAGATGGTTGGAAAGCGACGATTCCAGAACACAATTCGCTTCCGAGGCATCGACTGAGCAACCAGTATGGGCAAACACTGGTGCAATGAGTCCAGAACAAATCGGCGAGCTAATAGGCCGACTTATCGGACTGACGATGATACTGGCAGGCTACGCATATCTCATCGTAATTTGCTTCCTGAAAGGAAAACCGGGATTTGGAGCACTGGGTATACTTGGTTTCTTCCTTCCCGTCATAGGTTGGGTAGCTATTATCGGAGCAACTAGAATAGCCAAGCCGGATTCCTGGTGGGCGCGTAAGTATTATGGCCCGGAGAAAATGAACATCGCGCACCAGCGTTTTACACCTCTCTATAAAGAAGAAAACATGCAGCAGACGACGACGAGGGTCATCGCGAGAGAGTGGCTCACGTTCGTCATTTCGCTAGTAATTGGCCTGACAGTCGCGCCGCTGATTTTGTCCGCGATTTTGTTCGCGATTTTTGGCGGGAACATATCGAACCTTGCGGCGTTTTTTCCACTTTTCTATGGAAGCTTTTTCGCGCTGAAGGAGCACTGGCTTATATGTTGGTCGGTGGCATTTGCACCATACATCATTTATCAATTTGGATGTTCTGTAACGTGGGCCGTGAAGACCGCGAAGGGTCGATGAGCTCACAACACGTTTACGAAGTCAGACCGCGTAAAGATCATCGCGGCGTCGATCTGATTTCCGGCGTCCTTAAGAAAAGCAAACAACTAAATTGAACAAACTAACAACACTGGCGGCCTGTGCTGCCTTACTGCTAGCCGGATGCGCCAAAGACTCCGAGCTGTTGCCGTGGAACAATGAAATGACCGCTGGCTTGTTGATATTCTTGTTTGTGGTTCTGGTTTACGTAAGCGAGAAAAAAGGAGGCCGGTGGGAAGCCGTAATAGTCTTTGTTACCTCCATTGTAATTGGGGTGCCCCTTTTCGTGATCATCGGCGGTTTCGTTAGCACTTTCACCATCGGTCTGCCTCTCAGTTATGTTATCAGCGAAAGCGCATTGGATGCTATCAGTGTGAGGTCCGACGATGGCAAGATTGGTCTATGGACGTTGCCGAGCATGATTCCGTGGGGGGTAATCGGCTGGCTTGAGATTATGGCCGCGAACCGTATCTGGCGTGGCTGGCAACGAAAGCGTGATAAGGCGCAAGCGATCGAAGAGGAAATCAGAACAGTATCGGAAATCAAGATCATTGAACCGTCACCGCCAGATGCAGTGGAAAGATTTTATGGTTCTGAGGGCCCAATCGAAAAATTCTTTGGTCGCTACTTTTCGTGGACAGAGAGCGCTCGGGACAAATTGGGCGAGCTACTAGAGGCATTGCCTTTGAGCGTGAAATGTGTAGGCATTTTAACTGTAGGTTTCGTCGTGGGCTCGGTTACGCTATGGATACGTGGCTTATCGTTCCAAGAAGGGCATTGGGGCCTGATGATACCTTTTGCCATCTTGGTCGGCTTTGTGTCGATCTATTGCGCGATGTTGTTAGTCTGGGCGGGGGCACTTGTGATTCTGCTCCCGCTGGCTATTCCGTATTACACTTGGCGCATAGCTAAGTCCGTTAACTCATGGCTTGCGCAGAATCTGCCGCGTGGCTTGGTCTGGCGCTACCGTTCCTGGCAGCTTCGCCGCACCGGGCGGCGGCTGCGTCGCGATGCATCAACGCCGTCAACGTGATCGAACGTCAACGTATCACACGGCGCCCCCCCGCCGTGCGCTTCAATCGACGAGGAACGTGCGCTTGATCGCGTTAAGCTTTGCCAGCTCGGCCTGTATGATGGGAGCGGTGCGGTTTGCTTCGCAGAGGATCCGCAACTCGGCGCGAGTGTAGATCGACAAAGAATCGGCGCCTGCTTCGATCAGCGTCGATTTGGTGTCCTCGTCCTCGCAAAAGAAAATCGTCTCCCCGAGTGACTGGGAGTACAGCATGACGAAGGAAGTGCTGAGCAGGCAGAGGAGATGCCATTTATGCGCGCGCAGCGTTTCGGCGAATTCCGGCGGGCAATCCTCGGCCGGTTCAACGACCAAGGTCCGCGAATCTTTGACGGAGATTTTCAAACCCAACTCCGCGGAACACATAAGGATCGGGATGCAATTCTCTGATCGCGGGGGTGTCATATTTCCATTTTGGAGGGGTGGGTCACGCCGTCGGGAGAAGTCCCGGATTTTTTCGTTACCCCCTGAGGTTCACTGACAGAACTGACTGAATCGGTTGTGGAGGGTTTGGAGGTGGGATACAGGGGGGCGGCAGACGGGCCGGGAGGGACCTCGTTTTCCTGAGTGCTATGGGTGTCTGCGTCTGCACAATTCGGCGTTTCTCCTCTCAAATCAGTTTTTTCTGCAGACGCAGACGCTAAGAGTATGGGCCTGCCGCGTCCTTCTGGCCTGATTTCTTCCCATTTTCCGTATCCGTTTTGGACCAGGCCATTCAACATTCCGGTCGCCTTTTCTGTCCCTCCTGCGCCCAGATTCTTAATTGCCCGATAGTACGTCACCAAGTCCCGCACGCTCACTATGCCACCACGCGACTGGATGAATTCGATCAACCGTCGCCGCTCCCGTTGCTCCGGTGTCTCGGCGATCAGCGCATAAATTCGCTCAGCTTCATTCCCGAACCAGCGCGCCAACTCGCAGGCTGCCCGCATCACATCGCCGCTGATTTCTTTTGCGTCTGGATCGCACATCAGTTGGCCGACCAACGCCAGCCGGGCACTGTAGGCACTCAGTTTTGACCATTGCGCTGCTTTTCGAATATCAGCTTCAAATGCGCTCCGGGCGCATTCGTTATAAAAATCTACGAAGATTTTTTTGGCTTCGGCAGTTAGACCAAGCAACACCTGCCATTCTTCGTCGTGCTCGTCTTTGTGCGGTTGCAACGCCGTGAGCTTGGCAAACAACTCGTTGACTGCCGCTTTGACTTCCTTCGGAATACTTCCCTCAACCCACTTGCGCGGTTGATTTCGTATCGGCATCGCAAAGAGAAACCGCGCTGGCAATCCCCTCACAAAAAAATCCTCGGTCAGCAAATCCTTGAATTTTTCCGGCACAACGCCGCCGGTGATGGAGAGCCGCGGGTCGGCAATGCGATACGAGCGCCCGCCGGTCACGCGATCCAGTGCAAACAAATTTCCTGTCCAAATGGATAACCAGCGCGACACCTCCGCGCCGCCCCGGTCGTGGTATTGACCCATCGATTCAAACCAGTGCGAATACTCATCCTTAACCAGCGCCACACCATGGGGGTTATCGTTCAACCGGCGCGCGACTGCTTCAATCGTCGTATCATCCAACCAACACGTTAACAACGGCGGCGGTTGCGGTTTCTCGCCGCGATCCTTCTTGGGCTTGGCGTCCCACTTGGCGGAATCCTCTGCAAATTTTTTGTCAGCCTCTTTGTTCTTCTGTTTCAATTCGCGCTCACGCATTCGCACCGGCGCAGTTGCAGCCTGTAAGCCGGGTGATTTGCCGTCGCCAGTTGGCGCAATGTTGGCCGTCCAAATGATCGGAGGCTCGATGTAATCTTCTTTCAACCGAATCGAGCGCGCGTTGCCGATCATCGCTGCTCCACCGCTCAGGATCGGCAACAGGAAAAACGCGCGATCAACATCGAATGTTGCAGCCCCGACGCGCACGAACTTTTGCAAAACTTTTGGCAGCAGGTCCAGAGGTGGCGGAACATAAGGCGCGGGCGGTGGCGGCAGCTCGACAGGTTCGTGTTGCTTGTTCTCCGGTACGTCTCGAAATTCGTTTGGTTCGTTAGCTTTGTTCATTGGCGTGCCGCTTCCAGAGGCTTGAAATTCAGATAGAAAACGGTCTGCCGTTTGCCGTTGTCACGGAGCCCCCCGGGCATCCTCACGAACTGTGAGCGAGACCAGAGCCGGGGATCTGCGCCGAGACTCACAGCGTAACGGAAGAATTGCTCTATTTTTTCGAGTGGCTGACCCTGACGAACGAAAAACGAGCCGTGAAGAGATTTGCCGCCGCTATGAACGGCGCACACCAGCGGCGCATAGTCGGCCAGGTGCCACAGCAACGCGGCGTGATCGTCGATGGTGCCCTGGTCAAATTCGACGACCAAATTCTGTTGCGGCCCGGTGTTATCGAGTGTGTGTTTGGACTCGCGGCCGTCTTTGGTCCTGCCTGTGATTGCAGACATGGGCGATGGAACGATGAATTGCTGCCTCGCGAGTTCACCTCGCCATTCTTCCCGTGGCCTGGTGTCGAAAATTTTCTCCGATTCGCCGCAACACAGCAGCGGGTTATTCGGAAAAAGTGCGTCGATGATTTCTTCGGTGTGCGTCCCGCTGTCGTCGATTCGCGGACTGGAACTTTCCCACAGATCGACAAGACCGAAGCCCGGCGCAATTATGGCATCGCGCTGTTCCTGATTTACCTCCGGCCATTTTGGCGTCGAATACGCGCCGGGTGACCAGTTGCCGCAGGGGGTCCACGCGCACGAACTCGAATTCTGGATTGCGTCAAGAATCTCGCAACGCGTCACGACACGGCCGCAGTTGACAGTAGCGCTCTCCAGCAGGTTTGCCATTTCCTCGATCCCCATGTGCCGTTGGGTTGTCGCGTAACGCGGAATAACCAGGGGTGGACGCCCTCGCCGGTATGCGGGCAGGAGGCGAGCAGCACTTGTAGCCAGTCCGGGAGTTGTTCCTTCACTGGTTAGGCCTTCTCCAGGCATTCAGCGACAAGCCGCTCAATGATTGCCTGCTGTTTCTCTGTTAACCGGCGACCACGCGATGCGTCCCGGACCAGAGCGCGTTCCCAATCCAGGAGCTCGGGGCACATCAAAAGCCGCGACAGAGTTGCCTTTTGACGCTCTAAGAGCTCAGCCCTGGACACCCAGCGAAGGAAACAGCCGCATGTTACGCAGATTTCTTCCGCATGATGCTGGTGCCCCTGCGGCATAGGTTCCACGCGGATCTTGTTGTGCCTGCAGGCTTGCGCTTTAGTGTCTCCGAACTTATCCTCGACAAGTCCAGTTAGTGTTTCGCCCGGGGTGTGTGAGAGCACCCCGGTCCCTTTTCCGGGAGGCCGTTTCATTGCGGCTCTCCTTAAGTTGTGTGCTCGCTTAAGAACCGGTCCAGTTCCGCCTTTGAAAAAAGGAGGTGCCGCACTGCGCGACAGGGACGTAACAAGCCCCTGTCGATCAACCGGTGCATCGTTGGCACCGACAAGCCCCCAAGATAACGCGCAGCGGGTTTTAGTTTGAACGCGCCGGGAGCTTCACCCGGTGCTGTGGCAACATTTTTAAGGGCGCCGTTCGCCTGCGGGCGCTTCGATTTTTTGGACATAACAAGACCATTCTTTTTGCGGGCTCTCCTCGTTAGGCGCTGATTAAGGAGTTAAGCCCTGGGTTCTTGTTAGCTGCCGCGCTATTCACCGCGCCAACGCAACGTTAAGCAGTTGCGCGACTACGGCACTATGTTCTCATAGAACATTTGCGCGGCGCAAGGGATTTTTTGAGAAATTTTGCTTACGACTTCGCTGTGATCGGCACAACGTTCTCCGGCTCCTGATCGCTCATCAATTGCGCCATGCGATTGGAATGCTCCGGGCGCACATGGCTGTACGTTTGCAATATTAGTTTGCCGCCGTCACGGTGTCCCTGCCATTCCGCGATCACTTTCACGTCCACGCCCTTCTCGATTGCGCGCGTGATGAACATGCGGCGAAGTGACCGGTGTGTGAACGAGGGAAAGCCAAGCCGCTTGCAACTGTTCGCCAGTGCCTTTCGCGCTTGGCTGATCGAAAACAACGGCGCATTGTGCGCCTTGCCTTTGCAGAGTTTCTCAACCAGTGGGCGCACCTGTGGATAGATCGGAATGGCAAAGCCGGTGTCGGTCTTGTGGCGGTAAACAATGATGCGCTCGGCATCCAGATCCACATCGCTCCGCTTGATCGACGCAGCCTCAGCCTGGCCCAGTCCGGCAAGGCCTAAAAATTCTACAAGGTCGCCGGAGTCCTCTGCTTCACGATTGAATTTCTGCGCGCGAACGTCAGCCACGATTTGTTTGAACTGCTCAAAAGTGGGTGTCAGGCGGATTGGTTTCGTGCGCGTCCGGTACTTCAAACCATCAGCGGGACTTTCGATAAGAATTTTGTCCTGCACGGCTAATTGGACCGCATCGCGAATCACGGTCAGCGCCGCGTTGTAGTGGCTCGCGCTGCTTTCTCCGTAATGCTTCGCCAGCCATGTTTGGA
>WNFJ01490148.1_pt2 | contig 10858 bp, 11 predicted proteins | sample 5400461 | NCBI WGS metagenome assembly WNFJ01 (sample SAMN13153349, study PRJNA577476) | soil metagenome | isolation source: 115 cm saprolite on Douglas fir-dominated hillslope | place: USA:California | collected 2013-09-17
GTCGAAAGGTCGCGATTGCTATGCGCCACCACGTACGCGTTGGCAAAATTGTCGCTGAAGAACAGGTATTCGAGGCTGAAGGTTGCGAGGAAAATCAGGGCGCAGGTGGCCATACCAGCCTGCCGGGTGCTCTTGATTAGTAGCGGGTGCCGCGTGAAAATCGCCGCGATGCCCCCGCCGAACGCATACACCGCGCAGACAAACGCTAAGACTAGTGCAAACGAACCAAATATATCCATGGCGACCCCGCCCCTCCCCCGGCGATCCCGGGTGCGTTACATGCTGGTTCGCTGGGCCGAACTTGCTGCGGCTCCACCGGTACCCCCCGGTGCTGCCTCATACTTGGAAGCGCATTTAGCTTGAACTACCTCGGCGACAAATCGGCCGTCCGCATTGGGGTGGCCTTCCACCAGGGCCTGGGACTTGTCTACAAAAGTATCCGGCAGCGGGTCGCTGCCAATGTAACTGACCGGCAAGGTCTTCCCTTCCCCTTCCAGCACAAAATCAATCCGGCCGGTAACGTGGTGAATACTTCCAGGGGCGACGGTGCCGCCGACGCGCATGCGCTGGCTTTTCGCTGAGCCCGTCAGCGTCGGAAGTTCCGCGATAGTGTGATAGTACGTCTTGCTTTCTCCGTAGCCGAGCCACGCCAGAAAACCCATCGCAGCTACGATTACACCGATTCCCACGCCAAACTTTACTTGCTTCTTCACGGTAGTACTCCTACAACGCCATCAATCCGGCGATGGTTATGATTCTACCACACTTAAAAAGGTCGTCTACCTGCTCCGAGTGCCACTTGTTCCACTCCTAATGGCCACTTGGCGCCTGCCCAATGGGTCAGTCCCCCGCGGCGCTTGCGAGCGCCTCTCTTAACTTTGCAACCGAAATTCCCGGCGCAGGACCATCGAACTCGAAGAGCTTTCCGTTGTCCAACACCACGGGACAACCCAGTTCCAACGCCAGGATTTTCTCCAGAATGGGCCCCAACGCCTGCGAGATCAGTACCACGCGCCTCGGTTTCAGCGACCTGCGAATCCTTGTAGCCATAGGTTGGACGCGCTTTGCCAGCAAGGCCGCAGCCTCGTCTCCTTGTCCGGCACCCCTGTCGAGCGGGCATTCCAGCACATGGGTCAGAAAAAATCCCGCTCGCTGAAACTCCGCATGCACCGCGTCCGCCGCTTTTCCCGCCGTGGAGATCGCCAGGGCATCCAGCAGATGCCCTGCCTCCCCGTGAAACTCTCCGCCCGGCGCGTACAGAAAATCTCTTTCCTCCTGCGGCGAGAAAGCCCCCAGCAACAGCGTGTTGATATGCACCGGTCGGTACCGCGTCGTCCATTCCAGCCGCCGCAGCCGCCGCGCAATATGCTCCGCCGACGCCTCTTGCCCGCATCCGTCGCACAGCAATTCGCTTGAGATTGTCATCATTGGCAAGGATATGTGCGGGCGGGCTTGCCCCGCCCGTTGACCCGGCTTTAATCAGGCCCTCAATTTAGAATGTATGGGAATGTCGCCGCGACTGCAATTCCAGTAGGAGTGGTGTTCGTGGAAGCCTGACTGTAACGCAAACCGTGGCGATTCACACTCAAGCCAGGCTCTTCCCTCTACTAGTCTTCACTGACCACCGAAAACCGACGACCGAAAACTCAAGAAGAGACAGTCGTGTCCGACGGCAGCTTCGCGCGCAGGCACCACTTCAATTCCTGGCTCAGTTCCGTGATCTCCATCCCAGGCATCACGATGAACTTGCAGCTCAGCATCTCGTGTGGTTCGTCCTCATCCGGCAGTTGGCACGTCACCCGGCAATACTGGCAATCCTGGTTCCAGCAGAAGCGTCCATACGGAATCGTTTCCGGGCTGATGAACTGGAAACACCTCAAAAGCGAATTCTTCTCAGGGACCTGAAACTTTTTCCCGAAGACCGAGATCTCCACGAGCTTCTCATAGGGACGGAACGGTTCCGACATGACCAATCCTGTTCTCTGTGAACCGGCCTGCGCTGCCATACCATTTCCCCTGCACCGGGACACCTGGCTAATCGCCACAGATGATTGCCTATCCAGAGTAGACCGCAGGTTTCACGCGCACAACGCCGCCTCTCGCCCGCGTTCCCAATCTGTTACGGGGTCCAAATCCCTCGACCAGACTTTCGAAATGCAGTGTGAACTTCGTTCAGGAGAAACGACAGCAGCGTCGTAACCTCAATTCTTTTGGTGCGCCTGTAACCTTTCAAAAATCGCGCACTCCCATTCCTGCGCACTGCTTTCCTGGCGAAGGGTCCGCTGCTTCCCCCTTCCTGATGACGCGGTGACGTGTATCTCAATCCTTTTAGAGGCCAACCAATGAACAAGTTATTTCGCGCTTTACTCTTGTGCTCGCTCGCCTTCGGAATCTCCTCTCCGGTGCGTAGCTACGCTCAGGACCGCGAAGATGGCAGCCAGCACGCCGTCTTTGTTATGACCAACGATGCCAATCACAATGAAGTGCTGTCGTTCCTTCGCGCTCCCAATGGGCAGTTGCTCGAGGGCCGCCATTTCGCCACCGGCGGAAGAGGCAGCGGCGGCGCCATCGACCCGCTTGGATCTCAAGGATCGTTGCTCCTGAGCCAGGATGGGCAGCATCTCTTCGCCGTGAATGCCGGATCGGGTGATGTCTCGGTGTTCCGCATTCTCAACTCTGAACTCTTGCTTACCGACCGGGAACCATCAGGCGGCAGTGAGCCGGTCGCCATCGCTCGACACGGAAACCTGCTCTATGCCCTCAACGCGGCCGGCGGCAGCAACGTCTCGGGCTTCCATCTAAATCAAGGCAACCTCGTCCCCATCGCGAATTCCACGCGCTTCCTCACCAACAACGAGCCCGGCGGCGCCTCCATCAGCTTTAGTCCGGACGGCAGGTTCTTGGCGGTCACCGAAAAGCAGACCAACAATATCGACGTCTTTACCGTGCAAGCGGACGGAACGCTGGCTCCCATCAAAGTCACTCCCAGCATCGGCCCTGGCGTCTTCTCCATCCTTTTCGCTCCCAATGGATTCGCGCTCGTTTCCGAAACCGGCCCAGGTGGCGCCATCAACGGTTCGGCAATCTCTTCCTATCAAGCTCTGGCTGACGGAACGCTCACACCCGTCACCAGCAGCGCTCCAACACTCGGCGCCGCGAACTGCTGGAATGCCGTCACTCCGGACGGGCGCTTCGTCTATGTCTCGAATGCCGGCTCCGCCACCATCTCGGGCTTTGCCATCGGTGCAAGCGGAGTGCTCACTCCTTTGTCCGGAACCGTTCTCGCTGCAAACCCCAGCGGAGCCACGAATCTCGATATCACCGTCAGCTCCGACGGCAAGTTTCTCTTTTCTCTGAACTCCGGAAACGGAACCATCGGCATCTTTGCCATCCAAAAGGATGGACAACTCGTCAACATCGGCCCCGCCGACGGCGTCTCGCCCGCCGCCGGATTCAACGGCATCGCCGCTAACTAATCCTCCCCATGGTCCTGTGAGCTACGGGGAACTCCCCACGGCTCACAAGACTTCCGCTTCTCGCCAAAAGGAGAATTCGCGCCTTCTCCTTTCCGGCGGGATTGTCGCTTAGTAAGTCTTCGCCCGGGTTCGTTGCCGCAGGCAATTCTTCGCGGTTCTTGTTGTCTAAACCACTTACGGCAAGCCTAAGGCCTTTAGATGCAACACTTACAAAAAACAGGGGGAGGGGTCCGGCTATGCTTAACTAGACTGCAATTCGACGTCCCTGTAGCTCACCCTTTCACGGGTGAGGTTTCCCTCCGCGACCAGTCGCACGTCACGGATTGCGGGTCGCAAGACTTGGATCGTGGAAAATGGTCTGTCCTTACTTCCCTGCACTTTCCTTTGGAACCAGCTGATAGCTGACAAACGCGAACTGCTTCCCATCCGGCGACCACGACGGCACGTTCATCGTTCCTTGCCCGCCGAACAACTTCGCCAGCACGGTAATCTTCTTGTCCTTCAGAGTCATCATGCGCAGCATCACATCTTTATTCTCCGGATGGCCTTTCACGCTCGCGTCGTACGTCAGGAAGACCATCTGCTGCCCATCGGGCGAGAAGTGCGGAAACCAATCGTTGTCCTCGCCAAACGTGATCTGCTCCTGCTCGCTCCCATCGGCTCGCATCCGCCAGATCTGCATGTGCCCGGTGCGTTCGGAGTTGAAATAAATGTACTTTCCATCGGGCGTGTATTCTGGGCCGTCGTCCAGTCCCTTCGCGGTCGTCAGTTGGGACTCCTCGCCGCCCGCAGCGGGAATCGCATAGATATCAAAATCTCCGTTCCTTTCACCAACAAACGCCAACGACTTCCCGTCCGGCGACCAGCCATGCCAGTACGAAGGAGAGTTTTGCGTGATGCGCCGCGGCGCGCCGCCGCCGATCGCGACGATGTACACAAGGGAGCGATGCTCCTCTTGCGAGTTATCGCTGATGACCAGCTGCGTGCCATCCGGCGAAATACCGTGGTCGTTGTTGCAGCGCGTCGCGAATCCCGTGTCGATGGTCTGCGGAGTCCCGCCCGTCGCCGGAATCTTCTCGATGCGCCCGTTTCTGTTGAAGAGCAGGGTCTTGCCATCGGGCATCCAGTTGGGCGCCTCGAACCGCTCCGGAGCAACGTAAATCGCGCGCCGGTCCGTGGAAGCCACCGTAATGATTTCGAGCGTGCTGTAAAGCGTGGAAGCGGAAGCGGCAACGGCGCCAGGCTCCGCCGCCTTCAAATCAACATTGGAGAACACCGCGCGTTCCACAATGTCTTTATCGTGGCTGCAGACGCCGATTCCCACATAAAACGGCTCCTTCAATGCAATCCGCGTGGAACCGCCCGCGGGGCGAAATTCGCCGCTAGCATCCGCGAGCCACAGGGAAAAGTACGCGCCGCGCTTTTCAATTCGCAACCGCGCAGGCGCGGAAATGTTGGCCTGGATTTCGTGCGTGGCCGCGCCTTTCTCCTCGCGGTATTGCAGCGAGGTTAATCCGTTCCCGTGAAGCGCCGCGTCCGCATAAGGAGAATCCGCGTCAAGGCTTTGGCGGATCATGAGCACCGCCTTGCGATGTTCGTTCACGCCTTTGCCGAGAAACGAAATGTCCGCCGTCAGCGTCACGTCGCCGGACACTTTCTTCCACGCGAATTGAAAAGCATCGCCGGTAAACCACATATTCTCGCCGCCGCCGGCAATCGTGTAGCTTCGTTTCGCCGCGTCGTATTCCACGGAACCCGCGTGAAGAACCGTTCCGATGTCCCCGCGGCCCTCGAAGATGCCGACTCCTGTTGGGGAATGTTGTGCCCTCACGCTGTTCGTGGCCGCGAATACCAATGCCAAAATGCCAGTCAGCGCCGCCAACCAAACGTTCTTCTTTCTGCGCACGGTGAAAACCTCCATTAGCCAAAACGAAGGAGGAACGTTAGGCTGGCTCCGGAGGATTGTCAATTCGCTTTACTTTTGGAGCTTGGTCGATCTTCCCGGCCCGGTTCCATTTCTGTCTTCGCCTTTATTTCCCTTTTCCTTCCTCGCATGTTATCTTCGCCGTCGCAGGGGGAATTCGCCCATGTCTGTCAATAAAGTTATTCTCGTTGGCCGTCTAGGCCGCGACCCAGAAACGCGCTACACCGGCGGCGGCCAGGCCGTCGCAAATTTTTCCATGGCCACGGATGAATCTTATAAAGATAAGAACGGCGAGCGTCAGAAGCGCACCGAGTGGCACAAAATCGTCGTGTGGGGCAAACAAGCTGAAATCGCCCAACAGTATCTCAAGAAGGGTTCGCTGATCTTTGTCGAAGGCCGCATCCAATCCCGCGAATGGCAAGACAAAGAAGGCCAGAAGCGCACCAGTTTTGAAATCGTCGCCAGCAACTTCCGCATGCTGGGTAGCCGTGCCGAAGGCGCTGCAGCTGGCGGAGGCGGCGGCACAGCAGCCCGCTCCGGCGGCGGCGAGGATTTTGAGAGCCATGCCGCGCCCGCTGAAGATTCTTACGGCGGAGGTGGCGCCCCTTCCGGCGGCGGCCCGGAAATTTCCGACGAAGACATTCCTTTCTAAAGTGCCGAATATTAATCGCCAGCTTCGGCTTCAGAATCGTCCGAAAGGGCTGCTTGCCCCCGGCGATCTTCAGCTAGTCGAATCGCCGGTGCCCGAGTTGAAGGAAGGTCAAGCCCTTGCGAAAGTAAAATATCTCTCTATGGACCCGACCATGCGCGTCTGGATGGTCGCGGATAGTTACCTTCCCATGGTGCCAATCGGCGAAGTTATGCGCGCCATTGGCTTCGCGGAAGTCGTCGAATCGCGCCACCCCGATTACAAGAAAGGCGACCGCGTCTCGGGCCTCACGGGCCTGCAGGACTACGTCATCATTGATAAATCCGCAAAAACCTTCTTCCAAAAATTGCCGAAGATTCCGTTTGTTTCGGACACCGTTTTTCTCGGTGCGCTTGGCACCAACGGCCTCACCGCATTCTTCGGCATGGAGATCGCTGTGCCAAAGAAGGGCGAAACGCTTGTCGTCTCCGCCGCTGCCGGCGCTACCGGAAGCATCGCCGGACAAATCGGCAAGATTCACGGCTGCCGCGTCGTCGGCATCGCCGGCACCGACGAGAAATGCGCCTGGATCACGGAGGGTCTGGGTTTTGACGCCGCCGTCAACTACAAGCATCCGGACTGGAAAGAAAAGCTCGCTGCCGCCACTCCCAGCGGCATCGACATCGATTTTGAAAACGTTGGCGGCGAAATCATGCAGGAAGTCGTAAACCGCATGAATCTTCATGGCCGCGTGGTGGTTTGCGGCTTCATCTCTGGCTATACCAAAGAAGCCCCCAATATGGTCAGCCTCGGCACAGTAATAGTGAAGCGCCTCCACATCCAGGGCTTCCTAATCCTCGATTACGCTTCGCGCTTCATGGAAGCCGCGAAACAGTTGGGTCAATGGAAAATGTTCGGCAAGCTGAAGGACCGCGAAACTATCGTGGAAGGTCTTGACAAAGGTCCAGACGCCATCAATATGCTCTTCACCGGCGGCAACATCGGCAAGACCATCGTCAAAGTGTGATGCACACCGCGTTTAACTCAGTCTGGCCCAAGATAAAAGGAGTTCAGTCCTGAAACCGGAGGGTGGCATGAAGGCAATTCTTTCTAGCGCCGTTCTTGCATTGTTCTCGCTGCCCGCCTTGGCGCAGCAGCCCGAACAGAAGCCACAGTCCCCAGTAGAAAAGTGGACCGGGAAGACGGTCATGCTGATCGGCGCCCACGCGGACGATGATCAGCTGTCGCATGGCACGTTGGCGTTACTTCAGGCGCACGGAAATAAGGTCTATGTCGTCACGCTGACAACCGGCAACGTTGGCACGCAGGACCCGGATCTCTCCAGGATGCAGCTCGCCGAAATTCGCCGCCGGGAGGAATTGGCGGCGCTATCTGAGCTCGGCATCCCCGGCGACCACTACATTAACCTCGGTTATGATGACGGCTTGCTGGAATTTGAGGATCGCAAGGCGGTGGTGGAGAATCTTGTTCGATGGATTCGCAAGCTGCGTCCCGACGTGCTGTTCGCCTGGGATCCAGGCAAGAACTACCAACGGTGGCACAAGTCCGACCACCGCGCCGCCGCTTACTTAGCCGCCGACGCAGCGCGGGCCGCCATGTGGCGCTTGCTGTTCGAAGGACAGATCACGCAAGAGGGTCTCAAGGAGTACATGATTCCGGAATATCTTTTCTACAATGACTACGACCATCAAGATGAGAACACCGTCGTCGATATCAGCGGCTATGTCGAGCGAAAGGTGAACGCCGGGGCAAAATACGTGAGCCAGTTTGGACCGGGTTGGATGAAATACAAGCCTGAACTGACCGAAGCCGAGCTGAACGAAATGAAAGAGATAACACGCAAGCGCATTCAGATGAAAGACGGGAAGGCGTACGAGGGCTTTCGTTACTATCGCGGGCTGCCCGATGCTTTGGGAAAATAGCTTTGCCTTCTGAAAAAGTGGCCGTTCTGAATTCCTAGCGCCCTGGCGGGGAGCCATTGCGCTTTCTCTGCTGATCGAGGCTCTTCAAAAACTCTTCAAACTTAGGCTTCTGCTCCGGCGTAAGGATCGCGCGGACTTGGTCACGGCCTTTTTGACGGATCTGCTCAATCTGCGCATCCGTCTGATCGTGAATCGTCTTCACCTCGGTATGACGTTGCAACAGGATCGCGTCCACCTGCTGGCTCTGTGCGCTCGTCAAATTCAGCAATTGTGTGAGCTGCTCCACACGGTGCGCTCGCCTCGCCGGCTCAGACAGAGGCGTGTTCGCCGCCGACACCAGATGATGCGCATAAGAATAGCCTAGGGTTCCACCCAGCGCCGTACCCAGAAGGAACACTACGCCCACCCACAGGGCTGCCTTCCAAGTTGCCGACATTTCGCTCATCGATTGTTCTCCTGTACTGGGACGAGCAAGTCATCCTGATTCGCGGGCGCCGGCGACTCAAATAGCGATTCCTGTGCAGCCAATGTGCCAGCTTGCTGGTTCGGAGCCGGAAGCGGTCTTTCATATAACCAGGTGCTGGCCACCAGCAAAAGGGCCCCCGAAGCCACGGCCAGCCGCGAAGCAAACTTCGGCACCGCCAGCCACGTGCTCGCCATTTCCGATAATTCCCTCTCGCGCGCGGCGATGGCTGCCATGACACGATTCGCAAACCACGGCCTCGCAATCTCTTTGGTGGAGCCAACTCCGTTGAAGATTTCCCGGGTCGCAAGAAGATCCTCTGCAGCTTCCTGGCAGCTTTCGCAGGCGGCGATGTGCGCGCGCTGCGCTGCTGGCCAGGCCGCGTTCAACTCTTCGACACGGACAGCTTCAGGACGAGCCGCTGCGGATTCCTCCAGCAAATCCTGCAACTTCATGCAATCTTCTTCATGCTTCTTCAGCAGGTTCCACATACCCGCCTCCTTACCGCTCTTACCTTGGTCCTCAATCTCCGCGCTTCTTGGCCTGGCTTACCACCCGGCGCCGGGCCCGAAAGAGCCTCACTTTCACCGTATTGCCATTCAGGTTCAGCACTTCCGCGATTTCCTCGATCGAAAATCCTTCCACTTCTTTCAGGATCAGCATCAGCCGGTCCCGTTCATCCAATCCTTCCAGCAGCCGCTCCACGCGTTCCCGCGCTACGATCCGCTCGCTGATATCCGGCCCGGGGTTCTCTTTTTCCCCTGCCGTAATGACCAGCCTGGCCTGTTCCTCGCTCAGATCGGATTCGTACACCAGGGGCCGAACCTTTTTCTTTCTCAGCAGGTCCCAGCACTCATTCACCGTGATCTTATAGAGCCAAGTGCTGAATGCCGCTCGCTGATCAAATCGCTTCAACGAAAAATAAGCCTTAACAAAAACCTGCTGGGCGATATCTTCCACATCCTCGCGCCTCCGCAGGATTCCACTCGCAACCGCAAATACACGGTGCTGATGCCGGCGGACTAGCTCTTCAAACGCCTCCTGGTCCTCTCCCTGCGCCCGGCGAACCAGTTCGCGGTCGTCCATCCCGCCAGCAGGCTTCGCGGCGCGCCCAGGTACATCCCTCACGGCTGGGGGCAGGTCAAAAGGCTCCACTTTTGGGACGCGCGCCATAGGTTTTTGGTTACGGCTATTATCTCCGGTTTGCCCGAGCCTGCATCATTTGTTTCACTTCGTCGTCGTCCCGAAAATTTTGCTTGCTTTGCATTTTATCCATATGGAATAATACCTTCATGATTATTGGTGACCGCCTTCGCGCACTCCGCGAAGAAAAGAAACTCTCCCAGGGCGACATCGAAAAGCGTACCGGCCTGCTTCGTTGCTACATTTCACGCGTAGAGAATGGTCATACTGTCCCGGCCATTGAAACGTTGGAAAAGCTGGCTCGCGCTCTCGAGTGCCCACTCTATCAACTCTTTTATGACGGTGAGGAACCGCCGCAGTTGCCGAATCTTCCTAAGCGCAAGTCGTCCGATGACATTGCCTGGGGAAGCGTCGGCAAAGATGCACGCTTTCTTAACAAGCTTCGCCGCTTGCTGAGCAAAGTGGAGGATGGGGACCGTAAACTCATCCTTTACATGGCCCAGAAAATGGCCAACCGCTAGTCCTGCCTTCGGACTTCTGCGGTTGTCGCTCCTCTGTCTCATCAGGGACTCAAAGGGAAAGGCCGCGCAAACCCGCCGCGCGGTCTCTTTTTTTCCGCTGGCAGTTTTCAGCAAGGTTTCCTTCCGGGCGTCCCAAGTCCGCTCCCCCTCCCCATTGCCAAGCCTTCTCGCAGAATTATTCCCACTCGATCGTGCTCGGGGGTTTGGAGCTAATATCGTATACCACCCTCGTCACTCCCGGCACTTCGTTGACGATCCGGGTAGAGATACGTTCTAGTACTTCCCCGGGCAACCGGGCCCAGTCCGCCGTCATGGCGTCATCGGACTCTACCACCCTCACGGCCACGGTCAGCCCATAGGTTCGCCCGTCGCCCATAACCCCTACGCTCCGGACTGGGAGAAGCACGGCAAATGCTTGCCACACCTTGACATACAGCCCGGCACGGCGAATTTCCTCAACCACGATCGCGTCAGCCTCCCGGAGAGTTACCAGATGTGGACGAGTGACCTCCCCGAGTAGCCGGACGGCCAGCCCCGGCCCCGGAAACGGGTGTTTCACTAAGATTTCTTCCGGCAGGCCCAGCTCCTTCCCAATTCGGCGCACCTCGTCCTTGAAGAGGTCCCGCAGCGGCTCGATCAGCGCGAAAGGCATCTTTTCCGGCAATCCCCCGACGTTATGATGCGTTTTGATGGTTGCGGAAGGCCCCTTTACGGAAACCGACTCGATTACGTCCGGATACAGTGTCCCCTGCACCAGGTA
>WNFJ01352468.1_pt2 | contig 10855 bp, 12 predicted proteins | sample 5400461 | NCBI WGS metagenome assembly WNFJ01 (sample SAMN13153349, study PRJNA577476) | soil metagenome | isolation source: 115 cm saprolite on Douglas fir-dominated hillslope | place: USA:California | collected 2013-09-17
AGACCGCCGTAAAGTCGGGTGCACTCGACCCGGCCAACCCGTTTCCCGGCGACCAGGGCAGCATTGCGAGTGCGGCGAGCGCGACGGCCGCAGTCTTGGGGACCGCATGACGCGGTCCGCTGAGGTCGGTCCCTCACACGTCGCCACGGCTATCAGCGACGCAGTGGCCACAGTCACGCTCAACCGGCCGGAACGGTTGAACGCCGTCACCCCCGAGATGTTCAGCAGGCTCCGTCAAGTTCTGGACACGGTCTCGCGACGCACCGACGTGCGGGTAGTGGTCATCACCGGCGCGGGGAGGGCGTTCTGTGCCGGGGTCGACCTTGCCCACCGGTCGACCGACGACGTCACGGGCGAGAAGCTGCGGGCGGACGCCTCGCTGATCGAGACGATTCACGCCCTGCCGCAGATCACGATCGCCGCCATCAACGGTGCGTGCGCGGGCTTGGGACTCGCGCTAGCTCGCAGGCGATCTTCACCACCGGCTATCTCACCGTCGGCTTGCCTGGCGACTTCGGGGGGCTCTGGACCCTGAGCCGGACCGTGGGGAAGAGCCGGGCCGCGCAGCTCTACATGCTGCCCGACCGCTTCGACGCTGCCCGTGCCGACGCGCTGGGGATGCTGAGCGACGAGCCCACCGACGACCTAGACCTGGCGGTCGCCCGCCTGGTCGCCCGCCTGGTCGACTCCGCCCCGCTGGCGCTGCGGGCCATCAAGGAGAACCTGGCCGACGTAGAGGCTCTCGACCTCGCGACGTACCTCGACCGCGAATCGCGGCGGCACGCCGCCGTTCGTGCGAGCGACGACGCCCGGGAGGCTGCCCAGGCGTTCATCGACAAGCGCCCGCCCCGGTTCAACGGTAAGTAACCACTCACGCGAAAGGCGTCTTCACCCGTGCTCGACCAGAACTACATCGGCGGACGCTGGGTTGCCAGCGGCAGCGCGAGCTTCCTGGACGTGCTCGACCCGACCACCGAGCAGATCATTGGCCGCGTCGCCGACAGCACCGAGTCCGACATCGACCTGGCCGTCAGGCAGGCACGTGAGGCGTTCCCCGAGTGGGCCGCCGCGCCCGTCCGCAACCGGGCTGCGCTCCTGGATGATCTTCATGCGGCGCTGGCTCGCCGGGAGGAGGAGTTCGTCGAGGTCCTCGTGCGAGACGTGGGTGCGCCGGGCAAGATCGCGCGGCGACTGCACTTCGGGCTGCCGCTGGCCGTACTCTCCCACTTCACACAGCCGGAGGCATTCCCAGCCGACGAGGAGATCGGGAATTCGCTGGTCGTCCGCGAGCCGATCGGCGTCGTCGGGGCCATCACCCCGTGGAACTACCCGCTCCACCAGACGGTGGCCAAGTTGGCGCCCGCGCTGCTGGCGGGCTGCACGGTCGTTCTCAAACCGAGCGAGGTGACGCCCCTGGCCGTACATCTGCTGACCGAGGTCATGGACGAAGTCGGCATCCCGGCCGGGGTCGTCAACCTGGTCAGCGGCGGGATACGAGCCGGACACGCCTTGGTGGCGCACCCGTACGTCGACATGGTCTCATTCACCGGGTCTACCCGCGGCGGCCGCGAGGTGGCGGCCACCGCGGCGGCAGACGTCAAGCGCGTCGCGCTCGAGTTGGGCGGGAAGTCGGCGAACCTGGTCCTCGACGACGTCGACGGCCTCGACCGGATCATTCGCAACGCGGTCGGAAACTGCTTCCTCAACTCCGGGCAGACCTGTCTGGCGCTGACGCGCCTCCTGATGCACCGCGACCAGTACGACCAGGCGACCGAGCTCGCCGGACAGGCAGCAGCGGCGTTCGTGGTCGGCGACCCCGCCGACCCCGCCACCAAGCTCGGTCCGCTGACCTCCGCCGCCCATCGCGACCGGGTGACCGGCTACATCGAGCTGGGCATCGCCGAAGGCGCTCGGCTGGTCACCGGCGGACCGACCCCGCCCACCGGGCTGCACCGCGGCTTCTTCGTACAGCCCACGGTGTTCGCCGACGTACGACCGGACATGAGGATCGCGCGGGAGGAGATTTTCGGTCCCGTCCTGTGCGTGCTCCCGTTCGACACCGAGCAGGAGGCCGTCGAGATCGCCAACTCCACCGACTACGGCCTCACCGGCGCGGTGTGGTCGGCCGACCCGGACCGGGCGATGCGGGTGGCGCGCAGCCTGCGCACCGGCCAAGTCGACATCAATGGTGCGGCGTTCAACCCGGCGGCACCGTTCGGCGGCTACAAGCAGTCCGGCAACGGCCGGGAACTCGGACGGTTGGGCATCGAGGAGTTTCTGGAAGTCAAGGCCATCCAGCGCTGAGGCGCTGCAACCATGCACGGCCCACAACGACGAGACCGCAGGGGATCGACTAGCAACATGAACGGACACGCACACGCCTCACTGACGCAGGCGGCGGATCTGGCAGACTACCCGCCGCCGTACAGCGAGGAGATGCGACAGGCCCGGCGGTACGACATCGTCGGCCTCCTCGCTCGGACTGCGCGCAAGCTCCTGGCCAAGACCGCGATGGTGCACGGTGCGACGCGGAAGAGTTTCGCCCAGCTCAGCGGCGATCTCGGCATGACGAACGCCGACGGGTACTTCACGATTGTGGACCGCAAGAAGGACATGATCATCTCCGGCGGTGAGAATGTCGCCAGCCGCGACGTCGAGGAAGTTCTCTACTCCCATCCTGCGGTGGCAGAGGTCGCCGTGTTCGGCGTACCGCGCGAGTCTTGGATCGAAGCGGTCGCCGCCGCAGTCCTCTTCAAGGAGGGCGAGCGAGCCACCACTGACGAGCTGATCGTGTTCGTCCGCGAGCGCCTCGCGCCGTTCAAGTGCCCGAAATACATCGTCGAGATGGACGCCCTGCCGAAGAACCCGAATGGCAAGATCCTCAAGCGGGAGCTGCGGGACCAGTACTCCGACCTGCCCGCTGACCTCGACGAAGCGAAGGGCTGACATGCAGATCACCGCAGCGGTCACCCCGGCCACCAGCGCGCCGTTCGAGCTACGCGAGCTGGAGCTGGCCGACCCCGGGCCCGGCCAGATGGTTGTCCGGATCACCGCAACCGGCATGTGTCACACCGATCTGATCGTGCGCGACCAGTGGTTCCCCACTCCGCTGCCCGCGGTCCTCGGTCACGAGGGCGTCGGCGTGGTGGAGCGGGCCGGCTCGGCGGGCACCGCCGTGGCCCCCGGCGATCAGGTGGTGCTCAGCTACAACTCGTGCGGATGGTGCGACCAGTGCGCGGCCGCCACACCGAACTACTGCGGGCAGTTCTGGGCGCACAACTTCGCCGGCTCGATGCCGGACGGCTCGCACACCCTGCACGATGGCGACCAGCCGATCAGCGGGAACTTCTTCGGCCAGTCGTCGTTCGCGACGCACGCGCTGGTCCGAGAACGCTCGGTCGTGCGCGTGCCCGGTGACGCGGGGCTGCCGGCGCAGCTGCTCGCGCCGCTCGGCTGCGGCGTCCAGACCGGTGCGGGTGCCGTCCTTAATACGCTCCGTCCGCGGCCCGGCAGCAACCTTGTCGTCTACGGCGTCGGCGCGGTTGGGCTGAGCGCGCTGCTGGCCGCCAAGCTCGCCGGGTGCACTCGCATCATTGCCGTGGACCGCAACGAGCAGCGGCTCAAGCTCGCCGAGAACCTCGGTGCCACCGATGCGCTGCTCAGCGACTCAGGCACCGCCAAGCGGATCCGGACCATGACGTCCGGAGGCGTCCGCTACGCGGTCGAGGCGACCGGGGGGCCGGCTGTCCTGCGGACGGCGATGGCCTCGCTGGCCCAGGGGGGCACGTGTGTGCTCGTCGGGGCCGCCGCCTCGCGCGCCACCGCCGAGATCGACGTCTCGACGCTCCTCTTCGGTCGCCGCCTGGTGGGGACCATCGAGGGTGACGCCATACCGCAGGAGTTCATCCCCAGGCTCATCGAGCTGTATCGCGCGGGCCTGTTCCGGTTCGACAACTTCGTGGAGACCTATCCGTTCCGTGACATCAACCGGGCCGCGTCGGATGCCGAGAGCGGCCGGACCGTCAAGCCGGTGCTCGTCTGGTGAGCGACTACCCCGCCCTTCCTGGACCGGCACGAGCATGACCGACTTCGACCTCGCCGTGGACCTGCGACCGGACCACGTCGCGGTGGTCGAGTGGTCGCGCGGGCCGAACAACTACTTCAGCGCCGAGGTCATTGCGGCCTTGGCTGATACGCTCGAGCGTCTCGCGGGCAAGGGTGCCCGGGCCGCTGTGCTGTGCAGTGCCGGTCGGCACTTCTGCGCGGGCGCCGACTTCGGCTCGGGCAGGACGGCGTTGCGGCTGGAGGAGCTATACGGCGCGGGCGCCAGGCTGTTCGACCAGCCGCTGCCACTCGTCGCCGCCGTGCAGGGCGCAGCCGTCGGCGGCGGCCTCGGCCTGGCGATGGCCGCCGATTTCCGCGTGGCAACACCGCAGACAAGGTTCGTCGCCAACTTCGCGAAGCTCGGGCTACACCACGGGTTTGGGCTGAGCGTCACCCTCCCTGCTGCCATTGGGCACCAGCACGCGGCCGACCTCCTCTACACCGGTCGCTCGCTGCGCGGGGCCGAAGCGCTCGATATCGGGCTGTGCGACCAGCTCGCCGACGCCCCGGATCTGAGGACGGCCGCGCTGGAACGGGCTACGACGATCGCGGCCAACGCCCCGCTCGCCGTTCAGGCCATTCGCGCTACCATGCGGCGGGAGCGCGCCCGCGAGCTGCGCGCCGCAGTCACGCACGAGCGATCGGAGCAGGAGCGGCTGTTCGGTTCGTCGGACTTCGCCGAGGGCGTCGCGGCCGCGCAAGAACGACGCACCGCCGTGTTCCGCGGTCAGTGAAAGAATCCATACACGTCATTGAGGGTCGCTGGACCGCTTCAGAAGGGTGGTTCGTACCGTGGCTATCGAGCTCACGGCTCGCTCCGGCTCCACGTTCAATCTGCACCTGGGCAACCCCGACCGGCTCAACGCCACCACCCTCGAGGACTGGTCGACACTGCGCACGCCACTCGCGGAAGCCGCTGCGGAGCCGGCTCTTCGCGCGCTGCTGATCACAACGGAGGGACGGCACTTTTGCGCCGGTGCCGACCTTGAGCTGCTGCTTGCGCTGACCGAGATGGGCGCACCGGCCAGACGAGAGACCCTCGCGGTCGGGTCCGACCTGGTCCGCGACCTCATCCGCTTCCGCGCTCGGACCGTGGCGGCGGTGGACGGGGCGGCGGTCGGGATCGGAGCATGCCTGGCCCTGGCATGCGACGACGTTCTTGTGACGCCGGAGGCGAGGTTCTCGCTGATCTTCACCGCCCTGGGAATCCCCGCGGGTGACATGGCCGCACCTTGGCTGATAAAACGCCGGGTCGGCGGGCGGACGGCGTCGCGGCTGCTGCTCGGCGCCATTGACGTCGACGTCGACACGAGCATTCGGCTCGGTCTAGCCCGGGGCCAGAGAACACTGGTCAGATGGACATTTCAGCCGAAGGGACCTTGAGGCTGTCATTGATCCGGGGTGGTCCAGTTCGCAGTCGCGATTACTAGCTAGCTCGATGATCTGCGGCCAGGAGGCGCCCTCGGCGTGAGACGGGCCTGTCGCCGTTACCGCCGCTGCCGGCGCTGGCGGCGGCACGGGTGGTCGGTGGCTTTCCGCGGTTGCGTCGCTAGGCTGCGGCGAGGGGCGCTGTCGCCCGGGAGACCCAGGGAGTGTTGGCTGTCGCTGCTGCGGTCTGCCCGGTGTGACGCTGGGCGAGGCCGAGGTAGCAGCGGGTCGCCCCCTGCGCTGCCAGCGCGCCGTCGGCCAGGCGGTAGGGCTGCACCCTCCGCGTCCCGTCCGGCCGCTGCACGGCCCGCCACAAGGTGCCGTTGTAGTGCATAATCGTCGTCTTGCTCGTGGTCATGATGCTTGCCTTTCTGTGTGAGTGGGCACCGATCGATTCGAGTTGAGGTCGGCTGGCGCCTCACCCACGGGCGAGTACGTTGTGTGCAATCGCCAGGCCGTCTGTCATCGAGCGGAGGCCTTGACTAGCAAACAGCCGCAGAACGTCCATGATCTCGGTCAGGGACGCTCCACGGCTGCGGGCCCCCCGCATGTGGATCGCGAGGCCGCGGCTGTACATGTGGGTGCATGAGGCGTCGATGCCCATGTAGAGCAGCTCGATGAACTTGTGGGAGAGGATGCCGTTGTCCCATGGGGCGCGGGCGAACGTCAGGTAAGCCTCGAAGAACTCCTCGTCCAGCCGGAGGAGGCGGTCCCAGTGGTCGTTCCAGAAGTCCCATTCGGCGATCCACCGCTCCTTGAGCGCCACCTGCGAGTCGGTGAGTTCTCCGTCGATCCCCGCCTCCGGCTCGAGGTCGAGCAGCGTTGTCATCGCGATGCTGTGCGCGTGCCCGCCGAGCACCGCGACGGCCAGCAGGACCTCGTCGAGCTCGCGGACGGTGGCGCCGCTGCGCAGGGCGCGCACGGCGTGCGCATGCATCATGGTCGGGTCGGCCGCGGTCGCGGCAGCGGCGGCGCCGAAGAGGATCAGGTCTCGGTCCTTGTCGCTCAACGCGCGGCACGAGGTGACCGCGGTGGTGAAGGCTGCGACCTGCTCGCCGTAACGGGGGTCCGCCTCGAAGGCCTCGGCCCACAGCTGTCGGTCGGTGCCGAGTGCTTCTGCCACAGCTCCGACGGGGTCGGCGGGGTGGGAGGTTGCCTGCGAGCTCATGTGTTCTTCCTTCGTGCTTCGTGGTCACTGCACTGTCTGTCGACTAGTGCCGGTCAGGCCGCCGTCGATGGCGGAGGAGGCAGAAGTGCGAGAGCGCTCCCACTGCGCCGTCGGCCTCCCTGGCAACACTGCGGAACTCGTTCATGGGCGCTGTCGTCACTTTGTCGTCTCCTCGTCTCAGGCAGGAAGCCGCTCGTAGACCCATGACCCGCGACTGCGCAGGAGCAGTCCCCAGCGCAGCCCGGAGAAGTGGGCGGCGGCGAAGGGCAGGCGCCGGCCGGTGATCAGTCTCCGGATCCTGTCGAGCGTGGCCACGCCAGCGTCGTGGTCCACGTGGTGGACGAAGTCCCAGCCGTCGCCACACAACTCGGCCTCCGTGTGCACGATGTCGCCGAGCAGCAGCCCCTGCTCGCCTGCGGACTCGAGCAGCAGCACTGTCGACCCTGGCGTGTGCCCGCTGGCCTCCACCGCAACGATCCCGCGCAGTACCTCGTCGTCACCCTCATAGAACTCGAACCGGTCGGCCGCCGGCGCGAGCCGGTTGCGTGCCGCGTCGCGGGCGGTATCGGACCGCGACGACTCCCACAGAGGGATCTCATAGTCCGGCGACATGAAGTAGTCCCAATCGCGTCGGTCGCATCTGTATGTCGCCCCGGGGAAGAACGGCCGCCCGTGCTGCGTCGCCCATCCGATATGGTCTAGGTGCAGGTGGCTGAAGACCACGTCGGTCACGTCCGAAGGCTGGGTCCCGGTCGCGAGCAGCGCCGACCGGAAGCCGCCGCCCAGCCACGGGTAGACCGGCCGTGAGCCGATCCCCGCGTCGACGACCACCGTCCGGCCGTTGCCGCGGATCAGGAACCCGCCGACCGTACTGACGTAGCTGCCAGAGCCCGGCTCAAGGAACTGCTCGTACGGAGCCCAGTCCGCCCCGCCCCTGTTCCGATAGAGCATGGACGGGTCGGAGCTGATCTCCCCGTCGACGAGTGGCCAGATCGTGAAGTCGCCGATCCTCATCGGGCCGTGCCGCCCGGTTGCCCGCCACTCGGCTGCGGCCTAGCGGACCACCTCGTCCAGCTGGGTGCCCGCATCCGGCACCCGGCATTCGGACCGGAGTGACAATAATCACGGTCGGCCGCGCCGACGGTGCGCTGCGCTTCCCGACGGCGCCTGACCAGGCGCTGATCGCTGATCCGGCGGCTGACCTCTGTGACCGCACCGCGACGGCAACGGTGATGTAGTCCCGGACCGTGGCACCGTGACCGTGCGGTAGTCGCGTTCCGCCGCGCGGCCGTGCCGTCTGTTCCGGTCATGCGCGCTGGTCGCGCACTGTTGTGAGCGCTTCGGTGATCTGGCTGAGCACCTTCAGGTGCGCGTCGACGTCGGGGAGTCCCGCATTCATGGTGTCGACCGCCGCGTGGGTAGCGCCAGCGGCCCGCCACTGGCCTGCGAGCTCAAGGAAGGTCTCCAGGCTGCCGTCCCAGGCCAGCCTTGGCTCCAGGCCGATCGCCGCGGAATCCCGGCCGGCGTCGGCGGCGGCCTGGACGACGATGCGCGCTGCGGCCTCGAACTCCTGGTCCGGGGCCCTCATTTGCGGGAACCAGCCATCCGCGCTGCGGCCCATGCGCCGGTAGGCCGGAGCGGAGCGACCGCCGATCCACACCGGAATCGGGCGCTGCACTGGGCGTGGCGCGATTCCGGCCCCTGTGACGGTGTCGGTCCTGCCGCTATGGGAGACGCTGGGCTCGGTCCAGAGTCGGCGAAGCAAGTGGATCTGCTCCTCCAGGCTCGCCCCGCGGCTTGCGAAGTCCTTACCGAGGCCCTCGTACTCGACTCGGTTCCAGCCGACGCCCACGCCGAGCCGCAGCCGGCCCCCGGTCAGCAGATCGACCTCGGCCGCTTGCTTGGCAACCAGCGCGGTCTGCCGCTGGGGGAGAACCAAGACGCTCGTCACTAGCTCCAGCCGGGTCAGCGCGGCGAGATAGCCGAAAAGGACCAGGGGCTCGTGGAAGGTTGTCGCGGCCGTGTAGCGGTGGGTCCAGTCCCTGTGCACCGCGGGATCCGCACCGAGTATGTGGTCGTAGGCGATGAGGTGCCGGAAGCCCAGTTCCTCGACGCCCCTGGCGTAAGCCCGCACCGCCCCAACGTCGTCGCCGAGCTCGGTCTGCGGAAACACGACACCGATCTGCATGGGAGATCCTCGCATTCGAATGAGCAGAACAACGGAGCGGGCCGCGCTCCCGGGGGAACCGGGCCGACGCGTGCCCTGCCCCACCTAGTTCCAGAGTCTGGCGACCTCCTCTGCGGCTTCCGTGGCCTGGGCCCGGCCCGCGTCCACCATGGCGTGGCGCGTGGAGAGGTCTAGGGGGTTGCTGCCCATCGCACGCCTGCCCCTCTCGTCCATCTTCACGAGGAGGACCTTCGCTCTCGTGCGCAGCCCCTTTAGCTCCGCCGCCAGGGCGGCCGCGAGGCGGCCGCCTGGTTCCAGCGGCAGGATCACCAGCACCCGGCTGCAGCCGGCGGCGAAGTCCGCGTTCGTGTGCGACCGTGCGCCGCCGTCGATGTAGCGCTCGCACCCGATGGTGACGGGCGGCCAGATGCCCGGGACCGCGCAGCTCGCCGCGACCGCGTCCGTCAGGGAGACGCCGCTCGTCCGGTTGAACACCGTCGGCTTACCGTTGCGCGCGTTGACGGCAACGATCCGCAAAGGTACCTCTGGCCACTCCGTCACTGGCAGCCGCGAAGAGATGATCGCCCGCCGCTCTACCTCCGGCACGGTGGCCGCGGCGAGCGCCATGCGCCCGAGCCGGGCCGCGGCGTCGATCTCGTCCCTGGCCCCGTCCTCGACCTCGGCCAAGAACTTCCTGCGCGCCGTGATGTCGTAGCGGACCGGCTTCTCGGCTGAGTCAGGCGAGCCGAACCGGTCGATCAGCGCATCCAGACTCAGCCCACTGGTGACCTGCGCCGCGACCGTGGCCCCGGCCGAGGTCCCCACGTAGAGGCCCGCGCCGAACCGGGCGTCCAGCCCGGCTTCGGCCAGTCCGGCCAGCAGCCCGAGTTCCCAGCCGATGCCGGCCACGCCGCCGCCGCCCAGCACAACGGCACGGTCCCGGACGGTGCTCAACGGTTGAGGAACCCGGCATCGACGGGGAGCGTTATCCCGGTCACATATCGAGCCGCGTCGGAAATGAGCCAGACGATCGCATTCGACACGTCCACGGGTTCGATCACCTGGACCGGCATCGGGTTGCCGAGACTGTGCCGCGCCGCGTCGCCGGGCGGGAGCTTGTCCAGGAACTCCTCGGTGAACTCCGCGTACTCCGCGGGGAACTCTGCCAGCATCGGCGTGTCTACACCGGTCGGGTGCACCGTGTTGACCCTGATCCGCTCGTGCGCCAGCAGGTTCGCGTACTTGCGCATCAGGCCGACCACCCCGTGCTTCGCGGCCGCGTAGCCCAGCGTGCCGGCGCCGGCGCCGGTGACGGCACCCTTAAGGCCCGCGATGGAGCTGGTGATTACCACAGAACCACCCTCACCCTGCCGCCTCAGGACCGGAAGAGCGGCCTCCACCGTATGCCAGGCGCCGATCAGGTTGATGTCGATCTGGTCCCGGAAGGTCGCCTCCGCGTTGGCGATGACCGCATCGAGCCGACCAAGCTGCTCGACGCCATCCGCCACTACCTCGCGGAGTCCGTCTAGGTCGCGCACGTCCCCTTTGCGGCTCACCATGCGGCGACCGGTCGCGGCGACGAGCCGCTCGGTCTCCGCCAGGTCGGCCTCAGTCGACATCTTATAGCGGACGGTCGGTACCTGCTCGCACAGGTCGATCCCGATGATGTCGGCGCCTTCCTCGGCAAGGCGGACGGCGTGCGACCTGCCCTGTCCACGTGCCACCCCGGTGATGAAGGCAACCTTCCCGTCAAGTGTGCCCATTCGACTCGAACCACCTTTCGCGTCCTTGCAAATTCCGAACTGCGCGGCGGGGACACGCCACCTCACTACGATGTGAATCGGCACGGCGTCACCGCCCGGACCGCGTCGCGGCTCCGCGTGCCCCGACCCGTAGATGTCGGGCACGGCCGGTGCTGTATCGGGTCCGGAGGAGGTGCCGCAGGCGGGCAACCGACCGATCGCTCGGTCCCTATAGACTGGGGGTTG